>JAESFL010000380.1_pt1 | contig 34661 bp, 39 predicted proteins | sample 9269401 | NCBI WGS metagenome assembly JAESFL01 (sample SAMN14506025, study PRJNA617098) | algae metagenome | isolation source: Gloeocapsa sp. UFS-A4-WI-NPMV-4B04 and co-occurring heterotrophs from desert... | place: USA: Utah | collected 2006-10-01 | reverse complement strand
ACATGCTCCAGGCCGGTATTCTCGATCCGGCGAAGGTGGTCCGCACGGCTCTTCAGAATGCGGCGTCGGTTGCAAGCCTTCTGATCACCACAGAGGCCATGGTCGCCGAGGCGCCTCGGAAGGAATCCGCTCCGGCGATGCCGGGCGGCGGCGGCATGGGTGGCATGGGCGGCATGGATTTCTAAGTCCAAGCTTCCTGACTGCAGCACCAAGACAGGAAGGGCCGCCCACAAGGCGGCCCTTTTCGTTCCAGAGCCCTCGGAGAGGTGCTGAGCGCCTGAAGTTGTACGCGACCTACTCGGCTGCTTTGAGCAGAGGTTCGGCTGTCTCGATTGCATGCAGGTACGTGTCGAGGAGCATGTCGCGCTCATCCCGCTCCTTCTGCTCCTGCTTCCTGAGGCGGATGACTTCCTTGAGGATCTTTACGTCGTAGCCTTCGCCTTTGGCCTCGTCGAAGATCTCCTTTTTTGACTCGGTAAGGCCGCGGATCTCTTCCTCGACCTGCTCGATGCGCTCCACGAATGCCCGCAGCCTCTGGCCTGCCACTCCATCCACTTCGCTCATTCCGTCCCCCTAATGTGAGAGGCAGGACCCTCTGCAAAACCGATGAGTCGCTCAAGCACAGCTGATCAACAGGGTAACTAGAGGTTAAACGGCTCGGGCTGAAAGAAGCCCACAGCGTCTAAGCAAGTACGAGGGCGCTGACCTGAGGCCCCTTCTTACCCTCGTTTGTCTGAACCCGAACGCGTGTGCCCTCAGCCAGGTCACTCAAGCCCGCCTGCTCCAGCACGGAGCGGTGGAGGAAGAGCTCCTCCCCTCCGTCATCTGGCATCACAAAGCCAAAGCCTTTGGCGGCGTTGAACCACTTCACTGTCCCGCTCGCCTGCCCTGCGGGCGCCGCTAAGGCAGCCTGTGCCGCTGCAGGACGGGGCTGCAGTTCCTCCTCTTCATCAGCCAAGAGGTCGTCGAGCTGCTCAGCGAGGAGCAGCGCCTGGTCAGAGGTGAGATTGAACAGAGCCCGCTTGCCAGCCTCATCCTCGATCTCGAGCTGGTAGGTGCTGCCCTCTCTAGCGGGCGTAATGCGGGTGAGAGTCTTTGGCTTCAGGGCACGCGGCATAGGTCTGCCTTGAGGTGGTTGGCGAGGTGTGGAGCCGATCGGCCAGCCGGCTCTAAATGATAGAGCGATGGCGACCGTTTTGAACTGAAGACGCAGACCACAATCAACTGGATTGTCGCTCATGCGCATGGCGTACAGAACTCCTTGGGCAAGTAGGACCGCAGTGACCGAGGCATTTCTCAATCAAGCCGTACAACCATCCCCTCGGTACCGACCGCCGAAAAGCGCTTCATAACCTCTGGATCATGCCCGGGAATAACAAGAGCATCACTGCTCGCCAGAGCTCGCAGTCGCTGAAATCCGTTGAGTGTGGCGCCTACGTCAACAACCCAGGGGAATGGGATATTGCGCTCGAAATTCTCAAAAAAGTGGGTCGAGTCGGATGCTAAAACCAACCACCCCTTGCGCGTCCAAACTCGCACGACCTGTTGTCCGCTCGTGTGCCCGCCGATCTTATGAAGCGTGACACCAGGTGCAACAGCACCCTCTCCGTCATGGTAGCTGACCCGCCCGGCAAACAGGTGGCGAACAGTGACAGCTATATCCTCCGAATCATAGCCGCCCCGCAGCATGCGATGACACATACAAGGGCCCGTCGCATAAGCCATTTCAGCAGCTTGTAGGTGAAAGCGGGCCTTGGGGAAGAGATGTTGATTTCCGCAATGATCATAGTGGAGGTGAGTCAACACCACATCCATCACCTCCTCCGGGTTGATGCTAAGGAGTCTAAGCCCCTCGCTCGGGCAGCGCAGGAACTCCCGCCCCCGCTTTTGGGCAACTTCAGCGTCAAAGCCGGTATCAACGACGATTGCACCAGCAGGTCCACGAATGACAAAGACAAAGTAGTCGAACGGCATAGGCCCTTCGTGTGGATCTCCTCCAAGAAAATTCTCACTCCGCTTCCTCGCCTGGTACTGGGCGAACTTGATGGCATACACTTCATGTGGGGTTAGGTCGTTCATGCCGCTTGCCTGAGCTTAGGCTATGGTAAGGCCACCATCGACAACGATCGTAGCACCGGTTACGTAGGATGCAGCCTCACCTGCGAGGTACACCACGGCTCCCGCAACATCCTCGGGTTGCCCCGCACGGCGCAAGGGAACAGGAGCAAGCTTTCGCGCTCTAAAATCGGGATCCGCGAGCATGTGCCGATTGATGTCTGTCTCGATTGTTCCAGGTGCGACCAAGTTCACAGTGATGTCGTGAGCAGCAAGCTCCAGCGCCATAGCCCGAGCAAGCATCATCACCCCACCTTTTGACGCTACGTAGTGAGCAATCTCAGGATTCGCGTGTGCCTGATTGACTGACGAGATCATAACGATGCGCCCTCCGCCTTCCTGCACCATCCCGCGGGCAGCCTCCTGCGCGCATGCGAAGTAGCCATGAAGATTTACCGAATGAACCGCTGCCCAGTCCTCGTCAGTGATCTCGAAGAAGGGCTTTCTCTGGATCCGTGCAGCGTTGCAGACAAGAATCCCTAACCCACCGAGTCCATCTCGTGCCTCGCGAACTGCCGCTCGTGCAGCTGCAGGTTCAGCCATGTCAGCGTGAACCAACATGGACTTACGCCCCAGTGCATCAATCTGAGCCGCCAGGTCTTCCGCTCGTGCCCGGTCGCGGTACCAATGGAGAGCGACATCCGCACCAGCGTCAGCCAATGCTAGGGCAACAGCCTGGCCTATACCGAAGCTATCTGTTCCAGTGACGAGGGCAGTTGTCGAAAAGAGTGTCACGTCAGCTCGAGTGGTTTTGAGGACATCAACGATAGTTATAGAAAGTCTATCAAGAAAATGCCCTCGCGGCAGTTGGGAGTCGGAGGCTGTCGCCCGATCGGGTGCGTGAGTGTCCGTTTGCTATGGTTACTCACCCGCCCAACAGGGGCATCCTATCGCACTGGGGCGACATCCATGGCCAAGGTTTCCTCGTCCGTGCGCAGACGAACGATGTCTGCTTTATCGCGCCATGCAGCCCAGGCGTATCTAATTACTGTCAGCGGCAGGGTCACCCTGTCAGCCATAAACAGTTCGGCGGCACGGCTGAGCAGCTGGCGTCGTTTGTCATTGTCGAGCTCTGACCCGGCTTCATCAATGACCTTGTCAAGCTCGGCATTCGCATAGGCCCGCCAGTTGAACTGTCCAAGCTTCCGGTCAACATCATTTGAGTGTGCGATCGCTGAGTAGGTATAGTATGCCTCACCAGTAATCGTGCCCCAGCCGGCCATCGTCGCGGAGAGTTCTCCCCGTGGGCGCGCGGCAAAGAGAATACTGACTGGAACGCCATTGGCTTGTACGTCGAGGCCGACACGCGCGAGCATCTGGACGACGGCAGTGCCAACCTCACGATCGCCGGGAAGGCGGTCGACAGTGAAGCTCAACGTGAACTTAAAGCCATTCGGGTACCCCGCATCACGTAAGAGTTGGCGGGCACGCTCGAGATCAGGCTTTGTAGCTTGTAGGGCTGAATTGTACCCGAAAACACCCTCGGAAACGAGCTGGGTTGCTGGAGAGCCCATTCCCTCCATAGAGATTTCACCAAGCTGACGCCGGTCAATCGCGAGATCAATTGCTTCGCGGACCCGAGCATCCCGAAACGGGTTTGCGGGAAGTGGCGACCCGTCCTTTGCCGAAACCTGTGGGGACTTCTCGCGCAGATCAAAGTCGAGGAGGAAAACGAAAATGGTGTCCTGCGTTGGGACGTTCAGCTGCTTTTCTCTTTGGAGGGCTGCGACGTCAGAAGCAGTGACACGGGAGATCATGTCGACCTGCCGCGCCCGTAGCTGAGCGACACGTGCGGCATCATTCGGGATCTCCTTGCGCACCACGCGCTGCCAGGGCTGTCCTCCTCCCCAATAGCCGTCGAAGCGGTCAAGTGTGAGATCGAACTTTGGGGTCCAGGACACGAATTTGTAGGGCCCTGTTCCGATGGCAGCTCGTCCGGAATTGAACACCTCGTTCGCCGTTTCGCGCGTGAGGCCAGCAGCAGCTTTGGACGAGACAATAAAGAGTCGGACGAGATCGTTGGGAAGCGTAGGAGCTGGGCCGTCGGTCACGAGGTGGATCGTGTGAGGGTCAACGACCCGAGTTTCCTTGATTCTGCGAGTGTACAGTGTTGCCGGATTAGGACCAGCTACCTGAGAGATACGCTCAATCGAAAACTTCACATCATCTGCACTAAACTCAGATCCATCGTGGAATTTCACATTCCTGCGAAGCTTGAACTCCCAAGTGTTGGAGTCGACGGGTCTCCACGTCTCCGCGAGTCCTGGTTCGACCTGCAGCTTAGCGTCTGAGCGAACTAAGGTATCATAGACGTGTTTGAGAGCTTCAACGTGAACGCCGAGAGCACTGAAGTGTGGGTCCATTGACTCAGGTCCGGCACGCACACCGATAGTCAGCGTCTGCCCTGACACGGCCGTCGCCATCGTAAGACCGACAGCAAACGATAGCCTCTGTAGTACACGTCTTACGTTCATGAGTTTGCCCCCCTGCTCGGTATCCTAGCCTCCCGACGGTGAATCGAGATGCAGAGCTCAAAAAGCAAAGTGTCCGAGCAGGCCGGCTTGTTCAAGGCAGGACACGTCAGATCGGCCACTCCAGTTAGAAAAAAGACCCTAGAACTTTATCGGTCGGCAGTCGGGGGAGGATCAGGCTTCAGCGAGATCCTGTCTCACACTCATGAGGTGCCCGCCTCCTCTAGCTGGAGCAGCTGAGGCTGGGGATCGCCTTCGCATATCAGCCATTGTCTCACGCTTGAGAGTGGACCCAACCTACTGACCTGACTGGCTCGTTTTGGACCGGGTTGACTGAGAGAGTTGACCCGAACCCAAGGAGCCGGAGATGGCGAGACGGAAGAACTGGAGCGCGGAGCAGATCGTCGCGAAGCTGCGGCAGATCGAGATCCAGATGGCACAGGGTAAGAGCTTGGCGCTCGCCTGCAAAGAAGCTGAGATCTCCGAGCAGAGCTCCAGGACGAGTGCCTCAAGCGCGAGATCTTTTACAGCTTGCGGGAGGCGCAGGTCGTGATTGCAGCATGGAGGGACCACTACAATCGTGTCTGGCCGCACTCCTCCTTGGGCTACCGGCCTCCCCGCGCCTGTCACCCTGCAGGCCATCGTGCGGCAGCTACCCTCACCAGCCGCCATGCAGTAGTCTCACTGAACTCGGTCCAAAATTCCGGTCAGGTCAGCAGCGTCAGGACGGGAGCTTGGCTAGGATCTGCCCCTCTAAGCCGTGAAAGACGGCGCCGATCATGCCATGCGGCTCCACCAGGCCAGCCTGGTAGAGCTGCAGGAAGCGATCGATGTTACTCCTCAACAAAGGACGGTTCTCGGCTACTGTACTCTTGTGATCCCACGCCTCCCAGGCAACTAGCGCCCCCAGAGCGACTCCCCCGGTGAGCGCGCCACCCCACGAGCCTGCGCTTGTAACCAGTCCCCGGGCTACGGCTTGTCGGGCCAGCGTCGTCGCAGCTTGCCGACCCACGGATCCAGCTAGAGCACCAGAGGCTCGGGCAGCACCCGCAACAGCCATGCTTCGGGTGACCTGAGCAGTGACATAGGGGGCCAGAGTGGCCGTCACACTGGCGCCGCTCAGAGCCACCCCAGCGGACAGTGCCTTCAGTGTCAGAGGTATGCTGCGGGCTGCTTCTGTCCCGCCGATCATGAGGGTGATGCCCTCGAGGTAGTCGTCCCGTTGCGCCGGTGGTACTTGGTACCTCTTAGGGATATCTTGGAGGTGGTCCTGGAGTGCTTGGACGAACACGGCAACGGACTGCTGGGCAATCCTTTGGAGGTTCTGCCCCAGCACTGGTTCCGGCATCACCCGCAACTCAAACTCCCGGGCGATCTCCTCCCGAAGAGCTTGGCTGGCCGCGTCTGGGTCGGTGTCGGTCACGAAGCCTGCAAGCCAGGTCTTGCCGGTCGTGTATGCATAGTTCAGGCCTAGGCGCTGCTGGGTCCAGTAGCCAAAGTACCAGTCAAGAAGGCTGCTATCGACCCTGCGCATCATCTCAGCGTGCAACTTTTCCAACTCTCCCCGGGCGTGCTGCAGGCCCTCAAAGCGAGCTTTCTCGACCGCCTGCCGGACCTCAGGAGCAAGGCGCGACAGATCAATAGCTTGGACGACCGACCGCTCGCGGGTGCGTGGCTCAGGGAACTTGGGCCAGCTGGGTTGCTGTTGGTGGAACATGAGCGCGGTGCTTGCCACGAGAACCGCCGCTGCGGAGCAGGTGATATAGAGAGCGATGCGATCGAGGGCACGCATTCCGGGCTCCGTTCAGTATGAACAACAGCGTGTAACGTACAGGGGAATTGTGACGTCCGTGGGGGCACTCTACGCCTGCACCACGAGCATCAAACGCGCATTGGGACAGCACGAGGCTAGGAGTGAGCACTGGCGCTCGACCAGCACCCGCAGGCAGCGGTAGTGTTTCCGCCCTATGACTGCTCCCAGAACCGGCCTCTGCTCCGCTCATTGAGTGCCACCCGGAAACAGCCGCGCTTCATGGCTTGGCCCTCTCTCCTTCAGGGCTCCATCCTTGCGGCAGCCGTGGCTTTTCGATCCCGGCCGCATCGCACAGGACATCGACCATCGCTGAGAAATCGGCACCTGCATAGCGCCCGGCGCGTGCCAACGAGAACATCTCCCGTGCCGCCGCCGCGACCGGCACTGGCACCTTGCTGGCATTGGCAGCCGCCACGATGATCGAGAGATCCTTGTGGGCCAGATCGATGGTAAAGCCCGGGGCGATATCGTCCGCCAACACCTTGTTAGGCCAGTTCACACGCAACTGCCCATTCGTTGCTGTGGTCCCGTAGCAGACCTCTAGCGTTTTGGTGAGATCGAGGCCGAAGCGTTGCGACAAGGCGAGCGCCTCCGCGTTCAGCTGGCAATGAATTATGGCCAGGTAGTTGTTTACGAGCTTCGTCCGGATCCCTGTTCCGACCGACCCGCAATGGTGGATGGTCGTTCCCATGAACTGCAGCAGCGGCAGAATGCGCTGGAAATCCGGGTCCGATGCCCCGACCATGAACAGGCTCTCGCCCCGGTCCGCATGAGCGGCTAGGCGCCCCACTGGTGCATCGACCACCGAAACACCTTGCTCTGCTGCAGCGGCGGCGATCAGATCAGTGGTTTTCGGCTCGACGGTGCTCATATCGACGATGACCTGCCCAGGCCGGCTGTTTGCTAGGATTCCGTCCGGACCAAGGACCGTTGCCTCGACCTCTGCGGAGGCCGGGAGCATAGTGAAAACCACATCGCTAACTTGGGCGACGCTTGCAACTCCGTTTGCCGTGCGAGCTCCGAGCTCAGTCAGGGCCTGCATGGCCGCAGGCGCGATGTCGTAGACAGTCATCTCGCAGCCACTGCGGCGCAGATTTGATGCCATTGGGCGCCCCATGCGCCCTAGACCAATGAAGCCGACCTTGTCCATGTTCCTACTCCCGTATTCGGGCCCGGGCTAAGCAACCGCGGGCACACCTCTTCGGCCTGACTGCGGCCGCTGCATCCGTGCTGTTATCAGGCCACTGACAGTCCGAGATGCGCGCGCAGCCTATTCTTGAGGTAAACGCCATCCCGTGGCGGCAGGGACCGCTCCAGATTGTCGGGCCGGATGCGCACAGTCGCGAAACGAGGGCCGCCTATAATTGCGGCGAGCCCCTGTCGGAAGGTTCGATACCCGACATGTCCCTGGCTGAAGACGAGCGGATGAGTTCATGAGCGACTCTCTTTGCGTTATCCGTCGTCCGCGGACGGCCGAGAGACGTTAGCCCGGAGCCGGCCGCGGCGCTATTAATGTCTCGTGCAAGTAGGAATTCCTGCACTACGTCTTGAGCCGGGAATCTGATCCTCAACGGACCGTCAGCGCCTCAAGCGCCTAAATGCCCTGCGTCTGCATACCGAGGCCCGAGATCAATGTTCTAAGCCCCGGCTGCGTCCTTAGTGCCGACGTGCTAGAGCATCGAAGCTGTGCCGAGAATGCTTGACATGTTCACAGGAGATAGTGTCGCCTGATGGACGCTCTCCATACCGAAATCCGCGATGCGGTCCGCAAGCTCTGCGAGGCGTTTCCGGACGAATACTGGCGCCGCCTCGACCGGGAAAGAGCCTACCCAGGAGAGTTCGTGGCGGCACTCACCCGTTCCGGCTTCCTAGCCGTCCTCATCCCGGAGACCTATGGCGGCGCGGGCTTGCCCCTCTCCGCGGCGGCCGCGATCCTGGAAGAGATCCAGCATGCCGGGGCCAACGGGGCGGCGTGCCACGCCCAGATGTATGTCATGGGAACGCTGCTGCGGCACGGCTCGGAGGACCAGAAGCGCCGACTTCTGCCACGGATTGCATCGGGCGAACTGCGTCTTCAGGCCTTCGGCGTGACGGAGCCCGCCTCGGGCACCGACACCTCCTCGATCAGGACCACTGCGCGCCGGGACGGCGCCCATTACGTGGTCGATGGCCAGAAGGTCTGGACGAGCCGGGCCGAGTACTCCGACCTGATGCTGCTCCTCGCCCGTACGGCTCCGAAGGACCAGGCGGCGAAACGCACGGACGGGCTATCCGTCCTTATCGTTGACATGCGGGAGGCGCTGGGCAGCGGCCTCACGATCCGCCCGATCCGCACCATGATGAACCACGCCACCACGGAGGTTTTCTTCGATGGGCTGCGCGTGCCAACGGAGAACCTGATCGGCGAGGAAGGCAAGGGCTTCCGCTACATCCTGTCGGGCATGAACGCTGAGCGTATCCTGATCGCTGCCGAATGCGTAGGTGACGCCAAATGGTTCATCCAGCGGGCGACGATCTATGCCCGGAACCGCAATGTGTTCGGCCGCCCGATCGGGCAGAACCAGGGCGTCCAGTTTCCCCTCGCTCGGGCCTACGCCAACATGCGCGCGGCCGAACTGATGGTCCGGGAGGCGGCTCGCCTCTACGAGGCGGACGAGCCCTGCGGCGCGGAGGCCAACATGGCCAAGATGCTGGCGGCAGATGCCTCGTTCGAAGCCGCTAATGCTTGCATCCAGACCCATGGTGGTTATGGCTTCGCGGAGGAATACGACATCGAGCGTAAATTCCGCGAGACTCGCCTCTATCAGGTGGCGCCAATCTCGACCAACCTGATCCTGGCCTATCTCGCCGAGCACGTCCTCGGCCTCCCCCGCTCCTACTGAGGTGACCATGGAGAGAGCGCTCGATGGGCTTCTCGTCGTCTCGGCCGAACAGGCGGTGGCCGCTCCGATGTGCACGGTTCGTCTGGCCGATGCAGGGGCTCGCGTCATCAAGATCGAGCGGCCCGAGGGGGACACAGCCCGTCACTACGACCAAGCCGTGCACGGGGTCAGCGCTTATTTCGCGTGGCTCAACAGGGGGAAGGAAAGCGCCGTCCTCGACCTCAAGGATCCGACTGATCTCGCACTCGTGCACCGACTCCTTGCCCGCGCTGACGTATTCGTACAAAACCTCGCGCCTCGTGCAACACGCAAGCTGGGGCTCGGCGCCGCGGACCTAGTGGCGCTCTATCCACGCCTGATCGTGGTGGACATCGTGGGCTATGGGCAGGACACCCCCTATCACGATATGCGGGCCTACGACATGCTCGTGCAGGCCGAGAGCGGCATCTGCGCCGTGACAGGAACGCCGGACACGCCTGCTAAGGTCGGGGTGTCGATTGCCGATATCGCTACGGGTATGAACGCCCATGCGGCTATCCTCGAGGCGCTGATCGCGAGGGGCGTGACCGGCCGAGGCAGCGCCATTGAGGTCGCGATGTTCGATGGCATGGCGGACTGGATGAGCGTGCCGCTCCTGCATCAGCTCTATGCAGGTCGTTCGACGGGGCGCCATGGCCTGTCCCACGCATCAATTTATCCTTACAGCCGTTATGCCTGCCGGGATGGCGACATCGTTCTTGCGGTCCAGCACCAGGGTGAATGGGCCCGCTTCTGCGACGGCGTTCTCGGCAGACCCGATCTGACGGACGATCCCCGCTTCGCTGACAACGCGCGCCGGGTCGAGAACCGGGACGCGCTCGATGCCATTATTGCTCCGGTCTTCGCCGACCTCTCCCAAGTCGAAGCCGTGGCGTGTCTGACCGTTCATGCGATTGCCTGGGCACGTGTCTCCGCCATGACTGACCTGCCGGACCATCCAGCCCTACGCCACATCGAGAGCCCCCTCCCGAATGGCTCCAGCTTTCGGGTGCCCCGACCGGCCGGACGCGTCACCCTGGTACCTGGGCCCGTGCCCGGGTTGGGAGAGCACACCCAGTCTATTCGGGCAGAATTCGGCGCAGAACTCGACGGCTAAGGAGCTGATCGCCCGCGCGCCTGCCCCCACTTTTGTGCGTCGTCCCATACCCTTCCGGGAGGCACCCTCGCGGGATTCGTTCCGAGGTGGGAGAGAGGGGATGGTCGCCCTGCGTTGCAGTAGCGAACTTGTCCCCTTCCATCGGACGCGCACAACTAACACACGGATGAGCACGGTTAGGAACCGCAAAGCGCAGTGGTTCCAGGGAAAATAAAGCTACAGTCCTTATGTATATGCCACGAATATCTGGTGGGGTACTCCCGCTTCAGGAGCGCGACCATGCCACTTCTCTATTGTCTAGCTCTACTCGTGCTTCTCGTTTCAGGTCCTGCCTTGGCTCAGGAGGCACCGCCGCCTCTCACTCGAACCGCGTTCGGCTCCTGTGCTGACGAGGAGAAGCCACAGCCGATCTGGGATGCGGTTCTTGCCTACCGCCCTGAGCTGTTCCTGTTCGCAGGCGATAACGTCTATGGCGACGTTCGCAACGGCCGCAATGTGTCGGAACCTGAACTGATTGAGAGTCTCCAACAGTCCTATGCGCACGCAGCCAAGCTGCCGGGCATCGCTCGCCTACGCAGCACCGTCCAGCACCTCGCCACTTGGGATGATCATGACTACGGCAAGAACGATGCAGGTGCCGATTTTGCTGGCCGACATGACGCTCAGCGGCTCTTCCTGCAGTTCTGGGATGTGCCTCTCTCGGACGAACGGCACAGCCGGGGTGGCGTCTACCACGCCCAGACCTTTGGACCAGAAGGGCAGCGCGTGCAGGTGATCCTGCTCGACACCCGCTTCTTCCGCTCGCCCCTGAAGCCGACAGACCAGCGCGGCGCGCCCGGCCGCGAGCGCTACCTGCCTGATGATGACCCTACAAAGACGATGCTGGGGGAGGCGCAGTGGGCCTGGCTTGCCGATCGGCTGCGCGAGCCCGCCGAGGTTCGCCTGATCGTGTCCTCGATCCAGGTACTGGCGGAGGGCCATGGCTGGGAGCGCTGGGGCAACTTCCCACGGGAGCGCCAGCGTCTGTATGACCTGATCCGGGGCACAGAGGCTAGAGGCGTGGTGTTCCTCTCAGGTGATCGCCACATTGGCGGCTTGTACAGAGAGACCAGCGGCACGCCCTATCCGCTCATCGAGATCACCTCGAGCGGCCTCAACCAGGTGTTCGCAGCCAATCAGGAGCCTGGGCCCAATCGGCTCGGGGCCGTGTACGGGGCGGCGAACTTCGGCACGATCGACTTCGATTGGTGGCAGGGCACCTTGACCCTATCCCTGCGCAACGAAGCCGGGGAAGCCGTTAGGCGTCACAGCGTTCACCTGGAGGAGCTAAAGTGAGAGGCCAGCCGCAAGGCTCCAATCGATAAGACGCAGAGTCGCAATTGGGCTACCATGATGCCTGTGACGCTGGCGACGCTCGTACAAGTGGGTCTGCAGCGGTGGACACGGGTAGACTCTTACAGCCCTACGCACCCAGAGCAGAAATGGCGTCATGGACGACACCTTGGCCCTGCTAGGCATGTCCGGCGCAGATGCCGATCTCGTCATCGGCATCGTCACAGGCACATTCGGGATTGAGCAAGGCAGCCTCTATCCCGCCGATCACCTCCTGGGCGATCGCATCACCCTCCTGAGCCTCGCCTGTGACCATCGCCTCCCCATCGCGGAAGGTGATGAGCATGAAGCCTGTGAGCTCACCCTGCTCGTCCAAGTGCTCCTGAAGGGCTTTCTCAATCAGCTTACGCAAGAACAATCCTCCTCGCTCAGGGCCCCTGAGCTTGCAGCTAACGATCACGGAGCACAATCCCAGCACGGAAAGTGCTCCAGAGCTTTAGGCCAGCGTCAGGGCGCTAACCTGCAGCCCCTTCTTGCCCTCGCCCACCTGGATGCGCACGCATGTTCCGTCCGCCAGCTCCGTTAGCCCCGCCTGGTCGAGCGCCGAGCGGTGCAGGAAGAGCTCCTCCCCTCACTCATCCGGCGTCACAAAGCCAAACCCTTTCATCGAGTTGAACCACTTTACGGTCCCCAAGCTCACCTGAGCTCCCTGCGTCGGCTGTGGGATTGGCTGAGGAACTGCAGCTGGCCCGGGCCGCCGTTCCTCCTCTTCATCAGCTAAGAGGCCGTCGAGGCGATCAGCCAGGAGCAGGGCCTGGTCAGAGATGAGCTCGAACAGCGCCCGCTTGCCGTCCTCATCCTCAATCTCAAGCTGGTAGGTACTGCCTTCACGAGCAGGGGTGATGCGGACGAGCCGCTTAGCTTTCATTGCACGGGGCATCGGGTCTATCTCGAGGTAAGTGGACGGTGTGTGTGCCCAGTCCGCCAAATCGGTAGGACCAACACAAAAGTCTACTCGCCTTCTGCAAGGACCTTGCGGAGAGCAGCGAGGGACAAGCCAAAATGCTTGGCGACTTGCCCTGGTGACACGCCGGCCTGCAGAGCCGCTCGGATCACCTTGCGCTTTGCCTCCTGCAGCGAGGGCACAGGATCAGCCACGGAGGTCCGCTTCCCCCGCCCTGGTCGCTTCGGAGCCATAGCGTCGAGCACACGAACAGCCTCTTGGATCCCTCGGTCGAGCTCGGGACGGCTCTGCGGGGCTCCGTTGCCGCACCTGCGCCGCTGCAGCTCGTTGGCAGCCTCAACAAGCAGCCGGGCCAGACGTGCGTCGGACAAGCTGCCAAGGTCGAGGGGCGCTGCAGCCAACTTGGGCAGGGTACGTCGACTGCGCTGCGGAGTTGCAGGCATGTAGTCGAACAGATCAGGTGTCAGGGAAGATTCAGCAGAGCGGGGCATACCTGAGATATGGGAACTGCCGCAGGCCAAGCCGACTACGCTCGGGCTGCTATATTGCCGCTGCGGAACAGTGAACCTCGGGTAAAGCAAGGCCAGAACCCTGCGGGAGCCCCAGCTCAGGATCGAGCAGGTCTCACCAAGCTCCGCTAGTGCTCCAGCATCCGTTGGCCTGCTCCGGCGAGGTCGCTTGCCGAAGCTACGGCCTCCTTGTGCCACAAGAACAAGACCAAACAAGAAGGCCTGCACGGTGCGTCTACAGACCCGCATCAGCAGAGATAGGATCGACAGTAGGCTCGCCAGCGGCCCTACAATGTCAATCGCAGCTTACTGCTAGTTCCAGATCATTACCTGGAGCATGCAGGAGACTTTGACGGCTAAGCATCTAAGCAGTAGCCTCCGATCTGAGGTCACGAAATCAGACCAGTAACAGCAGGGGCTACCTTGAGGCAGGCAGCTGAAAGGCGAGGGAGTTCGACAGCCATTGCCGTGGAGCATCTTGAGGTGAACTACGGCTCCGTGCGTGTGCTGCACGGGATCAATCTCTCGGTCGAACCGGGCGAGTTCGTCGCTATTCTAGGCTCCTCTGGGTGTGGCAAGACCACCTTGCTGCGCAGCATCGCCGGGTTCCAGAAGGTCTCCAAGGGCGCAATCCGCCTATTCGGCAGGGACGTCGCGAATGTGCCACCGGAAAAGCGTGGCATCGCTATGGTGTTCCAGTCCTACGCCCTGTGGCCGCATATGTCAGTTCTCGGGAACGTTGGGTTCGGGTTGAGGCTCCGGGGCATGCGACGCGACGCAGTGCGCCAGCGAGTGGCCGAAGTCCTGAAACTCCTCAATCTTTCAGGACTTGAGGATCGGAAGGTTACCAACCTCTCGGGTGGACAGCGTCAGCGGGTCGCCCTGGGGCGAGCCCTCGCGATCGAGCCGGACCTCCTGCTCCTCGACGAGCCACTCTCGAATCTTGACGCCAAGGTGCGCATCCAGCTCCGGTCCGAGATCAAGATCCTGCAAACGCGGCTTGGCTTCGCGGCAGTTCACGTCACGCACGACCGGGAGGAGGCGATGACGATGGCGGATCGCATCGTCGTCATGGATGCGGGACGTATTGCTCAGGTTGGCTCGCCGGAAGAAGTTTACGATCGTCCGGTATCACCCTTCGTCGCGGGTTTCATGGGGGCCGAGAATACAGTCAATCTCGCGGTTCGCGCAGAGCCGAACGGTCTTACCATCAGCGCACCCGGCCTACAGACCCCCATCGCCTGGAGCGGCATTGCACCAGTCGGTTCCGTGACCGCTTACTTTCGCGATGACGTGGCCGAACTGGTCGCACCGGACGCCCGGATCGACGGTTCAATTGTGCTTCCGGGACACATCGCCCAACGAACCTATCCCGGAGGAGAGTACCGCTACCGCGTTGCGGTTGGCGATCGGCACTTCACCGTAATGGATGAACGATGCCTCGCCGTGAATAGCCCAGTCGGTTTGCGCTTGCCGCTGGGATCCCTTCACCTTTTCCCAAGCGCCCAATAACAAGGGAGGAAAATCATGTACAGACGGTGGCATGAGACTTGGGTCGCGGCAGCGACCGCTGCGATGCTCGCAGCGACAACACCAGCGAGCGCGCAGACGGTTCTCAACGTCGCAACGGCCGGCGACCAGAACATGGTCGACTACATCAAAGATTACCTCGGACCCATGTTCGAGAAGAAGAATCCAGGAGTGAAGGTCGTTGCGGTCGGCACGGGACCTGGCGACGGCGGTTCGCAGAAGATCTACGAGAAGCTCGACGCGCAAAAGAAGGGCGGCGCCGTAAAGTCCGACTTTGACGTGGTGGTGGTCCACCAGAAGGCGGCCGGTACAATGGTGCAGGAGGGCCTTCTCGAACGGTATAAAGATAGGATCCCGACAGGATCGCTGGTCACCCGCGAAACAGCATCGAACTCGCTAGGTGCCGAGGTATCGGGCTACGTGATGCCCATGTTCCACTCGCAGACGGCGATCGCCTATAACCCCGACCTCGTGAAGAGCCCGCCGACGAGCTATCCTGAGCTCGTCGAGTGGGTGAGGAAAAACCCGAAGCAGTTCGGCTACAACGGCATCAAGGGCGGTATGTCCGGCGTCGCCTTCGTGTCGGGCTGGGTTTATGCTTTCGGAGGCGATGCTGACAGGCTGCTCAAAGGCCCCTACGATGCCAATGTAAAAGCATCCTGGGACAAGGCCATGGCGGATCTGAAGGAGTTTAACAAAAACGTTGTGATCACGCCAGGCAATGCCGGCACTCTGGACATGCTCAATCGCGGTGAGATTGCGATGGGTCCCGTGTGGGTCGACATGTTCTACACCTGGGCCGCTGAAGGCAAATTGCCTCCAAACATGAAGCTGAAGCTGGTCGCACCCGGCATGCCGGGGCAGCCGATGTACTACGCGATTCCTGCCAAATCGAATCAGAAGCTCGCCGAGGACTTCATCTCGCTCGCGACGAGCCCCGAGGTACAGGCTGAGGGAATCGTGAAGCGGTTCAACTGGTATCCTGGGATCGATGCCAAGAACCTCGAAGGCAAGCTCGACCAGGCGGCGTGGCAGAAACTCTTTGCCGACATCACGCCAGAGGACCTCTCGGCCAAGGGCAAACCCTTCCCGATCGGGCCCTACTTCAACGATATCCTTGAATCCTACGAGCGCAAGGTTGCAAACTGATCGCGCGACCGCCGGCGGGCTTTAAGGCTCGCCGGCCCTTCCATGACCCGCCCCTCCCTCCTCGGCATCCTTCTGGTCCTGCCCGGGCTTCTGCTCGTGGCCGCGCTGTTCCTTTACCCACTCGGCTTCTCGGTCCTGTCCGCGTTCGCGCAGAATGGGTCGTTCACACTTGCGAACTTCGCGAAAGCTTTTGAGCTGTATTCCGGTGACATCCAGTTCACGATCTTCATCGTCGCGATCTCGACGGCTCTGATTGCGATCATCTCTGTTGCTATCGCGGGTACGCTCACATTGAGCGAGACGCCGTGGCTCGTCGCGATCCTGCGGCAGCTCTATCGCTGGCCCCTTTTCATCCCCTTCATCGTCGCCGCGCAATGCATGCGCACGTTCCTTGCTAAGAACGGGCTGATGAACAACTCGTTTGTAGCCCTCGGTCTACTAGAGCCGTTGCAGACGACGAGTTTCCTCGATTGGCGTGGAATCGTGGCGACCTTCGTGTGGAAGCAGGTGCCCTTTGTGACGCTGATGCTGGCCGGCGCCATGGCATCCCTCGACCGCGCTACCATCGAGGCCGGCCGCAACCTCGGCGCTTCGCGTCTAAGGGTTCTAATCGAGATCGTTCTGCCACAGTGCGCGCAAACGCTCCTCGTCGGCCTTGTCCTCTCCTTCGTGACAATGCTCTCTGTCCTGTCCGTGCCCCTCATGGTCGCGGGCTCGCAGCCCACTATGCTCACCGTCGACATGGCCTTCCGGATCAACTCCTATGGCGATTACGCCACCGCCAATGCGCTCGGCGTCATCTCCTACCTCATGACTGCCGTCGCGGCCTGGATCTATCTCCGCCACCAGATCCGAAGGGACGCCTCAGCGTGAGGGTCAGGAGCATTGCAAACAACCTTCTGAAGGGCCTCGTTCTAGCCGCCATCGCCTTCGTCGTGTTCGGACCCCTTGCGAACCTGGTGCTGTGGTCCTTCGCCGAACGATGGTACGCGCCCTTCAAGCTGCCCGTGAGTTACGGGACACGCTACTGGGAGGTGGTGTTTCGTCCGACCGGCGATGCTATGTCGTCGCTCGCCACCAGCGTGAGCATCGCTACGCTGACGGTCGTAGTTGCGCTCCTCGTGTCGGTGCCGGCCGGCTATGCTCTGGCTCGTCTGAAGCTGCCCTGGCGCACCTTCATTATGATCCTGTTCTTGATGCCGCAGGCCTTTCCGTCGGTTGCGATCTACATCAACGTCGCACGTGTCTTCTACAGCCTTGGCCTGACCGGCACGGTGGCCGGCGTCGTCCTCGTCCATGCCGCGCACGGGCTCGTCTACTCAGTGTGGATCGCGGCGGCGGCTTTCGCGTCCGTCGACCGGGAGTTGGAGAATGCGGCCCGCAATATGGGAGCCTCGCCGCTCCGGACATTTGCGACAATCACGCTGCCGCTCGCCGCACCCGGTCTAATGGCGAGCGCGATCTTTGTTTTTCTCGAGTCTCTCGATGAATTCACCGGTACCTTCTTTGTCGGCGTGCCGCAGGTCACGACACTGCCGCTCCTCCTCTACAACGCCAGCATGGGCGGCAACTATCAGATTGCCTCCATCACCGCGCTCATCCTGCTCGTTCCGTCCGTGGCCTTCATGCTCGTCATCGAGCGCTTCCTGCGTGCCGATGTGCTCAGCAAGGTAGGCCAATAGCTGTGGTGGGCATGCTGGCAGAGGCGGCCCGGTCAACAGCTGCTCGAATGGTTGAAGCAACCGGCATCCGGCACGATAAGGCGCCGTGGCGATGAGCAAGAAGCGCAAGGCGAGGCAAGCGGATCTCACGCAGTATGCGGCTCTTCCCTTCGCGACTGACGCCAGCGGGACCTTGCGCGTGCTCCTCGTGACCTCACGGGAAACCAGGCGCTGGGTCATCCCGAAGGGCTGGCCCATGAAGGGACGCAAGCCCCACAAGGCCGCGGCGCGGGAAGCCTTTGAGGAGGCAGGCGTCGTGGGCAAGGTGGCCAAGAGACCGATTGCTGCATTTGACTATTGGAAGAGACGCGAGACAACCTTTAGCCTGTGCCGTGTCGATGTGTTTGCCCTGGCGGTCGAGCGCCTGGAGCCGCAATGGCCCGAGCAGCACGAGCGGGACCGAGGCTGGTTCGATCTTGCAACGGCCGCCTCGCTGGTCGAGGAGCCTGGATTACAGCTCATTCTAATGAAGTTTGCAGGACCGAAAAGTGAGCCTCAACCTACGCGGCTAGTGGACATGCGCCCATCCACGACCGGAGCCAACGAAGTCTGACTTTATCCGTCTCCGATCTGCATACCCTAGCGAGGGATCTGGGGGACGCCGCACGCACCGAGGTCATGCGCTTGTCCGCAACCTGCCTGACGGCACGATCCGGCAGAATTATTCCGTAAGCGATCTCGTGCCACGGTGGATAGGGCTGCCGAAAACCGGGACACGACGGCGCTCCAGGACGCGTTTTCAGGCCCGCTCGTCATCGGCGAGGAAGCCACTAGCAAGGGCTCGGCCGTGCAGGAAGACCTGCGCGACGCTCGCCTGGCCTTCACGGTCGATCCGATCGACGGCACCTTAAAGCTGCGTGAGCGGGCTCCCGGTCTTCGGCACCGTGGCAGCGGTCGCAATGCGAAGGGAGATCATGGCCAGCGTCATCCACAACCCCATCAGCGGAGACGGGGCCATCGCGGTGCGGGGTCAGGGCGCCTGGATCCAAGAGCCCAACGGAGCAGGCACGGGCCTGCGCTCGCTGATCCCAGGCCCGTGCCTCGCATGACCGGCATGGCGAGCTGGCGCTACTTCTCTGAGCCACTGCGCTCCCGCATCGCCGCCCGATTACCCCCATAGTGGATGCCTCATGGCTCCGCTGTCGCGCCCAGGAATATCGCCCCGCGGCCGCGGGATGGTGAAATTATCTGCTCTATGGCCAGCTGATGCCCTGGGATCACGCGCCAGGCACGCTCCTCGTCCAGGAGGCCGACGGCTATTGCGCCCTCCTGGACGGCTCGCCCGACCGGCCTGGTCAGTCTGCCAAGGGGCTGCTCTGCAAACCCGACTGGGCAATTGTACGACCCTGCGCGATGTCCTGGTGGGCTCATGAAGCTGTACTGTAAAGGGCCGCCTTTTTGTCGAAATCCCGGGCAGCCGCGGAGGAAGGCAGAGGCCTCGCGCTTGTCGAGAACCTGCGCGACGTACTGGACAGCCATTGGCACAGGTCTCCATGATGGAGGGAGGGGACCGTTCGTTCATCTGCGACGCAGCCCACCGCGCGAAAGTCGTGAGGGCGTGGGGAACGGCCTGTAGGGGGCAAGCGATGATCAACCCATGGCAAATGCGGGACCGCGCTGCGGTCGGGATCTGACTTAATGGCAGATGTAGAACTCTCCCGGGTCACAAAGACCTGGGGCGGTGCGCCTGCGGTGAACGAGGTCAGCTTCGCGGTGAACCGCGGCAACCTCGTTGCGATCCTCGGCCCGTCGGGATGCGGCAAGTCGACGACACTGCGCCTCGTGGCGGGCCTTGAAACCGCCAGCTCGGGCCGGATCAACATTGCCGGACGCGATGTCACCCACCTTCCGCCGGCCCAGCGCGGGATCTCCATGGTGTTCCAGAGCTATGCGCTCTTCCCGCACCTCTCCGTGGCCGAGAACATCGTCTTCGGCCTGAGGGTCCGCGACGTTCCGCGCGCCGACCGGGAGGCGCGCCTGAAGGAGGCTGCGGGCATTCTCGGATTGGACGGCCTCCTCGATCGCCGGCCATCCCAGCTTTCCGGCGGGCAACAACAGAGAGTGGCGCTCGGCCGTGCGATCGTAGCGCGAACACCCGTCTGTCTTATGGACGAGCCGCTCTCCAATCTGGACGCGCAGCTACGCGTCGAAATGCGCCGCGAGATCCGCGATTTGCAACGTCGGCTCGGTATCACCATGCTCTACGTGACGCACGACCAGGTTGAGGCCATGACCATGGCCGACCAAGTGGTGCTCATGCGTGCTGGGCACATCGAGCAGGACGCGCCGCCTGCCGAACTCTACGAGCGGCCCGCGACGCCCTTCGTGGCGCGCTTTATTGGAACCCCGCCCATGAATGTGATCCCTTTCACCAGTGTGACCGGACGCGCTTCCGGGGGCATGAGCCGGCCGCCTGGAGCCGTCCCGCCCGACAGCCTCGCGGTCGGCGTCCGGCCGGAGGCGGTGCGGCTCGACACGGCTGGCGTGCCCGCGCGCATCGTGGCGGTGGAATTCCTTGGCGCCGACACACTCATTGAGGCGCGGGTTGAGGGGCATCCCTTCATCATCAGGCGGCCAGGCCGCGTGGTCGCGCAGGCGGGCGAAACGCTGCCGATCGCCTGGTCGCCAGACGACGTGCATTGGTTCGACCTGTCGTCCAATCGTCGGATCGATGTAACATAAAGACACGGCCGCCGTGACCCATGCAGGGCGGTGTGGCGCATAACGCACAAGGGAGGACATCCATGGACAGACGACAATTCTTGACGGGCGCCGCGGCGCTCGCCTCCGGCGCGCTGCCGATGCCCGTAATGGCGCAGGGCGCCACGCAGGAGATCTCGTACTTCTATCCCGTCGCGGTCGGCGGCCCGATCACCAGGCTGATCGACACCTTTGCGGCGGATTTCCAGAAGGAGAAGCCCTCCATCAAGGTGAACCCGATCTATGCGGGGACCTACCAGGAGACCATCGTCAAAGCGCTTACCGCGCACAAGAGCGGCACGCCGCCGGTGACCTCGGTGCTGCTCTCCACCGACATGTTCACCCTCATCGACGAGGATGCCATCGTCCCCATCGAAGATTTTGTGAAGACTGACGAGGACAAGAAGTGGCTCGCCAGCTTCTTCCCCGGCTTCATGGCCAATAGCCAGACCGGCGGCAAGACCTGGGGCGTACCATTCCAGCGTTCGACCATCGTGCTCTACTGGAACAAAGACCTATTCAAAGAAGCCGGGCTCGACCCCGACAAGGCGCCGAAGACTTGGCAGGAGCAACTCGAGTTCGCCCAGAAGCTCACTAAACGCGACGCCTCCGGCAATGTTACGCAATGGGGCATCCAGATCCCCTCGTCCGGCTTCCCGTATTGGTTGTTCCAGGGCCTCGCTACCCAGGCCGGGGCGATCCTCATGAATCCAGAAGGGACCAAGACCAACTTCAATTCTCCTGAAGTAGTTGAGGCCCTGCAGTATTGGGTCGATCTCTCCAATAAGCACAAGGTCCAGCCTCCTGGCATCGTGGAGTGGGGCACCACCCCGCGCGACTTCTTCGAACGCAAGGTCGCTATGATGTGGACCACCACGGGCAACCTCACGAACGTGCGCACAAACGCTAAATTCCCGTTCGGGGTCGGCATGCTGCCAGCCCACAAGCGACCGGGAAGCCCCACGGGCGGCGGCAATTTCTACATCTCGAAGAAAGCGGCGCCGGCCCAGCAGCAGGCGGCATTCGAGTTCATCAAGTGGATTACCACACCCGAGCGCGCGGCGCAGTGGAGCATCGACACCGGCTACGTCGCAGTGCGGCCCGAAGCTTATAAAACGCCTGCTATGGAGAAATACGCCTCCGAGTTTCCGCCGGCCGCCGTCGCGCGCGACCAGCTCGAATTCGCGGTCGCGGAGCTCTCCACCCATGAGAACCAGCGCGTCACCAAGGCCCTTAACGACGGGCTGCAGGCGGCACTGACGGGAACAAAGCAACCCAAGCAGGCGCTCGACGAGGCTCAAGCTGAGGCCGAGCGCATCCTGCGCTCTTACCGCTGACCCTTTTGCACCGGAGCGGCTCGCCGCTCCGGTGCCTCCACGAGCATCACTTTCCATGAACAGTCGACTCACGGCCACGGTCCACGGCTGGCTGCTGCTACTGCCAGCCATGGCTTGCCTTGCGGTGTTCACTCATTGGCCCGCAGTCGCGAGCATCATCGAGAGCTTCTACTCGACGCCGCGGCCGCGCCGGCCCTCGCGATTCGTTGGCCTCGATAATTATGGTGTAATGCTGGAGGATCCGATCTTCTGGCAGTCGCTTACCAACAATCTTTGGTTTGCGCTCGGCACGATCCCGCTTTCCATCGCGCTCGCACTGCTCATGGCCGTTTGGGTCAACGACCGCATCGTCGGGCGAACCTGGATCCGAATGGCTTACTTTACACCGACCGTTCTGCCGATGATCGCTGTGGCGAACATCTGGCTCTTCTTTTTCACGCCCCAGTACGGCTTGCTCGAACAGATCAGCGCACTGGTTGGAGGAACGGCTCAGAATTGGCTCGGCTCGAAGGACACGGCTCTCTTTGCGGTAATCGTTGTCGCTGTCTGGAAGGAAGCGGGCTTCTTCATGATCTTCTACCTCGCCGCGCTTCAGACCATCTCGCCGACGCTAGCCGAGGCTGCGGCGCTCGAAGGCGCCTCCCGTTGGACCTACTTTCGCCGGGTCCAGTTTCCGCTCCTGATGCCGACGACGCTGTTCGTACTCATCAATGCAGTCATCAACGCTTTCCGAATGGTGGACCACATCATCGTGCTCACCCGCGGGGGGCCAGACAACGCCACGACGCTGTTGCTGTTCTACATCTACCAGGTTGGCTTCAACTTCTGGGATACAACCTACGCAGCGGCTCTCACCGTGGTGCTCCTCGCCATGCTCGCCGTCATTGCCATGGTGCAGTACGGCTGGCTTGAACGCCGGATCCACTACAGATGAGTTGGGCATCCAACGCAGTCGGTTGGCTTGAACACCGGATCCATGACCGATGAATACCTCCGGTGTTACCGTCCCAGCCCCGCCCACGAACCGTCCACTCTGGTCGCGGTGGCTGCCCGGCCGCGCCACGGTGTCTGCGCGCTCGGACCCCTATGCTCCCACCGGCGGCTGGCTCGTGCTCGAAAGCTTCGGTGCCGCGCTCCTGGCAATCCTCTGGATCCTGCCACTGGTCTATGCGGTCTGGGCCGCGTTTCATCCCAGCGAGTACACCACCCGCTTCGAGCTTCTGGCTCCCCTCACGCTGGAGAATTTCTACCGCGCCTGGGCCGCTGCGCCCTTCGCGCGCTACTTTCTCAACACGTTCGTTCTGGTGACACTCGTTCTAAGCTTCCAGCTCGTCCTCGGCACCTTGGCGGCCTATGCCTTCGCGCGCTATGAATTCTGGGGCCGCAACGTTGCCTTTGCGCTCGTTCTGGCGCAGCTGATGATCATGCCGGACGTGCTGATCGTGGAGAACTATCGGACTTTGAGCGCTCTCGGTCTCATCGACACAATCCCCGCGATCGCACTTCCCTACATCGCCTCTGCTTTCGGGATATTCCTGTTGCGGCAAACCTTCAAAACGGTGCCGAAGGAGCTCGACGACGCGGCCCGCGTAGAAGGCGCGAGCGGACTGCAGATTCTGCTGAAAGTCTATGTGCCTCTCGCCCGCCCGATCTACGTGGCCTATGGCCTCGTTTCGGTAAGCTTCCACTGGAACAACTTCCTCTGGCCCCTCATCGTCACCAATTCCGTCGAGGCTCGGCCTCTTACGGTGGGCCTGCAGGTGTTCTCCTCCTCCGATCAGGGCATTGACTGGGCGGTGATCTGCGCCGCGACCCTGATGACCTCCGCGCCCCTCCTGATCGGTTTCCTCCTGTTCCAGCGCCAGTTCGTGCAGAGTTTCATGCGCGCCGGAATCCGCTAATGTCGCGAGATGCCGGAGTGTGCTCGTGAAGCTGATCACCTGGAACATTCAATGGGGGCTTGGCATGGACGGGCGCATGAACCCCGCCCGGGTCGTTAGCCATGCCCGTAGCATGGCCGATTTTGACGTGCTCTGCCTCCAGGAGGTGTCGGACAATTTTCCAGAGCTCACCCAAAGCGACGGCGCCGATCAGTTCGCCGGCTTCGCGGCTCTCCTGCCGGGCTTTACGCCCATTGACGGCGTCGCTCTCGACATTGCGGGCGCGAACAAGCGGCGAAAGCGCTTTGGCAATATGGTGCTCTCGCGTTATCCGGTGGCCCAGGTTCTGCGCTACACGCTGCCCTGGGAGGCGGATGCGACGCGCAACATGCCCCGTCTCCTCATCGAAGCGGTGGTGCTCTCCCCCTTCGGGCCAATCAGAGTGATGACGACTCACCTTGAGTATTCATCGGACAAGCTCCGGCGAGCTCAAGTCGACGCCATCCGCGAAGTGCACCGCACTGCCTGCGAGCGGGAGGCTCTCCCACGTGAGGACGGGCCGGGCACCTATGTGCGCGTCTCGGGATCCCGCTCAGCAATCATCACCGGCGACTTCAACATGAGGCCGGAAGATCTCACCCGCCTTCGACTCCTTGAGAGCTTCGATAGCGGTGCACCTAGATTTGTGGACGCCTGGAGTGCCGCCCATACTGCAGAACCGCATCCACCGTCGTTCTGCTTGTTCGATCAGACTCACGGGCCCGCTCATTGCTGCGATTTCGTCTGTGTGACGTCGGATCTCGCTCCGCGGATTCGAAGAGTCTTCTATGACACCCTCACCCAAGTGTCTGACCATCAACCGGTCCTGCTGGAGCTCGAAGATTAGGGGTCAGAAGGGTCTCGTGGCCACCTACAAGAAAGGGAGCGTTCTTGGAGTGTCCGACACTGGTCAGCATCCCAGAACTACACCCTACTGCATTGCTCCGGCGGTTGGTCTGCAGCAAGTGCTCCTTTGCATGGGTCGACATCCATAGCTCCGTGGGCTCGCGTGGAGCCGGTAATGGAAGCTACCGGAAGTAGCCGCGCTTCAGGAGTTCCGCGTACATGCGCTCAACAACGGCCCCGCCCCGCCTAATGATCCGTGCCTCGTCATCCACCACGAAGGCGTTGTCAAACACCTGGAAGTATCCGTCTGTCATGACGTTGCGCACGCTCGCCCCAGAGGCGTAGAGAAGGTTCCAGAGCGGCCGCGGCGACATGGCGCCCGCTCCGACTACAGGGCTTGTGACATCGAGCGTGATCAGGTCAGCTTTTGCGCCTACCGCAATCCGTCCAAGATCTTCTCGACCCAGAACCGACGCCGCCACAGATGTGGCACCATTCACAGCCTGCTCGATCGTTGGTCGCACAAGCGGCACCGTACTGGTCCTACCGATCAGCCCATGGCGCGCTTGGCCGTGAATGACCGCCACCTTCACGTTCTCGATCATGTCATTCGAGTGCGTGTCGATAGCAGGACCGCTCTTCACGCCCGCAGCCAGCGCTTCGGCCCAGGGCTGTGGCGTGTCGCAACCGGCACGGTTCGGGAGGTCAACCTCGCTGAGGCGGCTGAGATCACGGGGCTCGGAGAAGACGAGATCCTCTGGGCAATCGAGGAGGGGGGGCGCTGCGATACTGAGGCCTACATCGTGGTAGATGCGGTAGACACGGCGGAGATGATGGCGGCCCTCTGAGTGCGCCGACGGGTGAGCATCTTTAGTTTGTCGTTACCGACGAGGATGCCGATGTGGCTCTAGCGTGAATAGTCTTCGGGCTTGAGCAGTGCGCAGCTGCTTAGGAGTCTGCCTGAGGTCGTGTTACAGAGACCCGTTGGGAAATCCTGAATAAGCGCGTGCGCGGCGGCTGCCAAATGACGTTGCAGCACACACGGCCATTGTGCTGGTTAGCCTTTAGTAACTACGATGAGTTAATCGTTTCGCATTCAGGAAGCTTTGGCTGCCCACGAGGTGGGGACTATAGACCTCTCGCCCAATCAGGTCCGCTTCGCGCCCAACCCGGCCATTTACGTCGCATAACGCCGTTTCCGAAAGCCGACGTTCGTTCAGGTCCTGACGTTCCTGCTGCCGCCGAAGGGCGACAACCGAACGAGCGCTCCTGACCGTGGCGCTGGATCCGTTCCAGAGCGGGCGATTACTGCACGCGGCGTGATCGAGAGATGGCATAGGCCGGCGAGCGGATTTCGAACAGAGGGTCGTTCGCTGGGCCGGCGACACCCTCCGGCAAGTTGATTACAGGGTCGGTGGTCTTCCCGTCGCACACCGCGTTTGCCTCAAGCGCCGTGATCGCGATCGTGCCGAGCTTCACGGTCTTGCGGTTCTCCTCCGGCCAGAGCGCCGTCGCATCATTGGTCGGATCGCCCGGTTCGCCCAGGATGGCGACGAAGTCGAACGTAATCGGCCCCTTCCCAAGCCGCTCCTTCAACTCATCGGCGTAGAAGTTGTCGGGCTTCGTCTTGAGGTCCTCGTCGCTGAGGCCGAGTTGGCCGGCGCCAGCCACAGCCTTGAGCTTGGCAATCGTTGCGTCCCCCTTGGCGTTCGTCAGCGTGTAGGCATGCACACCCCAGTAATCCACACCCGCGAAGCTCGCCGGTACGGGCCGCGCGTTGAGCCACGCTGCCTGCCGGGTCGTCTCTGGGTTGGCCTTCGCAAACGCCTGAACCTTCTCGGGATCGGGCTTTCCATCCGGCCCCGGCAGCCGCACCGTGACGAAGTCGAGAAGCTGCCGCGGCGTCTTGCTGGAAAAGACCGGGGCCGAGACGAAGTAGAAGACCATAGGCCCGGACGGATCCTCGAACTCCAGGGCAAAACCGCGCGTCGTGGGCTTGGTCTTGTCCGAGATGTGCGGATTGCCGCCACCCATCGAGAACCGCGCCGTCATGGGGACGGCTCTCGTGAAGTGGGGCGCCTTGGACAGGCCCGGCGCCTCGACGGACGGGGTGAAGGCGCCCTTGACGCAAACCCCCTTCGCCCCGCTCGCGCGAACCCCTTTATAGTTTCCGCTGACCGCAAACAGGGCGTCCACAATGGCCTCGACGTCGGCGTCGCCTGAGGAACCCGGTTGCGCCTGGGCTCCTTGGCCGGGCGCATCGACCGTTGGCGTCATCTGGGCCAGCGCCGTCCCGACGAGCAGGCAGTTAGCCGCCGCTGCACAAAAATGGGCGATCAGTTTCGACATCTTCGGTCTTCTCCTCGGCAGGTCTTTTGCGGCGCCGCGAGCGGAGGAACTCCCTTACATTGTCGAGTACTGCGGCGTCTTGGACAAGAGCGCGGTAGCATGGAGGGCGCGCTATGTCCCCGCTCTCACATCTCGGGACCGCGCCGCTGCTGCCGCGGATCCTAAAACGATAGCGACGCAGTCACCTCATCGCCGTCGTCCCGATTTCGTCCACTCGCTCGAGCGCCCCAGGCCGTTGTGCTTGGCAGCTGCGCTTTCGGACCACCCTTTGATCGGCGGCCGTGGCGAACACAGCGCGGGGGGATCGCTCGCCGGGAACGAGTCCGCGAGCGCCGCGTCGAGGAGCGCGTCCAGCGACCGCATCTCAGCGGTGGCTCCCTCCAAGTCAGGGACACCAGTATCGAGGACACCGGTAGATGTCCCATTCCATCCCGTCATGTGGGCTCCTCGGAGATGTTGCGCCGCTCGGGCCAGTGATGATTGAGCGGGAGCGGCCTCAAAGGCCACGTGCCGAAGCAGCGACGCCGCAAGTTCTTGCCCTTAGCGCGATTGCGGGCCGGTCACCTTGCCGGGAAGGCTCAGATCGCCCGATCCGACCTTGAACACGTCGGACACGCACAGCAGCGGAGCGTGCAAGTTCGCATTGATCTTCAAGCCAGCGGTCACGCTGTCGAACGACGCCGTCCTGAGGGCTCCTATTTTGCTCAACGGCACTCGAACCTCGACCTCGTCTCTGGAAAAGCTCATCGGGTATTCGGGGCTGTCAATGAGAATCGGCACGTTTGGCCAGGTGTCGGGCACCCTCGGCTTGGCTCCTGCCGGGATGTCCTGCACCTTCAGGGCCCCTCCACAGGCCTGATCCTTCGCGAGCACGACCCAGTGCGGATGCCACACCGTGCGGTTCTTACCGCCATAGGCGGCATCATCGAAGTCCGGGTGGAAGGTCACGGCGAGCGCCACGATGCCCTGATTGCGGTCGAAACCGATGTCGCCGCTGTCAAGCGAGGTCGGCCACACATAGGCGTAGACTTCTGACCCTTCGAACTTGCCGGTCGCTGCCGGCTTTGCCTTGCCCGCTGCGTCACGGACCTTCGTCATGAAGACGACGTCGCCCTTATCGATCGTTATGCGACTCTCGACGATGTCGAACGATGCGTTGATGACCTTGTTCGGAGCGGACTTGATGTCCTTGGCGAGAGCGGGTGCCGTCATCAGCACCGCACCTGCGATTGTAGCCCATATCGGTCGCATGTTCATTCCAGTCCTCACGTCGACGGTTCCGGCAAGCTCGACGTGGCTCGGCGGATGGTTGTGGGGTCCGGCGCGGGCATATCGCTTTCCGAAGCGGCACGTTTGGGTACGAACCGGGTGGACTCCGGGACCAAGGTTCGCCGACGGATCTGGTTGAGGAAGGTCGAGAAGACCTCTGCTCTCCCGTCTTGAGAACTATGGGCCCGACTTCGAGACGGAGGTAGGGACCTGGGCTTCTTGCCGGTATAACGCTAGGTTATGACAGGACAGGAGGGGTCGTTACGTGGTGGGCCGTGCACGTGAGCAACTCGATCGGTACTGGCGCTCGTTTCTTCGGGTGGCCGAACTCGGCAGCTTCAGCAAGGCAGCCGATGTCCTCGGGTTGTCACAACCGGCGCTTAGCAAGCAGATCAAGGCGCTCGAGGACGCCCTCGGCATCGACCTATTCCGGCGCACCACCCGCGGAGCGCGGCTGACGCCTCAGGGCGAATTCCTGGTTGAGCGGCTCCGCTCAGCGTTCGATGGAATTGATCAGGCGGTGCTCGAACTCGATAGGGGAACTCCCTGCCTGCAGGGGGAGATCGTAATCGGCGCGATCGAAACCTTCAGCTTTATCAATCGCTTGTGGGATCTCGTGACGACTATGTCATCGGAGAACCCTTCGCTGTCGGTAGGCATCAACACCTTCACTAGCTCGATCATCGTCAACAAGGTTTGCACGGGTGAGTACGATTTCGGCATCGTCCACGAGAACGCCGACTTCCCGCCCGACACTCGGCAGACGCTCCTCTTTCGGGAGAAACTTGCCCTAATTTATTCGCGTTGTCATTTCGACGAGTCCGTCATCGCCAAGTATCCCGACTGGCCGAAGAACCTCTCGCTCATCTCATTCGGGCCGGGCTCTGCGCTCGGTCGTCTGGTCCGGAACCACAATCGGAGCCATGGCATCCCGATCACCATCGAGACGAACTCGGTTCAGTACCTCCTGGATGCGACGGCGCGGGGACTCGGCATCACAATCCTGCCGGAACTCTTCCCGATCGGCTCGGCGCGCGACCATGATCTCGCCCGGTGCCTGTCGCCGAGACTCACCACGGTGCGGGGAAATGTGCTAATCCAGCGCCGCCGCGGCGGGCTCTCACCGCAGGCGAGCGTATTGCTGCAGCATGTGCTGTCGATGGTTCCGGATAGCCGCGAAGAGCCGGTGTGATGCGGACTCCCGCCATCACGGTGGTCGGATCGAACATGGTCGATCTGGTCAGCTACCTGGAGCGCCAGCCCGAGCCTGGCGAGACTGTGTTCGGCCGGCATTTCGCCCAAGGGTTTGGCGGCAAGGGAGCGAACCAAGCCGTGATGGCCTCGCTGCTCGGTGCAGAGGTGCGGATGGTGACCTGTCTGGGCCGGGACCGCTTCACGCAGCCGTGGATGGACCATTTTGCCGCCCATGACATCGACGCGAGTTGTGTCGAGGTGATCGAGGACGATCATTGCGGCGTGGCGTCCATCTGGGTCTCGCCTTGCGGCGAGAACCAGATCGTACTTGGCTCGGGAGCGAACCGATGGCTGACGCCGGAGATGGCCAGTCGAGCGCTGGATGGCAGCCCCGTTGACGTCGTGCTTTCTCAGCTCGAAGTTCCTCAACAGACGATCCTCGAGGGCTTCCGTTGCGGCCGCTCGCTTGGTGCGGTCACGATCCTCAACCCTGGCCCGGCTGCTCCTCTCGAGCCCGACCTCCTCGAGGTGACCGACTGGCTACTGCCGAACGAGACGGAGTTGCGGCTTATCGCAAGCTCGTTCCAGTTGCCGGGCGAGCAGGATGATGTCGCGCTCGCCTACGCCTTGTCGCTACGGCTCGACATGAACATCGTCGTCACGCTCGGCGCCCGCGGCGCAGCCTGGGCTGGACCTCAGTCGGGACCGGTGGAGTTCGCCGCCCCTTGCGTCCGTGCGCTCGACACGACGGGTGCAGGAGATGCCTTCGCCGGCTCCTTCGCGTTCGCTATCGGGACCGGCTTGAGTGTTGCTGATGCGGTCAGGCTGTCCGTCGCCGTATCGGCAGATAGCGTGACGCGGCCCGGCACCGCCGCGTCGTTCAGCAGCGGGGTAGCGTTGAAGGGCATTGTTGGACGAGTGCTGCCAGAACTGAGGGTCGAAGCACGCGAGCCGGGTTGACCCGTCCCTCGGCTTGTTGGCGGCTTCGCCGAGCCGCCATGCCTTCCAGCTTCGCTGGGCAGGTTCCCGGCTCGGTGCTGATGCAGCGGCCCTGCTCTTGAGGTCCGCTTTCCTCACCCGCCGTCCCGAAAGTAGCCGTTCCGCATCCGGCCACGACCGGCTGTACGGCTTCACTCCTATCTCAGCCCTTGTGCGTGCTTGATAGCGCGAAACTCAAGATTCATTCGCTCGCGCATAGTGTGGAGCCCAAGGGGACCGCAATCGCAGGGGTGTATGCAATTGAACTTGCGGGAGCACGACCACGTGCTCCCGCTCAGGTGTGGAAGCTTTCAATCAGCGGGCCAAGACAGGCCGGTCCGCGCGCCCGACGCGCAATCCGTCGACGCTGAGTGCACCAGGGCCCGTGAAGACGAACAGCAGAAAGACAAAGCAGTAGAGGATCGAGGCATCGCCGCCGTTGAGTACCGGGTAGAGGTTGCTTGGGGCGTGAAATATCCAGTAGGCCACAGCCATTTCGCCCGCGAGGATGAAGGCGACAGGCCGGGTAAAGGCTCCGATCAGAATGAGAAACCCGCCCACTAGCTCAAGCACCCCGCCGATCCCGAAGAGCGAGAACAGCGGCGGAAGACCGCTTTGTGGCGGGGCTGGGAAGCCAAAGAGCTTCTGCGTGCCGTGCAGCATGAAGATGAGAGCCGTTGCAATGCGCAGCGCGGCGAGGGCGTAGGGAGTGTAGCGATCTAATCTGTCGAACAAGATAGAACCTCATTGATGACGTGCGTTGGGAGTTTCTCGTGCTGAGACACCGCCGGACAGGCAGCGTTCAGTGAGCCGTGGGCATATCGCCGAAGCGGAAGCTCGACGCGGTGATGCTGCCGAATAGATCCTTCTGGTGGTAGACGACCGCTCCAGCTTCATTTTCGGCCGCTCCGACGACCGCCATCAGCGGGATGAGGTGATCCTCTTCTGGGTGAGCGGCGCGCGCAGACGGGGCGCGCTCCCAGTTGATGAGGCGAGAAGTCCGCTCCTCGGGAGGTGCAGCAATGGCTGTTTCGTGAAGCCAGGCATCAAACACACGCGACGGCTCAGCGCCCTCACCGCCCCGCAACTCACGAAGATTGTGGTAACTGAGACCGCTCCCGATAATCAGTACGCCCTCGTCACGGAGCGGCGCGAGCAGGCGGCCGAGTTGCAGATGGAGTTCGGGGTCGTAGCTGCGGTCTATCGACAGCTGGACTACCGGAATGTCCTCTCCCGGATAGAGAGGCTTCATGATGCTGAAGGTCCCGTGGTCGTAGCCCCGCTGCGGATCGAGGCGCGCTGGGATACCGCCGGTGTGCAACAGCCCCTGGACGCGGCGCGCAAGCTCCGGTGAGCCCGGTGCCTTGTACCGGATGTGGTAGGTGTGCTCGGGGAAACCACGATAGTCGTAGACCATCCCCGGCTGCTCGCCTGAAGAGATGGCAAAACCATTCTCTTCCCAGTGGCCGGAGATAACGAGCACGGCTCGTGGCGCGTCACTAAGCTCGCGGCGGATGTCGAGAAGCGACTGTTCCAGTCGATCAAACGCGCGGCGAAAGTCGCCATCCATGTATGGCCAGGGGCCACCGCCATGACTGATAAAGTACGTGGGCAGACGTGTGGCCACTTGACGTCTCCTTCGCGAAGTGGGGCCGCGTCAGCGCCAATCGAAGGGCAGCGGAGCCTCGCGGAAGGCGAAGCGGTCGAGATGGCTCGCCACTACCGCCTTGATGATCTCGAGCTGGCGATCTGCAGAGGATTCCACGCGCAATTCCAACGCCACCTCGCGTGCTTGAAGCGTAACCGTAGCGTCGGCCGCAAAGCTCTCACTGCGCCCGTCCTTCGGAAAAACGATCCTCCCCTCGTCGACTGTGAAGGAGACGGTCAGCTTGTGCGACCAGTGCTTGCAGAGTTGCTGCAGGTATCGACTAGCGCTCATGGTCGGAATGACCGCCACAGCAGAATGATTGGTCATCGTGGATCTCCGATGCATCTCGCGACGAGGAGATAGTCTCGCCAGGCTCTCGACGGAAGTGATAAAAGATCGATCATATCCATCTATGGGGGAGATATATCGTGTTGGGCACGTTGACACTCGACCAGCTCAGGGTGCTGGTCACGATTGAGGAGACGGGGAGCTTCTCGGCCGCGGGGCGAAAGCTGCAGCGTGCTCAATCGGCCATCAGCCACGCGGTACAGACCCTGGAGAATCTTCAGCGGGTTCAACTGTTTGACCGGTCAGGCCGCGTACCAGTTCTGACCGAGGCAGGCCGCGCGCTGACGATGCAAGCGCGGCAGGTGCTTCGGCAAGCGCAGCTATTCGAGAGAACGGCAAATGCAATCGCAGCCGGAGTGGAGCCGGAACTAACCTTTGCCGTCGACAGCATGGTGCCGAGCGAACCAGTGATCGAAAACTTGGCTGGCCTGCAGCGTCGCTTCCCCCACCTCGCTGTGACACTGTTTACGGAAGCGATGGGGGGTGCGGAGCGGCGTGTCCGGTCGGGAGCTGCTGCTCTTGGTCTGTGCATGCTGTTCCCTGCTCAAGTCCAGGACCTGCAGGCCTACCCTGTCACTTCCATCGAGCTGGTGCCTGTGGTCGCACCTTCGCACCCTCTGGCGCACGAGACACGTCCTCTGGCGCGTGAGGTGCTTGCCGAATATGTGCAGCTCGTGTTGACGGACCCGGAAGATCAAGGTGGCCCTAGCTATAGCGTGGTGAGTTCTCGCGTGTGGCGCTTCGTTGACCTTGGCCGACGATTGGAGTTTCTGCTCGCTGGTCTTGGCTGGTCAACGATGCCGCTCCACTTGGTTGAGGCGCATCTCCGAAATGGCGATCTGAAGCGACTGCCTATCGATGACCCTGCGATCCTGCCCGGCTCTCTCCCGATCTACGCTGTCCATGAGCGCAGCCGCCCACTTGGTGCTGCAGCACAATCACTGCTCCACAATCTCCAGGAGCGCGCGATCTGAGTGCCTGGCATCGCCGGTCATCATCTGAATGTTGAACGAAGCTCTGGGTAGCCATAGGAAGGGCAGCGGGATTATGGAGGCAGAGATCTTACGAGGTTTGAGACCGTGAGTGACTCAGCCGTGACTCCGCTTCGCTTGCGGTCTGCGACACGCGCCGACCTGCCGCGCATCTATGAGGTCCGTCACGGAACGGCTGAAAACCGCCTGACCAACCCTGCGCTCGTCACGGACGAGGAGGTCGCTTGGTATATCGACCATGCGATCTTCCTGGTCTCAGAAGACGCAGAAGCGGTTCAGGGCTTCACCTGCGTCAACCATCAGACGGGTTATGTCTGGGCTCTGTTCGTGATCGACGAGGCACAAGGCCGGAGGCATGGCACCAATCTGCTAGACGCCGCCATGGCGAAGTTGAGGGAGGCAGGGCACCGGCAGGCATTCTTAACAACAGGCAGCGGCACGAAGGCAGAGGGGTTCTACTTGGCCAGAGGCTGGCAGCCGATGGGTGTGAACATGCAGGGTGAGGTCGTACTTCGGCTTTGGCTGTGAGAGGGCCAGCACCAAAGGCCTTGTTGATGATCTGGCGGATTTCGGCCGGACCTGAATAACTAGAGCGGAGCGGTATCAATCCGCAGCATCAAGCCAAATCCAATTGGCAGCTTTCCCCGATTCCTGTCCCGAAAGCCGCCGTTCGGCTATCGGCCAGTTGCGGCTGTCCCGCCAAGGTCAGCCTGGCGCCCAGAGAAGACGGACCACGCCTGCAGTCAGGCCGGCACGTTCAGGGGCTCAGACGCGATCCCGCTCCGCACCGCAGGCCGAAAGGCCTGACTGTGGGTTGCCGGCCCAACCCTCAGTCGAAGATGTCGAAGATCGAGCTTCGCTTCTTGCGGTAGCCACCATGACCTTCGCCATACTCCCCGCGTTCGCCCCGTTCGCCGTATTCACCCCGCTCGCCGCGCTCGCCATGACCCGTGCTCCAGGCCTGCTGGGGTGGCGGGGCGTAAGGCGAGCCGGGAGGCGGCGCGCTAGTCTGGGCGCCGGCGGCCATCAGCTTCTCGAGCTCGCCGCGGTCCAGCCACACGCCGCGGCAGGTGGGGCACATATCGAACTGCACGCCGGCGCGGTCCACCGTCTGCATAGAGCTATTATCGTTGGGGCATAGGAGCAGGGGCATCATGCGTCCTTTTCTGGCTAACACGGCGACGCGCTGCGGCCGACATCGCCATGACGGGGCTCAGGCAACCGTCGCCAGGAGTGGCCGGCTAGCAGCCTAGACTTAGGCCCATCGGTCACTGCCCGCAACAACGCTATGGTTCGCGGCGGCGGGTGGAGTAGGTTCGGCGCCGGCCGGCTAACCCCGTGGCACTCAGGAGGCGAAGGTTGATTGTTCAGGCTGATGTGCTGAGCCGCGAGGAGGTGCTCATCTTGAGGCAAGGGCTCGCCGCCGCGCCGTTCCGCGACGGACGGGTCACGGCGGGAGC
>JAESFL010000379.1_pt1 | contig 34707 bp, 31 predicted proteins | sample 9269401 | NCBI WGS metagenome assembly JAESFL01 (sample SAMN14506025, study PRJNA617098) | algae metagenome | isolation source: Gloeocapsa sp. UFS-A4-WI-NPMV-4B04 and co-occurring heterotrophs from desert... | place: USA: Utah | collected 2006-10-01 | reverse complement strand
CGGCTTGGGTCCCATGGCAAAACACCGGTTCTGAGCGGGTCAGTACCCAGATGCTGGCATTCTACAATGCTTCGCAACGACGAAGAATCCTTCAACCTCAATCAGTTGTGGGTTGTTCAGGGCCGACGACTTAAATTGCCTCAGCTTGGACGAGGCCAGAGAGAAGGCCAGGTCGACAAACCTGGCCTTCGGAAAATGTTACTTCCCTACGAACCGTGGGGATTAATGGGCGGATCTGCTTGCTCCCTGCCCGTACCTACCTGCGGCGGGGTCGGATGGATCCATACGCAGATGCCGGTTGAGCTGACTGTTCGGTGTCGCGAAGTCTTTCGAATGCCTGCTTATTGGCCAGACCTTCAGCTCGTAGCCGCTCCCAGCTGCCATCTCGCTGCATGCGTTCGATTTCGCGGCTGACTCGATCGCGGTCTGTGCCGGAGCCCTGGACGCCGCCGGAGCTCTGGGCAAACGCAATACTGGGAAGAAGGACGAAAGCTAGAGAGGCGAAAAGTTTCTTTGACATCACATTCTCCACTGACCGGTTCAAGGCCGGCAGTGGTGCGCACGGCGACGACCGTGCTGACCTGGAATATGGTTAGGCTCAGCTGGTTTGCTCGTGCGCTAGCGCACCGCTGGAAGCGTCAAGAATGCGAGTGCGTTTCGAATCACTCGGCTCAAAGATTTTTAGTTCTACCAACAATGGATGCTGTGTGATCATTTGGCTCTGGGCGGACCGCCGGTACCGGTACCGGTGATCTTTCCCGTCGTCTTTTCTGTTTCCACCCACGATGTGACGCCTGATCGGGAGCATACGGCAAGACGGCAGCATCTAGAGGCAGAGGCCATCAACCAAGGTGAGCGGTCTAGAGGGTGTCTGGCAATTAAGGTGCTGCATGGGCTAACCTTTTTGTCATGAGGCGGCTCATCGCGAGATAGATCCACGTCTCGGTGGTGGCCGAGAGGCGTTCCCAATCCTTCGCCAAGCGCCGGTTGCGGATCAGCCGGCTCGGGTGCGCAGGACATCGTTGATGCGCCGCCACGTGCCGCGCTGGCGCCATCCCCGGAAGTGGTCGTACACACTCTGCCAAGGCGGGAACTCGCGCGGCAGCAGGCGCCAAGGCTCGCCGCCGCGCAAGATGTAAAGGACCGCATTCAGCACCCGCCGCAGGTCGTGCTTGCGAGGACGCCCACGGCAGGTTGTGGGGGCAAGGAGGGGCGCCAGGATCGCCCACTCCGCATCGGTCAGGTCGGTGTCGTAGCTGAGGGCTGTCATGCCTCTTCAGATGGGCACAACCCGATTTTCCAGACACCCTCTAGCTAGCCGCTTCGAGACCTAATCAGCCTTCATCTGGACCAATTGGATGAGGTTGCCGCAGGTGTCGTCGAGCACGGCCATGCGGACAGGGCCAGCATCCGATGGCTTCTGGGTAAATGAGACGCCGAGTGACCGAAGCCGCTCATACTCAGAATCGAGGTTAGCAACCTTGAATGAGGTTGCCGAAATGCCGTCCTCGACAAGTGCGGTTTTGTAAGGTGGGACGGCAGGGTGGGCGCCCGGCTCGAGAAGCAATTCGGTGCCGCCTGGGTCGTCCGGCGACACGACGGTTAGCCAGCGATGCTCCCCCGCAGGCACATCGTTCTTCAGTGTGAACCCGAGTACACGCGTGTAAAAGTCCAGCGCGTTCGCTTGGTCATTGACAAGAACACTGGTCACATAGATCCTCATCAGGTTCTCCTTCCTAGAGGTGCTTGCGAAGCCACAGGTTGACCGCCTCTCGCATTGGGTCGGGATCGAGAGAGTGGAGCTTTGTGCGTCCAGACCATTCCACATGAACAAGGCCCGCCTTCTGCAGCATGTCGAGGTGTTGAGTGACGGCCTGGCGCGAGAGCGTCATCCCATCCTCCGCAATTAAGTGGGCACAGATTTCGAACAACGACTGTTCCGGGCGCTCGCGCAGGCGATCAATGATCCTGCGGCGGGCTGGGTCGCCGAGCGCCTTGAAGATACGGTCGAGGGCATCGTCATTCACGGCGGCCAATATGCAATAGAAATATTGCATGTCGAGGCGCGATCGACGACTGCTGCACAATAGTCCAGGCGACTTATCTGCCCCTCAATCCCGGGTGATCGAGTGCCCTCGCGCTCGCGCAAGTCGTGGTTCAAGTATGTGGGAGAACCTGTCTACGTGAGATTGTCATCGGCTCAGCAAAACCAACTTGAGCGCATCAAACCGCACTTCCCGCATCCCATGGAGTGCCGCACATGTGCGAGTACCACGTGATCGGCCGCACCACCTATTCTATCCGCGACGGTTTGAGATGGCAGGGCGCACCCGAACTTTATGAGCTGTATAAGATGCTCACCAATCGCTTTGTCTGTCGGTTACGACATGCGTATTCACCCGGATCTTTGGAAGCCTCGTTAGCGAAAGCTGGACGCCCAAGCGGCTGATGATCGACGCGACGTTGTTAGATCCCGCTCCTCGACCTAAAAGCCTCACCGTCGGATAAAGAAAAAGGCCGCTGTTAGCAGCGGCCTGAGGTGGGACCAAGGTCCTTCCAGAGGGAACGACGCGAGCGGGAGGTATGATCGCGTCTTCCATGAGATGGTGAGGCTCGCCCACGTTTGTCACCCGGCTGACTGCTAAGCTGCTATGCACTCGGCGCAACCATCATGCCTTGAATTCGACGAAACTCGTCAGAATCGCAAAGGCGGGGCCAGCAGCCGCCTACCGGGACCGTCAGCCGGCAAAGATCGCCATTCATAGCTGACATCCATCTGCTTGCTGCATCCTACGCCACAGTGCTCAAGAGCGTGCTGCTTTGTTGATGTGCGGTCACTGTTCCTGCACATCGATGGGACAATGATCGAACTGTCTGAATCATTCAGCTGCGTGGAGACTAGGTTCGGCAGCAGTGCGCACCCGTGAACCCACAAGGGTCTTCTGGCCGAAGAGCACAGTCATAAAAGCCAGGATGGCAGAAACCACTGAGACCCAGAAGCCGTTGGTTGGTCCATAGGTGTCGACTACCCATCCTGTAACAAAGGAGCCCAGCGCCATACCGATCCCAATGCCGGTCATCACCCACGTGATGCCCTCCGTAAGCATTGCAGCCGGAACCCGCTGCTCGATGAGGCCAAAGGCCGTGATAAACGTAGGCGAGATGGCGATCCCGCTGAGGAAGACCGCCAAGGCCAGCATGGGAACCGTACTCACAAACGGCAGGGGCAAGGCCGTCACGGCCAGAACAGCTAGTGCAATTGCGAGTTGGCGCTGAAGAGCCATCTTCAGGTTCAGTGCGCCGATGATCAGGCCCACCAAGAACGAACCAACTGCATACACGCCAATCACTAAACTGGCGGCACTAGGCTGGCCGAGATGTTCAGTGATGGCGACCGCACTGACTTCGGCCGTTGCGAACGTCGCTCCAACGAACACCAAGGCAAGGGTAACAATCTGAACCGGCCGCAGCCAAATGGCGGAGCCGCCCGAGACTTCACTACTCGACCGCACCTTGGGTTCGGTTGAGCGTTGAACGACGAACGCCGTAGCGCCGAGCACCAGAAGAAGGGTGCTAACCAGTAGGCCTGCCTCTGGGAGAAGAGCAACGCTGAGGCCGACCGATAGCGAGGCGCCGGCGATGTAGACCAGTTCGTCAGCGGCGGATTCAAAAGCAAAGGCGGTGTTCAGTTCCGGCCGATCACGAAAAAGTTCGCTCCAGCGGGCTCGTACCATGGCTGGGAAGCTGGGCATCAGCGCAGCTAGGAGAGCCGATGCGAACAGGGTCCAGACTGGCCAACTCTGGTTAGCTGCCAAGATCAGCAGGACAAAAGCGATAGCCGCAATGACTGTAGTCGGGACCAAGATGCGTGCCTGCCCCAGGCGATCTACCGCCCGGGAGATCTGTGGGGAGATCAGGGCGTTGCCAAGCGCAAAGACGGCTGAGACGGCGCCGGCAAGCCAATATTCCCCTTGTGTCTGGGACAGCATGGCAACAATGCCGATCGGAGCCATGGCAATCGGCATGCGTGCCAGAAAGCCCGCGGCCGCAAATCCTCGGGCACCGGGCGCTCGAAAGATATCTGCATAGGGATTGGACATCTGCACATCCTCAAGGTTGGACAAACCGCCACCCGAAGCCTTTACATACGTGGCGTATGCCAGTTAATTAATGGCATACGCCACGTATGTCAATTGACGTGCGCGCTGTATGTGAGTAAATGGAGGAATGGTTCGCAGATCGCGTCACGACATGATCGTGGAAACCCGCGCCAAGCTCATGGCTGCAGGGCGCAAGGCCTTTGCTGAAATGGGGTACGCAGATGCGTCGATGGACGACTTCACCGCCGAGGCAGGACTCACGCGCGGGGCTCTCTACCATCACTTCGGTGACAAGAAGGGCCTATTCCAGGCCGTCGTCTCTCAGATCGATGCAGAGATGGCCGAACGCCTCAGGCAGCGTGCCGCTCGGGCTCCGAGCCGCTGGGAGGGCTTCGTCGAAGAAGGCATTGGCTACATCGAGATGGCGCTTGAGCCCGAGATCCAGCGCATTGTTTTACGTGACGGCCCAGCGGTGCTTGGAGATCCCTCATCATGGCCTAGCGCCGATGGCTGCGTTGCAGCGATGAAGGCAAGCCTGGAGGCACTGCAGGCAGAAGGGGTGATCGGCGACATCGATGCTGAGGCGACGGCACGGATGATCACTGGAGCTTCGTGCTATGCTGCTCAGTGGATCGCCAATTCTGATGACCCACTTGCAACCTCACGCCGGGCCACCGCGGCCTATCGCCGTCTCCTCGAAGGATTGCTCCAGCCTGCATACACGATGGTGTGACGACATCCCGTAGCCTGCTCATTCGCCTGCCTGGCGCGAGAACATGCCTGCGAATGCAAGGACCAGGCACCGTCAAGGACGATGTTTCGCGCCTGACTATGGAGGATGTGGCCTGAAGATCTGCCGATGATATCATGTCTGGATGGCGCCCGTTTGGCAAAGTGATTATTGATGACGTTTGGGCTTAGCGGGGCGGGTGCAGTTGAACCGTCCCGGGAGTCCCGGAGGCTCCAACTCCTGACAGGATGGAGCCATGACGAAGCAAACACCCCCATATTCACCAGAGGTCCGCGAGCGGGCGGTCCGGATGGCGTGTGATTGGTCTTGGTACTTCGAGGGTCTCGGCGCGACGGCTGAGGGTGGAGTGATCCGGTACCGCCAGATCCAGAACCCAGGCGCCTCAGGATCGAGCCGATCAGCCCCTCGGTCTGACGAAGCGCCAACCGGAACACCGCCCAGAGCGTCAGGGCTGTTCGGATTGCCAGGGCTGAGCCGTTGATCGACTCTGTAGCACGACAGATGACTGCTTCCACGAGCCGTTGCTGATCAAACTGAATGGAGACTGAGAAGAATTTGCCCCGTTCAACCATCTGGATATGCGGAAGAACCCTCAGAACGTAATCTCCGCCACATAATCCAGCGAGAATGAGCATTGCGTCCCCAACTTCGAACGCGAATGGCACATTCTGAGAGGTTCCATCGGGAAACCTCAGAAGAAAACTGAAAGCAAGCACCATCGGATTTCTGAAGTCAGAGATTTGAAACTACGGCAACGGCCAACGCTCAAATGTGTTGCGCAACCAGATGCGGGAGAAAGAAGCGCATCCCTGTAGAGACGCCCACTGGATCGGGTCAAAATGCCCCTGAGACGCTCTTCCAGGGGCTTCGCACCTGGCTCTACACTACGGTGCCCACATGTACCGAAATGCCCCCAGTCCGCGTCCTAGACGAGAGCCGAAAAAACGTTCCCCTGACCGAGCGTCCGAAAGTTCGCATCCGTGGTGACATCTTGTCGAGGATCGTAGTAGCCCAATGTCCGGAAGTTAGCATTGAGCAAACGGCGTCTCTGCACGATCAAAAAAGACTTTGCCCGCATCGGAAGAACCGTCAAGGAGTCCGCCCCCTGTCTTTGATGAGACGTTATTACAAATTAGAGTGCGTGCTACTGCTGACGGAGCATTATACGTGCATACATGCCACAATATAGGAATTGGAGCCGTCCGGTACGACAATAGCCTACCTATTCGGTCTGCGATCTACTTCAACCTGATGGCATCACCCCTGCAAAACTCATCCATTTAGCAAGCGAGTCGATCTCACTGCTGTCAGGCGCCCGAAGAGGGCTTTGATTAGGCGTGAATCCTCGTGAGAGGGCAGAATCTGGGTCCGCAAGAAGCACGCCAACGAATGTCGATGCGACGAGCCAGCTGCCAAGTTCACCTAGACGGTTTCCGCCACCCGCTTCTGCTTCGGCCAAAAGATAGAACCATAATGGTGTGCGCCCGTGCATTCCTGATTGCGTATTCTTCAGGAAATCCTGCAAGTTCGGCTTCGAGGAAAAGATCGTCGACACGTCGGTGATCGGATCTGTTTCGAGCGCGCCGTGTTGCTGAAGATACTTATGGACCGCTTGGCCTGTCGCAAGTCGTAAATTGTAGCCCCGTCGGAGATTTCGACGCGCAAGATGTTTAAACAGCTTTTGTATCTGAACGTCCGCCTCGTCGTTACCCTCCTTCACCATGTTCCCGAGAGAAGGCGCGATCTCTGTATCGATCTTGCGGGCCACCCGCGCAGGCTGCCCGTCAGTTGCATCGTGAGGTGCAACGCCGACGAATCGTGTCCAGTCAATCACCCAGTTCTTTGGCAGCTTCTTCGCATCGGCAATGTTCCCACCACCGCCCGTGAAACCAAATAAGAGATTCAGCGAAGCATTCGGCAAGAAGCCCCCTGGACGGCCGAAATTCTTGTTATAGTCGTAGAATGCACGGACCATCGAGTGCCCGAACCGGTAGGCCGCTACGGAAAATTCAAGTGGTAGCGCGTTGCCGAGCCTGGTGTTTTGACGTCGCGCGTCAAATTCCGCCCTAAACTTGAAGAAGTGCGATGCACGGTCTTGGACCACCCTATCCACGACAGCTGGGTCACAAACGCCCTTCAAGTAGCCCTCAACAATGAGCCATTGGTAGTGCAACCGCGTAAGCATTTGAGCCGATGCAAAATCCGGAACCCAACCCGTCTTACGGCTGGTCAGGAAGTCAACAGCCTTGTTATGGAACCGGAGAAAGCTGAGGTGGAACTGCGCAACCACAAGATTCTCATCGTTGCGGGTGTCACCAATTAGTGCCCTTTGGCCGAGCTCGGACGAAAATCTGTCGAACTCTTCTTGGCTCATCGATGCCTGTGCGAGTCGGAGCGCCGCGTCGCGGACGGAGGCCTGAACTTGGATATAACGGGGCAGGTCGCGGTGTTCGTCGAGCCCATCGGGAAGGGGCCCTGGATCGACGGCAGTACCAACCCGCATTTTGTTCACATGAGTGGGATGCCGCATGCCTGAAATCACTGTAACCACGTCTGCCGTGATGCCAGGACCAATGGGTGATCCACCATAAACGCTATCGAGATCGAAGCGTGGGGAACGGGCATTTCGGAACTGGCTCTCGACAGTCGATGACGAAACCGGTGGATGAGCGTTGACCACACTGGTGATCACGCTTTCCCGATCCGTGCGGGCCGTTAGCTCATGATCGAGGAATTGTCCCCAATACGTCAGAACGGGCGCCAGGGTAGAGTCAGCAGTTGAGATCTCATCCGATGCGTCTTCGGGTTCGACTGCGTCAACCATGAGATTGCCGAGATCATCGAGCTCACCAAGGGTCTCAGCCGTCTCTGGCAAATAATTCTCAGGAGCGTCTAGCGGCGGAACGAGATATCCGAAGTCCGCCTGTTCATCGACGGCAATATCGGTCCCAGCGGGAGGGGCCGCAGCACGAGAGCGCATGCATTTGGAAACCCGGGGAGCAGCGCCATCTCTGCTTTCTTGGGGCTCGAACTTTTCTCTGCCACTGTGCGTTTGAAATAAGACAGTCATAGTAGCTTCTCCTAAACGGATGAACTAGACCTAACTGCACTACCGCTTCTCGAAAGATGCCTACTCTTGGGCGCTCGGGTCTACGGCGGAACACGTCAAAAGAGAATCTGCTCGATGCGGCATCCTCCTGGTACCGATGGAGTTTCACAAAAGCACATTACAGCTTGGGCCTCAGGAGCCCACTGCGTCGAGCACTTCCAAATATGGAAGTCGTATAGCGCAGAGCCAGCTCACGCTCATGAGCCACTACGTGCGTGATCTATACACAATCCTAAGCCGAAAAGAGTGACTACTGCTGATGAATCGATCATCAGGTCTACAAGCCAATAATAGCGATCGCCTTAGACACACCATCATATAAGATTCAGAGTTTACTCTGCGCAATCGAACGCTTTATGGAGCAGATTGCAAGGAAAGTATCATGCTAGAGCTTAACCTGCAAACCATTTTGAGGGACGCAATGTACTGAACGTAGTCAAGATATTCATCAAGTTAACTCCGTATGCGCGTGTCATCGATATTGCGGAACGCAGCTATAAAGGACAGGTCTCGTCTTCGATATCTGCTTCTCCACTATTCTCCAGTTGCTCCTAGTAGATCGAGCCTAGCACTTTGCGCCCTTGCCTGATGCGCCATAATTCAATTCGCGTCAGCCGTGCAGATGCAGGGCTCAAGAGCAAGGGCAATGATGGCGACGGTGAGCGCCGCCTCGTCATTGGGATCGTGGGGATCTTGCGCTGGGAGGACCAGGGCTGTCCGAGAATCCAGCAGATCTGTCGCTCAGACGGGTCCAGTTTGGCCATGACGTGATCCAGGTGGGCGCGGCGGCAGGCGGGGCTTCGAAGCTTGTTTTGGCAGCTTTTTCAGGATCATCTTGTCGAGGGTGAGGCCGGATACGACGCTGCGCACTCAGGCGTTCTCGGCTTCTAATTCCTTCAGGCGCGTGATCTGATCGGAATTCAGCCCGCCGTACTCGGAGGCCAGCAGTAGTACGTGACCTCCGTCACGCCAATCGAGCGGATCGCCTCAGTCCCGTTCCGGCCTTGTGCCGTCAGGACATCCACCTGCCTCAGCTTCGCGATGATCTCCTCGGCCGTGTGTCTCTTCTTGCTCATTCGCTCGTCCTGCACTTGGCTTGAAAGCCATGCATCAGGGCGCACTTCTCAGGAAGCAGACCAACACCTTCATGAGTGAAAGCACTGGAAGCCCTGCATCCGAACCTCTGGCGACCAATTCTCACCGCGCTCAAGGTCAGTCTCTGCAACGTGGATCGCACTATATGGGTGGGCGAGTTGATGGAGGGCTTATTAGACACCTGACTATTGAAACCCACTGTCAGGGTAAGACGTGAGATGATAAGTTAGAGGTGGTTGATTTTTGTGGTACCACAATGGTGCGAACAATGGCCCATTCAAACTACGGCAAGGGATCGCGTAAGACCAACCGGCCCGGCACCTCCCGATCACAATCGCCAACGATCCGCAATCCACCCCGGCCCGAGCCTGCTATGGAAGTCGATAACGTTCCCACCGATGCCGGCACCTCGATCTCCTCGGCCTTAACCAGAATCCGAGTTGGCAATCGCGAGTTCATGGGTGCGAGAAGGAAGCTCGGGCCGCACATTCTCGATATACTCCCGGACATGCCTGACATTCGGGACCGCATTTACCTTCCCCACCTCAGGGCCTTACACTCTGGCATTTATCCACGAATAGCATTTCCTGTCCGGGACCAGGGTGAGGATGCGAGCTGCACTGGATTCGCGCTAGCGCATGTAATCGACGTCCTTCGCGGCCGGGAGGTTGGTCCAGTTCCGCTGGACCCGGTGAGTTCGCGCATGCTCTACGAAATGGCAAAGCGCAACGATGAATGGGACGGCACGGCCTACGAAGGCTCGAGCCTTCGCGGCGCGCTCAAGGGCTTTTACCAGAACGGGGTTTGCAGCGACGCCACTGCGCCAGACGAGCCTGGCATCAAAAATTGGGCCCTCACCTATGCAATGGCGAAGGAAGCTCGGGAGATGCGGCTCGGCGCCTACCTGCGTGTCCAGCCGGATATCAGCGATTATCACGCGGCACTCAACGATATTGGCGTGATCTACGCATCCGCGCAGATCCACTCGCATTGGGAGAATCTGAAGGAAGGACTCATTCAACCTGGGGGCGATCCTGTAGGAGGGCACGCCTTCGCGATCGTGGGGTACGACGACACGGGCTTCTGGGTCCTGAATTCCTGGGGTTCTGATTGGGGCGTGAATGGGATTGCAAAGTGGACCTATGCCGACTGGGCGAATACCGTTATGGACGCATGGGTCCTGCAGCTTGGCGTCCGCGCACCTGCAGCCTTCGGAGCTGCTCCAGGTGTGACGCCGGCCAGCGCTACGGGTCTCTTCGGCTTCAATGAGCCGACACGAGGCGACATCATTGGCCACTATATCAACATGGACGATGGGCTCCTCGTCACGTCAGGTAAGTATGGCTCGCCGACACAGATCGAGATGAACGAAACCGTTGAGCGTCTGACTAGGAGTGACGCCAACAACAATCAAGGTTACGAGCACATCGTTATCTATTCGCATGGCGGCCTGAACACGCTTGCGGCGGAAGCCCAGCGAGTAGCAACCTGGAAAAGGAACAACATCTATGGCCGAAACCGCATCTACAACTTCCATCTGATGTGGGGCTCAGGGTTCATTGATGAAGTGTTCGGGCAACTGTCTAAGTCTCCGGCTGTCGGCCGCGCCGGCGGCTGGCTATCGGATTGGTTCTTCGAGGCCGGCATTGGAAGGCAAACCGGCTCTTATGCGTGGAGGAACATGAAGCAGGACGCATTGATGTCGTTTAGCCGCACGCCTGAATATGATGGCGGATTTAAGGGGCTATCGCCGCTGCTGGCCGGCCTCGACAAGGCGCCGCGACGGCCTAAGCTTCATCTTGTAGGGCATAGTGCTGGGGCGATCGTGCTCGGGCACCTCCTCTCAACGCTAGGGAGGTTTAACCTGAACCAGATTGAACTCGGAACGATCCACCTTATGGCTCCAGCCTGCACAATGGCGTTTTTCAAGGAACATTATGAGCCGTATTTAACTGGCAGAGGCGCGGTGAAGCTGCAGGACCGGATCTACCTGTACAACCTGACAGACCAATTAGAGCAGGATGACACCGTCTCCGCCAACGTTCCCCTGCTGCCGTCCTACAGCCGCTCCCTGCTCTATCTGGTCTCGCGCGCCTATGAGCAGGCGCCGAACACGCCTCTTGCTGGCATGCAGGCTTTTGCCCAGGAGATGCCTAACCATTCAAAGCTTCAGGTCAATTATTCAAACGGCGGCAGTGGCAAGACGGCATCCCGCTCGCATGGTGGATTCGACAACGATCCTGTAACCCTCGGAACGATTATGTCGAGGATCATTGGAAAACCGGCGCCATTCCCACCGAAGGCTAATGAACTAACTGGGTATTAAAGCATCGGACGAGAAGTCTGATCCAATGAGCTCAGCATCGCAGCAATCCTGGAGCTATCCCAAAGCCGATGGTGGTACGTCTACTTAATGGTCCGACGCTCTAGAGCCTCAGGATTTTGACGAGAGTGGGGATAATTGGCGAGGGAGCTTCTCGATCCGACCGCCGTTCGTATTGTGATACAGAGGTGATGGCGATGACCAAGTCCTACTCGCTGGATTTGCGGAACGATGGCAATAAACTTGGCGGTCTTCTTGACTGCGCTTCAAACGCCGACATGCTCTTCTCAGAACAGATTAATGATGGCAGCAATCAAGGTGTAAAGGTCTTCGCACAGCCCCATGCCCCCTTACAGGTTCCAATAATCCTAAAATCGTCACAACACAACTGCACTGAACCGATGCAGCACGTAATACCGCTCGGACACTGTCCCTGAAGCGACGTACTATTAGGCCGAGCGTTGGCATCGCTAGTATGCGGCTCACCCATGGAAGTGGCACTGGCACCCTGCCGAACCTGAACTCTACCTTCATCGAGGCTCACGTCAGAAGTCGCGATCTCGATGAAACCATTGTCATCTACTGCCGTCAGCCTAACGATGGAGCCTCGCCTTTCCGCGACACCATCAAATTGCAAGAATTCACTCACGCCGCCCTCCATGCCATTTCCCATTGAATTGGCTTCAATGGCAGATGGTGGGACGCCGGGCCCCACCATCTGTGGCTGTCTCTCTTGCCTCGTTCATGGCAAAGCGACAGCGGATTCGGTCTATCTCAGTGTTTGATGTCCGGCTGCAGGGCATCTACGCTGAGAATTTGCTCAATCATCTGTGGAGGCATGCCCGCTAGCATCTCATCCTCGCCGTTGGGCTTGGATGTGGGAGCGCCCTTAGTCAACTCGCCAACGATAGTCGGGAGCGCCGAAGCAACTACCCGTGCGATCGCACCCCAGAACTTGTCCTCACCTGCATCGGCGCTCTTCTGTGAGTCGAAGACCTTGCTTGGCTGCACTTCGCCCATTGCGATCCTGTTAACAATGGTCGGGAAGCACCGAGTAATGACGCTTCTGTAGGCGCCCCAGAACTTCTCCTCGCCACCGAAGTCCTTCTGCGGCTCGTAGCCACCCTTGCTTAGCGCCTGTATAACAGCCGGAAGTGCGATAGAGACAATGCTCGCGATCGCGCCAAAGAACTTGTCCTCACCATCACGGAAGTCCTTCTGCGGTTCGTAGCCGCCTTTCTTCAGCGCTTGGATGACGGCCGGCAAGGCCGCAGAAACAACGCTAGCAATGGCTCCCCAGAACTTCTCTTGACCCTCCGGGGTGGACTCGAAACCCTTTGGCGGTGCGACACCCTGCTTACTCAACGCTTGGATGACGGCCGGCAAGGCCGCGGAAACAACGCTGGCAATAGCTCCCCAGAACTTCTCCTCACCACCGAACTCCTTCTGTGGCTCAACGCCTGACTTGGTCACCTCGCGGATGAGTGTCGGCAAAGTCGAGGCAACAACGCGTGCAAGAGCGCCCCAAAATTTATCTTCATTGCCGCCGAAGTCCTTCTGAGGTGCAAAACCCTGCTTGCTGAGCGCTTGTATCACGGCGGGCAAAGCGGTGCTGACCACGCTGAGGATAGCTCCAAAGAACTTCTCCTGGCCGCCGGGCACCGCCTGAAAGTCCTTTTGGGTCGTGTATCCGCCCTTACGCAATGCGTCCACAACAGCCGGAAGCGTTGTCACTACGAGACTTGCAATGGCACCCCAGAACTTCTCATCGCCCTGAGGTAACATCACACCGACACCAGAGGTCTCTGATTTTGAAGCTGACTTGGCGTATGAAGTATTGGTTGCAGTATCAGCTAACATGGCCTTGTCTCCTTGTAGGCTACGGATTGCCTCTTGGATTGCTCTCAGCATTGGATCCTCAAGCGCGGGACCATCCCTGCGACTCTCAAGGGCCAAGAAGGAGCGCTCCCCAAGTTGCGCGGGTTGAGGAGGCTCCATAATCACCGGAGTTTGCCGGAAGCCCAGCTTCTTGAGAGATGCCGTCACGCCCTCTATTAGAGTGTTGTTCGACACGTCAGCACCAAGCACGGCGAGTTGCTCCAACAATGCAAAGGTGAAAGCGGATTTGCCGTCGGTCTTGGCCGTCGATGCTGATGCCGTCTCGTTCTCAAGGCACGCCGACAGAAGCAAGCCATTCATGGCAAGTTGGCCAGCCTCGTCGAAGCTCTTCCCTGATGCCATGCCAAACTTCTTAGTGATTGCTGAGCGGGAGTTTGGAACGGAGCCGAAAGGCCTGTAATTCAGCTTGCGTAGGGTGTCGCTTACATCCAACGCAAGTGCGGGCTTTTTCGACCCAGACTTGGCATTGAGGCCCGGTGGGACCTTAAGAACTTTGGTCTGTGCTACCTCGACTGTCTGGTCGTCTAAAACGATTAGCTTGTACATGCCGCCTGAGTGGCAGCTGTCGGATACAAGTGTGAAAACGCCGGGTGGTAGAGACTGAGTTTTCTGACTTAGTACGTCGTCGAAGAGGAAGTCGTCGTAGAGGCACAGGACCTCTTCTAAGTTCTCCCCTCGCGGCACTTGGAAGCCGTGACCAGAGAAGAAGAACACGAGGCGGTCCTCCGGCTCAACACCGTCAAATAGCCAGGTGAGACTGTTCTCGACGTTGCTTAGAGTCGCTTGGCTATTGTCAAGGCGCTGAATATCGTCAAAGCCATACTCGGATCGGATTATGCGCTCGAATGCGTTCGCATCGTTGACGCAGCTTGGGAGATTGTTGGCAGGGTTCGGGTATTGATCCAGCGCGGCGATAAGTGCTTTTCTATTGGGCATAATCGACCCTCTCTCAGTTCCAGCTACAGGCGCAGGTGGAATGGTCAACCCACGCGATATAGCCCAACTCATGCGTTGCGCCCTATCGGCGTCATCCCATAACGGCTCTCATTTTTCCTACTATGTTCTTCTCGTACGATCGCCGCAGGATTGATTCGGATACGGTCCGCTTTGGCATCTTAAGAATGAGGCGTGAGGGCAGCGTGAAATACTAGTGAGCGTCGCGTGAGTGGCGTAGCACTAGGCTCTCGACACCAGCCCGCGTGAGGCGTACAGTACTTCAGCTCTGAGAAGTATCTTAGAAGCATTCTGCTCTGTGTGTTTTCGCACATAAAATTAGTGAACAGCTCTTGGTAAGCTCACCAGTATTGTAAATACCACTTTATAGTTCAATCTGGATCCTGCCATGACTGACATGAGGCTCAATCTATTTGGTGGCTTTGAAATTCTCCTAGGGTCGGATGAGCATTGCTCACTGCAGATCCGCAAAGCTGAAGCGCTTTTAGCCTACCTATGTCTGTATCCTGGTCGCCCTCAATCTCGTGAGAAGCTTGCCACACTGCTCTGGGGAGACACCCCTGACGAGCAGGCACGGTCGAGCCTACGGCAGGCGTTCAGCGCAATCCGGCGCGCTCTCCCAGACGTCGCAGGGATCATTGAGGCACAGCATGACTGGGTCCGCCTGCGCTGTGGTACTGTGCTGACCGACGTGGCTGAGTTCGAGGCAGCACTAGCCATCGGCGGATTTGATGGTCTGATACGAGCTATTGACCTCTATCGCGGTGACCTGCTCGATGGTTTGCACATTCGTTCAAGCGGGTTCGCAGAGTGGATAGAGGCAGAGCGCCAGCGGCTTCGGACACAGGCGGTTGGAGCTATGGTGGAACTGCTCGAGATGGAGGGCAGTATCGGTGGCATCAATGCAGGTGTGCAATTTGCGCTTAGAATCCTAGCATTGGATGAGACTCAGGAGGTTGTCCATCGAGCACTCATGCGCCATTACGCTCTGAGAAATCGGCGCAGCGATGCACTTCGTCAATATTTCCGGTGCCGCGAGATCCTCAAAAGAGAATTTGGGGCGTTACCCGAGGCGGAAACAGAGGATCTTTACACACATATCCTGAAGCAGGATCAAGGCGTCGCTGCTCGGAACCTCGTAAATCAGCGAGGCGACATTGTCCCTCAGCCGTAATGTGATGGTGAACATTGTCCCTCAGCCGTAATGTGATGGTGAAGCTGCATCAAGTGTAACGAGAGAATGGTCCGGTGCTCTAGCCCTCGTCGGGTTGAACTGATTGCGCTATCGACCTGCAGGCGTACCCCGGTATGCGGTCGTGAGAGATAACTGATGCCTTCAAGTTCTGAAAGTCAGCTCGGAGTCAGACCTTCACATTCTGACCGTTCAACGACAGTTAGCTCTGACTAGCCAAAGCTGACCAAACTCATTGGCCCGCTTCGTGCCGAAAGCGTTGGCAAAGTCCAATGTGTAGTTGAGGCGATCACCTCGTAGCGTCACCCAGCGGATCAGGCTCACCATCCAGTACGCATGTAGTCAAAAGCCGCATTTTCCAATTCTGTCAACATGTGTAGACGGCCCTGGTAACGCAAGAAGAATCTTCGGGTTTGGGACAGCGCGTGGTCAGGGCTGACATGTGTGCGGCCTCTGGTGCGGCTCACAGGCCGCAGGCCCGGATGGAAGTCCGCGGATCAGGTCCAAATCACTATCACGTGCTTACGGCACCTGTTGAAAAGCTGGTTGTCGTGATCCCGTCTCAATGACCGTTGCGCCATCTCTCTCCTTGGCTCTTCCCACGCCCCAACAGCCTCACAGCCGCGAGTGCTTGCGCCACCGCGGCTGGAGCCCGATACACCTCACCTCTCACCAGCAGTGCCCACACAATGCGAGCCATCTTGTTGGCGAGCGCTACCCGCACCAGCATGGGCGGTTTCCGTGCGACCATGCGGGCGATCCACGATCCTGCGGGAGCGCCATGGCGGGCGACCTGGAGCAAGACACTGTTCGCCCCGATGATCAGCAGGCGGCGCAGCGTTCGCTCGCCCATCTTTGAGGTCGCTCCCAGCTTCTGCTTGCCGCCGGTCGAATGTTGCAACGGCGTGAGCCCCACACAAGCGGCAAAATCCCGTCCGCGCCTGAAGGCCTCAGCCGGTGGAGCAAGGGCTGCCAGGGCCACTGCGGTCACCGGGCCGACTCGGGGAATGGTCATCAGCCGGCGCACGGCGATGCGGCTGTTCCGCACCCAGGGCTATGGTACGATCGTCAACATCTCCTCGGTGGAGGGCGAGGTGCCTCTGGCCTATCAGGCCATCTACGCCGCCTCGAAGCATGCCGTGAACGGGCTTGGGGCGGCGCTGAACCAGGAGCTTCGGCTCGACAAGCTCGACAATGTCAAAGTGGTGACGGTCATGCCCTGGGCCGCCGACACCCCGTTCTTCCAGCATGTGGCCAATTACAGTGGTGGCACACCCCGCATGATCCTGCTGGATGATCCGCAGAAGGTCGTCGATACCATCGTGTGGGCCTCAATCCACCCGACGAAGGAGGTCGCCGTTGGCTGTAAGGCGCGGACCGCCGTCACGGCCCACCGGCTCTTCCCCGGCGTTACCGAGCACATCGCCGGAGACATATCTCACAGGGTGCAGATCGAGACCGCTTCGCCTGCTCCTCCGACGTCTGGAAACCTGCACCAGCCGATGCGCTCCGGCACGGCCGTGGAAGGCGGAGTTAGGGAACGGATGCGGCGGGAGGACCAGCAAAGACTGAAACGATATGGGACGTGACATGCGTCCACCTGGAGAGCAACCAGTATATTGCCTACCGGTCACAATGGTCCGCCTTGGCCAGGAGAGTAGATTTTGGAGAGGCCGATCGCGACCCTTCCGATGACCCACAGAAGGGCTGCGATTCCCGACTTCCTGTCTCGGGATCCCTTCTATCGCGTTTCCAGCACCTGGGCAGCGGCTTCGGCGAGTCGCCGGTGAGCCCGCGTGGTTGGATGAACGTCGTCCCAGAACAGATATCCCTCGCAGGGCCGGCGCTGCCCGCAGGGCGTGGTGATGTCCACAAAGCCCGCTGCAACCGGTTCGGCGGTCACCCGCTCCGCCAATTGCCAGACATCGAGACGGTACAGCCGCAGGCCAGTCTGACCGAGAAAACCGGAGAGAGCCTGATCGAGGGCGCGGTTGAAATGTGCGGCCAGCTTGTTCCCCGCGTCGACAGCCTGGCTGCCCTGAGCCCGCACTGCCGGCGTGAAGCCGATCGCCGGAAGATTGGGCACGAGAATGTCGGTCGCTCCCTGATGCGCCAGATCAGCCACGATGCTCCTGAGGGAGGCAACAGCGGTATCCACCATTGCGAGGGCGTGAGGCTGGCCTAGGGCTGCCAGAAGATCGTTGCCTCCGCCAAAGACGATGTGAAGGCTGCGCCCGCGCGGACGTGGTGTCCGGAGATAGGCATTCCCCTGCGCCCGCAGGCTGGTGTTGCCGGAGCGAGGGTCGAGGCGAGCCCCACCCACCGCAAAGTTGGTCCCGCCCGTCCGGCTCGGCTTAATCGTCAGTCCGAACTGCGAAGCCAGGTGCTCGACCCAGACCGGTCCATTCGAGGCGCGGCCCGCGTTACCGCTGTCGGACAGACTGTCTCCGAAGACAACGATCTGATCGAAGGACGGCAGGGCTTGGGCGGATGAGTTCATGAGGACAGATGCTGCAACGATGATGAAGGAGCAGATCAAGCGAGGCAGGTAGCTGCCCAAGGGACGCCATGAGGTCATGCTATCGCCCTGCTTCCCCGCGCTCATATCCGACCTGCGCGAGCTGAGATCCCTGATCCTGTCAGGAGCACTGATAGCCTTCTCTCTTCGCGCGTCGGCGCTCGGGCTCCACCCTCGGCAAACACCGATACCCGCTCGCACGGCACCGCGTTATCATGGCTTGGCAGGGGCGGCTTCCCTACCGGTCCGCCTTCTCGCCACTTGTGGTGAGTTCGACATAGCGCCGCGTCACTGTCTCGATCAGACCGGCCACCTCCTGCGCCGCCTGCTCCTCCTCCTGCACAGTTTGGCGGAAAGCCGAGGCATGTGCCGTCTCGCCGGCGGACTCCGCAATGGCAATCAGGGAGCGGTAGGCGGCGATCTGCTCGTACTGATAGGCATAGCCGGCGTACAGGTTCTTGAGCGTCTCGTCCTGGAACAGGCCATGCACCGTGGCTCCGACCGTGCCGGCCACGTTGGTCACGGCTTCCTTGATGGTTGCGGCGCCTTCGCCTGCGGCTTGTAGGGCTTGCTCCAGACGTTGCAGCTGCCGGCGCGTGGTCTCGATGTGCCGGTTCAGCAGCGCGGCATAATCCGGGTATTTCTCCAGCCTGGAGACCTGGGTTTCCATCTGCCGCAATCCCTGCTGCTCCATCGCATGCGTGTTGCGCAGCGCCGTGACATAGAGTGAACGAGCGTCTGTGGTCATGGCCGGGCTCCTTAGGGATAGGATGCGACGACAACATCCACGCTCGGGTCATGTTCCGGCCCGCAGGACTGCCTCGCGGCCGGGCGTGGCTCTCACGCTCCTATGCCGCACCAGCATCCCCCACATCCCAACACCTGCCCAACCACCGGATGGTCCGCACTGGGTCAAACTGAGTAGTAGCTGATGTCAATGTGAAGCTCCGGGCATCCCAGCAGCGCGGATGTACGGTTAAGGTCAGCCCCGTGCCATCTGCAGACCTTCGGCAGATCTGTAATAGCCCTTTCACAAGCTTGCGAGCATCCTCCGTGCTTAAGGCTTAGCAGACTTGGCGGCAGAAGTGTAAACTGGCATGCTAGTCTTACTGCTGACAGTGAGACAGACGCGGCCAATCGGCCGAGACACGAAACCGTTGTCGACGAATTGATCCAGCAAAAGCGGATAACGCTCCTAAGTTATGGGAGGGTCAATGCCTCTCGGTTGATCCCAGATAGTTTCGGATCAGAATAACAGCTGCACTGATCACCAGCGCAACGAAGATGGCGATCCCGATCCATTCGATCAGCTGCTCCACCCTTCCTGCTCCAGGGGGCACTGGTCCCGTGCTTCCCCTCCCTATTATGGAAGGAGGCCGATCAAGTACAAGCGTCTGCAGCATCTATGCTCCTCTGCCCTCGCTCCCAAGGTACGGTTGGTCCGAACAGAAACTCGGCCCTGGCTTTAGCCCATTCGCTTTCGCAGCTCGGCAATCTGGCGGACATATGGTTCACGGCGCTCAATGTGGCGCTGGCGCACCGTGTCCACGATCATGGCACTGAGTTCGGGCTTGGCCGTGATCCGGATCCGGGCCAACTCGAACTCATACTCGACATCAATGTTGGTCAGTGTGGTGGAGAGGATCGAGATCAGTTCAGTCACTCGATTGTCGTTCGCAGCCTTATCCATGAGCATGTGTCCCTCCCAAGCGTATTTTTGAGTTTGCGGTGCCCCCGCCGCGGCTACGCCCAACCCTAGCGGATCCTTGCTGGACGACCTTGTTGCGTAAAGGGCTGAGAGTTCGGGGTGGCCATGCATCAAGGCCACCCCCTTAGGCCGCTCTTCGACCAATGTGGCGTCTCACTGCCTCTCTGGGCAGTTCTCTCCCTAAACTGCAGGCGCCTGCCGCTGCCTGCTACCTACTTGGGTTAGCTTCCAACCCTGACTGGGACCAGTCGGAGAGTCCCTACGGACTGTTCCGTAAGAACCATTGAACCGGACGATGTGAGTTACCTGGGTAAGGAGCTTGCGCTCAGCCGAAATCACTCTCGAAAGGAGTACGTAAAGATCCGTCGTATTCCTACCCACCGCGATGTGCTTGTTAATCTAAGTTAATTCCGCCATCTGTTGGGCCAAGAAGCAAGAACAACATGAGGAAATTATGTCCAACAACTTTCACCAAGCTTATAGCATGTACGCACCGAGCCTCGATGCCGTGATGAGAGAGGTTCGCCATACGCTTGGCGACATCGACTTTGCCAGCGAGGTGGAACTGGAAAACCTCCAGATGAAAGCTCTCGATCCAAACCTGAAAGAGCAGCTCAGAGGCAAGGTCAGAGCCGCACATTGGGAGACGCGCCAGCCGTATGTGGACCTATTGGAAACCCTACAGCGGCGACAGCACCGCCTCGCCTTCGCAGCCTGAAGGTATCACCGCGGATCGGCTTGCCTGCGCGAACTGTGACGGACGCACAGAAGGCACGCGAGAATTGGCAACGTAATCGTCAAACGGATGCAAGGACGAGCAAGAAGCGGCAGCCGTTGACCGGCCTGAGCACGGGCTCGCAGCCGTAGAGGCAGAGATTGCACCGTGTGAGCAGAACAGGAATGCAGAACTCCTGAGCATGATGCTCTACTCTTGCGAGGCAAAGGTCCCTCTTTCTGGCTGGCGCTGAGAAGCATGGCACTTGGTGCCAACCCAACCGCAGCAGACTCGCACGAGCCCTTCGATCCGGCTTAAGCGTGAGCACCATGCACCAATCAAACTGGGAGGAGTAACAATGATCGAAGCCCGTAGAGAACTAAGCTCTCTTATCAAAGCCTGCGAGGCCGCGGCCCAGTCGCACATTGCCTATGCGCGGCAGGCCTATACCGAGTTCCAGCGTTCGTTTCATGAACAGCGCGCCGCCGAGGCCCTCCAGAGGGCCAATCGATATCGCCACGATCTGCAGCATCTCTCGCACGACGAATAAGGTAACCGACCGGAGTGCGAGCACAGTTGGTGAGAAATTGCCAAGCTTCCTTGCCGGAATGATTAACATAGGTGGAGATTACCGGGAACGCCTTAGGGTGGTCGGCGCGTTGTATCGCCGACGTTTAGGTCAGCAAAGGGGGGGAACTCATGTGAGCTCCCTTGCCGCCTCTCAATTTTTGCGAGTTCGAGCCGCTTCGCCCTGCGGCTGCTGTCACTTCGCGTAATCAGTTTTCGAGCACCTGCAACCCCTCTTATTGCTAGGGAGAGACGATGTCTGCCACCAGACGATTCAGCCAAGCGCCACCGGACAAAGTGAACGAGTTGTTCGAGAAACTCCTCGCCACGTCCAGCAATGCGGTTAAAACCCGAGAGCGCTTGTTCGCGGACCTGAAAGAAGAACTGAAGCTCCTAGCCTCCTTGCAGGAGGAGCATCTTCTTCCAATCCTGCGACGGCACGGGATGGAGGATCTCGTGCGGGAGGCCAGCAACGACAACCAGGAAACGGCTGCGCTCCTAGACGAACTGGAGCGCATGCCCAAGAACGGTTCTGAGTTCATCGATAAATTGGATGATCTCAGACGAACCTTCCAGCGGCACATTCGTGATGACCGGAAGGAGCTGCTTCCTGCCGTGCTCAAGGTGTTGAGCGACGAGGAAGCCCACGCCATAGCCGAGACAGTGGAGGACGAAATGGCGAATATTGATGAGAACAAACGAGCCGATGTCCGTCGGGCACGGGAGCAGGTCGAGACCGCGCAGCGTGTGACCGAGGATGTGGCCAACACGCTACGCGCTAGCGTCGAAAGCGCCCAGACCATGGTTCAAGCCATGCAGGAGGCGCTATCCAACAGCTTCAGTGCTTTCTCGGAGCTGGCCCGCCGCTCCGCAGGTCAAACTCTGCCGCTGGTAGGTCAGCCGGACGGCACTGCACAGGGGCTCACCGAGGAGACTGCGCACAACCTGCGCGCTGTAGCGCAATCCAATGCGGCGTTGACCCGCGGCCTGCAGGACGTGTCGCGCGAGGTCGTCGAGCGCAGCCAGAAGCGCCTGCAATCCAACCTTGATGGTTTGCAGGCCCTCGCCCGCTGCCGGTCGATGATGGATTTTGTCGAGGTGCAATCGTCTTTTTTGCGCGACAACCTCGAACAGACGGTTGAGAACAGCCGCCGCATCGCGGAGTTGACGATCCAAATCACCGGTGAAGCCACACGCACTGTGACGGCTCGGGTTGAAAAGGCCAACCAACATCCCAGCCGCGCGGCGTGAGCAAGTTCTGTTCCTGAGAAGAATGCTCCCGGCAAAATAGCCGGGAGCGTCTATGAGGAGCCAGAGGTCAATCGTGAGATCTTGGGAACCTCATCCTTCGGGTCAGCCTGCCATACAGTGCCGCTCAACTGGCTCTCAGGTCCGCACTTGCGCTGTGGAAGGATTTTAGGTTGTGTCACCCCGGCCCGTCGCTGATGCTTGGTACATCCGGCTGCCCTATGTTTCCTCCCAACTGGAGGTGGCGGAGAAGGCCCAAGGCCTATACTCCTCATTCACAGCAGCAGGATCTTACCATGATGCCCCTATACTATCTTCACATTCGAAATGGGGACAAGCTTGAGGTGGATCCGGACGGCACAGAGCTGCCAGACTTGGAGTCCGCCTTTGAAGAGGCTCGGAAAGTGGCACGGGAGCTCGTGGGGGAAGTAGCTGACTTAGGACGCGGTGCGATCATCGAGATTGCTGACGGATCCGGCGAAACAATCCTTGCCGTGCCATTCTCGGACGCAGTCCGGCCGCATTAGGAGGATGGTGCGAACGTGGGCAGGCAGCTTCGTATAACAGGTGAGGTCTGCCTCACCTATCCTGCAGTTTAGGCTGCAGGCCTGCCATAACCGCAATCTGCACCAGCTCAGGCAGACTTTGAGCATCAAGGCGCTCCATGATGCGGGCACGGTGCGCCTCAACCGTTCGCGGACTGAGCCCAAGATCCCGTGCAATCGTCTTGTTGGTACCCCCGGCGAGGAGGCCGTCCAACACCTCCCGTTCACGTGCTGGCAGGGCCGCAATCAGCACCTTCACGCGCTCAATGGCCTGATCCTGCTCGGCTCTCTCGCGGATGGTCGCCTGAGCCGAGGCGAGCGTATCCAGAAGCTGTTCAGGGCGATAGGGCACATCAAGGAAGTCGACCGCTCCCGCCTTCATCGCCTGGACCCCGACCGCGACGTTGCCTTGGGCCTCACCGATCACAATCACCGGCAGGCCCGCACGCCGTGCTTTCAGCTCTTTGGGGATCGTCAGCTCACCCGCCGCAGGATCGCGGATGTCGAGCACCACACAGCCGGGCACCAGCACCGGCGCCACGTCTAGGAAGGCCTCCGCCGCGGAGAACATTTTCACTTCATAGCCCGCCTCCTGGAGCAGAAGGCAAAGATTCCGTCGTGACTGCTCATTGCTGTCGACCAAGTAGACGGTGGAGCCGTCATGCTGCGTGATGTCCTTGGCAATACCGGCAATTCGTCGAACGGTTTGATGATCATCGAAGATCGGAAAACCGGTCGCATGGATATGGCGCATGCTCCCGTCCGGCCGAACGATGCGGTACTCCTCGACAACAGTGTCGCCCCGCAGAACCCGCTCGGTAGCTTGGAGAGAGCGCTCACGATCCTCGGGATGGACGGTTTCAGCCCATTGATCACGGTGGTGGAATATTTCCGGCGACCAGCCCCACACGCGCTCGAAGGCGGGGCTGACGTACTCCATCTCCAATGTCTCGGCATTCATGATCCAGAGCATGTCCGTCGAGTGCTCAGCGAACTGCCGGAAGCGTGCTTCGCTCTCCCGCAGTGCGGTTTCGGCCCTAGCTCTGAGGACTGACGTCCAGGTGCGTTCAGCCACCTCCTGCACCAGCGTCACTTCATCATCGCGCCAGTGGCGGGGCTCAATCTGGTGGACGAAGAGCGCTGCAACCAAGTGACTGTCCCGGATTAGTGGGGCGATGATACTGGCGCACTTGCCGGCGCGAAGGAACTCAGCCGCGGCATGCTCCTCTGCGGTGAGAGAATCCGTCAGGGCATCGTCAATGCGAACCGTATGTCCTACCCGTAACTCGCCTTCGACGGGCGAACCAAAGTCGCTCACATGATATTGACCGGCAAAGCTGGGAGTTGATCCCTCAGTCCAGTCGCGTTCGACCGTAAAGGACTCACTGGTCACGCTGAACTCGGCATACCCGACGCGACTGGCCTTCAGGTGCCGGCCGAGCATTTCGGCTGCCGTGGCCATGACACCACGAGCATCGGGGATCCCGCGTAATCGGGTGCTCAGATCGATCAGGAACCGGAGCCGCTGCTCACCAAAGACCCTCTCGGTGGTCTCATGGATGACAATGAGCACACCGCCCACATCGCCGTTCTCTGCCATGATGGGACTGAACGAAGCATTCCACCATGTCTCCTCGGGGTAACCCTTGCGCTGCACGATCCAGACAGGCACGTCCTGGACGTAAGTTGCCTCACCTCCACGTGCCCGCGTGACAAGCGGCGAGGCGACATCCCAGATTTCGGCCCAGGCCCGCGGCAGAGGCTGTCCGAGTGCCTCTGGTCTGATGCCCCGCAGCGGGAGACAGGCATCATTGTAGAAGGTGATCAGCTCCGATCCCCACAGAAGGTAGGTGGGCATCTTAGAGCGCAGCATATTGCTGAGCGTGACGCAGAGTGAGGGTGGCCAAGTCTCGAAGGGCCCCAGCGGAGAGGCTGCCCAGTCATACCCCTGGATGCGAGCACCCATGGTGCCGCCGCCAGTCAGAAAGCGTATGGTGCTCAAGCTGCGGACCTCCTGCATGCACGGGTATTACGACGGCCCAATCTTGGCAATTCTGCGCTGCGATCTCTGCCCTGAAGTATAAGCCTCTATCGCTAGTCGCGGGAGGCGAAAGCAGCCACGCCTTGAAGCAGCTCCCAGTCATTAGCGCGTTCCGTATCCTTACGTCGTAGTTCACCGACATGACGAAGTGGTTATGCCAGGATATCGATGTTCTACCGGTACCGCGATTTTGCCCCTACGGGCCGGACCTTGAAGCGCCCTCAGACGGGCGCTTTCCTTTTTTCTACTCGCGGGAGGTTCAGGATATCCAACCTTACAGGCTAAGCCCTCGATCAGTGAGCATTCTCCTTAGGTCAGAGATTGGCCTTCATCGCCGAAGTCCACATCTCTCCCCAAGGGTTCCCTCAAGGTCAGAATACGACAAAAAGCTGATCAAATGAGGGGCTGCTTACGATCCGAACATGGACATCAGGCTTCGGTTCATGCCGAACGGCCCGCTCAGGACAGGGATGCCCACAGGAAAGCAAGACTCGCTGCAAAGCCAAGCGCGGTTCGCGCCGCGTGGAGTGCTCCCCACCGCTTGATCATAGCGCGGGTATCGGGACCAGCCGATGCAGGATCGGTCGCCATCCAGAACGTGCCACGACCTAGCCTTCCGGTCTGTGCTATCAAGCGGCGGGTACGACCAATGCTCAGGTTCAAGTCTTTGAATTGCGCTCGCGTGGTCCTGGGCGGCATCGAGATGATCCATATGATGCGGAAGGGACAGGCGAAGTATGCCCACAATCTACAGTCGTCACTCGCGAAGCAATTCGATCTGCTCACTGCCTAAACGCGGTACCGAGCGTCTGTCCTCTTTCCGTCCCTCCCCCGAATTTGCGATGCATCCGAAACTGTTGGACGCTTAAGGAGTCTATATTCCTCAATGAATGAGCCTATAGATTTCTCGATTGTCGTTGCTGTACCCTGACTAAAACCAATATTCTGTACGTTGGGTGCGCTAAAACAAGGGACGATGGTCGCGGCCGAACCTAAACTCCGCGAAAGAACGGAACTTACAGGGAGATCAAGGATGGAAGCGCTGGTGCTTGAACGTAAGGACGAGCTCAATCTGCGTGACTTCCCGGTCGAGGAAACGCTAGGACCGCGGGATGTTCGCATTGCCCCTCGAACGGTTGGGGTCTGCGGCAGCGACGTGCACTACTACACTCATGGGGCTATCGGTCCCTTTGTTGTGAAGGAGCCGATGATCCTCGGGCACGAGGCCGCGGGCCAAGTCGTGGAGGTTGGCTCGGCGGTAACCGACCTGAAACCGGGAGATCGGGTTTGCATGGAACCCGGCATTCCCGATCCAACGAGCCGCGCAACGCGCCTGGGCAAGTACAATCTCGATCCGGCGGTGAGGTTCTGGGCCACGCCTCCGGTGCATGGGGTGCTCCGGCCGACCGTGGTTCACCCGGCCGACTTCACCTTCAAGCTGCCGGATCATGTCAGCTACGCCGAGGGCGCCATGGTCGAGCCTCTGGCGGTAGGTGTGCATGCCGCCACCAAGGTTCAGGTGCAGCCTGGAGATCTGGCCGTTGTCATCGGCGCCGGTCCGATCGGGATGGTGACGATCCTAGCAGCCCTCGCGGCCGGTTGCTCCCGGGTGATCGTCAGCGACGTTCATGAGCCGAAGCTGGAACTGGCGAAGACCCTTGGCGCTGTGCTCCCGGTCAATGTGAGGAGCCAAAAGCTCACGGATGTCGTGAGTCGCGAGAGTGACGGCTGGGGAGCAGACGTGGTCTTCGAGTGTTCGGGCTTTCCGCCCGCCATGGCCGAAATTTTCGATCTTGTCTGCCCCGGAGGGAAGGTAGCACTAGTCGGCATTCCACTGGAACCGTTCGCCTTCGACGTGAGCAAGGCACAGCTGAAGGAAGCCCGAGTCGAGAACATCTTCCGCTACGCCCATGTCTATCCGCGCGCGGTGGCGATGATCGCTTCAGGCAAGATCGACATGAAGCCCTTGATCACCGACCGCTTCGCCTTCAAGGACAGCGTCGAAGCCTTCGACTTTGCGAAATCAATGCCACCGGCTTCGGTCAAGGTGCAGATCGAGCTGCCTGGCTAGGCTCGTCCGCCTGCGTTCAGATAGCGCTGCAAGGTCGCGCGGGTGCCATCGCGCCAGAGGCTCGTCAGCCCCGCCTCAAACCGGGAGCAGAAGAGCGAGGAATCGGCAAGGTCGCCGAAGGTATCGCGAAGCGCCAAGAAAGCGGAGGGATCGTCCTTTGCGGCCAGGGCGGCCCTTTTCAGGTGGCTCGCGTTCGGATCGTCGAGACTGAAGGGCTCGCCCGCATCAGTGGTGCCGGCGCAGTAGCGGCACCATAGAGCGGACTCAAGAGCAAGCCCCGTCACATCGGCCCCTGCCTTCAAGCGCTCGCGGGTCGAGGGCAGGATGAATTTGGGCTGGCGGTTGGAGCCGTCCTGGGCGAGACGCGGGATCGTGTCTCCCACACCGGGATTGGCGAAGCGGCTGGCGATGAGCCGATAATAGTCTTGAAGATCGACACCGGGAACCGGCGGCACATGAGGGATGATCTCCTCGGCTTCCAACTTATCCAGGAAGCCCCGCACCAGCGGATCCGCCATAGCGTCATGCACGAAGTGGATCCCGAGAAGTCCCGCCGGATAGGCGATAGCCGCATGGCCGCCATTGAGGATGCGCAGCTTCATCAGCTCGAACGCCGCCACATGGGCCGTGAATGTGACGCCTACCTCCTCCAGAGCCGGCCGGCCGGTCGGGAAGTTGTCTTCGAGCACCCACTGGCGGAACGGCTCGCAGAAGACGGGCCAGTTGTCCTGAATGCCGAAGCGCTCGGCGAGAATAGCGCGCTCCCGGTCCGTAGTCGCCGGGGTGATGCGGTCGACCATGCTGTTGGGAAAGGCTATCTGCTCCCGCACGAACGCTGCCAGCGCGGGATCAACGAGGTCGGCAAGCCCCGCCACGGCATCCCGCGCTACCTGGCCGTTGTGGGGGATGTTGTCGCAGGACATCACCGTGAAGGGCGCAACCCCCCGGTCGCGCCGGCGCCTGAGCGCTGCCAGGAGAACACCGAAGACACTCCTGGGAGTATCCATGTGCGCCGCGTCATGGACAATGTCCGGGTGCTCGGGATTGAAAGCCCCGGTGGCCGGGTCGATGCAGTAGCCGCCCTCCGTGACGGTCAGGGACACGATCCGCAGGCCCGAATCGGCGAGGGTAGCGACGATGGCACGCCCGTCCTCGCCGACAGGCACGAACCCCACCATGGAGCCGGTCACCCGGGCAACATCGACGCCGGGTTCTAGTTCGACCACGGTGGTGAGCCAATCCTGGGACTCAAGCGCCTGGCGCATTGCCTGATCGCTGGAACGGATGCCCGCGCCGATCAAGGCCCAGTCATGGTCTTTGCCGGCATTGAACAGGTCGTCCAGATAAACCGCCTGGTGGGCGCGGTGGAAGTTTCCGACGCCGATATGCAGGATGCCGGGATGGAGCGCCTCGCGAGCGTACTTCGGCCGGGCAACTGCCGAGGGCAGATTCGCGAGATTGGCAAGATTCAGGCTCTGGCTCATGGCAGGTGGACCTAATGCGACAGGGAAGAGACATGGTTCGGCGAAACAGCTAATGGCGCATCGTTCATGCGGGAAGTTCCCATGATGATGTCAACGGCCTTGTCTGCAATGGCGAGCACCGGCGCGTTGGTGTTGCCGCTGGGGATCGTAGGCATGATGGATGCATCCACAACCCGCAGCCCTTGAACGCCGCGGACCGCAAGATCCGACGTAACGACAGCATGGGGATCGTTCTCACGGCCCATGCGGCATGTGCCCACCGGGTGATAGTTCGTCTTCACTGTCTTCCGGCAGTGAGCGGCAAGATCCTGATCGGAGGCGATCTCGGGTCCAGGAAAAATCTCCGTCTGCACCATCTCGCGGACGGGGCTTGTCGCCAGGATCTCTCGGGCGTAGCGTAGGCCGGCTATCGTGAGGCACAGGTCGTCCGGATCGCCGAAGAACTGCGGGTCGACTTGCGGCATCGCGGCGGGATCGGCTGATGCAAGCCGCACCGATCCGCGAGCCTTCGGGCGCAGCAGGCACGGGTTCAACGTCACGCCACGGGTCGGCTCGACGCCCGACACGTCGCGGTCGAGATAGACCGTCGGTACGCAATAGAGCTGAATCGTCGGCCGCTCATGGCCATCGGGATCGATGAAGGCGCAGGCCTCGACGCCCGTTGTAGTCACCGCTCCCGACTTGAACATCACGTATTGCAGGCCGTTGCGCAGCATCGCCAAGCCGCGATCCTGACCGAAATAACCGAAGGCGCCGGAGGTTGTCGCAACGATTGGAACTTCGTGATGGTCTTGCAGATTTTGCCCGACACCGGGCAGATCGGCCTCGATGCGGATTCCATGCCGGGATAGCTCTTCCGATGGTCCGATCCCTGAGAGCATCAGGAGCCTCGGGGTCATATAGGTGCCAGCGGCCAGGATCACTTCCGCATCGGCAAAAGCGGATCGAGTACCGGCTCGCCCCTGCAACTCCACCCCAGTTGCCCGGCCGTTCTCCAGAAGGGTGCGGGTGACCGTTGTATCAGTCTCCAGGGTAAGTTTCGGATTGGACAGCACGGGACCTAGAAAAGCATCGACCGCGCTGCACCGGCGCCGCGCCGCCCAGTCGATGGTGTGCTGCATGAAGCCGACGCCGTACTGCTGCGCACCGTTGAAGTCGGCCGTGTAGGGGATGCCTCTCGCCTGCATGGCCTGCACGAAGGCGCGGCTCATAGCGGAATGCTGCCCGAGATGCGAGACCTTCAAGGAACCGCTGACACCATGATAGGATCCGCCGAGATGATCGTTGGCTTCCTGCCTGATAAAGTAAGGCAGGAGGTCTCTGTAGCTCCAACCGGCGCCGCCCAAGGCCTTATCCCATCCATCGTAATCGGCAGCCTGGCCCCGGATATAGACCATGGCGTTGACTGCGCTCCCTCCGCCCAGCACCTTCGCCTGCGGCACGATGGGAGCACGGCCGCCGAGCTGAGGCTGCGGAATGACCCGGTGCATCGTCAGATAGGTCTCGCGGGCGAGGAACTTCATGTACCCCGCGGGCATGGCCAGGATGCGGCTGGCTCGGCGCGGTCCGGCCTCGACAAGCAGGACGCGGGCGCCATGCTCGGCCACGAGGCGGCTTGCCACCACGCATCCTGCGCTTCCGCCGCCCACGACAATGTAGTCGAAACGCTTCGACATCATGGCCAGCCTCCTGAGCCGAAGGCTCTAGCTCGCCTTGCGGGCCGGCAAGCGGCGCAGGTCGGCGAGAGGATGGCGTTCCATGCGCTCGATCGCCAAGCCTTCTCCGTCGAACAGGTGGCAGGCTGCCGGATCGAGCTTGATCGTGATGCGCTCATGCACACCGGTCGGGATCTCGCCATCGGCTTGCACGATCAGCATCGTGCCATCCTTGAGCTGCGTGTAGAGGAAGGTTTCGCCACCCAGCCGCTCCACTACCATCACCTCCCCAAGAAGTTCACCTTCCCCGGCCAGCCTCATATGCTCGGGCCGCACCCCAAGGGTCACCGCATCTCCCGCCTTCTGGCGGCCGGCTCGAACCGGAATCGCAAGACTGGCTCCGCTCGCAAGCGCGATTGTCGTGGCGCCGTCGGTAATTGCTGTGACCTTAGCCGGAAGGAAATTCATCTTCGGGCTGCCGATGAAGCCGGCAACGAACAGGTTTCTCGGATGATGATAGAGCTCCAAAGGCGTGCCTGCCTGCTCGACAATGCCGCTCTGCAGCACCACGATCTTGTCCGCCATCGTCATGGCCTCGATCTGGTCATGGGTCACGTAGATCATGGTTGCGGCCAGTTCATCATGCAGCCGGGCGAGTTCAATGCGCATTTGCACCCGCAGGGATGCATCGAGGTTGGACAGGGGCTCGTCGAACAGGAACACCCTGGGCTTGCGCACGATCGCCCGGCCGATCGCCACACGCTGCCGCTGCCCGCCTGACAGTTCCTTGGGCTTGCGGTCGAGCAGCTTGTCCAGATGAAGGATGCGGGCGGCCTCCGCCACCTTGGCACGGCGCTCTTCCTTCGACACACCGGCGAGCCGGAGGGAAAATCCCATATTGTCTGCTACCGACATGTGCGGATAGAGCGCGTAGGATTGGAACACCATGGCCAGCCCGCGTTCGGAGGGCGGGACATCGTTGATCCGCTGCCCGTCGATCATAAGATCGCCTTCGGTAATCTCCTCAAGCCCGGCGATCATCCGCAGCAGGGTCGACTTTCCGCATCCTGAGGGACCGACGAAGACGCAGAATTCCCGGTCGTCAATGGACAGATCGACACCCTTGATTACTTGTACTGCGCCATAACTCTTCTGAATGCCCTTGAGCACGATGGTCGACATAGCACCCTTCCCGTTTATTTGACGGCGCCAAACGTCAGGCCTCGCACCAGCTGACGCTGGCTCATCCACCCGAAGACCAGTATTGGCGCGATCGCGATGGTCGAAGCAGCCGAGAGCTTCGCCCAGAACAATCCTTCGGGCGCAGAGAACGAAGCGATGAAGGTTGTCAGCGGCGCCGCCTCAGAGGTTGTCAGATTCAGGCTCCAGAACGCCTCGTTCCAGCACAGGATGATGGACAGTAGTGCCGTGGAGGCGATGCCCGGCAGTGACAGGGGTAGGAGAAGCATCCAGACCTCCTGCTTCGGCTTGGCTCCATCCATGCGGCCAGCCTCGAGAATGTCCTTTGGAACCTCCTTGAAGAAGGTATAGAGCATCCAGACCACGATCGGCAGGTTCATGAGCGTGTAGACTACGATCAGGCCCCACCGGGTATCGATGGCGCCCGTGTCCCGGAAAAGCAGGTAGATCGGAATGAGGACGCCGACCGCCGGCATCATCTTGGTCGAGAGCATCCAGAGCAGCAGGTCCTTTGTGCGCTTGCCCGGGAAGAATGCCATGGCATAGGCAGCCGGCACGGCAATGAGCGTTGCCAGCAGGGTGGCGCCAACGGAGATGACGATGCTGTTGATCGCAAAATGTACGTAATCGGCCCGCTCGCGGACAGTGATGTAGTTCTCGAGTGTCGGGGTGAAGAAGAGTTTTGGCGGGGTCGCCACCGCCTCGACCTCAGTCTTGAAGCTTGTCAGGATCATCCAGAAGATCGGGAAGAAGATCAGCCCTGCGGCCAGCCATCCAACCACTGTGAGCACAATGCGTTCGCGGGTTTTGGGATGCATGGCCATTCCTCAATCAGCAATGTTCTTGGCAATCGACCGCACTAGGAAGATCGCAACGATGTTGGCCAGGATCACGGCGATAACACCAGCTGCCGATGCGCCGCCGACATCATATTCGCGCAAAGCCCGCAGATAGATCAGGAAGGCCAGATTGGTCGAAGCCAGACCGGGGCCGCCCGACGTGGTGACATAGATCTCGGCAAAGACCGACAGCAGGAAGATCGTCTCGATCATGATGACCACGCTGATGGCGCGGCCCAGATGCGGCAGAATGATGAAGAAGAACATCGAGAACGGTCCTGCCCCGTCCATACGCGCCGCCTCCTTCTGTTCGCTGTCGAGAGACTGGATGGCGGTGAGCAGGATCAGCAGCGCGAAGGGCAGCCACTGCCACGCGACGATGATGATGACCGAGGTGAGTGGGAAGCTGCCGAAGAAGTCGATGGCCGGCAGGCCCAGGGAGCGTGCGAAAAATGCGAACAGCCCGTTCACCGGGTGCATCAGCATGTTCTTCCACACCAGTGCGCTCACGGTCGGCATCACGAAAAATGGCGCAATCGCGAGCAGGCGGGCAATGCTGCGCCCATAAAAGTCCTGATCGAACAGAACGGCCAGCAGGGTGCCTAGACCGACGGTGATCACGAGCACCCAGAAGACCAGGAAGATCGTATTGATCATGGCCGTCCAGAGGGACGGATCGGTTAGGAGAAAGGTGTAGTTCTCGAATCCGGCGAAGCCGCCGACCGATGGGTCGAGCAGGTTGTAGTACTGAAACGAGAACCACAGCGTCATAGCCAAAGGCACGATCATCCACAGGAACAGGATGACCACCGATGGCGCGACTAATGGCAGGGTTTTGACATTGCGCTGGCTGCGCCCGCCGACTGTAGACGATGTGCTAGGGACCGGGGCAGCTGTCGTGGTGCTCGCCATCTCGAATGCTCGCTGCTGGAGAGAACGACCGGCAGGCGCGGAAGGCCTGCCGGCTGCGTGACAGCTAGCTTATTTCGGATAGCCCGCTTGCTTCATCGTCCGCTCGGTGGAACGTTGTGCGGTCTCCAACGCCTGCTCTACGGTCGACTGCCCAGCCAATGCCGCCGCAATCTGTTGACCAACGGCCGTACCGATACCCTGGAATTCGGGGATCGCCACATACTGGATGCCGATATAGGGAACAGGATCCTTGGTCGGCTTGGTCAGGTCGGCGTTGACAATCGAGTCATAGACGACCTTGGCGAAGGGTGCCGCCTTTTGGTACTCGGGATTGTCGTAGGTCGACTTGCGTGTGCCGGGAGGAGCCGCCACCCATCCGGCCTCGTTGCCGACCAGTGTGATGTATTCCTTTGAGGTTGCCCATTTCACGAAAGATTTCGCCGCATCGGCTTTCTTCGAGGAGGCTGGAATCCCTAAGGACCATGCCCAGAACCAGCCTGAGCCGTTGCTCGTCACCTGCATCGGCGCTGCCGTGAAGGCCGTCTTATCGGCGACTTGGCTTTCCTTGGGGTTGTAGATGTAACCGGCAGCCGAGGTGGCATCGACCCACATGGCGCAATGCCCGGTGGCGAACAGCGCTCGGTTCTCATTGTGCCCGTTTGCGGTCGCACCAGGAGGGCCGTACTCTTTCATGTTCTTGACGTAATAGTTGACAGCGTTCTTCCAGGGCTCTGTGGTGAGCTGAGGCTCCCACTTCTCGTTGAACCAGCGGCCGCCGAAGGCATTCACCATGGGACCGATGAAGGCCATGTTCTCGCCCCAGCCCGGCTTGCCGCGTTGGCAGAAGCCATACTGCTCCTTCGACTTGTCGGTCAGCTTTGCGGCATACTCTGCAATCTGATCATAGGTAGGCTTGTCCGGCATCTTGATGCCGGCTTGGTCGAACAGGTCCTTCCGGTAGAAGGTGAAAGAGCTCTCCGCATAGAATGGTACGGCATAGAGCTTCCCGTTAAAGGAAAGACCATTCTTTACAGATGGAATAATGTCAGCGTAGTCGTAATCAGCACCCAGGTCATCAAGGGTGACGAGCCAGTTCTGCTTGCCCCAGATCGGCGCCTCATAAGAGCCAATCGTGATGATGTCGAACTGCCCGCCCTTGGTGGCAATGTCAGTAGTTGCACGCTGTCGGAGAACGTTCTCCTCAAGCACCACCCAGTTCAACTTGTTGCCTGTTGCCTGCTCCCATCTGGGTGACAGGCGCTGCATGATGATCATGTCAGCATTATTGACCGTTGCGATCGTCAAAGTCTGACCTTGAGCGAACGCTAGACCTGTGCCTGCAACCCAACTGACTGAAAGCAACAGCGCAATTTTCCCTTTCTGCATATCTTCCTCCCGAGATGAATCTTCTGGCTACATTGTTGTTATATGAAGTGATGCTCTCACGGCGATTTCTGTTCGTCAATTAAACAAGCAACGCTCATACCCGTGAAGATCGCGCTATTTACTGGGCAATCGGTTATTTATCATGGAGCATTGTCCTCTAGATAATCGATTTTCCTTCCGGAGTACTTGCCGGCATAAGGAATGTTCCCAATTAGGCCCAGCGAAACGCAATTATACAACGGCAATAAGTTTTGGAGCTTAGCGTGACGGGACATCGGAATCTGTATGTTGGGGGGGTGAAGGTCTCTTGACTCATCAGCGCCTAAGGTGCGGCGGCTGGTTTGGGTGTTCGCAGCATGTCGGTGTAGATCCCCCTGCCCGGCGTCGGAATCTCG
>JAESFL010000378.1_pt1 | contig 34954 bp, 36 predicted proteins | sample 9269401 | NCBI WGS metagenome assembly JAESFL01 (sample SAMN14506025, study PRJNA617098) | algae metagenome | isolation source: Gloeocapsa sp. UFS-A4-WI-NPMV-4B04 and co-occurring heterotrophs from desert... | place: USA: Utah | collected 2006-10-01 | reverse complement strand
GCCTTGCGTTGGGCCGTGCGGGAGATGGAGGACCGCTATAAGAAGATGGCGAAGTTGGGCGTGCGCAACATAGACGGCTTCAACGCCCGCATCGCGGAGGCCAAGGCCAAGGGGGAGGTCATCACGCGGACCATCCAGACGGGTTTCGACAAAGCCACAGGGGAGCTGACGTATACCGAAGAGGTCATAGACCTTACATCGCTACCTTACATCGTGGTGATCGTCGACGAGATGGCCGACCTGATGATGGTGGCCGGCAAGGAGATCGAGGGCGCCATCCAGCGCCTGGCCCAGATGGCCCGCGCCGCCGGCATTCACGTGATCCTGGCCACCCAGCGGCCGTCCGTGGACGTGATCACCGGCACGATCAAGGCGAACTTCCCGACCCGGATCTCGTTCCAGGTCACGTCCAAGATCGACAGCCGCACCATTCTAGGCGAGATGGGCGCCGAGCAACTGCTTGGCCAAGGCGACATGCTTCATATGCAAGGAGGCGGCCGCATTGCTCGCGTGCACGGCCCCTTTGTCTCCGACATGGAGGTCGAACGGGTCGTTGCTCACCTCAAGCGACAGGCCAAACCTGTCTATGTGGAGGCGGTCACAGCCGAGGAGGACGAGGAAATGGAGCCGGAGGAGGCTCCGGTCTTCGACGAGAGCGAAATCGGGCTAGGGTCGGGCGAGTTGTTCGACCAGGCGGTCTCGATTGTCCTGCGGCACAAGAAGGCCTCTACCTCGTACATTCAGCGTCGCCTGCAGATCGGCTACAACCGGGCGGCCTCAATCATGGAGCGTATGGAGAAGGAAGGTATCGTCGGACCCGCCAACCATGCGGGCAAGCGCGAAATCCTCATCGGAACGGCTGGAGGGGACGAGGACTGAAGCTGGCAGCGGACCTGACTGGCACACGCAAACGAGCATCGTCTCAGCCTCTAGCAGTCGGTGCAGCCTGCCGGCCTCATCTCATCTCCACACCGTGCCCTCGGGAGTCCTTTGGTGCTCCCGAGGGCATCCATTTCAGGGATCCCTTCTTCAAACCATGAAGTGCTTGTGTCGCGCGCACCGCGCAAAGCTCGATTGCCGGGAGATGCAGGCAAGGACCTTGTGTGGTCGCCCCAGGTAAAGCGCCACGGCCAATCAATCATCAAACGTTGATCTATACCATAAACTGGCAAAAGCCCTGCTTGAAAGAATTTTGAAACAGGTGGGGCGAAGATCAGGCCATCACGCGCAGGAGCCGACTTGAACCGCGGATCAACTATCCCTCTTTAGCAGCGTGACGATGTTATCAGGAGACTATTCTGTGCCGGGTTCAGGTTGGGCTTAGCCCGTGTGCTCACCCTTTTCGCAACACAGGATGCAGCTATAAACGATCTCTCAACATATTTGCGAAAAGCTGAGTAGAGCGCCACCCTTGAGGGAACCTGGCCGATGTTCAGTTTGCGTCTTGTCGCGTGCGGAATAGTATTCGTGCTGCTGGTTCCAAGTTCAGGATCGGCCGAGCCCGACTTTAACATCACCGAAATCGATGTGGATTGGCAGCTTGCCTCGCTTCCCCTGCCGCCTGATCTTGAGCCGATCACCACATCCTCCATTCTGGAGATTGCTTATCTCTCCCGTGCTCTCAAAGACCGATCCACGTACCTGCCTGCCATTTCCGAAGTGGCCGCGGCGAACGGGGTGCCGCCAGCCCTTGTTGACGCTGTCGTGCGGATTGAGAGCCGCTACGATCCGACTGCTGTTGGGAGCATCGGCGAGATTGGGCTCATGCAGGTGAGACCAAAGACAGCCGCATTGCTGGGGTTTAAGGGATCCTCAGCCGAACTGGCCGAACCGAAAACCAATCTCCGGTACGGCGCGGGGTACCTCGCCAAAGCCTGGCGACTGGCCGATGGTAACCTATGTCGCGCACTGATGAAATACCGCGCTGGGCACGGCTCAGACAGAATGAGCGCCCTCAGCATCGAGTACTGCCGAAGGGCTCGCCAGCACCTTGCTGCAGTGGGAACTCAATTAGGAACACCAGTTGGAACACTCCTGCAGCGAGCAATCAGCACGCAAGGCCGAGGTAAGGATACGAAGCGCAAGCGCTCGACAAAGCTTACGATTGCGATATCCAAGACCTCTAGTCTCCATGGGAGAGAGCGGATCCCCTCCAGTTTGCTGCAGCAAGCTGGAGGGGGCAACAGAGCTTGGAACAAGAAGCATCGCGTTGGCGAAAGGGCACGCCACAAAGACCGCTCGGTCCGGCTTGTGTACCGAACAGTAGCCCGAGTGATCCGTCTGCAAGTCGCAATGCCGAAGAGCCGGATTGCATCCCGTTAGCGCAGCGGCGATCTTAACATACAGTCTGCTCCATCAAAGGTTTTGTCGACACAGACAATCAGCAGTGCAACCGAGTCTGAACGGCCCGCTGCAGCGGCAGTTTCGACTCACTCATGCGGAGTTTTGTTTAGAACCAGCGTTTGCGATGAGACCAACAAAAAGAGCGCTGCCTAACCATGGCAGCGCTCGCTAATTTTGTTCGGCTCGGCTTCAGGTTATTGGGCTGTCTTCCTCACCGGTTCGCGAAGCTCTTCAGGGAGAGGCTCTGGCCCTGGAGGAGGGTTGGTCTCCTTTGCTGCCTTCAGGAGGCCTGACGTCTCAAGCGAGCGGCTGAGAGCGACAATGACATCGTCAGCAGCCGAGATATTACTTTCCTTCGTGGCTGCCCGGGATTGATCCAGCATGTCGAGCACCGCCTCGACCTGCGGACTTGCGAGCGGCACCTCAAGGTTCGACTGGAAGCCGTTGAGAGCGATATAGCGCCACTCAAAAGTAAACTCGTTAGTCACCTCTGGCCCAAACCACGTCGGGATCTCGAAGGTCTCGGCCTGTTGGCTGTCATCGAACTCGACGGTGATGAGATCAAAGCTGCTTGGATAAACAACACGATCAAGCTGGATAGTATGGCTCAGACCGCTTTGCGGGGCCAGATGGAGGCGGTCATAGGAGATCTGCCCGATGCACAGACTGAACAGTGCCTCGGCATGTTCTCGTGGAAGCAGCGCTAGCTTTTCTACTAGGTTCCCTTCCGGATCCTGTCCTGACAGCACAAAGTGAGCTTGATTCGCCTCCAGCCGAACAAGTTGGTCTTTGCCGGGCTGGGATGAGAGGTAGCCCTCGACGACTTGGTGGTCGACGCCTCGCTCTCGCGAAATGAGGCGAGCAATGCATGGAGAAACAAGAAAGCGTCGAGCATTCTTCATGGGAGCACCTGCAAAAAACATGACTATCAAAATGGAGCGCACATGGTCTGCTCGAACCGGTTTACAAATGTTTACCATATCCTTTTAAGGCATCGAGATCTGTCGCGCGCCAGTTGCTCAGTCAGCGGTGATGCGTTCCTCCTCATTCAGCGGATGCAGATCGCGAACCATCTGGTGGAGACGGGAGGTGTCGAGATGGGTGTAGATCTGGGTGGTCTCGATGCCGGCATGGCCGAGCAGTTCCTGCAAGACGCGAAGGTCGGTACCGCCTGAGTGCATGTGGGTGGCAAAGGCATGCCGCAGCACATGCGGTGACAGCCGCTCCGGGCTCGCCAGCCCTGCGGCTACGGCCGCCTCCTTGATCTCGAGCAGGGCGGCCTGACGCGTCAGGGCCCTCGCTCCGTTACGCACCGCATGGAACAGCCAGGGGCTCGGCTTGCCGCCGGAATAGGCGCTGGCCAGCTTCTGCCACTGGGTGATAGCTGCAATCGCGCGGTCATGGAGAGGCACGAGCCGCTGCTTGTCGCCCTTGCCGCGCACCAGCAGCATGCGGGTGCCGGATGGGACTGCATCAGAGGGCAGCGACAAAGCCTCACTGATGCGCATGCCAGAGGCATAGAGCGTCTCGAACAGGGCGGCCCTTCGGGCATAGCCCGCTTGGCGGTAAAGGCCGACTGATGGATCGGCCGCAAGCGTATGAGCTGTCTCCAGGAGCGCCTCCGTCTCACTGATCGACAGGACGAAGGGCAGCTTTCTGGCCCGACGCATGGTCGACAGATTGGATGTAGGATCTCGGGAGCCAAGTTCTTCTGCGATCAGGAACTTGTGCAAGCCGCGTGCTACCGTGATGCGGCGGGCAATGGTGGATCCGGCGTATCCGCGCTGATCGAGAGTGGCGACGTAGTCGCGGATCTGCTCCAACCCGACATCATCCAGTCTGATGCTACTCTCATGGAGCCAGGCAAGGTAGCAGTTCAGATCATCGGTGTAGGTGTCGATGGTACCGGCAGAGGCCCCGAGCTCGGTCGCAAGAGCATCAAGCCAGAGCTGGGCGAGCCGTCGATTAGCGTGCATGAGATCCTCCTGTGAGAGGATCCTGCCACAGCACCAGTTACAAACTTCTTGTCAAAATGCTTATTATGCGAAATTATTTAGCCGGCTAAGCCCACTGAACCTTGAGACAAGGGTCAGTGCAGGGAAAGCGTCACCGCGCCACCGGCGTTAACTCCTCGTTGAGCATACTTCCCTCACATTGGCTGAGGTCTCTGGGAGGTGGTGAGATGCGGGTGTTGCTGATCGAGGATGACATCTCTGTCGCTCAGAGCATTGAGCTCATGCTGCAGCGCCTCAACGTCCAGATCTCCGTGGCCGATCTGGGCGAGCACGGCATCGATCTCGGCCGGCTCCCCGACTACGACATCATCCTGCTCGACCTCAACCTCCCGGACATGTCTGGCTATGAGGTCCTGCGACAGCTGCGGCTTGCCAAGGTGAGCACGCCCGTCCTGATCCTCTCAGGCCTAGACGGTATCCAGAACAAGGTCAGAGGCCTCGGCTATGGCGCCGATGATTACCTCACCAAGCCGTTTCACAAGGACGAACTCATCGCCCGCATGCAGGCCATCATCCGCCGCTCGTCCGAGCAGGTCGAAGCGGTGCTCCAATGCGGCGATCTGACGGTCAAACCTCAGGCTCAACAGGCTGAGGTCGGAGGACGCCAGGTGAACCTGACTGGCACGGAGTACAAGATCCTGGCGTTTCTGGCTCAGCGCCAGGGGAGCACGCTCACCAAAGAGATGCTCCTCAATCATCTGTATAGCGGTATGGATGAACCTGCGATCAAGATCATCGACGTGTTCATCTGCAAGCTGCGCAGGAAGCTTGCGCAGGCCTCAGGCGGCAGGAACTACATCGAGACGGTCTGGGGCCGCGGCTACATGCTGCGGGAGCCGCAGCTCGTCAAGTTGGCAAGCTAAGTCTCGGGACCACGATCGAATTCCATCATCCCTGAACCCACATTCTGTCAGCAGCATGCGGTGCTGATTGCAACACCGCGCCACCATCCTACTCTGCTCCCGATGAGCGTCAACGGCTGTCAAAACAGAAGCGCCCCGGCCGAAGGTCGAGCACCAGACCTCCCACCAGGGCGCACGCGATAGGTTCCGATATCGCCAGCGGAGTATGATTGCAGGTTGTGATCAGGGAAGTGTGCCTGAGCACATGACAATGAAATGGTGGCAGACCCCTGTTGTGTTGCTATCCCGCTCGTATGAAACCGTTGGTTAACCATGGAAGCGCATGCTTTCACATGTGGCTAAGGGCTGGGCGGGCTTCCTCTTACCTGGAGACGGTTGCTCATGACGGAGACAAGTTTCACCGACACGATTGAGGAGAAGTTGGCGTTCATCTCGCCAACGGTGAAGGCCATCGATTTCGGAGGAGATCAGGCCTACCTTCTAGAACTGCAGACGCTCCTCAGACAGCGCTTGGCAAGCCTTGTGGTCTTGTTCGAGCGAGATCCCGGCCTGGATGCCGCAACTGCCGACTTGTACGCCGCAGCGGCTGCCGTCGTGAATGACACCACAGCGGCCTCGCAGCCCCTCGCCCGCAAACGCCGCCTGCTCAAGGAAGCCCAAGCACGCTTCCAGGAGCGCATCTCCACTGCACGCCCGAACGGAAGAAGAGCCTGTGCCGCTTGGCGACAGAATGAGCTCTTTCTTGCAGCCTGATCGAAGCCCGGGTTCCGCAACGGCAACACTGGGTACCGGAACCCGCTCCCCTACCCTTCTCAACAATAGAGTTGCTGTTCGGTCTTGCAGCTGAGAGTACGGCCACCTCGTCAGAGCTGTGGCGGGGTGGCCGTGTCGCAGCGTGCCCGGTCTCAGGAGAGATGCTGGGCGAAGTATTTGTTCATCTCGAACATGCTCACCTTGCTCTTGCCATCGAAGACAGCCTGGAGCTGGTCATCGGCCAGGGTCTCCCGCTTGTTGGCAGGGTTCTGCAGATTGTTGGCCTTGATGTACTCCCATACCTTGCTCACAACTTCAGTGCGGGGCAGCGGGGAGGATCCGACCACAGCGGCCAATTCGGTTGAGGGCTGCAACGGCTTCATCAGGGCCGGGTTCGGCTTCTTGGCTGCTTTGGATTCTGACATGGTGAAACTCAGATAAGAGGCTTATCCGCCATCTGCATAGGCAAGGTGGCGGGACCATGGCGAGCAAGGATCTAACAGCTTCTTAACACGCCCCTGTCGCTCAGATAGCCGAGGTAGCTTTGACTGGCGATTGTAAGATCATCAGTACCCACGCCGTTTGCTTTGTGGCTTCGCCAGCATCTGCCGCATCGCTTCTTCAGCCCGTGCCCTTGCCTCTGCGTTGTGCGAGAGGTTGCGCACCTCCGAGGGCTCGTCTTGCTGCTTCAGACCATTCTTGCGCGCCCGCCACTGCTTGGCCTGCGCGGCGGTGGCCGCGGCGCTAGCCAGCTTCTCAAGCCTGTCGAGATGCGGCGTACTGGCAGCCCCGTTGGCCTCAGGTTGTTCGTGCTCTTGCTCCGGGCGTTTAGCCATTTGTTCGTTTCCTCAGGATGAAAGGCACCACTTACGCTAGGATGTTACGCGCTTCCATTTCAGGGAGCATCGGTTAACTTCGCCTTAACCATAAAGGTCCGAGGTACACCAATGCCAAAGGTCCGTCATGGCTTCATAGCACTCGCCATCCTCGGAGGCCCAGCCTCTCTCATCCTTGCGCACCAGAAGCTCACGGAGACATTGCCGCAGGACGCGTCCAATCCATCCGATGTCGCTGCAATCGTGCAGCAGGCTTATTCCAGATTCTCGGAAGCCCCGCAGGCTGCCAGACCCTCCCAATGCGAAGACTACATCCGGTCCTTTGACGAGTGCGCAGCCCGCAAGAACGAGTGCGACCCGCACTCTGTTTACGAGGTCTTGCTCAAGTTGATTTTCACGCCTTCAGATCGTGGCCGCGAAACTTCGCCAAAGCCACCCTGAGGAGCAGTCGGCAATACGACTTGGCGCCTGCTCGGGTGCTCTTATCCCATGTTACGAGTGAAGCGCATGAACCAGGCATTCACCATGTTCTCCCAATCAATCTCTCGGTTTGATAATGCCGCGCTGAGCGCGGAAACATGCATACTCCAGACCATTGATGTCCGCCAATTGAATTGACCCTCGTCGGCGCATTCCCGCGCATCTGTGTCGTATTCGGTGGGAGGTCTGTTGCTCAGCCTCTCGCCAGGGCGCTTCGTGCTTGTGCGCAGCGTTCGGTTGCACTTATGGCGCTCATGGCGCATAGTGGTGGCGTGGTGTTGCAACCGGCATCACACAAAGCGCCCTGACAGTGAGCTCCGCACGGCTAACTCTGTCAGGGCGTTGTCGTTTGTGTGCACCTCGCTTTCATTGGTGGCGAGCCTGTACTCGGGGTGTGCCCCCCCTTAGATGATCAACGCATCTTTGCATCTTCACTCAGGCTTGTGGGTTCGAGCGCATCTCACACTGTGGTTGGGCATCAGTTGCGGAGTTCTGGCAAGCCTACGCTGATCCCCTGTTCCGCTAAAAGAGAGTACATGACCCAGCGGCAGATCCGGAGAAGGAGAAGTCTTGGGGTTAAGGCCAGCGGCTGAGCGGAAACCATATTCTAGGGTTCAGGGTTGCCTCCTCCTTCCTCCGCCATGTACCAAAGGCAGGCGTTCTCGATCCCTTATATTCCTTGGGTTTCATGACTGTTCGCCGCCGCTTTCTACTCGCCCCATCCTTCGCTCGCCTGATCCAGCGCGAGAGGGGTGGGCTGCGTCACGTCGAGGGCTTCTTCCCCGAGCGGCGCGATCGCTCCTCCTGGGTTCGGCTTGAGGAGAACAAAGGCCTGCTGATCCTCAAGACGGTTGGACCTGACGGTGAGGCCGAGGACCAGACCGACATCCCGGTGGCCCTTGCTCATGCGCTGCTCGATGTCTGTGCCGGTGAGGTCGACTACACCCGGACAGCTGTGCCGATCAGCGAGGGGCATGCCTTAGTCGACGAGATCCTCCGGCCCCGTGTCCTGCACCTCGTCACCATGGAATTCGCTTTTGAAGAAGAGGCGGGGGCATTCCGTCCGCCAGAGTGGTTTGGGCCTGAGGTCACGGCAGATGCTCGCTACACAAACCAATTCCTTGCGCTTCGCGGGCTTGCTGAGGCTCCGGATTTCCCGCTCTCGGATGCGGCGCTGAACAGCCTGATCGATACTCTGGAAGGCCGCTTTCCTGCCCAGGCGCGGATGACCATCAGCCGGCCGAGAGCCAAGCAGGTGCCGGTGACCCAAGCCAAGGCTCAGACCAGCGGTGGAACCGTCAAGGTCAACCTTGACGAGATCGAGCAGGCCATGATGCGTGAGATGGAGAGGACGCCCCAGAAAGGCAAACCTGAGTAGGGGAAGGCCCACCTGAAGCCGGATGCCCGTTCGCCCATACGACACCACCTGGTGCTCTATCGGCGTGATCTGGAGCGGGGCAGGACACGGTTCTCAAGCCTGATCGTATGGGCAACGTCGCCGTCAACCCGGTCCTCGCGCCGATCGGTCCGATCCAGGCGTTCAAGGCGCAACGGGCGGTCGGTACCTTCCGCGACTACGGTAATGCCGTGTTCGATGTCGTGGTGACGATCATCGTGTCGCCCGCTCTATGGATTGTCGCGGTCATCGTCCCGCTGATCTTTGCGACGATCACCTACCACGAGGTCTTCGGTTAGGTTTTGGATGGACGCACCTAGTAAAAATTCATCGGTGCGTCCGAAAACTTACCTTGCAACAAGATCCTGCAACTGGCGATTTCGGCAGACGACATTAGCTCGTTAAGCGGATTGATCCTGTTTGCCGGTCATTGCCTCGATTTCCTCAAAGCTCCTTGTGAGCGCTCGCCAGAGGCTGCCGATCTCCTCCGATCCGGACGACCCGACGCTGAACTCGCTCACACCGGCTCCATGGGCCAGGGAGAGCGACAACTCAGAGCGATGCGTGATCTGACCTGACCATGTCAGAACGTCGAGCGCCTGCATCGCCCCTCGTGCATCCGCAACACTCGGATCCTCCGAGCCGTTCTTGGCCGGGGCAGCGTTGATTACAACTGCATACGGCTTCTTGAGGTCACGGCACATTTTGATCGTGGCCTGAACGGCGTCGACATCGAACAGCCCCGGACGCATGGGGATCACGACAAGATCCGCGTGCCAGATCGCCTCGGCCACAGGGGCTTCCGCGTTCGGCGGCGTGTCGATCAGAACCCATTCAGCCCCAGCGCGCCGCGCTTTGGCCAGGGTGGCCGCGAGATGCTTGGTGCCAACACGGAGCGGAAGATCCCGTGAGCCCCGGACCCGGTGCCACAGGGTCAGGGATCCCTGCGGGTCCGCGTCAATCAGGAGTGTCGGCCGAGCATTGGCGGCCATATGGCTCCCCAGATGCGCGGCAAGGGTGCTCTTTCCAGAACCTCCCTTGCGGGACGCAAAAACCACGACATTCATGCCAATTCCCCAGCCTTGTTTAGGCCATCTATCGTCGCACGGGTATGGTTAACGGAGCCTTATCGCGGGGCGGACAGCAAAACGCCCTCACCGAGGGGGCGTGACAGACCTCCGGCTGAGGGCAGTTAGAGCCCCGGCCAAGGAAACCGGGTGGATCCTCAACCAGGGCGTATGCGGTTCAAGGAGGCTGAAACCGCACAGGCGAACCTTGGCCGTTCAACCGTGGCGATCTTATGGGCCGCGTTCCCGCGATGCCCTCGTCGTAACTTTTGATGCGTCCCGGACCGATATCATGCAGATGGGTTTGTGCCGCCATCCTGCAGAGCGACAGCAGACTTCTTGCCGAAATGTTTGTTATCCCGTGTTATTATAGTCGCAATAGGAACTAATTGTGAGCTGGAAGCCAAGCCCTCCTCTACCAGCTCAGGGAGTGAAACAAGAGCCCCGACAGAAACTTTCCATAGTTTCCAATGTTTACCAAGTTGACATGTGGGGCGGGAGTGCTCACCTTGTGAGCAGGAGGAGCCTATGGCCCAGATCCGTAATTCTCAGAGGAAAGGCCGGCAACAGGTGCGGCGTTACTCAAAGTCTGCGCCCGATTCTCCAGTCCACCCTTACAAGGTGGTGGGCGATCCCGCACGGGCTATTACTGAGATGAGGAACCTGCCAGACGGTGTATCGGTCGCTCTCATTCCATCTACCGCCGCGGTGGAACAGGAGCTGCGGCGGCTTGGATCCGGAAGGATCCAGCGCCTACCTGGTCTGGTGATCAAAGCTAAAGGCCGCGGTAGTGTCTGGAGACGGGTAAAGCCCGGTCCAGCTGAACGGAAGAGCGCCATCGATGCGTCAGCCTTCGAGCCCGGCTCGCGCGCCAAAGCTCTCCTGAAAGGTGTGCAGATTGCCCAGAACGATCTGAAGGAATCCGGGGGAGCCTACGATCTGGATCAAGTCCGGGTCCTGATGAACGGCATCTCACGTCAGATGGTGGATCGCAAGGTTCGGGAGGGCAGCTTGCTGGCCGTCCCAGGCCCGAGCAACCGGCGTGCCTACCCAACAGTGCAGTTCACCTCTGATGGCACCGTTGTGGCGGGTCTGAAAGCTGTGCAGGATGCTCTTCCAACAGACAGCCCTTGGGCTGTGCTGAACTTTCTTGTTCGTCCCGATCCGCGCCTGAACGGACGCAAGCCGATTGATCTCCTCAAAGCTGGCGAGATCGAGCTGGTTATCGACGCTGCCCAGCGCATGGGTCAGCAAGGATCGTGACGGCACCGTTGCCGCCATCGGATCTTGCTTCGCGAGATCCGGTCCTCATCACCCTTGAGGCTAGCGAGATCCTCCACCGGTTCTTCACGGCAGCATATGATCCGATCCATTTCGATCGCAGCCAGCATGGCCGCCTCAATGCGCCTGATGCGTCGTACGGCGTCCTCTACACGGCTAAGGACGCGCGTGGCGCTTTTGCTGAGACCTTTCTCCGGGAATCAGGTCGCACTCTCATTCCGTCCGATCTGCTTGCAAGGAAGGCCTATGTGCGACTGCGCGTGACCCGTCCACTCGTGCTGATCAAGCTTGGGGGACCTGGTCTGGCCCGATTGGGAGCGACAGCGGAGATTGTGCATGGTGGTCTTCCGTATGACGTTCCGCAAGCCTGGTCAGCGGCTCTTCGCAACCATCCCATCCGAGCGGGCGGCATTGCCTATTACGCCCGTCATGACGACGAGGCCCTTTGCTATGCAATCTATGATCATGAACCGTTGGCCATAGAAGAAGAGGGGCGGGACACCAGTTTGGATGAGAACTGGTTCTGGGACCTTGCTGAGCCCTACGGAGTCGGCCTGTCTCCTTAGGGATTAACTGATTTGTGCTTGAGCGAAAGACCGGTAACCTTTGTGTCTAGCGTTGATGAGCACACCCTTCCTCATCATGGCTGAGAGTCCAAACTGCTACCCGCTTCAGGCAAGAAGCTGCCACAACAAGGTGGCGCTGATAGAAACGAGATCTTTACCCAACAGGGCCAGGATAGCCCAGCGGTGTTGCAACCGGCACTGCGCACGCCTCGGCTGAGAACCCCGCCCGGTTCCTTCAGCCGAGGCGTTTCCGGGCTTCCCGATGCCGGCTCTTCATGACGACTGGCGTCCTCGGAACCGAACCGGCGTGCCAGTGACGGGCTGTGCACGGAAGGAGGGACACCGATGCCTGATCCCAAGATGCTCTCCGGCGAATTGAGCCTGTGGTCTGCGGTGTTGCTGGGCCAGGGTGAGACGGATTGGGCTGAGCTGCTGGATCAAGCGGCGGCCAAGCTCGCCCGAGGCGAGCAGGATGAAGCAACAGCCGCCAGCCTCCGACTATACGCTGCTGTGGTTGGGCAGAAGAACCAGCCTTCGTTTCAGGCTCTGCTCGAAAAAGCGGCCGATTCCCTGGTCTGATCTTCGCAACCCTCTGCGCACTGGATGAGCCTGGAGAAGGCAATTTCGAGCGGCAGAGTCTGTCTCGTTATGCCGCTTGGCGGATCGGGTAGTCCGGGACCACCAGGTACTCGTAAGGTCCGACGCGATCCGCAGCCGCCTCGAGCCGGCTGCAAAAGCGCACATGGGCCTCCTTGAGGAGGCGCCGCCCTCTTGCCGCAGGATACGAAGGCTTCGTGCTCTCCCCTACCAGCGCCGCCGCGGCCGCATACAGGTCATCGGCAGCAGCCTCAATGCCGGGATTGCGCTCGAACAGGCGTAGAGCACGGACGAGTTGATTGGCAAGATCGCGCAGGTCAGCACTCTGACCACCCTGCTCTATTTGTCTTACAACAGGTGCAATCAACGCGAGCTTCTCATCGACTGCATCCGTGAGGATCCTGAACATCATCTGTTTGCCTTGTGAGAAATAGCTCTGCGACCGCCTCGGAGTACGGAAGAAGCATGTGCGAGTATGGTTAACGAGCTGTTACCGACCTCGAGCATCGGGCCCTCAAACTTCTCCGATTGGACGTAGCCGAACGACCGAGCTTGGGTCAGAGGGTAGCCTTCTGGTCAACAGCAGGTAAGATGACAGGGCTCAACCTCCCAAACATCGCCACAGACAGGTGCAGCTGAGTTGCCTGATCGAGCGCAGTAGATTTGGGGCGCGTCCAGCAGCCACATTGGGAGTCTCCCCACGTCCGAAGCCAGCGGTTTAGTGTCGATCCCCAGCTGCGGACGAACACGTTTGGTTAACCATGCGTCGCCAAACGCTTCGCGCAGTCCTAATTGCGTCACAAGCTCGACCCAATGCGGAGCTGATGTGAGCACACAACGCTCTCAGACATTCAGCTAACGATCCGCGAGTAAGCTTATGAGCTATGTGAAAACCCAAGTCAGGCTGCAACTCGGCGCAACAGGCAAAGGCCTCCTGGCGGCTACCGCAATCGGCTGGGGCCTGTTCGCGTACTCCGCCCTGTCCACGGGATCTGAGGAGCACACTCTCCGGAGTGAAAATCGGCAGCTGCGGCAGCAGATCGAGACTGTCACCGCAGAGCGCGATCAGCTGGCAAAAGCAAATGATCAAAAAACTCTGGCTGGCAACGATCTGAATACTATGCTGGTGCGGATCGAAGCAGTAACTGAAGAACTCCAGCAGCTGGATTCTCTGCGGGCGAGCGTTAGTCAGGCAATTGAGCAAACCCGCCTTCAGTTCACCGGACCGGCAGATCAGACTGCAGCTATGACGGAAAGTCCCACGGTCAGCACGACGTCTGCTGTTCGTCTTTCCAAGCAGGAGATCCGCGCGGCGCAGGAAGCGCTTGTCGACCTCGGGTATGGAAAACTGAAAGCCGACGGGTCTTTAGGCCCCTCGACACGCAAGGCCGTTGAAGCATTTGAGCGAGCCAAAGGTCTTCCTGTCACAGGCAAACTTGGACCTGCGACCCTTCAGGCATTGAGAACCCACGTCGCCTCCATCATTCAGTAGTTTAGTCGTTTCAGCCTATTCAGCCCCTCCAGTGGTACCTGGCGGGTGCCTCATCAGGTGACGCCACAAGAGCAGCCGAGCGTTAGCGTTCGGCTTCACAGCCATTCATGGCTCTCATGATGTCGGCTGCTGTCGACGCTTGTCGTGTTCGATGCCGCGCCATGCACCTGATCGATCCAGTTGATCAGTTGGGCTACACGGACACCGTACTTCTGCATGACTTCCCGGCGAAACAGTCGTCATCTGTAGCCGCGCCGGTTTGGTATGGTACCCTATGTACTACGTTACCGTGTCACTGGGTCATTGGGAGCCATCCTTGCGCTGACCCCGAACTGGCCCTCCCCTGCCGTACACCCGCTGGTAACGCTGACCCAACTTGCTGCATGATCAGGTTCACCCTCCATCAGGAATTGAGCGATCCTGCACGGGCGAACCAGCGGAGTTGGGCATGACAAACGAAGAACAGGAAGACCTCACGGCGGAGCTCTTGGCGACCAATCAAGCTCTTGTGTTCATCGTGCGGTCGATCGCGACCCTAGCCGCGAAGGAGGGCATCCCGCGGGAGGTCTTCTTTCGAACCTGGCTTGAGAATGGCACGCAAGCCATGGCTCGAACCAGGCTGGTCGGCATTCCGCCTGAACGGCAGGAGAGGGTGCGGGAGAAAGCCCGTGCCCGGTACGAAGACCTCATCATGGCGTGTGCCGCTCCACCCGCTTAAGTGGGCCAAAGCTGACAGCAGGGCTGATGCTACTTCGATCAGACGTTACCTGATAAGCGGAGCCCGCTCGGATCGAGGGCTCCAGATCAATCGTGCGGCCTAGCCATTGGCAATGAGATCAGCCACCGCCTCGCCTGTTGCCGCTGTATTGAGGATCCTCAGACGCAGTAGCCAATCGCCATTAGGCATTCCTCACACCGGGGGATCATGCAAGGCCAAAAGCCGAGCGAGCAAGGTATTCCCTTTTGGTTCGTACAGCGCCTTCGCCCTTACTCAGCGCTTGCTCTCACCGGGTGCAGCCTCCGCTTGTGCTGTGCGGACACGACGTACTGGTGCCTGTGGCGGAGTTGGCGGTTTGCGCGCAATCAAGCCAACCTGAGGAGCTCCAATCTGTGGCTGACGACCTGCAGATGAGATGGCTTGAGGCGCAGGGCGAACTACGACTGGCTTTGGCTTAACTAGATCCTTCTCTTGAGCTAGGCGAGCGATCTCTTTCCGGGCAAAACCGGACGACAGGCTGGGAGCTGGGATCTCAGTCACCGGGCTCTGGGCTTTGTCCCGTTCGGGCAATGTCGGCCTCTGACCTGCTGGAAGTTCAGCAGCCGGTGCCAATGACTGACGTTCAGGCTCTGCTGGCAACCCGCGTGATCCAGAAAGCAGGCCCCATCCCGCGATAGCGCCCAGTCCCAAGACCACCGCGGCGGCTTGGTACCGGCGAGGGAGAGTTCGCATGAAGGCCTGAAACATCGAAGCTCCTGGAGCAGTAAGACCATAGCTGGAGGACAACCATCTGGATCAGAATAGACGGCTGGTGGCGCTCGCGAGACTGGCGCCTGTGTGCCTCAGGATAGGTCCATCATAGTAGCTGAACCGTTAAGATACGATGGCGCGATCGGTCGGCTGATGCGTCAAGCTTGTATCGGTTCAACCTCCTGTCGCCGTAGAGTTATTGTCAGAAGGTATGTGGTTCCGGTTTTCATAATAGACCATGGAATTTCCTTCAGTCTCTCCCGCGATCAGACCCCAACGCATTGATCGTGATCCATTTGGCCCATAAATGAGAGCCCTGGACGCACCCGGGATGCGACATGGCCTCACGAAAAACCCTGAACGCGAAGAACCTCGAGGCGCTCGGTCCCGAGCGCCTGGCCGAGCTGCTGATCGAGATCAGCCGGGGCAATGCAGTAGCCCAACGCCGTCTGCGGTTGGAACTGGCCGGCGCCGCCAGCCCTGCCGACATGGCGCAGGAGATCCGCAAGCGCCTGACCACCCTAGCCCGCTCCCGCTCCTTCGTTGATTGGCACCAGCGCAAGGGCCTTGTTGCGGATCTCGAGACCCAGAGACAGGCCATTGCTCAGGTCGCCAAAGTCGATGCAGGTGAAGCACTGGACCTTCTCTGGCGCTTCATGGCACTTGCCAATTCGATCTTCAATCGCTGTGACGACAGCAGTGGAAGCGTGATTGCGGTCTTTCAGGCTGCCTGCCGTGATCTTGGTGACATAGCCATCGCGGCGAATGCCGCCCCCACCGTGCTGGCCGAGCAGGCTTACCGTGCTCTGATCGAGAACGAGTACGGTCAGTATGATGGCCTGATCGAGGTTCTAGCCCCGGCACTCGGCGCGACAGGCCTCGACCACCTCAAGCAACTCGTCCTTATGTTGTCACAGGAGCCGCGGCAGAAGCCTCGTGCGGAAGACCGTAAGGTCATCGGCTGGGGTATGGGTGGCCCGTTGTATGCCGATGACTTGGCTGAGCGCCATCGCGGCAGCGTGGTTCGACTGGCGCTGGCGGCGATTGCGGATGCGCAGGGGGATGTGGACGCGTTCATCGCCCAGCAAAGTGAGAAGGCGCAAGGCGTCCCGAGTGTTGCTGTGGAGATCGCGCAACGGCTTCTGGCTGCGGGCCGGGCTGACGAGGCCTGGACTGCCATCAATGCCGTCGATCAGAACCGACCGGGCTGGATCCCGATTGAATGGGAGCAGACCCGGGTTGAGGTTCTCGAGGCCCTCGGACGAGCAGATGAAGCGCAGGCGTTCCGCTGGGCCTGCTTTGAGCGCTCGCTCAACCCGGAGCACCTGCGCTCCTATCTGAAGCGCCTGCCCGACTTTGAGGATCTTGAGGCTGAGGAGCGGGCCATCGCCCATGCCCTAAGCCATCCGAGCGTGCACCATGCCTTAGGTTTTCTGGTGACCTGGCCGGCTCTGGACCAAGCCGCGCACTTGGTGCTTGCCCGTGCCGACGAACTCAATGGTGACTTCTACGAGATCCTGGCCCCGGCCGCGGCTGCGCTGGAGGCGAAACATCCTCTTGCGGCCACCATTCTCCGTCGGGCCTTGATTGACTTTGCCCTGGAGCGGAACCGGGTCAAGCGGTACCAACACGCTGCTCGCCACCTTGAGGAGTGCGAGAGCCTGGCTGACCGGACTGACGATTTCGGCAGGTTCGAGACTCACGTCACCTACCTGAGACGCCTCAAAGCCCAACATGGCCGCAAAAGCTCGTTCTGGAGCCTGGTCGTGTGAGGACGGCACGACATCTCTGCGCTGCCGTCCCCGACTAGGAGCACGTGAGAGGGTGCAAAATCAGTGACCGAAGCAACAGTATAGGGGTGATGCTTGACGCAAAAACACAGCTTTGCTCAGGTCTTCAACGAAGTTCGCGAGAAGAATACCCCATGAGCCCATCGTCACAATGGACGCTGTTCATCGCCCGCCCTGGAAGAGATCGGCAGCATGTCATTCGGGATCCTCAAGGCGAGCCCCGGATCCTCTTCGGCGAAGACGATGACACAAGGATCAACGATCGTTTGGCGAGGTATCTTGTCGAGAGCCTGAATGCGGGTCTGGATGTCGAAGATCCGGATCCGGATGAGGGCTGGTTCTTGGACAGCCCGCGAGACGGTGACGAGCAGGATCCGGCCATTCTCATTTGTGACCCCGATTTCGAGATCCGGCTTGAGATCCTCGATACGGGCCACCTTGAGGAGGATCAGGCGCTGGGCCGAAAGGTTGTGGCGCTGATCAACACCTACTTCATCCAGAACGAGGCTTCACATCCAAGCACTTCCTCCATTGGGCATCCAACGAGAAAACAGCAAACCGGACCCAAACAATAAACCATGGAGCAGATGGAAGCCTGTCAGTTATACGGCCATGACTTGGCATAGATGGCTAGTTTCTTGTAAAAAATTCATATATGAGGAATGTTATAATTTTCATTAATCTTGGCGCTATCCCTTTTTGCAATTATGATTGGCAATGATCTTTTTAGTTTGACATATGGCTTTTTCCCTTAGGCTGGCTTGGGGAATTAGCGCAGATGCAAACTTGCGGCATGGTTTGAGTTTATGCTAATTTGCTTAGCATGGCTAAGCCTAATCACGGAAAGTTAAACCAACTGGATAAGACCTTGCCCGAGGGGCTGCTGGTCGATGCCGCTTGGATGGAGCGCCATGGTTATTCCAGCAGCCTTCGCAGCCAATATGTTTCGGCCGGCTGGCTCGAGCAGCCTGCTCGCGGAACTTATAAGCGGCCTTGGGGGCTCCTTTCCTGGCAGCAGGTTGTCATATCGCTGCAGGTCCTTCTGCAACAGCCTCTCATCGTCGGCGGCCGCACCGCACTCGATCTGCAGGGGTTCAGGCACTATGTTTCCGCTCAGGGTCCGCAGATAATTCACCTGTACGGGCGCGAACCGCCGCCTGGATGGCTGAACAAGCTTCCCCTCAAAGAGACTTTCCGGTTCCACAAGTCACAGACTCTGTTCAAGTCCGACCCGGTGACGAAAGGGCTCACCAGCCTGGCCTGGGATGTCGAAACCAATGTCGGCTCCTCCAACGACACTCTGCATGGCACCCTGACCCGGCTCCCTTGGGGGCAATGGAACTGGCCCTTAACGGTATCGGCGCCCGAGCGGGCCTTGTTCGAGCTCCTGGACGAGTTGCCCAATCATGAGAGCTTCCATCAGGTCGACATGCTGGTGGAGGGGCTGCGCACCTTGAGCCCCCGGCGCCTTGAAAAGCTGCTTGCCGACTGCCGCAGCATCAAAGTGAAGCGCCTGTTCTTCTTCTTCGCCGACCGCCATCAGCATGCCTGGCTGAAGCGGATCGACCGCTCAAAGGTCGATCTCGGAACCGGCAAGCGCATGCTCGTCAAGGGCGGCAGGCTCGATCCCGTTTACCAAATCACCATACCGGACGATCTTTATGCCCCCAGCTGAACAGTATCGCCGTCAGGTCGCCCTACTGGTCTCAATCATTCCTTTCGTGGCTGAGGAAGGCTGTTTTGCCCTGAAGGGCGGGACCGCAATCAATCTCTTCGTTCGTGACCTGCCCCGGCTGTCTGTCGATATTGATCTGACCTATCTGCCAGTGGCGGGGAGGCCCGAATCCCTGGCGGCAATCAATGCTGCCATGAAGCGGATCGCCGGTCGTATTAGGCAGAATCTAAAAGGCGTCCACGTCAACGAAGTGGTCAATGCCCGTGAGGGGATCGTGACCAAACTGACAGCGCAGACCGCCGGAGCACAGATCAAGATCGAGGTAACGCCCGTCCTGCGGGGCTGCGTCTACGAGCCTGAAATGAGGGGAGTATCGCCAAACGTCGAGGACGCCTTCGGGTTCGCCGAAATCCAGGTCGTGTCGTTCGCCGACCTATATGCTGGCAAACTGGTGGCCGCGTTTGATCGTCAGCATCCGCGCGACCTCTTCGATGTTCGCGATCTGCTGGCGAACGAAGGCATCACCGAGGAACTACGGACAGCCTTCGTTGTCTATCTGCCGAGCCATGACCGACCGATGGCAGAGGTCCTGGCGCCGCCACGTAAGGACATCTCTCGTGAATTCACCCATGGTTTCGATGGCATGACAGTGGCGCCTGTAACCATCGAGGAGCTCATTCAGGTGAGAGAAACGATGATTGAAACTGTCGTCGGCGGCATGCCTGATGCTCACCGCCGCTTTTTCCTCTCGTTCGAGCGAGGCGAACCCGAATGGGAGCTGCTCGGCGTTGATGCAGTAAAGGATCTCCCTGCCGTCAAATGGCGGCAGCATAACCTGGACAAGCTAAGTGCAGAGAAACGTGACGCGCTGGTGACGCAGCTTGAACAGGTGTTGACTCAGGAGCCGATCAGTACTTCTGCCGGCCAATCCGAGTGATCAGCAGCTCGTTCCAATGACTTGGCTAAGATGAATTCGCAGTTCCAACTCATCACGACTTCTGCATCAAACTGTGACTGTAAGGGATGCAGCTGCGATCGCCAAGCCTCTCCAACGACATCCTGACCTTCAAGTAGTGCTGCGAAGGGGAACCTCGGCCGCGAGCCAGGGCTTTTCCTTGAGGTTGGTCGAAACTGTCATCGGGTTCGAGCATTACTCAGAGCGGAAGCTGGCACTCCATCCTAGCTTTCCGGAACGGAAGGCCTCCTCATCAACCTGGCAACGGCGGGTGAGGAGGCCTTTCCCTTCAGTGGAACAGGTTACGCCTCGGCAGCTGATGGGCTGCGTCGACCTTCTTATCCTTAGCAAGTGGCTTTGCCTCGGGCTCCGGCGAAAGGTAGACGATCGCCGCCAGGATCGCAGCTGGCCGGATCTTCAGCTCCTGATCGATCGCCTTCAGGAGTTCATCGTCTTTCGCCACATATTCGAGCACGCCTAGCAGGAAATGCGATGATGTCGCTGACGCGCGGATGGTCTCCGGCTGGAGGCCGGTGACGTTCAGAAACTGGATGATGCGATCGACATCAGCGACAATGAAGTTCAGCACTTGGATGGCGACACTCTCGGCATCGTTGCGGCCGGCGATGGCCCTCCCCTGGAATGTCTCGGTCATCTCGTCCTCCGTCGCTTCCGGTATCCGTCGGCACCATGATGTGGTCCGTCCGGTGGCGCCTGATCACAGCCATGGTTTTCTTTGGAGCTCTGACATCCCAAAGCCCTCTTCCGGCGTGAATTACAGCCCGACGCACCATGTTAGCTGCTTCAGCCAGGCATGGAAGGTTGTCTGCCCTGCTTCCTTCGCATGGGTGAGGTCTGCCAGGACCAGCCGGTTGGAATCTGGCAGGATCAGTGCTAATCCCCTGCCAATCCTTACCTTCTCTGAGCGGAAAGACGAGACCCTGCGTCGTGTCCGCCGCAAAGACCTTTTCCAACGATCAGGATCAGCCAGATGCCCGGCTTCGCACGTCAGTTCGAGCCGCTCTAAAATCCAAACCTGATCAGGTCCTCGGTGTCCTCCGCCAAGGCATTCATGGCTTTCTGCTGCGTATCCAGCTTGGATTTCAGCGCTAGAACATCCTCCCTTGTCGTGCGGCGCTCAGTCCCGACGTAACGGAACGGCAGATCACCCACGTCCATCCGGTGCACCACCAGGGCATGGGCAATCCCGAGTATCTCTGCCGCTTCGGTGGGATTTAGGTCGAAGTCATCGTCCACTTTCGTCTCCTGTGGCGCCTGAGACCTATCTGGCAGGCCGTCAGCTAGTATGTTCTGTTTCAGGGGCAAGGAAAGTCTGCCGCCGGGCTCGGTCGCTGGTTAACGGGGCCGCCCAGAAGCCCTGTATGATGATCCAGGCCCTTTTACGGGCGCAGGAGATGACGGTGGAGCAGATCCAGCATAGGCCTCTCCGGATGTCGGAGGAGCAGTTCCTTGCTTGGGCAGAGACCCTGGAGGAACGCTACGAGTTGCTGGAGGGTGAAGTCATGATGCAGGCCGGTGCTACCCGGGACCACGCGCGGGTGGCCAAGCGCATCTTCGCGCTCTTCTATGCTCAGGTCGATGAAAGCCTCTATGACGTCAATAAGGGTGATTTTGGCGTCAGGATCCGGCCCGGGTCGGGCAAGGACACAATCCTTTATCCGGACGTTGTAGTCGATCGCCAGAGCAGCTCCGGCGACGAGCAGGCGACTACAGAGCCGATCGTCGTGATCGAGGTTCTCTCCCGAAGCACAGACTACGACCATCACGTCCAGAAACTTGGGAGCTACAAGCGCCGGGATTCACTCACCCAGTATATCGTCTTCTGCCAGAAAGAGCCTCGGGCCTTCGTCTGGACCAAGAGCGCTGTCGGCTGGCCTTCCGAGCCCCAGAAGGCCGAGGGCGCCGGCTCTACCGTCCCCCTCCCCTCGATCGGCGCGACGCTCAGTCTGGCTGAGATCTACCGCGCTTAAGGGTTCCGTGTCCCAAGCTCCCCAATTCGTTCGCCTCTCGGTCGGAGAACCCTTTAGGTGCCCGATGGCCCACGAAGGCGAAGGCACGCTCGTTTCGGTTATCCCAGGCGACCAGGCGTCCGACATCATAGTCCTTGCCAAGCTCGACAACCCAACGGCCGCTGAGATCCGGACGACTTGGTACGCGAGAAGTAATGCTCGCCACTGATGCAAAGCGACTGCTCAAGTGCTTGCAGTAGGTTTCTTGCCGTTGCCGGCTGTGCTTTCGAGAATGAGCCGTATTGTCTCCTCAGGCTGATCCCACATCGGGAAATGGCCACATTTGTCGAACCAATGCAGTTTGGCCGTCGGGAACGCCTCCTGCGCACGGGCTGCTTGGCGTGGCAGACACAGGCGATCCTAACGGCTCCAGCCGATCATCACTGGACCGGAACCGGGTGCGGCTGGTCCTTGCTGCTCCGGCCCTTCGGCCAAGTCTCTAAGCAGACCGTCGAATGTGGGCGTCGCGGCATAGCTCTTCAACTCGGTCGCGACAAGCTCCGGAGCAAGGGCCCACGGTCGTGCCGAGAGCTCCGTCAAGAGAGCCGTCCGCGCCGCAACATTGCGCGATAACACGGGCAGGGTAGGCTCAAGACCACGGACCACCCGAATGGATGCTCCGATGGTTGTGCGAAAGAACGTCCGCTCCCATCCGCGCCAGAACCCACCGGGATCGAGGGCAACGACTGCGCCGACGCTCCCACGGCGAGCCAGCTCCAGCACAAGCCGCGCCTCCATTGAGCTGCCAACGACATCGATGCCCGAAAGCCCCTGTTCGGCAATAAGGGATCAGCGCAAGAAGAGTTTCCAATGACACGGTAACGAAGTACGTAGCAGGAACGTAGGTCCTCACGGTGTTCGATAGAGCTTCCCCAATGCCGAATACGGCTTTGTTTGGGTACTGGAGCCGCCATTCAGGCCAGAATGCCCGATGGAGAAGGGGCGCGTCCCTCAGAATGACGCCCGCAAGAGAGTGGTGTTGTTCTTATAGGTTCGAGCCAGCCGGCAGCTATTCCAGAACGAAAGGGGAAGCCGAGAGAATTGCCCTCTCTTTCGCATCTCGGTCCTTCAATGTCATTGTAGTCCGGCCACGCTTCGTCTGGGGGCGGGATGATATTACGGCGCTGCCCCAACTCGTTGCGGCTGTGCAGTCGAAAAGTTTGCCTGGATCGACAGGGGGCGTTACCTGACCTCGACAACTCATATTGCTAATCTCTGCCATGGACTTGATCTCGCCTTGCAGCGCGGGAGGAGTGGTGAAGTCTATTTTATCACTGATGGTGAACCAGTTGAGTTTCGGAGTTTAGTCGAGCGCCTTTTGCAAACGCAGCATACCATCCCTCCTGAGAAGAACGTGCCACGGTCGCTCTTGAAGGCTCTGGCTATCGCTGGTGACGCTCTTGAGACAATTAGCCGAGGGCGGATCAGAGCTCCAATCAATCGACAAACCGATGCAACCTCCGCGGTCGAGGTGACACTAGACATCACGAAAGCCCGAAAGGAGCTTGGTTACGACCCTATCATGACAATCGAGGCTGGTCTTTCGGAACTCGCCTCAACTCAAAAGGCCGCCTAACAAGATCATCGAACATAGTAGCCTCGCCGCGGTATCCTCGCGGTCTGCTGGCACAACGGTGCACCGGTGCACGTCTCCTTGTAGGCGAGGAACTTCATGACTGAGTTTGGGCCGCACCGCAGTCGTCCTAGGTCACTCTGACCTTGTCATGCGTCCGCATATTTCCCGCAGCCACTCAAGGATGGATCATGATAGCTTCTGCAAGTGGCGCTCCCAAGCAGCGCCGGAACGTCCGAGTTGGGTCGATGCTGTTGAAAAACGTCCACAACCTCATTGTCGACCGCGACAGCATCCCGGAGCCTCGCAAGCAAGTTCTTCAACAGAATAGGTCATTCGCTGCCGATCCCTTACCCCTCGCGAACGTCTGCTCTACCTGAGTTAGCTGCCCTTCGCTTAACTTCTCAGAGACGAACTCATCCGTGCGATGTGCTTGAGCAGTGATGCTAATGTGGACGCCTCCAGGGGAGATCAGCCTGCTCCGAAACCTACCAGCCACTGATGCGTTGACGCTCCGAACCTTGGCTGGGCGCACGTTCGCGATCTGGCCCAGGGAACGGGAGGAAAAGCTGTGGTTGTCGTATCCAGCCCAGGTGCTCTGAGGCCGCTCCATCCCCTTCACGCCATCCTTCTCGCCTTTCCGCTGCCGCTGTTCCTGGGCGCGCTCATCAGCGACCTCGCCTATCGATCGAGCTTCCACATTCAATGGGCCAATCTCTCGTCCTGGCTCATTGCCGGCGGCCTGCTCGTCGGCGGTTTCGCGTTGCTGTGGGCACTGATCAACCTGTTTCGCCGGGGACCAGCCCGCAAGGGACGGCTGGTGGTCTATTTCGTGGTGCTGCTCGCCATGTGGGGGCTCGGCTTCGTCAACGCTCTTGTCCACGCCAAGGACGCCTGGGCGACGATGCCGGAAGGTCTCTATCTCTCGGCAATCACGACGCTGCTGGCTCTTGTAGCCGCCTGGATCGGCTATTCCGGATTTCGCACAGGAGAGGTGAAATGATCCGCTCGATCCTCCTGATCGGCACCCTGGCGCTTGCCCTCTCCGCCTGCAACAGCGAGCCCGAACCGCCGAAATACGGTGCCAACCCGAACCTGCCCGAGCCGCAACGCGGCCTGCTACCCTCCATGAAGATCCCGAGGCCGGCTCAATGGGGTAACGATCTGCCGAAAGTGCCGCCAGGATACAAGATCCAGCCTATCGCCACCGATCTCAAGATCCCGCGCCAGACCCTGGTCCTTCCCAACGGCGACATTCTGGTGGCCGAGGGATCCGGCGGTGGCGCGCCGACGCTGCGCCCCAAGGACCTAATCGCGGGCTTCATCAAGAGCCTCGGCAAGAGTTCCGTGAAAGGCGGCGATCGGCTGACCCTGCTGCGCGACGGGGATGGCGATGGCAATTACGAGATGCAGGGCGTCTTCGCCGACAAGCTCAACGCGCCCTATGGCCTGGCACTGGTCAACGGGTCCATTTACGTGGCCAACCAGGATGCCCTGGTGCGCTTCACCTATCAGGACGGGCAAACCCAGGCGAGCGGGCCGCCGGTGAAGGTCGCGGATCTCCCGGCAGTGATCAACCACCACTGGACGAAGGCGATGACCGCCAGCGCTGACGGGCGCTTTCTCTATGTCGGCATCGGGTCCAACAGCAACATCACCGAGCGCGGGATGGACGCCGAGGAAGACCGGGCGATGGTCTGGCAGATCGATGCCCAGACGGGCGCGCACAAGCCTTATGCGACCGGCTTGCGCAACCCCACGGCTCTCGCCATTCAGCCGGGGTCGGGCCAGCTCTGGGCGGTCGTGAACGAGCGGGACGAGATCGGCCCCAACCTCGTTCCAGATTATCTGACGTTCGTGCAGGAGGGGGGCTTCTACGGCTGGCCCTACAGCTATTGGGGCCAGAACGTCGATCCGCGGGCGCAGCCGCAGGATCCGGAGAAGGTCGCCGCGGCGATCCGTCCGGACTATGCCCTGGGATCACACGTGGCAGCGCTCGGCGTTGCATTCTCGACGCCGGCCATGGGACCGGACTTCGCCGACGGCGTGTTCGTTGGCGAACACGGCAGCTGGAACCGCAGCGTGCCCGTCGGCTACCGGGTGATCTTTGTGCCGTTCCGCGACGGCCGGCCCGCCGGCGAACCGATCAACTTCGTGTCGGGCTTCCTGGTCGACGATGGCAACACGCGGGGAAGGCCGGTCGGGGTCACGGTGGACCCACGTGGCGCCTTGATCGTGGCTGACGACCTGTCGAACACGATCTGGCGCGTGACGAAGAACTAGGTGTGCCAAACCAAAAATGGGCACCCACTTCTGGGTTCAGTATGATGTTCATCCCCTCTGGAGCGCAACATCTCCTCAAAGGAACGAGCAAGGTTACTGACACGGGCCACGGCCTGCCGTGCCGCTCATTCCATCCGCAAGCAGTGCTGGTCTTGTGCGCGGAGGCATAGACGCGCAAACAAACCATTACTCTCAGGGTGCTGCCCCAGTCTTATATCGTTCACCATCATCAAGATTGGCCTGGATCCTTAGGTGTACGGCTCGCCTCCCGGCCAGAGAATGACCTGAACCGTAAAAGTAGATCTCACCCCATTCTGCTCTAACCAGCGGAACCCATGAACGGTTATTGAATTCGCCTCCTGTTGCCCTCCAGCCAATCCTTTTCAGCAGCGGAGCAATCTTCATGCCTGAGACCACATGGTGGAAGCGTGGCATCGTCTACCAGATCTATCCTCGCTCCTTCCAGGACAGCAACGGCGATGGCATCGGCGATCTGAACGGAATTCGCCAACGGCTGGATTATTTCGCCTGGCTTGGCATCGACGCGATCTGGATTTCGCCGGTCTTCCCCTCGCCCATGGCCGATTTCGGCTACGACGTAGCCGACTACTGCGGCATCGACCCGATCTTCGGCACCTTGGAGGACTTCGACGGCCTGATCGAGGAGGTTCACGCCAGAGGGCTCAAGCTCATCCTCGACTTCGTTCCCAACCACACCTCGGACCAGCATGCCTGGTTCCAGGAAAGCCGCTCTTCGCGCACCAACCCAAAGCGTGATTGGTACATCTGGCGGGATGCCAATCCGGACGGATCTCCACCCAACAACTGGATCAGCAATTTTGGTGGTCCCGCTTGGGAATGGGACGAAGCAACAGGACAGTACTACTACCACGCCTTTCTAAAGGAACAGCCGGACCTTAACTGGCGCAACGCGGACGTACGCAAAGCCATGTACGAGGCGCTGCGCTTCTGGCTTGATCGTGGCGTCGATGGCTTCAGGGTCGATGTGATCTGGCACCTGATCAAGGACGCCGAGTTGCGGGACAACCCGCCCAACCCCGCGTACCAGCCGAGCCAAGCCGAGATCAACCGTTTCCTCCAAGTCTATTCCGCCGACCAGCCCGAGGTGCATGAGGTGGTGAGCGAGATGCGCGGCGTGCTGGAGGAGTATGGGGAGCGGGTGCTCATCGGCGAGATTTATCTGCCGCTGGAGCGTCTCGTCACCTATTACGGCAAGGATCTGTCCGGCGCCCACCTGCCCTTCAACTTCCAGCTCATTCAGACGGCATGGGGCGCCCGGAAGATTGCAGCTCTCATCAACGAGTACGAGGCCGCACTTCCCGAAGGCGGCTGGCCCAACTGGGTGCTCGGCAATCATGACCAGCCGCGCATCGGCGCCCGGATCGGCCCGAAACAGGCACGAGTGGCCGCCATGCTGCTTCTGACCCTCAGAGGCACGCCCACCATGTATTACGGTGACGAGATCGGGATCGGCAAAGTCGAGATCCCACCTGAGGCGGCCCAGGATCCCTGGGAGAAGAACGAGCCGGGCTTAGGCCTCGGTCGCGATCCGGAGCGCACACCCATGCACTGGGACGGCACGGACCAAGGCGGCTTCACGACCGGCAAGCCCTGGCTGCCCCTCGACCCGCATTTCCGATCCTGCCATGTGGAAGGATTGCAGGACGATCCGGCATCCATCCTGATGCTCTACCGGCGCCTGATCGATCTGCGGCGGCAGCACTTGCCCCTGAGCGTCGGCGGCTACAGGCAGGTTACAGCCGAAGGAGACGTTCTGGCTTATGAACGGCAGCATGGGTCGGAGCGCTTCCTAGTGGCTTTGAACCTGGGGCACGAGCCGCACACCCTTGTCCTACCGATCGGAACGACAGGACATGTGATGCTCTCAACGCTCCCGGATCGGAACGAGGGAGCAAGCGGAGCACAGGTTCTCCTGCGGGCTGACGAGGGCCTCATCATTGCGGTCGGGACGTGACGGCTTGCACTTAAGGCGGAACCCGCCGGTGTGACGGGGATTGCCCCTTTGAGACATTCCGTGGAGGCTGCCCGCATGCCGATCCCCCTGCCGAACCAGCCCTATCCGGAACCGAGTCCTGCCGATCCCAATCCGGCTCCCGTCAGTCCGCCCACGCCGCCCGAGACGCCGCAGCCAGAGCCGATCGGCGTGCCCCCGACAACGCCAGGCAATATCCCGCCTCCGGGAGAACCCGTGGGCGTGCCGCCGACCACGCCGCAGGAAATTCCGGCAACGCCGACAACACCGCAGCCCACCGCGTGAGCCAAATCGGGAAAAGCAGGACGGGAGTTCTCCGAACAGCGCACACTCTCTTTCACGCCTATCGGCGTTCGCCTTGTGCCCGGAACCAGCGATAACCATAGGGATTGAGTGAAATCGGATCGAAGGCGTTGCGCATGGCCCGGTCGTCCTGATTGCAGAACAGCGGCCGCAGCCGGCCGATTCCTTCGAGCGACACCTGCACCTCTACGGCACGGTCCGCCAGATTGTGGAGGATCAGGATGGTCTCTCCCTGCCAGTCATATCGCAGAGCAAGAACACCGGTTTCGCCAGTCTCAATAACCTCGCATCGGCCCCAACCAACCTCCGGGCAGGCGCGCCGTGTCCGGACGAGCCGCTGTAGCGTACTCATCAGCGAGCCATCGAGATCGCGCTGAGCCGCAACGTTGACACGACGGTAATCAAAAGCTCCTTCCGAGACGACGGGCCGCACGAGGCATTCGGCCGGTCCAGTTGAGAATCCTGCATTGGGCTCGTCGGCCCATTGCATCGGCGTCCTGACGGAGTTGCGCTCCTTGAGGGAAAGATCCTCTCCCATGCCGATCTCGTCGCCGTACCAGAGCACCGGTGTTCCGGGCAGGGCGAACATGAGGCTGAAGGCCAGTTTGATCCGGCGCTCGTCGCCATCGAGCATGGGCGCCAGACGCCGACGGATGCCGCGTTCATAGGCCTGCATGTCAGGCGCGGGACCAAAGGCCGCGAAAACCTCGCCGCGCTCTTTTTCCGCTAACCGGCCGAGATCGAGTTCGTCGTGATTGCGCAGGAAACTCGCCCACTGGCTCTTGGGACGAATGGCCGGCGTCTGCGCCATCACGCGGCGGATCGGCTCGGCATCGTTGCGGGAGAGCGCCAGAAACAGATGCTGGTTCAGCATGAAGTTGAAGATCATGTGGAGCCGGTCACCCGAGGGACCGAAATACTCTTCCACCTGATCCATGGTGATGTTGGCCTCGGCCAGGAGCATGGCCTCCGCACGACGCCAGGAAAGAAAGTCCCGCATTCTGTCGAGATGCTCGTGTGGATCCTCCTTTGGCCGCTCCTCCTCCGGGACGCCCCGGTACTCGATCAGGAATGGAACCGCATCGAGCCGGAAACCCGAAACTCCGAGCTGCAGCCAGAAGCCCATCACTTTCTCAAGTTCCTCGCGCACCTCCGGGTTCGCGATGTTGAGATCTGCCTGATGGGGATAGAAGCGGTGCATGTACCAGGCTTGTGCGACATCATCGTAAGTCCAAGTCGTATCCTGCACGCCGGGAAAGACGACGCCTTCGTGGATATCCTTAGGCTTCTCCTTCGACCACACATACCAGTCGCGATAACGCGAGTTTGGATCCCGCCGTGCCTCCTGAAACCAGGGATGGTCGATCGACGTGTGGTTTGCCACGAGGTCGATGATGACCCGCAGGCCCCGGTCATGGGCCGCGTGCGTGAAGGCGACGAAATCACCGAACGTGCCTAGCCGCGGATCGACGGCATAGAAGTCGGTCACGTCATAGCCGTTGTCCCGGTTCGGCGTCGGGTAGAACGGCAGAAGCCAGATGCAAGTTGCGCCGAGCGCCTCGACGTGGTCGAGCCGATCCGCAAGCCCGCCGAAGTCACCGACCCCGTCGCCGTTCGAATCCATGAAGGTTTCGACATCGACGCAGTAGATCACGGCGTTCTTGTACCATAGATCGAGCATCTGAACCTTACCTAGCTGATCATGCGGGCAGCACGCTCCCTGTCCGACAGGCGACCGCGCTTCGTTACGGCGCCATTTGCCCCCAAACGCCACGCGACCGCGACCGCTCCGGCCACGCAGCCGAGAGCAACCGCCGCCAGCACACCACGGGCCGTTGTCCCGGAGACCGCCACCACACGTTGGCGGGATCGGGATCTGAAGCGCCCATGGGCTCCGGGATCTCCGGGTGGGGCCTCGAAGAGGTTGCCCTCGCGAGGTTTCCCGGACGCCCCGGTCATCTGCCCTTCCCAGGCCTGGCGCGCCATCATGCGGTCGAGGAGGCCTGGGGCCATCATGGTGCCGAGGATCGCCTGGATTGTGGGGCTGCCGATCCACATTTCGCGGGGCGCCGTCCGGGCTGCCCGCATGATGGCCTCGGCGACGACTTCCGGCGCGTGGATCGGCGGGACAGGCTGCAGTTCCTCCGGCAGATGACTGCGCGCCCAATCGAATTGCGGAGTATCCACGGCGGGCAGCTGCACCATGGTAAGCCTGATGCCGCTGCCTTCATGATGCAGTTCGCTGCGCAGGGAATCCGTGAAGCCGCGCACGGCGAACTTCGCTGCGCAATAGGCTGATTGCAGTGGAATGGACCGGTAGCTCAAGGCCGAACCGATCTGGACGATCGTCCCTTCATCCCTCTTCCGCATGTGGCGCAGGGCCGCCAGAGTGCCGTGCACCTGTCCCAGATAGGTGACCTCCGTCACCCGGCGGACCTCATCAGGGCTCATGGACGTGACAGGACCGAAGACGGTCGCCATGGCATTGTTGATCCAGACGTCGATGCATCCCCATGCGGCGATGACCTGCGCGGCCGCAGCGTCGACCGTGCCCGCATCGGCAACATCGGCGGGGATCACGAGGGCATGACCGCCTGCCGCCTCGACCTCCCGAGCGGCACTCTCGAGCCGTTCGCGGCCGCGCGCGATCAGGGCCACGCGCCAGCCATTCCGTCCGAACGCCACGGCAACCGCGCGACCGACACCGGCCGACGCTCCCGTGACCACGACGACCGGGGAGCCGAACTCCTTGTCCTGGGCTCCGGCGTCAGCCTGATGTTTTTCGCTACTATTTCCAGTCACATCGGGCTCTTTTGTATCGGTTAGAGGACACTCCTACATATAAGAACCGCCAGCTAGGCCGGTTCCCGTCCGATCTATGCGCAGGCTGGCAGGATGAAGGCCGGCACGCCATTCCAGAGGATCGCGACAAGCGAGAGGCCGTTAATGAGCACACCTGCCTGACTTAAGAAGCTGTCCGTCGCTGAGGCTGGCTGATTCCGCTGTTGCCGTTCTTCACGAAGCGAGACGATCAGCAGGATGGCCGCAGCCGCAAGGGTTGCGAGGGTGGCTGCGAGGATGGTGAATTGAACGACGCCGATGCCAAGAAGCGTCGCGCCCGCCCATCCTCGGCCGCACAGGGTCGATGTTGCGCCATAGACAACTGTGAACTGCACCGCCCAGGCGATCATGCCGCCAAGCGTCAGAAGCACCTGCCCTGTCCGCTGCCCGGTCATGCTAGATCCCCCCGGTCAGGCGCGGAAAGCCGTGCACCACAAGGAGACCGACCAGCCCCTGCCCCACGGTGTATAACCAGAACAGCATGGTGTTGTCGAAGGTCGTCCGACGCACGCTGTCGAGCTTGCCGGCAAGCCAGCGGGCGATGGTGTAGAGACCCATAACCAACGTGGTCAGCACGAAGAAGATCTGCAGGGACATGATGGCATAGACGGCCGCTCCATAGGCATGAGCCGACGGGCTCAAAGCCATCTGCCATTGCGCCCGGAGATCGACGGCCGACGCACTGCCCACGAGCAGGAGTGCCATGCCGATCAGGATCGGCACCGAGCGCGGCTTGCGCCGGTCCTCGCCGCGCAGTTGCCGGCTCGCCACAGCGATCAAAGCCGCGCTGGCGCAATAAAGGAATCCGGAGAGAGCGGGCCAGGTCCAGTCAGGAATCCGAACACCCTGCGGCGGCCATGCTCCCGGGTTCACGAGCCACAGGAAAAGATAGGAGAAGATCAGGCAGGTGAAGACCATGCCTGAGACCACCATGAGGACGATCATCGCCCACCAGGAATGGTTCATCGGGCCCGTGACGTAGACCGGGACCACGATGCCGCCGCCGATATCAGCTGGTGGGCGAACAGGCCCGGGATCGGTCTCCCAGAGCCACCAGATCACGCATCCGAGTGAAAGAATGCCGCATATCACCGCCGTGAACACGAACTTCACGGTGAGGAGCAGGAAGAAGGCTGCCGTGAACACTGCGGCGAGCACCGGCTGCCAACCGGGCCCAGGGATCTGCAGAATGTATTGGGGCCGAGCATCGAAGGGACTCGTCACCAGCGCCTCGCGTCCTCCTGTTGCGGTTCCGGGCAGATAATAGCGGCCGTCCTCCACGTTCTTTGATAGGTTGGGCTGATCCCAGAGAGGATCGCGGCTGATGACGGCCGGGATGCTGCGCGTCGCGTAATTGCCGTTCGGCAGCCATTCGAGCGTGCCGGCGTTCCACACATTCCCGGCATTGTCCTCGCCCGCGAACCGGAAGTTGCGCGCAAAGTCGAGCAGGAAGAGCGCGACGCCTGCGGCAATCATGAAGGCGCCGATGGTGGAGACGAGATTGAGCGCGTCCCAACCCATGCCGACCGGATAGGTATAGACCCGTCGGGGCATGCCGATGAGACCCGTGATGTGCATCGGCAGGAAGGTCACGTTGACCCCCAGGAACATGAGGCCGAAGACCCAGCGCCCGAGACGTTCGGAGAGCGCCCGTTTGCTCGCCACGGGAATCCAGTAATAGATGGCGGCGAAGAGCGGGAACACCATGCCGCCGATAAGCACATAGTGCAGGTGCGCCACGACGAAGTAGCTGTCATGCGCCTGCCAGTCGAAGGGCGCCATGGCGACCATCACGCCGGTCAAGCCGCCGAGGGTGAAGATGAACAGGAAGCCGATGATGAAGAGCGAGGGCGTCGTCAGCTTCATGCGCCCGGACGCGATGGTGGCGATCCAGGCAAAGACCTGGATGCCGCTCGGCACCGCCACCGCCGTGCTGGCGGCCGAGAAGAAGCTCAGAGACATCTTCGGCAGGCCCGTGGCGAACATGTGGTGCACCCACAGGCCGAAGGAGAGAAAGCCTGTCGCGATGAGGGCGAGCACCACGAGGCGGTATCCCACGAGCGGCGTCTGGGCCATGGCCGGCACGATCATCGACACCATGCCGGTGGCCGGCAGGAAGATGATGTAGACCTCCGGGTGACCGAAGAACCAGAACAGGTGCTGCCACAGGAGCGGGTCCCCGCCCCTCTCGGCGATGAAGAACGGCCAGTCGAAAGCGCGCTCCATCTCGAGCAGCAGCGTGCCGAGGATGATCGCCGGGAAGCCGATGACGATCATGACGGCAAAGACCAGCATGGCCCAGGAATAGACCGGCAGCTTGTCGAGGCTCATGCCGACCGCACGGGTCTTCATGACCCCGACGATGATCTCGATGGCACCCGCGATGGCGGAGATCTCGATGAAGCCGATGCCGAGGAGCCACCAGTCAGCGTTCTCGGCGGGAGAGTATTTGGTGCTGGTGAGGGGCGGATACATGAACCAGCCGCCATCCGGCGACAGGCGGAAGAAGATGGTGCCGAAGAACACGAGGCCGCCGACGAAATAGGCCCAGAAGGCGTAGGCCGACAGGCGCGGGAATGGGAGGTCGCGCGCTGCCTGCATGTTCGGCAGGAGATAGACGCTCGCCGCTTCCACGGCCGGCACCGCGAAGAGGAACATCATCACCGTGCCGTGCATGGTGAAGAGCTGGTTGTAGAGATCGTGGCTGACGAAATCGCTCTCCGGCGCCGCCAGCTGGACGCGCATGATCAGCGCGAGAATTCCGGCGAGGATGAAGAACAGGAAGGCCGTGCCCACATACCACAAGCCCACATAGGTGTTGTTGACGGCCGTGATGAAGCTGAGGCCGCGCGGCGCCTTCCAGGCTTTCTTGAGCGCTTCGAACTCGCCCTCTGGTCGAGGCAGCGAATTTGGCAGTTCGGGCTCTTGCCTCTCGAAGGATTTGGGGAACTCGGGTGCGTTCATTTCAAGCTCTCCAGATACCCGGCCAGTGCCCGCAAATCTTCGCCGGTGAGCGAACCATAGGACGGCATCTTCGCTCCCGGCTTGATGTGCTGCACGTTGGCGATCCAGCCCGCCAGCGTTCCGACGTTGTTCGGGAACTGGCCCGCGCCGATCGTGCGCCGGCTGCCCACATGCGTCAGATCGGGGCCGACCTGCCCGTTGGCCTCGGTCCCGCGCACCACATGGCAGGAGCCGCAGCCGCCGCTGCGGAACAGGTCACGGCCTCTTGCCAGGAGCGGGATCCCCAGATCCTGAGCGGGCTGTGCCTGAGACTGGCGCCACGCCTCGAACTCCGCGGGCTCCAGTGCCATCACGTCGAAGGCCATGCGCGCATGCTGGGCGCCGCAGAACTCGGCGCAGACGCCGCGGTAGACACCGGGCCGTTCCGCCGTGAAGTTGAAGCGGTTGATCCGCCCCGGGATCATGTCGATCTTGCCGCCGAAATTCGGAATCCAGAAACTGTGGATCACGTCGGCTGCCGTGACGGAGACGGTAATCGGCCTGCCGATGGGAACAACGAGTTCGTTTGCCGTGGAGAATTCCGCCCGATCACCCTCCGCAGGATATCGCACACGCCACCAGTACTGCTCGCCGATCACCTCCATCTGCAGCGCGCCCGGTTGCGGGGCATCGACATCTCGCATGACAATGAGGCCATAGGGGAGAAGCAGGGAGAGTGTCACGATCGGAAAGGCCAGGCCGCCATAGACGATGGTCCTGCGGGTCCCGAGCCAGGCGCGACGCTCCGGAGGGGCAAAGACCGCATAGAGCAGAAGGGCTGTCACGAAAACGAAGATGAGGGTCGCCCCTGCCGTCATGATGACGGTGAGCCAATACAGATCCCAGGCATCGCCCCCGGCCGGATCGAGGGCCGACTGCACGCCGCTGCAGCCTGCGACCGTAACAGCCCATAAAAGTCCGCCTGCACACCTCGCAACGGAGTCCCACCGCCATCGGGCGCGCGTCAGGGTCGTTTCGTGGTCCATCCGCCCTAGGTCATTTCTGCATGCATTGAACGGAAAAGCTTGGCCGTGAGACTTGGTTCCCGAAAGCTATTCCCGAACAGATCCCTCAGGACCGAACTAGGTCCCGCAGCGGGATTGGCCACCATCCTGTTCGCGATCCCTGCTTTCGCTCACGGGACAGCGCCTCACGGTGCGGGCGATCTCTGGCATGCGTGGCATACGAATCCCCTGGTTTCGGCCCCGCTGCTAGCATCATGCCTGCTCTTCCTTCGGGGCGTCTATTGTCTGCGGCGGGATCTTGGGCGGTTTCCTCCCGGCTTCGGCCCACGGCAGATCGCCTGCTTCGCAATGGGAGCGGTCCTTCT
>JAESFL010000377.1_pt1 | contig 35072 bp, 30 predicted proteins | sample 9269401 | NCBI WGS metagenome assembly JAESFL01 (sample SAMN14506025, study PRJNA617098) | algae metagenome | isolation source: Gloeocapsa sp. UFS-A4-WI-NPMV-4B04 and co-occurring heterotrophs from desert... | place: USA: Utah | collected 2006-10-01 | reverse complement strand
TATAATCATCAGGGTTACAGACCCAAGGAAGCCGAGTGCAGCCTTCCCGAAGGAAGGGCTGGGCTCGTGGGCGGTCGACGCAAGAGCTTGATCCATGAGGGCTCTCCAAGAGCTGTGCTGCTGGCTCCATTGGTATGGTTGTCTAGGAAGCACAGCTGTGCGGCGGCACACACCGCTAAGCCCAGGGCTCTACGGCCTGCTCTGGGAGTCCCTGTTAGGGCCGCTCAGCCGGGCGAACAAAGGCGAAGGGCCGATACTTCGGCTAGGTGCTGCCTTGATGTGCTGAACTCGGGGTAAAGAAGCAAGTTCTGGAATAGGGTGATTTAGAGGGGTCGTCCTCGTCGGAAGCTGTTATCGTTGAGATACCTTCTAAGTACCTAATGGGTGCGATGCGGCTCCCCAGGGCGGCAGCTTCGGACGCGGCTTGCGCCTACCGCCCGTTTTATAAACCTACTCGCCACGTGGGTGCGTCAGCTAAGCCACTGAATTTGCAGAAGTATGCCGGCCCTGAGCACCTGATGGCCTATTAGGGTGTGAGCGCTCACCTTAGCTGGAGGTGCTATCGAAAACAGACTGTTGATAGCTCTGGTGCCTGGTTCACGCTCGTTGGCTGAGGGTCCATACAGCTCTGCCATGGCAGCTGATCGAACCGCACCCGAAACGCGGAAGGCTCTTGAGGGCTCGTCTGACGTGCGTCTCCCCCATGAGACGCAGCGGCTGCGCAAGATCATCCACATCGACATGGATGCCTTCTACGCCTCGGTCGAGCAACGCGATAACCCAGAGCTGCGAGGCAAACCTGTTGCGGTGGGGGGGTCACGCGAGCGGGGCGTGGTCGCTGCCGCAAGCTACGAGGCGCGCCGTTTCGGCATCCACTCGGCCATGCCGTCTGTCACGGCTCGGCGGAAGTGCCCCGACCTCATCTTCGTGCCGCCACGGTTCGACGTCTACAAGACCGTGTCTCACCAGATCCGAGAGATCTTTGCCGAGTACACGCCTCTCATCGAACCGCTTTCGCTGGACGAGGCCTACCTCGACGTGACCGAGAACCTGAAGGGCATCCCCTTGGCCCGGCAGATTGCACAGGAGATCCGAGGCAAGATCTGGGATGGGACAGGCCTCACGGCATCGGCCGGTGTGTCCTACAACAAGTTCCTGGCCAAGATGGCCTCTGACCAGCGCAAGCCGGATGGCCTGTTCGTGATCACGCCTGAGATGGGACCCGCCTTCGTGGAGACTCTGCCTGTGGGCAAGTTCCACGGCATCGGTCCTGCAACGGCATCGAGGTTGAACCAGCTCGGCATCCACACCGGCTTGGATCTCAAGCGGCAGTCGCTTGCCTTCCTACAGGAGCATTTCGGTAAGGCGGGAGCCTACTACCACTCGATTGCTCGGGGTGTTGACGAGCGGCCGGTTCGGCCAGACCGCATCCGCAAGTCGGTGGGTGCCGAGAACACCTTTGCTCGTGACCTAACCGGGTACGATGAGATGCAGGCGGAGCTCGATCCCATCCTCGACAAGGTCTGGCGCTACTGCGAGCAGTCAGGCATCCGCGGGCGTACCGTGACCCTGAAGGTGAAGTTCGCCGATTTCCAGCAGATCACCCGCAGCCGGTCCACGCCCATGCCTGTCGAGAGCAGGTCTATGCTGGAGCAGGTGAGCGTGGAGCTTCTATCCGGCATCATTCCTGTACCAAGAGGTGTTCGCCTGCTGGGGATCACCCTCTCGTCCCTGAATACCGAATCTGGGTCAAGCGTGCGGCAGCTCGCGCTGTCGCTTTGAGGCGATAGGGGGATCAGCATGAAACTGCAGGCGCTGGTGTTCGATGTGTTTGGCACGCTCGTGGACTGGCGCTCCGGTGTTGCGCGCGAGGTCGAACACCTTCTTAAGGCTCAATACGTAGACGGTGGTGCCTTCGCGGATGCATGGCGGGCGCTCTACCAACCCAGCATGGAGGCTGTGCGGTCCGGTGAGCGGCCGTGGGTCGATCTGGACGTGCTCCATTCAGAGGGCCTGGAGTACGTGTTGCGCCAATTTCAACAGGACGACGTCGATATCAGCGTCAGGCAGGAACTGGTGCGGGTATGGCATCGGCTCGATGCGTGGCCTGAGGTTCGGAAGAGCCTGCTGCGGCTGCGCGAGCGCTTTATCCTGACTCCGCTCTCGAACGGGCATGTGGCGCTCTCCATTGCTCTGGCGCGGCGTAACGGCTTCGTCTGGGATGCGATCCTCGGGGCCGAGTTCGCACATGACTACAAGCCGAAGGCAGTCGTGTACCTGAGCGCCGTTGAGGCGCTCCGCCTCAGGCCGGAGGAGGTGCTGATGGTGGCCTGCCATTCTGACGACCTCGCCGCTGCGGCTACCTGCGGCCTACGAACCGCTCACATTGGCCGACCAGACGAGCGAGGCCCCGGACGTGGCGAAACGAGGCCTCAGGTTCCAGTCGACTTCACTGCAGCGGATCTTGCCGATCTAGCGACGCAACTCGGAGCTTGACGGAAGCCATAAGGCCCTAGCTGAGCAGCTGCCTGCCCGCGACCCGGCTGTTTGCTGCTTCGATCTGAGAAACTCGGGCTGAGGGGGCTGTTGTTGAGAGTGGCCGTAAAACGGGGCGTCGGCGGCGGACCTTGAGCCTCATATTTTCGGATCGGCCAGGTACCGACAGGGGTGCAGCTCAGGTCACACGGAGACTCTCCCCTCGTGCGCTAGCCCTACCATGGTCTCGGTGGTGATCACAGCAAGGTTTCCAGCGCCTTTCCCGAGGTCTCTATTACAGGGTTGCGGACCTCCGGAGAGAGCCCATCACAAACTTCAGGCGTGATGGCTCGACCCCGTGTGGTGGCAGCGACGACGGCTGCTGAACGGTTGAACGATGGTTCTTGCCGCCCTGCGCCAGAACAAGGGCCAGCCTAGGTAAGGGGCCGTTAACCATAATGCGAGAGGCTGTGAGAACCCGCCCTCGCCTTACCGAGCTCCCCAGGAGACCAAAGCGTATGACGCAAGCTAGGTTCGCCGAGCGGCTCGATGAGACGACTGACCTGATCGAATGCGTGCTGGATGCCATTCAGCAGGGCGGCGAGCAGGTGGATCTTGCTGATCTGCTGGGGCTGCTTGGATACCAGCTCCTGGCCTGCATGCGACTGGTCGAGCGGGACCCCGGCCTCGAGATGGCAGCCGCAGATCTGTTTGCGGCCACGACCGCTCTCGTGAACGATCGTCACGATGGCGCACCACCCACAGTCCGGACGCAGCGCTTACTCCGAGATGCCCATAGCCGCTTTAAGCACCGCCTGAGCAGTTCCCATCCCAGCGAGCATGCGACCAGGACCATTTGGCAGCATCATGAGCTCGTGAAGGCCGCTTAAACTCTAGGATCGTCCGGCTGGCGGTTGACTGGCCGGGCTCGGACGAAAGCGCAACTCTATGCAGTGGCAAAGCGTCGGAACATCCCAGGCCGCTCACGCATGAGCAAGGATCAGCTCGAACGTGCCAGCCATAGACTTGCAGCCAACAGGATCTGCTAGGCCATAGAGGGCCTCTGAGCACCTAACACCATATAATGTGTTCAGCCCGAGGGCTCTCCCGCAACAGCAACGACTTAGCTAAGGTACTACCGCACCGAGTAGGGGCATGGTCGCTGAGGCGCCCAAGGAGGAATTGGCTCCGGCTATGCCAGGCGGTGGCGGCGTGAGAGGCACGGACTTCTAAGCACTCGCTAGACTCAGTACGACACACGACAGCAGGAAGGGCCGCCGCATGGGCGGCCCTATTCGTTTTGGAATGCCGCCTCACCTAGGCAGCAGATGAGACAGAACGCGTGGTCCGAATAACATGCGCAAGCAGGCAGGTAATAACGTCAGCTGCAAGCAAAGCTCGAACCCGGCAGCTGCCTACTCGATGATCTGGACGATCCGTCGGGTCCGCGGTTCCACCAGAACCGGGCGGTCGTTCACAATGGTGTAGCTGTAGCCCGAGACCCCATACTCGGCTGGCACCTCACGATAAACGACGCCACTTTGCGGAAGCACGGCCCCAACCCGGACGTCTTCACTGTAGCGATAGGAGGGGACACGCTCACGGACCACGTACTCACGGAAGCGTGGGCGTTGGTCAACACCGAGCAGCCCAGCGATGCCGCCGGCTACACCTCCAGCGACGCCACCGAGGACACCACCAATTGGGCCCGCTGCCTCTGTGCCCTGTCGAGAACCCTCCGCTGCGCCGCCGACGATGCCTTGAGCGTGAGCGGAGAGGGGCAGACACAGTGAGGCAGCCATGATGCTTGCCATAGCGGTCGATTTCTTCATCGGAATACTCCTTATGCACCGATCATGAACCGAGCACATGGTGCTTAGTTCCGCCCCCAGGCTGCTCCTCGCCGCCTGAGCAGATCATGTTAGCGGCCGATTCGCCGAGCGTGAGGCAAGTAGGTGAGGGCTGTCCGTGCGACAGCCCCCTTGGTTGAGCAGCTAGGCTGCGGCAGCGGGGTTAATGGCGTCCTCCGCGAGCTCCGAGAGGAGCTGGTCGGTGTTCTCCTCCTCGACCAGCGTCTCCTGGATCAGCCCCTCGGCTTCCAAGAGGCCAAGCTGCTTGGCCCAGGCGAGCAGCGTGCCGTAGCGGGTGATCTCGTAGTGCTCGACAGCCTGAGCGGCTGCGATCAACCCCGCGTCCAGCGCCTCACCGCCCGCGAACTCCTTCTGGACCTCTTGGGCTTCCTCGATGATGCCCTGAATGGCCTTGCATGGAATCCCTTGGGGCTGCTCGCCCACGAGCTGAAACACCTGCTCAAGGCGCCTCACCTGCTCTTCGGTCTCCTTCAGGTGAACCGCAAAGGCACCCCTGAGCTCCTCGGATTGCGCGGCTTCGGCCATCTGGGGCAGAGCTTTGAGGATCGCCTGCTCGGCGAAGTACGTGTCCTTGAGCTGGTGCACAAACAGGGCTTTCAGATCCTTCTCGGCCATGGTCGGTCTCCTGGTCAGGTTGGGGCAAGGGACTCAGGCAACCCTCGAGATCAGGCGCTGTTCCGAACAGCCCAACGTATCAGAAACGATCACAAGCCTCAGAGTGGTTGACTCAAGCAGACGCCTACGTTTCGCCAGCGAGCACCTTGCGCACGGCCGCGAGAGGAAGACCGAAGTGCTTCGCCCCCTGCCCTGGTGCAACACCGGCCTGAAGCGCCGTACGGATGGCCTTGCGCTTGCCGTCCTGCAGAGATGGACCCGCACCAGCGCGGGTGGTTCGCTTCGCCCGGATATTCCGCTTCGGGATCATGGCTTCCAAAATGCCCGCGGCCACCTGGATCGCCTGATCCAGCTCAGGTCTGCTTTGGTGCCCTGCCTTGCCACCCTTGGGCCGCTGCACCTCGGTGGTGGCCTCGACAAAGACCCGAGCCAAGCGAGCATCAGACAAGCTGCTGATGTCCGAGAGGGGTGCAACAACCTTGGGCAGCACTTTTCGTGCATGCTGAGGCGTTGACGGCATGTGGTCGACAAGGTCAGAGATGGCTGACGAGGGGGCAGAGCGTGGCATAAAGCCGATGTAGGTATTCATGCTCATCCAAGCGATGGCTCAGGCCCAGCCAAATTGCCGCTGCGAGTGACCCAGCAGTTCCTGCCGAGGCCAGGATCAAGCCGGATCGAACGGCTCAGGTACGCGTTGATCAGCGGCGACCCGTGATGGCTCAGGAGATCTGATGTTTGCACCACTGATGAAGCTCACCCTCGACACCACTCTCCTGGCCATGGAAGCACAGACGGTCATTGGTATACGCCTGACACAGCTCGCCATGGGACGTGGCACTCCTGCTGAGTCGCATCTCATGGTCTCTGAGAAGATGCTGGCGCTCGTCGAGGCTGGCCTAACCGTCGCAACCGGCGGATCAGCCCAGCGAGTAGTGAACGGCTATCGCAAACACGTCAGAGCCAACGTCAAGCGCCTGCAGCAGTAGCCTCACGAAGCAAGCCTTCCGAGCAAGATATCTCCCGCGCCGCCCTTGTCGTTCAGGGGTGTCGTTACCAAATCAGAAGGGCGCGACAATCGCGCAATCCAGTGCAATTCGAGCAGTGCGGCCCCGGCAAAGAGCCGAGGCGCGCACACCTTTGTGCCTGAACCAGGGGAACACCGCATGCCTTCTACTCGCAACACCGATACCGCCGCACAAGAGGCTGGCCGCGAGACTCTCAGCACCGCTGCGCAGGGCGCTCAGCGTTTCACCGATCAGGTGACGCAGATCTTTGGCCTGACGGGTGAGCGGAGTGAGGAGCTGACCCGCCGCTCGTCTCAGAACCTTGAGGCGATGACGCAGGCGAGCAGCGCTGTTGCACGTGGCTTCCAGGATCTCTCGCGCGAGTGGTTCAGCCTTGTGCAGGAGACCACGCAGAAGAACATCGAGGGGTTCGCTGCACTGGCCCGCTGCCGGACCGTACCGGAGCTTCTGTCAGCCCAGGCTAACCTGGTGCAAAACACCCTGCAGCAGACGATCGACGGCACCCGCAGGATGGCTGAGGTCTCGAGCCGTGTCATGACTGATGCGAGCCAGAACGTAGTGGCTCAGGCGAACAGCACGCGTCGCGCAGCCTAGGCGTCGTTCGATACGCCCCTTGGACTGCGTTGCGTATCAGTCCTGCCGCCCCGTCCAGCACCCGCTGGGCGGGGCTTCTTGCATCCAGCCCGAACGAGGCGATGGTGCTTGCATCTAACCGCAACTCCGCGGGAACTGTTTCGCCGAAGGCCCGTTGACTCTATGTTGCACTGCAACATAGAGTTCAGCTTGGTCTGCTGGGCGGGTTGATCCGCAGACTGCGAGCTCCTGGGCAAGCGTTGTGTCCATAGCCTGTTCCAATCCACCTGTAGATCCGAGCGCCGGCTCAGCACTGAAACCAGCGCGAGCGGTATTCATCTGCTTATCCCATGAGGTACCATGACCACGACTCGCCAACTGATCCAGACCAGCCCTGCTAGAGCGAACGAGCTGTTCGCCAAGCTCGTTGACACCTCAGAGACCGCGGTGAAGACACGCGAGAAGCTCTTCGCTGAACTCAAAGACGAGCTTGAGCTCTTTACGAGCCTGGAGGAGCAGCACCTCTTTCCTGTGCTGCGCAAGCACAAGGAGCTGAAGGAGCTCGTACGCGAAGCGCTCAACGACAATAGGGCAACCCGTAAGCTTCTGACCGAACTCGACCACACCCCGAAGGACAGCGAGGAGTTCGCTACGCGCGTGGCGGAGCTGAGGCGTGTGTTCCAGCAGCATGTACGGGATGAGAAGAAGGAACTCCTGCCCGCCATTCTGAAGGCCCTCAGTGATGAGGAAGCCGAGGCGGTGGTTGAGGGCTTCGAGGCTGGCAAAGCTGAGGTTGAGGAAGCCAAGCGAGCTGAGGCTGAAGTGCGCCAGGCTGAGGCGAAGCGCGAACGCGAGAAGGCTGAAGCCGCGCAAGCTCGGCGTGAGGAGGCTCAGCGTGCAGAGGCGGCTGAGCGCCGTGCTCTCGCCCGCCAGGAGCGTGAGGAAGCCGAGCGCCTGCATCAGGCCGCAGAGGCCGTTGTGAACACCGCCTGGGCGGCCCCGAGGACAGCTCAGCGTGCAGCCGAGACCGCTCAGGAGGTGGTGCAGACCACGGTTGGCACGGTCTCCGAGGTGGCGCAGCGCACGACCGATCAGGTCACGCAGGTGTTCGGTGCGGTGGGTGAGCGTGCGCAGAAGCTCACGGAGCGTACGTCAGAGACACTTCAGATAGCTGCCCAGACCGGCACGGCTCTCGCGCGTGGCATGCAGGAGGCTTCCGGGGAGTACCTCGATATGGTTCAGGAGCGGCTACGCACGAACCTCGAGGGGGTGAATGCCCTTGTGAGCTGCCGGACCCTGCCGGACCTCCTGCAGGCCCAAGGCTCGCTGTTCCGCAGCAACATGGAGCTGACGCTGGCCAACAGCCGCCGTTTGGCCGAGCTGTCGGCTCGTGTCGCCGGCAGTGCGACAGTCGCTGTGGCGGCTCAGGCCGAGCGGAACACGCGACGGGCTGCATAGCTGCTGCCTCGCTGAAGCTTGATCGTCGTCAGCAACACGCCCCCGGTTCACACCCGGGGGCGTTTCCATATCGACGATCAACATGTAGCCCATTCTCCGTCACGACTGCTGGAGAAAGCCCGATGAAGATCACGATGAACGTCGAATGCTCCCCTGAGGAGGCACGCGCTTTCCTGGGGCTGCCGGATGTGAAACCGATGCAGGAGCAGCTCATGCAAGAGGTGCAGGAGCGGATGGCTGCCAATATCCGCGCCATGGAGCCGGAGGCGATGCTCCGAACCTGGCTGCCGGCCACCCTCAAAGGGTTCGAGCAGATGCAGGAGATCTTCATGTCCCAGATGACAGGTACCAAGAAGGGATAGCCGCAGGCCCGGCACATCCCTCGTGGGATCCGCGATGAAGTTGACCCTCGGCTAGCCGAGCAAGGGGCACCGCCTAGATGCTATTCCAAGTCGGTGACCTGCCTATCGGCGGCAGACCGCGAAGCTTGGAGGAAGCCCATGTCAGGCAAAAAGAGCGACACAGCTCGGGTGCAGGCGGATCTGACCGTGCCAGGCCCCGATCTGATGCTGGGCCTATGGGCCTCCTGGATGGATCAGGTGTCCAGTTCCACGAAAGCCATAGCCCCTCCGGGTGCGGCTTGGTGGGAGATCACCACCCATCATCCAGCAGCCACCCTCCTGGACGGCGGGGTGAAGCAGCTGCAGGAGGGACTGGCTCAGGATCCTACGCTTCGTTCCATCGATCAGATGTGGAACGCCAATCCCCTGCGCGACGTCGTGCCGATCGACTGGGCCGAGATCGCCCGAGCCTTGCGGATCGTATGGCTACGCTCGCTCCGAAAGCCCGACACAGCCCTGGCGGTGGTGGACTTCAACCAGGACCTTTGGCGCTCGGCCGTCGATGCGTGGCAGGAAGCCAGCCGCCATTGGCTGGGACTGGCTGACACCTCGCAGGCGAAAGGTCCAACCGCCGGCGACAAGCGGTTCGCGGCACCCGAATGGCACACGAACCCGGCCTACCGAACCCTGCAGCAGATCTACCTTCTCGCGTCCGACTGGCTCCTCGAGCAGAGCCAGGCTGATGACATGGAAGAGAACGAGCGGCGCCGCATCACCTTCCACCTCCGGCAGTTCGTAGATGCGATGAGCCCCACGCTCATCCTCCTGTCCAATCCGGCTGCCCTCCAGCGGGCCATCGAGACGGGCGGAGCCAGCGTGGCAGCCGGCGCGGCCAACCTTCTGGCCGACCTGAATGCCGGGCGCCTCAGCATGGTGGACGCGGAGGCCTTCGCTCCCGGGCGCAACTTGGCGCTCACACCCGGAAAAGTGGTGCATCGCAACCGCTTGATCGAGCTGATCCAGTACACACCCACAACGGAGAAGGTCCACGAAACGCCGTTGCTGATCGTGCCGCCCTGGATCAACAAGTACTACATCCTCGACATGCAGCCCAAGAACAGCATGGTGCGCCACCTCGTCAGCCAAGGGTTCACAGTGTTTGTGATCTCCTGGAAGAACCCCGATGCGTCCATGGATGAGATTGGGATCGAGGACTACATGGACCTCGGCCCCCTCGAAGCGAGCGATGTGGTGCGTGAGATCACCGGCAGTCGGGCGGTGAACGCCATGGGCTACTGCATCGGCGGAACGCTGTTGACGATGACGTTGGCGGTTCTCGCCGCCAAGAAGGACAAGCGGTTCAACTCAGCCAGCTTCATGGTCTCGCTGCAGGACTTCTCAAGGGTCGGCGACACGGCGGTGTTCATCGATGAGCCAGGTGTGGACCTCATCGAACAGCAGATGATGGAGCGGGGCTATCTCGACAGTCGTGAGATGGCCAACATGTTCAACTTGCTGCGGTCGAACGATCTCATCTGGGCGAACGTGGTCAACAATTACCTCATGGGCAACAAGCCCCCTGCTTTCGATCTCCTGTACTGGAACAGTGATGGCACTCGCATGGCTCGGGCAGCTCATAGCTGGTACCTGCGCAACACCTACGTTGAGAACAATCTGATCGAACCTGGCAAGGTCAGCCTGAAGGGGGACGACATCGATCTTGCCCGCATCCGGCAGGATACCTATGCGGTCGGGGCGGAGAAGGATCACATCGTACCCTGGGATGCCGCTTGGCGCATCACGCAGCTCTTCGGAGGTGATGTGCGGTTCGTGCGGGCGTCGAGCGGCCACATTGCTGGGATCATCAATCCTCCCGGAGGCAAAGGCATGTACTGGACGCGGGAGGCCGGTAATACTCCGGCGAGTAGCCCTGAGGAATGGTTACAGACCGCTGTGCGGCACGAGGGTAGCTGGTGGTCCGATTGGACGGCCTGGCTTTCAGCTCGGTCCGGGAAGATGGTGAGGCCTCCGGCAATGGGGAGTGTAAAACATCGGCCGCAGCAGGATGCGCCAGGGACTTACGTGATGGAGAAGTGAAGGCGTCATACGTCTCGATGCACGAATGTGTCCCCTGCGTGCAGTCACCCAACAAGGACCAAAGCTCATAGCTCGTCCATGCCACTCCTTGCCTACACCAGATCGGGAGAGCCTCTTGTCGCGCCGCTGCTCAGCGACGGCGAGTGGGAGCTTGTCAGATCGGCGAAGGATCGTGATGCCTGGATGCCCCACAGCCAGCGACGAGCCATCCCCAAAGTCTCACGCCTGGGAACCCGGTTCTTCGCTCATCCTCCTGGTCACGCTCCCGAAGGAGCCAAGGAAAGCGATGTCCACCTCTACCTCAAAGCTCAGTGCCTGATGGGGGCGAGAGCCGCTGGGTGGGAGGGTCTGCCCGAGCAATCGGGTCAGACACCGGAGGGTGAGAACTGGCGGGCTGATGTCCTGTGCCGTCGACCTGGGGGCTCCTGGTGCGTCGGCTTCGAGGCGCAGGTTCAGCTCCAGGGCGAGGAAGCTTACCGGCAGCGGCAGGAGCGCTATGCTTCTTCGGGCCTTCGCACCCTCTGGCTTGTGGCTCATGAACCAGCTGCCCTGCAGAGCTACTGGCTTAGGCCGGACCAGCATCTGCCAGCGTTCAGGACCAGCATCTGGAAGAATCAGGAAGGCCACCCGGGCGCGCACGTGTATGTTGATGGCCTGACGCTCGCTGTGGCTGACTTCGTGTCAGGCACGCTCAGCCGGCAGCTTCACTGGTACGAGAGCGGCCGGCATGCGGTCGTCACGCTTGTCCTTCGGGAGGATCAGTGCTGGCACCGCACCTGCCGCAGGAAGGTCCTGCTGGCTCACAAAGCTGAAACCGCAGGCGGAGAGGCGATGGTCATTGACGCGATCCGGGCACTGGAAGGCTATGCAGAGGCCTACACCAGAGCTCAAGCCGCTCTCCCGAACCTGGCTGACAGCCCTTGGCCCTACAGAGGGGTTCGTGCATCGCGCTGCCCTCACTGCCGACGGGAAATCCGCTACCAGAGCTATGATCCGGAACCGCAACGATCCCGTCGGAGGAGAGTGCAAGACCCATACGCCTCAGCAGGCTTCAGGGTCCATGTGCCCATCGGGGTTGCCATCCCTGAGGGCGGCTGCCGCCCGGGCTTGACCCCACACAAGGGATGGCACTGGGGAGCGGCAGCACGATGGATGGGCTGGGCTCCTCTCGGTGGTATCGGCTCAATATCGCACCATGGGCCTGAAGCGGCAGCAAGGCGGCAAGGGCTCACCGAGAGCGTGAGAGATCAGCTTTGGCTGCCTAAAGTGATGGAATAGCCGCGATATCGATCGGCATTGGGTGTGAGCTGATCCATTTATTCTAAGCAATATACATTTCAGAGCCCCTACGTTGGAGCTAACGGGGCGGATGCTGGACACAGCCATTGAAGGGAGTTCATTTGCGCCGCAATGCCATCAACATCATCAATGATCGTTAGGTACCTTCCAGACCCGCGTTTGCCACGGGCTTTGCGCTGCGGTAACCGCATCCGCGTTCTACCCTCAGTGAACCGCTGCTCTTCAAGAGCATTGGTCTTGCGAGAGTTCCCCGCTCTGAAGCCAAGCTTTGCGAGGCCGGTCAACGCGGAATAAGCAATGACATTTCACTTCCCTTTCGACAACACCTACGCCCGCCTTCCAGATCGCTTCTTTGCCCGCGTGACACCAACGCCAGTGGCAAAGCCGAAGCTGATCCGGCTCAATCAAGAACTTGCTCTGCACCTTGGGTTTGATTCTGATTGGCTAGCCAGCCCTGAGGGGGTGGAGACCCTTGCAGGCAAGAGGATCCCAAGAGAGGCCGACCCCATCGCCATGGCTTACGCCGGGCACCAGTTCGGCCACTTCGTTCCTCAGCTCGGCGATGGTCGTGCCATTCTCCTGGGCGAGGTCGCGGATCGCGATGGAGCCCGAAGGGATGTTCAGCTCAAGGGCTCCGGCCGGACGCCGTTCTCACGCGGCGGGGATGGACGCGCAGCTCTCGGGCCGGTCCTGCGCGAGTACGTCATCAGCGAAGCAATGGCGGCCCTCGGCATCCCGACGACACGGTCGCTGGCAGCTGTCGCCACAGGGGAAACGGTCGTGCGGGAGCAGTACCTTCCAGGGGCCGTCCTCACCCGAGTTGCGTCAAGCCATGTTCGGGTCGGTACCTTTCAGTTTTTCGCGGCTCGTCATGATGTCGAGGGGCTGCGACTGCTGTCTGATTATGTGATTGGCCGCCATTATCCTGATCTCATCGAGGGGGAGAACCGTTATCGAGGTCTCCTCAAGGCTGTCATGGAACGGCAGGCTTCCTTGGTTGCTCGGTGGCTCCTCATTGGCTTCATTCATGGGGTGATGAATACCGACAACATGTCGATTGCAGGCGAGACGATCGACTACGGTCCCTGTGCTTTCATGGACGCCTATGATCCAGCAACTGTGTTCAGCTCGATCGATCAGCAAGGCCGGTACGCCTACGGCAACCAGCCACGGATCGCCTTGTGGAACCTCACTCAGCTGGCAGAGGCTCTGCTGCCACTTTTGTCCGATGACGTGGAAAAGGCGGTCGAGGAAGCCAATCAGGTGCTAGATGGGTTCCCGAGTCTCTTCCAAAACACCTATCAGACAGGGCTGAGCCGGAAGCTCGGGCTCCTAACTGAGAAGGAAAAGGACATGGAGCTTGCCCGTGACCTGCTACAAGTGATGAGGGACAATCAGGCAGACTTCACGTTAACGTTCCGGCGCCTGGGCGCCGCAGCGACAGACTCATCTGCTGACGAGTCTGTTCGGAACCTGTTTGTGAACCCGCAGGCGTACGATGCCTGGGCCCAACGCTGGCGCGAGCGGTTAGTCCTTGAACCGCAGGATGCTGCAACGCGCCAAGCCGCCATGCAGGCTGTCAATCCAGCTTTCATTCCCCGCAACCATCGCGTGGAGGCCATGATTAAGGCTGCGGTCGAACGAGAGGACTTTGCGCCGTTTGAGGAGCTACTGCAGGTGTTGGCGCGGCCTTATGAGGACCAGCCCACCTTCGCGGCGTACGAGGAGCCGCCAGAGCCTCACGAGCGAGTTCACGCAACCTTCTGCGGAACGTGACATCGGCCCGCAGGCACGTGGTGCAGCTCGCGATGAGTATTCTCATAGCAAGCAACCATTGTCACTGCCTCACGGCGCGGAACACCTCTGAGCCGCAAACGACGCCATAGCTCCTTCGAACCGCCCTTCCTCAGGTTGCGCATTGCGCTCGCCTAGGACAAGGGGAGCTAAAGCTGTGACCATCAGAGGCGCTGTGAAGTTGATGGTTGTTGCATCCGACAAGGAGTCAAAGCGGATGGCATAGAAGGTCAGGATCGCGTCCGCCTTTGGCCATGGCTATTCCTCCTGATGAGAGGAGGAGCCTAGCACCGTGACCGATGGCTGAACATTTGAGACCGGCCCTGCCATTGGGCTCGGAAGCCAAGGGTATCCCAGTGCGTTTCCCCATCCTCAGAGAGTAGAGCCCTTGCGGGACTTCTCGGCCTTGACCATTTCCTCGAGTAGCCGATGGGCAAGTGCCAAGTGCTGGACCTTTGGGCTGACCTCAGCGGTCCTCTTGGCGTAGGAGGTTGTCACGATGAGGTTCCTCCGGTCAACGGCATAGGTTCCGGAGTAGGTTCTCCCGTCGACCTTGATGTGAATGGCGTGGCCTGACATCGGGATACTCCTCGCTGCGATGCGTGCCTCACATCATAGCACATCGAGCCATCTAAGACCCTCAAGTGCAGTGAACCGACCAACAGCTGAGTAAGGGCGATCAGCTCTGGGGCCCTTTCCTGTGCAACTTGAAGGCTGAGCTCATCGCCAACCACCTCTGCTCTGACGCCGCAAAGGCGCCAGCGGGAGACTCGCTTATCAGACCCACAGCATGCGCAATGTCCTCGCTACTGTGCTTAGGTGCCTAGTTGAGAATGCTTGCTACCCGGCAGGACAGGATTAGTCGCAATCCATAGCACGTGCCGCCTGCCTCCCCGGGAGCCTTTCGCGCGCACTCTGACCTCCTCGACATCAAAACCGGCCTTGCTGAGCCGGTCGGTGAATGCCAGGTTGGGCGCTGACGACCACACCGCCAGCACGCCGCCGGGAACCAGGGCCGCGCGCGCAGCCGTCAAGCCACTGAAGTCATAGAGGTGATCGTTGACCTCGCGCGACAACCCTTCCGGCCCGTTGTCCACATCAAGCAGGATCGCATCGTAAGCGGATGGTTCGAACTTGATCAGGTCGCCGATATCCCTCTCGTGGATACTGACTCGCGGATCTGTCAGGCTGCTGCCGTGGAGCTCTGCCATCGCTCCTTGCGCCCAGCGAATAACTGCGGGCACGATCTCTGCAACGACGACCTGAGCGTCCGATGAGAGTTCTGCCAATGCAGCTCGGAGCGTGAAGCCCATGCCTAACCCTCCGATGAGTATTCGAGCCTGCGGGCGGCTACGGATGCGTGCGCACGAAAGCGTAGCGAGCGCCTCCTCCGATCCGCTGACGCGACTGTTCATCAACTCGACTGCGCCCAGCATAATCGAGAACTCAGTGCCTCGCTGCTTCAGACGAAGTTCGCCACCACCTGGAATGGCAGCCGTGTCAAGAACGATCCAAGGAAGCAGAGATCTCTCCTGCAATTCCGGGCAGGCCGGACAAATCACTGATAGGCATGCGCCTGATCGATCAGATGAGTGGCGAGTGTGCTGCCCGCAATCGGGTGCTACGCGGTCGCTCTGGCGAGCCTTCGTGCTATTCGCCCATCCTTGTTGTCAACTGTGGAGTCTGCAGACGGGATGTCAATCCCTCAATCCGTGAGCCGCGCCAATACAATCCACTATCTTCACCTTTGTCGTTCTGAGCAGCTTCGGCACCTAGTCGATTTCGTGTCGAGTGGTCTGGCACTTCATCTCGGCATGGAGCTCCCGGCCGAGCAGAACATTTGCACCCGAGATTCAAAGATCCTGCACCGACGGAGCGGGCGGTGAGTGTGAGGCTTAGACGAGTTCTCATCGTTGTCCCCTGACATGTCCTGGCCGATATGACTGCTTCGGTGGACGGGCTAAATCGCCGGTCTTGATTGATCCTGTGGCTTTAGTGCCATAGGCATCCAACTGGCAGGCCTATAACTGTGAGAGCGAGGCACAAGAATGACCACTGATCGCGAAGCGATGCCAGGTGAAGGGAGGGCCAGCAACGGCGCTGAGAGTCTTGTCCGGACCCTGGTGGCTGGTGGCGTCGATGTTTGCTTTGCCAATCCAGGCACCTCCGAGATGCACTTCGTGGCGGCTCTCGATCAGGTCGAGGGCATCCGTAGTGTCCTCTGCTTATTCGAGGGCGTCGCCACCGGGGCCGCGGATGGGTACGCCCGTATGGCCGAGAAGCCGGCCGCCACCCTGCTTCATCTTGGGCCGGGGCTCGCCAACGGTCTCGCCAATCTTCACAACGCCAAGCGAGCGCGCAGCCCCGTCATCAACATTGTGGGCGAGCATGCCACGTTCCACCGCCGCTTCGATGCCCCTCTGACCGCCGACATCGAAGCTCTGGCCCGCCAATACTCCGGTTGGCTCAGAACGTCTGAGAACTCCCGCACGGTCGCCGCGGATGGGGCAGAGGCTATTGCCGCCGCCCTCACTCCACCAGGGCAGATCGCAACCCTCGTCCTTCCCGCCGATACGGCCTGGGGCGAGGGTGGACCAGTCGCCTCCGTTCCAGCCGCTCCAATCCGAGCTGCAGCTGAAGACGCCCGAATCGCAGAAGCCGTCGATGCGCTGCGCCAGGGCCCACGGACGCTGTTGCTCCTAGGTGATCGTTCGCTCCGCGCTGACGGTCTCGCCCTCGTGGCCCGCATCGCCGCCAAAACGGGCACGCGCTACCTCGCCCCGACGTCGAATGCGCGCATGGAACGTGGCGCCGGCCGGCTCCCCATCGAGCGAGTTCCCTACCCTGTGGATGCCGCTGTCAAGGCGCTGGCCGATTGTGACCAGATTATACTCGTCGGCTCGACCCCGCCCGTGGCGTTCTTTGGCTATCCCGGCAAGCCCAGTGAGCTTGCTCCAGCCCACTGCCGCTTCATCACCCTTGCAGCTCCCCACGAGGATCAGATCGACGCCCTGTCGCGGCTGGCTGACGCCGTGGCAGCCCCTCGCCGGATTCAACTTCCTGCTGCTCCAAGATCGGAGCTCCCGCCCGATGGTCCTTTGAACCCGGCATCCATTGCAGCGGTGCTTGGCGCCTTGATTCCAGAGCAGACGATCGTCTGCGACGAGTCGGTGACCACGGGGCGCTCGTTCTTCAGTCAGACGCACGCCGTACCACCTCACGATTGGCTCCAGCTGACGGGTGGCTCGATTGGCCTTGGAATTCCCATGGCCGTTGGCGCTGCGGTCGCGTGCCCCGATCGCAAGGTCATCGCCCTCCAGGCGGACGGGAGCGGTCTCTACACTGTTCAGGGGCTTTGGACTCAGGCCCGCGAGAACCTCTCGATCCTCACCTGCATCTGGTCCAACCGGTCCTACGCCATCCTGCGCGGCGAGCTCTCGGCCGTGGGTGCACGCAATCCGGGTCCGCGCGCACTCGACATGTTGAGCCTCGACAACCCGGCGATCGATTGGGTTTCATTGGCCCGAGGCTTTGGAATGGGGGCACGGCGGGTCTCGACTGTCCATACGTTTGCAGAGGCGTTCCGCGAAGGGCTAAAACCAGGCCCCTCCCTCATCGAAGTCATCCTGGACGCCTAAAGCCTCGTCCTCTTCGCTAGCGGCAATGAACCAACCATCGATCCGGGCGGATCTGACCGGATCGCTTGCATGACCTGTGGGCAGGGGTACTCTGGGGCAAAGCACTGGAGCAGAACACGCCATGGCTGCCGACAAGTTTGGGATGAGCCGTCGGAGTTTCCTGGGAACAATGACCGGCAGCCTGATTGCGGCTGTCCGCCCTGCATCGGCTCAATCGGCGGCCAGCGCCTGGCCAACCCGCACGGTCCGCGTGATCGTGCCCTATCCGGCTGGAGGATCGACGGATGTGCTGGCACGCATCATCGCCGAGCGCCTCGAAAAGAAGTTTGGACAGCCTTGGATTATCGACAATCGTCCCGGTGCCGGCGGCAACATCGGCATCGACGCGGTCGTGCGCAGTGAACCTGACGGTTACAACATCGGAGCCGCGACCGTCGGGCATTTCTCGATCAATCAGTACCTCTATCGAAGGATGTCGTACGACGCTGAGCGGGACATCATACCGGCGTCCCTGGCTTGGGAGCTCCCGAATGTCGCGGTCGTACCAAGCCAGCATGTCCCTGCCAAAACCCTGCAGGAGTTCATCGCATGGGCTAAGACACGCCCCGACGGTGTGCTCTTCGGCAGCCCTGGAGTTGGAACGACACCGCACCTATGCGGGACGCTGCTCGGCACGCGTACGGGGTTCAAAGCAACGCACGTGCCGTTCCGCGGGGCGGCAGCAACGATCCCGGCAATGCTGTCTGGCAATGTCAACTACGCCATCGACAATCTGGCGTCCTACATCGGGGTTATCGCCTCCGGCGACATGCGCGCGCTTGCGGTGACGTCCTCGACCCGCTGGCCGACTCTCCCTGATGTGCCAACGATGGCAGAGGCGGGTTTGTCGGACTTTGTCGTGACCTCTTGGGGCGCTTTCGTGCTTCCAAAGGACACTCCTCGCGTCATTGTCGACAAGCTGTCGACCGCCATGCGCGAGATTGCGGCGGATCCCTCCATCAAGGAGCGCTTCCAAGTTGCCGGCGCACAGGCCGTCGCCAGCACACCGGAGGAGGTGCTCGCGCGAGCCGCACAGGAGCGGCCGATCTGGCAGGAGATGGTGCGGGTCTCGGGAGCGCAGCTGGAGTAGTGGCCCCAACATCGTTGTCGAGAGGGCGTCGAGAGGGTTGGCACCGTGGCGCCGATGAGCTCTGTCGGGATGAAATGTCCCGTTGTAGACAACGACTGAGCGCTCCCTTGGCCCGCGCAGAGGAATCCTCGTGACCGAACCCTGTGATCTTTCCGCCTCCAAGGCGCGCCGGCTGATCGGTTGCAAGCGCCTTTCACCGGTCGAGCTGCTCGACAGTTGCCTGGAGCGGATCGAGCAGATCAACCCGGCCGTCAACGCCATCGTGGCTCTCGACCGGACGGGCGCCCGCACCGCTGCCAAATCGGCAGAACAGGCGGTGATGCGGGGAGACGACCTCCCCTTGCTTCATGGATTGCCGGTGGGCGTCAAGGACCTCGACGAGACGGCAGGGCTTCGCACCACCTGGGGCAGCACGATCTACCGGGATCATGTTCCCGCCCAGGACGCCGGAGCCGTTGCTCGCATCCGCGCCACCGGCGGGATCGTGCTCGGCAAAACCAATACGCCAGAGTTGGGCTTGGGCGCCAACACCCGCAACGCGGTGTATGGCGCAACGGGCAATCCGTTCGATCCGGCAAAATCGTCTGCGGGTTCGTCCGGGGGCTCAGCGGTCGCCCTCGCAACCGGGATGGCACCGCTGTGCACCGGCTCGGACATGGGCGGCTCCCTGCGCAACCCGGCCGCCTTCTGCGGCATTGTCGGGTTCCGCCCCAGCCCGGGCGTGGTGCCATCCGAGAAGCGCTTGCTCGGCTGGTCGTCGCTGTCCGTGCTCGGGCCGATGGCCCGAACCACGCTCGATGCCGGCCTGCTCCTGGCGGCGATGGCGTCGGACGATTCGCGTGACCCGCTCGCCTCTACTTTGCACGGTGCGACCGCGAAAGGAGCGCCCGACTTTTACCGCCTGCCAGTGGTCGATCTCGCGCGGCTGCGCCTTGCCGTCAGCGAAGATTTCGGTCTGGCTCCGGTGGAGCAAGTCGTGCGCAAGGCCTTTCGCGATAAAGTGCAAGCCTGCCAAGCGTTCTTTCGCGAAACAGCCGAAGCGCATCCCGACTGCACCGGCGGCGACGAGAGCTTTGCGGTTCTTCGGGCAGGCTCCGTTCTCGCAGGGCACCTGGAGCGCTACCGCACGCGTCCCGACGAATGCGGCCCGAACCTCAAAGCGAATGTCGAAGAAGGGCTGAGCTACACCCTGGAGGATCACGCCCGCGCTCACGCGACCCAGACGCGGATCTACCGGTCCTTCCAGGACTTCTTCCGCAGCCACGACGTTCTTTTCACGCCCGCGATCACCATCAGCCCACGGTCTTGGCGTGAGCTTTACCCTTCGGAGATCGACGGGCAGCGCACCCGCAACTACTTCCATTGGCTCGCGCTGGGTTACTACGTGACCCTCGCCGGCCACCCGGCCGTGTGCCTCCCGCTCGGACTGGACGAGAAGGGCATGCCGTTCGGTCTGCAAATCGTCGGCCCACGCGGCGGGGATGCGTTCGTTCTCAGCGTCGCGGCGGCTCTGGAGGAGGCCCTCGCCGGTTCCGCTACCCTCGGCCGACCGCAACCCGACCTCGACCACCTGCGGATGGCCGCGCCGATCAGCGGCATGGAAGGATTCCTGGGTTGGGGGTAATAAGGCGCTCTCATTCTACTCAAAACGCCGCCGCGGACGCTTGAACCCCGACACCCGGACCTGTCGGCGGACCGTGCCGGGCGATGGTCAGAGCTCGTCCAGGGGCCAGATCGGGCGACGCACCCCGCGGTAGGGCCGAGCCTTAAAGTCCTTCGTGCACAGCGCGCCTGTATCGACCTCCACGACCTCGCGCGCGATCGGCTCGAAGGCGGCACGGAAGTGCTGCATGGACTTGACCACGAGGGTGGAACATCGAGTCGGATCGATTCCGAGCGACGTGAACTGGGCGAGGTCGATCGCCTGGCCGTTGTTGCTGATGACCACGATGTCGATCCCGCCCACTCGCAAGCGCGCGCTCAGGCCGTAGCTGCGGCTGACGCCGCCACCCATCGGACCGTACTGGATCACCTCGCCGTCGGTGATCGCGGCGACATGGGCCGTAAGGCGAAAAGGTCCGCCGCCGACCGTGGGGTCGACCTTACCGCCGAGGTCGAGCATCACGGTGTTGCCGACCCCGGCGGCCTGAGCCTCGCGCACGGCTTGCGGATCGCAGATGGCATGGAAGGCGGCATTGCGGATATCAGCCTCAATGAGCGCCCTCAGCAGGGTGGTGCTGTCGCCATAGGCGCCGGCGCCGGGATTATCCGCATAATCCGCGATGATGAGAGGCCGGTCGGCGCCATTTGCAAGTCTGGCCTTCGCCATCGCTTCGGGCAAGGGCGTGAAGTGGATGGTGGAGTGGTGGCGCTGCTCCCAGACGTAATCCATGAGCGACTCGGCAAGCTTCTGCGCCGCCGCGCGATCGCCGTCGGTGGTAACCGCGACGGACGGCCCGATGTCGTGCACGTCAGCGGAGGAGAAGCCGGCCTGAATGCTGACGACGAGCGCCTGTCCGCTCCGTTCGATGTCGTCGGCGCGACGCAGGAGTTCGATCATCGGCGCGCTCGTCGTGCGCCCGCCGTCGAGCGCATAGAGCACCGGGCGCCGGGCCACGGCAACCACCGGCGCGATTTCGCCCGCCATAGCGCGGTGAAGGAGGCGTGCGCCCTGCCAGGCACGCTCGTACTGGTCGACATGCGGATAAGTGCGGTAGGCAATGAGCGCGCTGGCGTGACGGGCCATGGCCTCGGTCACCGTCGCGTGCAGGTCGAGTTCAACCACGACCGGCACCTTCGACCCGATGGTGGCGCGCAAGCGGGCCAGGAGTTCTCCCTCCCCGTCGTCGTGGCTCTCAGTCGACATGGCGCCGTGGAGGTGCAGGAGGACACCGTCCACGCCCGATGCGGCCGCGACGATCTTGTCCGCGATTGAGTCGAAGGCTGCATCCGTGACCCGGCCGGAAGGATTGGCATGCGCCGCGATCGGGTGGGCGAGGCTCCAGCCGAGTTCCTCCGCGGCCTCGAAGGCAGCGCCGAGCGCCGACCATGTCCCTCGGTAGGTGGCCGCGACCTCGTCGTCGTGCTGGAGTTGGCAGCGCCGGAACGCCGCCTCGTCGGTTGGCTGCACGCTGAAAGTGTTGGTCTCGTGCATGAACTCGGCCACGAGGACGCGCGGGCGCATGGTTTCTCCTTATGAGGATGCGAACTTGCTCAAGGCCGTGCGAGGGCGCGCGGGCTCGGGATACCGAAATAGAATAGGACCTCGCCGGGCTTCGCGATGGGATTGGGAAAAACCAGGAACCCGTCGCGCGGGGCGAGGATCGGCGTGCCCGCGGCGCGTCGGGCGATGACCTGACCGGCTGTGACGGCGTCGCCCGTTCCAAAGCCTTCGTCGATTTGATCGCCCTCTGCTTCGCACAGGCAGACATCTACCATGTGGACCGCGCTTCGGGCCGTGACCGCCGGGGCAGGCGCATCGATGAGATCGAGATGAGCGAGCGCCCGACAGATCGCCTCGAAGCCCACACCAGGAGCGGCTGGGTCGTCGTGCTGACCGCACTCGATCGTGACGCCATAGCCACCGGCATGGCGCATGTATTCCGTGGTCCCGACGCCGTCCGACACCGGGCGGCCCGGCAGGCCCAGACGGCGGCGCTTGTCGTACGCGCTCCCGAAGACCTCAAGCCAGCCGTGGAACACGAGGATCGGACCGAGGCAGGTCGCGAAGGCGGTCTCGGCGGCGGCGTGAGCGAACGGCTCGAGATCGCCCCGGTTGTCGGAGGGACCGGCGAACACGAAGGGCAGGCCTCGGCCTTTGAAGGAGTGGATGTCGAGCAGGACGTCGTGCTGCCGCAACAGGGCGCAGAGCCGATTGCCCACGCAGTCCTCATAATCCTGCGGCAGAACCTTGTCGGCGAGATCCCGGTTCAAGTTCCTGTCCCCTTCGCGGCTGCGCTGGCGATAGGCCTTGAGGTTGGCGATGGGTACAAACGATACGGCGCCGCGGCGGATGACGATGCGCCCGGCGCGCATCTCGGCAATGGCCCGTCCGATCGCCTCTGGCCCACAGGTCTCGTTACCATGGACGGCGCCGAGCACGATGAGCTCGGGGCCAGGCTCGAGGCCGACGAAGCGCACCACCTCAAGGGGGCCATCGTCCCGCGGCCGCTCCGGCGTATTCTCCTCGGGCGAAATGTCGATCACCATCCCAGGTTCGAGGCGCCGCACGAAATCGAGGAGGTGCTCGGGCTTCACGCCGATGCAGCCCGCGGTGCCGCTCCCGTCCGAGCGCGCGGCGTGGATGAACAGAGCGCTGCCGCGGCCGGTCTCAGCGACGGCGTCATTGTAGCCAATTGGGATCGCGATCGTGAACAGCGGCTCGCCGCGCGGCCGCGACAGGCGATCGCCCGTCCGCTCGCCGCCCTCCGCCCGAACCAGGTGGTTGTAGGCGGGCCCGTCCTCCTCCCAGATCATGTCCGGGGCAAGGGGCACGAAGGGAAAGGCGACGTCGCGCGGGAAGTCCGGCCAGGCGGCTGCATCGAAGAAGCCGTATCGCAGTGGGAAAACCCCGATCGGGGTGCGCCTGTCGCCCTCGCGCTTCAGGGAAGCGACCACCAGCCCACCCGTGCCCACCGTGCAGGGCACCTGCCAGTCGCCGATCGAGAGACGGCCTGCATGGAGCGGTGCATCGGTGGCAGGAACACGGACGCGGATGGTGGGAAGGCGGGTCATAGGGCTGGTGTCTCGGCTCAGGATCGGCGCGTCAGACCGGCGGGAGTTCGGCATGGCGCCGGCAACGGACCGCGTGGCCGTCGCCAACGGCCTCCAGGGCCGGAACGGGTGGTGCGCGGCAGAGGTCGCGAACGAAGGGGCAGCGGGGGTGGAAGCTGCAGCCGCTCGGCGGATCGAGCGGGTTCGGGATCTCGCCCGTGATCTTCAGGGCGGGCGAGCGCCCAAACGGATCGGGAATGGCGGCGATCAGCCCACGCGTGTAGGGGTGGCGCGGTTGCGCGAAGATCGCCTCCCAGGGTCCGGTTTCGACGATCCGGCCGAGATACATCACGGCGACACGGTCGCTCATGTGCTCCACGACGCCGAGATCGTGGCTGATCATCAGATACGAGAGCCCAAGCCTATCCTTGAGCTCCAGCAGGAGGTTGATGATCTGGGCGCGGATCGAGACATCAAGTGCGGAGACCGGCTCGTCGAGCACCACGACCTTTGGCTCCAGGATCAATGCGCGCGCGATGCCGATGCGCTGGCGTTGCCCGCCCGAGAACTCGTGCGGATAGCGTTCCGCCTGGTCGGGCCGTAATCCGACTTGGCGGAGCATCGCGGCGATACGGTCGTCGATCTCGCTGCGGCTGCGGACTCCATGCAGGTGCAGGGGTGCGGCCAGGGACACGCGCACGGTTTGGCGGGGGTTGAGCGAGGAATAGGGATCCTGGAATACGATCTGCGCGATGCGCGCGCGCTCCATCCGGTTCAAGTCGGCGCCAACCTCTCGACCGTCAAGGGTGATGCGACCGCGCGTCGGCACCTGCAGACCGATAATCGCGAGGGCAAGCGTCGATTTCCCGCATCCTGATTCGCCGACGAGCCCGAGGCACTCGCCCGGCTTCAGATCGAGATCGACACCGTCCACGGCCTTGAGCCAGCGCTGCCCGCCGAAAATTCCGCCGAGGAGCCCTCCGCGCGCGGGGAAGTGCACCGCGAGATCTTCGACTTTGAGAATGGGTTGCGCGGAAAGGCCGTCTGGGCCGTCCGGCCGGTCCGCGGGTGTGACGGCCTGGATGGCGGCGCTGGACGCCGTTGCGGTTGGGCTAGCCATGATGGTGACACCGGACGGTGCCGTTGCGCAGTGGAGTGATCGCCGGGTCGTTCATCCGGCAGATATCCGTAGCCCTCTGGCAGCGCGGATTGAAGCGGCAACCCTCCGGGAAGGCGGTGACAGGCGGCACCACGCCGGAGATCTCCTGGAGCCTGCGCTGGCCATTCCGCGACCGGGCGCCCAGAAGCGGCAGCGAGGCCACGAGGCCGTTCGTATAGGGATGGCTCGGCGTGCGGAACACCTCCTCTGCTGCGCGCTCCTCCACGATCCGGCCAGCATACATGACCCCGACCCGTCGGCACATGTTGGCGATAAGGCCGAGGTCGTGGCTGATCATCAGGACAGCGGTTCCCTTGGCCGCGCAAAGGTCACGGATGAGGTCGAGAATCTCAGCTTGCACGGTTACGTCGAGGGCGGTTGTCGGCTCGTCGGCGAGGAGCAGGTCCGGGTTGCAGGCCAGCGCGATGGCGATCATAACGCGCTGGCGCATGCCGCCCGAGAGCTGGTGGGGATAATCCTTCACGCGCCGCTCGGGTGCCGGCACGCGGACGCTGGCAAGCGCCTCCACGGCCCGCCGCTCCGCCTCGCGCCATGACGCGCCCTCATGCAGAACGAACATCTCGGCAATCTGCCGGCCGACCGGCGAGACGGGGTTCAGGGCCGTCATCGGCTCCTGGAAGATCATGGCGATGCGCCTGCCGCGAAAGGAGCGCATGGCCGCGGGCGGAAGGTCCTGGATGTCGCGTCCGTCGAAACGAATCGTGCCGCCACCCAGGGATAGCGGCGGGCGCAGGAGCCCGATCAAGCCGAGCGCCGTAACGCTCTTGCCGCAGCCGGATTCGCCCACGAGACCATAGGTTTCGCCGCGCCCGATGCTGAAGGACACGCCCTCGACCGCGGCAAAGCGGGAGGCGCCGATCGTGAGGTCGATCCTGAGGTTCTCGACTTGGAGGAGCGGAGATCCGCTCACACTCGGGCCGATCAGCCTTGAGTCCGGAAGGAGAGGAGCGCCGCTCACGCCCGGCGGGTCCTTGCCTGCGGGTCCAGGATGTCGCGCAGCCCGTCGCCGAGAAGATTGAGGCCAAGCACCGTGGCGAAGATCGCAAGACCCGGGAAAATCGAGATCCACGGCGCCGTGGTGATCTGGTCTCTCGCATCGGAGAGCATCGAGCCCCAGCTCGGGAAGGGCGGCCGGATGCCGAGCCCGAGGAAGGACAAGGCCGCTTCGGCGAGCACCGCACCGCCCATGCCGAGGGTGCCGATTACGATGATGGGCCCCAGCATGTTGGGCAGGAGTTGGGTGGCCATGATGCGCAGATCCCCATAGCCCAGAACCTTCGCGGCCTGGACGTAGCCCTGGCTCTTGAGCGAGAGCGCCGAAGCCCGAGCGAGGCGGCAAGTAAAGGACCAATTGGTGAGGCCGAGCGCGATGAGGAGGCTCGTGAGCCCGGGGCTCAGGATCGCCATGATGGCGAGCGCGAAGATCAGGGAGGGGATGGCCAGCATGAGGTTGGTGAGACCGTTGACGACATCGTCCCACCAGCCGCCCCAATAGCCGGCCGAGAGGCCGAGGCAGACGCCAATCACCGTGTTAATGAGCTGCGATACGATACCGACGGTGAGCGAGATACGGGCGCCGTAGAGCACACGGCTGTAGATGTCGCGCCCCTGGGCGTCGGTGCCGAACCAGAAGGCGCGGCCGGGCGGCTCCTCGGCGTACATCAGGTCGGCGTCGAGCACCGGATCGGTGTGGGCCAGCCACGGGGCCAGCAGCCCGGCAATCACCACGGTCGCGAAAAGCGCGCCTCCGATGACGAGATTGGCTCTGAGTCTCATCGGGCCCTCAACTGTATTTGATGCGGGGATCGATCAGCGCGCAGAGCACGTCGACGAGCGTGTTGGCGAACAGGAAGAACAGCACAATCAACAGGATTGCGCCCTGCACGACTGGAATGTCGCGCAGGGTTACGCTGTCGACCAGGAGCGAGCCCAGACCTGGCCAGGAGAACAGCTTCTCGACCACGACCGCCTGCCCGATTACGCTCCCGAACTGCAGCCCAACGGTGGTGAGCACGATGACGAGGACGTTGCGGGTGAGATGCCAGCGCACCACCCGTCCCTCGCCCATGCCCTTGGAGCGGGCGGTGCGGACGAAATCGGCATTCATAATTTCGAGCACCGCAGCGCGGGTTGTGCGTGCGAGAAGTGCCAGTGGTGCGACCCCGAGCGCCACCGCGGGCAGCACGAGGTAGCGCGGGTCGCGGCCATAGCCGAAACTCGGCAGCCAGCCGAGCTTTAGGGCGAACAGGTACATCAGCAGGAGCCCAAGCCAGAACTTCGGCACGGAAAGCCCCGACACGGCCGTCACCATCGAGACCGAATCGATCACGCTGCCGGGCTTCAGCGCGGCCACGAAGCCGAGCGGCACCCCAATCACGATGGCGAATGCCATGGCGGCGAAGCACAGCTGCAGGGTCGGCCAAATGCGCTCGGCCAGCACATGGGCGACCGGCTGCCGCGTGCGAAACGAGGTCCCGAGATCGAGCTGGGCGAGCTGGAGCACGTATCGACCGAAACGAAGATGAACGGGATCGGAGAGCCCGAGCTCCTTGTTCATACGCTCGACGACGGCGGGATCCATGACGCTGCGCCCGTCGTCGCTGAGACTTGACGCAAAGGTCCCGGGGATCACGCTGAAAAGGACGAAGATCAGGAGCGCTACGGCCAGAACGACCGGTACCGTTTGCACGACGCGCCGCAGCAGGAAGGAGAGCATTCAAATCTCCGCCCCCTGCCCCCGGCGCGATGGGGGCAGAGGCGTCCTCGTGGTTGAATCACTCACTTGACCGGCGATGTCTCGTCGATCCAGACGCTCTCATAGTCCTGATAGGCGAGCTCTGTGGCGTTCGGCTGGAGCCCGTGCACCCAAGGCTGATGGGCGAGCACGGCCTTGTTGTAGTTGAAGAACCAAACAGGCGCCTCGTCCTGGATAATGGCATTCGCCTTCTTGAGGTTCTCGATCTTTTTTGCCGTATCGTCGCTGGCGCCAGCCTCATCCAGGAGCTTGTCGACCTCGGCGTTCCTGAAGGCGACATAGTTGCAGGCTGAAACCGGCGTGGCGGAGTGGAAGCATTTCAGCGCTGCGAGTGGATCAGGCCCGGACTGGACGGAATAGATGAAGGCCTGGAACTCGCCTTTGCGCAGAAGCTCCGCGAGCACGGTCGCTTCGACCGGCTTGATCTTCACCTTGATGCCCACGCGCTCGAGCATCGGGATAACGGCCTCGACGATGGGAACGCCCCAGCTCTCATTCGGCGACGCGGTCCACTCGAACTCGAAGCCGTTCGGGTAGCCTGCTTCGGCCAGGAGCTTCTTGGCCTTCTCGGGGTCGAAGGCATAAGGTTTCAGGTTGGGATCGTAGGCAGGGGAAGACGTTGCCAACCAGCTCGTAGCGCGGACGGCCTTGTTGCGTACGAGGCGGCGAATGATGAGGTCTGTGTCGATGGCGTGGTTGATCGCTTGCCTGACGCGCTTGTCGGAGAAGGGTTTGAAGCTGGGGTTCATGCCCATGTGCCGGGTGAAGACCTCAGCGACCTCAAGGAGCCCCTTGGAGAGGTTCGGATCCGCTTGATAGGCAACGTACTGCACGGGACCAAGGATCGCGGCGTCAATCTCCTTGTTGCGGAACGCCACGTCGCGCGCGGCCGCCTCGCCCATGATCGAAATCACAACGCGGTCTGCATAAGGCTTGCCGGGCTTGTAGAACTTCTCCCAGCGCTCGGCGATGAGGCGGGAACCGGGAACATACTCGACGAACTTGAACGGCCCGAGACCAATCGGCTTCGTCGCAAAGGTCTCTTTGGCGGCCTCGTCCGCAGGGTAGATCGCGGTCGTGTAGGCGAAGAAATAGAAGCCAGGATCGACCTTCTCGGTGAGCGTCATCTCCAGCGTTCCGTCGTCGATCTTACGCAGTCCGGAGATTTCCTTCGCTTGCCCTTTCTCGACCTCGACGGCACCCTTGATCATGCGGACGAAACGCGCGCCGGGGTAAGCCTTCGCGCCATCCATGATCCGGTTGAACGACCAGATGACGTCGTCAGCGGAAAGCTTACGGCCATGATGGAAGTAGGCGTCGTCGCGCAGCTTGAATGTATGAACGAGGCCGTCGCCGGAGACGGTCACGGCCGAGGCCAGCTCGGGGACGGGTTTGTTGGCAGCCGAGTCCCAATTGTAAAGCGTGCGATGGATCGCCCGCGCCCAGATTTCGTCTTGGGCGCGATTGCTGCTGTGGATGTCCATTCCAGCAAAGCTGGAGCCGTAGCCCGCCGTATAGCGGAACGTCCCGCCTCGGCGTGGTGTTTGCGCTTCTGCAAGACTGCAGAAGCCGACGACGAGGGCCGATGCAACGGCAATCGATTTCAACACGGCAGAGCTCCCCAAACTGCAGACCGGCCGACGCGCGGACAGTTCTACCTTGAGAGGTCTGATGCCTCCTCAGGCGGATCCGGAGCTTCCGTGGACGATCCTTCCGCCCAGGATCGTAAGTTCGCACCGGGTGTTGTCAAGGATGTCCTCGGGTGTCGCGGTCAGCAGGTTTCTGGAGAACACGGCAATGTCGGCGAGTTGCCCCGGAACGAGACGGCCCTTCACGCCCTCCATTTTTTGCGAGAAGGCGCCGAACTCCGTGTAGGCCTGGAGCGCGTCCTCGATGGATACCCGCTCGCGCGCGTCCATGACCGTTCCCTTCCAGGTCTTACGCGTGACCATTGAATAGAGATTCGGGAAGGGGTTCGGCTCACAGACCGGCGCGTCACTGCCGGTCGCAGGCTTGAAGCCGAGATCGAGCCATGTCCGGAACGGGTAGCTGCTCAAGGCGCGCTCGGGCCCCAGCACCGAGAGGTAGGCGTCGCCGAAATCGTAGATGAAAACCTGCTGGGGGCAGGGATAGATTCCGGCCTCTTTCATTCGGCGATGCTGCTCCGGCGTCGAGAACCCACAATGCTCGATGCGGTGGCGCCGGTCCGGGTCGGGATGAGCTGCGAGCGCCCGCTCGTAGGCCGTGATGAGCTGCTCGATCGCGCCGTCGCCGATCGCATGACAGGCAAGCTGGTATCCCTTCCCATGGAGATCCGCGACGAGGGCGTCCACCTCCTCGTCGGGCAGCATCTGCACGCCGATCGTGCGGTCATCGCCGAGATAGGGCTCCCGCATCCATGCGGTGCGGCCGCCCGCGGACCCGTCGAGGAAGAGCTTGACGGCGCCGATCGTTAACATGTCGTCGCCGGTGCCCGAGACGAGCCCCGCAGCGTGGCATTCTGGTACGATGCTTCGTCCAGGGTCGCCCAGCAGGGTCAGCCACGTCCGGACCGGGAGTCGATCCTCGCGTTTCGCGCGGTGGTAGGCGGCAATCTCGCCAAAGCCTCCGCGTTGGCCCACTGCGGCGTCCATACAGCTCGTGATGCCATAGGAGAGCAGATGCTGGCCGCCGCGTTCGATGCCGGCGACGAGATCGTCCTCGGACGGTGTCGGGATCACCTCCCATACCGGAGCGCGCGCATTTTCGGCCAGCAGACCCGTCAGATCGCCGTTCACCTGTTCAATGAGACCACCGGGAGGTGTCGGAGATGATTCGTCGATGCCGGCGAGTTCCAGAGCGCGCGAGTTGCAGATGGAGATATGGCCGCAGGTCCGTACCAGCATGACGGGATTGTTCGGCGCAACGCGATCAACCTCTGTGCGGTGCGGATGACGCTGAACGTCGAGTTTCGTTTGATCGTAGCCCCGCGCGAGAACCCACTCGCCAGGGCGGGCTGAGGCAGCCCGCGCCTGGATTGCACCAAGCAAGGTATCGAGGGTGGGCGCGGCGGCGGGCCGTGCATCGACCCAACCCATCGTGAGGCCGAGCGAGACAAGATGGAGATGGGAGTCGTTAAGGCCAGGGCCAACCGCCCATTGAGATCGACAACCTGTGTCGATGGGCCAATGAGCGGCGCGATGTCGGCGTCACTCCCAACAGCGAGGATGCGGTCCTGCCAAACCGCCACAGCTTGGACGATTCCCTCCTGGCGACCGCACCAGATGGGGCCATTCCTTAGGACGAGGCTGGCCTTCACGGAGCGTGACGAGGACGATCGCTGATTCGAGGGTGACATGGGCTGGCTCAGGCTGAGGTGAAAGTCGACCGCGTCAACAGACCTCCACCTGCGATGAATTACAACCCGTCATCCACAGTCCAGGAGCCAGAGCCCGGATGGTCGACGCAAAAGGCGCGCACCTTTTGAGACGTGTTCGGTGGGATTGGGCAAGGTCGACGCTGAACCATCTGCAGCGCCGAACCGCATCCTCAGGGCGCAACGGGGTTTGCGTCGTGCGGACCTCAAAAGCCTAGGGCGCAGCCGTCCTTCCGCGGGTCGGAAGCGCCGATGAGAACACCGCGGTCATGATCGATCCAGATGGCCTGCGCACCACCCATGGGGGTCTCCAGTCTCTCGACGCGGTGACGATGGCTCTCAAAATGGCGAATCGTGGTCTCGTCGATGCCCGCTTCCACCTGTAGCGTACCGTTCAAGCCAAATACGCGCGGAGCGTCGACGCCGGATTGCAGGTCCATGCCCTCCTTGAGGAGGCGCAGCAACAAATGCGCGTGACCGGCAGCCTGGTACTGCCCGCCCATGACCCCAAACGGCATAAGGGCTCGCTCACCCTTCATCACCATACCCGGGATGATGGTGTGCATGGGCCGCTTGCGAGGGGCCAGGCCGTTCGGATGGGCGGCATCGAGCCTGAAGCTCGTTCCGCGGCAGTGAAGGAGGACACCGCTCCGGGGCGCCAGGATGGTTGATCCGAATGCGTTGAAGAGCGAATTGATGAACGACACCGCAAGCCCGTCTTGATCGACGACCGACAGGCAGATCGTATCCGTCTCCCACGGAGCGGCACCCAACGAGGTCTCATGGGAAATCGGCAGGTCCACCGCGTTGCGCACGAAGGCCACCGCGGCATCCGAGAGAAACTCCTGGACCGAGACCGGCATGGCGGCTGGGTCGGTCACCACAGCGTCCCTCAGAGCATAGGCGGCCCGTGAGACCTCGGCGAAGAGACGCAACTTCGCCGCCTCGTCCGAGATCCTTGTATAGCGCTCCCAGCCCTCGAGCGCCTTCAGGATCAGGAGCGCCGTCAGTCCTTGCCCGTTGGGTGGGCACTCGAGCACGTCCACCCCTTCGAATGTCGAAGAGATGGGCGCCTCGTATGTTGAATGCTGTCCCATGAAGTCGTCGAGGGTGTGGACGCCTCCTAGCGCATTGAGAGTGTCGACAATGTCGCCGACAACTTCCCCTGAGTAGAAGGCATCTCGCCCTCCTCGGCCGATGGCGCGCAACGTCCTTGCGAGTGCCGGCTGGCGATGAACGTCACCGACGAGCGGCGCTTTGCCCGATGGAAGGAAAACCGCGGCCGCAGGAGGATGGTAGCGGAGCCTGGCCTCGTTGCGTTTCCAGTCGAAGGCGACCCGAGGCGCAACCGCGTAGCCCTCCTCGGCCTTAATGGCCGCCGGCTCTAGAAGCCTCGCAAGATCGAGCCTGCCGTAGTCCCGATGCAACTGGCCCCAGGCGTCGACCGCACCAGGAACAGTCACCGCGAACGGAGAATTGTCCTCGATCACAGTGATGCCCTGGCTTGCTGCTCTTTCCAGGGTCGCAGCCGCTGGGGCTCGGCCTGAACCGTTGATGGTTATGGGCGACTGGCCGGGAGGAGCGACAATCGCGAAGCAGTCGCCGCCCACCCCGGTCATGCCAGGCTCAACCACTCCCAAGAGCGCACAGGCTGCAATCGCTGCATCCACCGCGGTCCCGCCGCTCTTGAGAACTTCCAATCCGACGAGCGAGGCTTCGGGATGGGACGTCGCGATCATGGCACGCGTGCCGTACACGGCGGATCGGCCGGGCAGTTGGAAGTTGCGGGTCATGAGCGCTACCAATGTGGGTGAGATGGTGAAACGAGCACAGCGACGGCGGACGCGGCCATACAAGACTCGTCGCCCCGTTGTGCATACCATGAGGCTGCTGCAGCGATAAATGGATCGGTCGCGCGCTTTGGGCACCGTCGTGATGGAGACCGGTTGTCTTGAGAACACCTGACACGAATGCCTCCCAGACGAACACCTCAGCTTTGCCTGAGACGAACGTTGCAAGGCTGGTGGTCGCCTCCATCTGTCCAGTGGCCTGACGCAGCTGCGTCGATGTCCGTGGCATCAATGCCAAGGCTGCCCGAGCGCGCCCGAACCAGCGCCTGCCGACCAAGCCCGATTGTACAGCGTTTCGACACCGCCCCTCCGGCTGGTGATGCGGGTAAGCTCTGCCCTACGTGGTGTCCAGATCGGAGCTTCGAACCCAAGAGCGACGGGTGTGCCGCTGGTCGCGAGTGCACCGACCCGCTCCATTGCTTCCGCGAGCTCCGATCCGGTGCCATGGCGGCCCTCCCCGTCACCCATCCGATACGCGTTGGGCCACCGACATCAATGCAGATCACGTGAGGGGTCATCGGCTATCTCTCAATGCTGGGAACTGACACGGCCCGCCTCGCGGGTAGGCCGTCACTCGTGCCGCCGCCTGTTTGAAGGCCGGATCGTTGTAGTCAAAAGGCTGCATCGAAGCTGGTGAATTCTCCTAGGGTGTGAATCGGCCCCGAAATGGGACCCACCATGTTTGTGGGCTAAATCTCTGAAGCTGTTGCATGTCCTCAGCCCTGTGGCGAAATCTGCCGATGTTCAAGCGGGACCAACCAAAGGCTCAATAGCGTGAGACTGATCAAGAACTTGCATCACTACGGCCGGTGGGTTCCAGTTGGACGCCGATCCACACCCTGGCCTCAGAGCCTGTACCCGACCACTTGACTGACCTGATCCACCGCCTTGAACACCAGAGACAAACCGATGAGCGCCGAGACTGAGTTTAAGGAGCAACTCGTCTCAGCGATCCCGAGCTTGCGAGCGTTTGCCCTGTCGATGATCAGAGACCGGGACAAGGCTGATGATCTGGTCCAGGAGGCGATCACCCGAGCCTGGACCAAACAGGACCGCTTTGAGCCGGGCACAAACCTCATGGCATGGCTCTTCACCATCCTGCGGAACACCTTCTATTCCCACTACCGGAAGCAGGGCAGAGAGGTAGCCGATCCTGACGGCGCGTATGCCACGCGGCTCAAGACGCGCCCTGAGCAACAGTCGCATCTTGACTTCAAGGATATGCAAGCCGCGTTACAGCTCCTGCCTTCTGACCAGCGCGAGGCCCTTCTCCTGATCGCCGCCGAGGGGTTGTCCTATGAGGAAGTCGCGGAGATTACAGGTGTGGCCGTCGGCACCGTGAAAAGCCGGGTGAACCGAGCCAGAGGCCGCTTAGCGAAGCTGCTCGCCGTCGAGGATGACGATGATGTAGGGCCTGATCCTGTCGTGAAGGCTGTGCTGGAAGCTACAACCTAGCTCGGGCTTTGGGCTTCCCTCATGACCATCCATTGCTTCAAAATCGGCGACCGTGTGCGCATTGGCGCGAGCATCCGCCCTCGGCTGGGCGAAACATATCTGGACGGCATCGTCCAGGAATGGCCTGAGGGGATCTACGAGGTAACCCGCCTCTTGCCAGAGCTGGACGATGGGGAGCCGCAGTACCGCGTGAAGGGGGCTGATGGGCAGAACGAGCGGGTCGTGCAGGAGAGCCGCTTGATGCCAGCTATCAGCAAGCCTCAGCCCCACCGATAAGCTATCGGGCAAGCTAGGGGTGGCACAGGAGGAAACCGCCTCAAACCGCCTTAGCGTTTAGGGTCACGGGTTCTCTCGGCTTTTTCCAAGGGCTCCCGCCCCTCTGCAGGGAGAAGGCCCTGGGTTAAGGGGCTCCGGTTCTCAGGTGGGCACATAGCCCTCCGAGCTCTTCTGCAGCAAGTATATCAGGCTCTACGCAGCCTGATGAGTGCTCCGTATCTGTCGCGCGCACAGGTGGGCGCTGATCTTCCCCTGCACCGCCTTCTTGACCTCATCGATCTTCGCGAGTCGGTACACGCGCGGATCAGTTTGCCCTGGATGAGCTCTAACGTCCTCGGGGCCAGACCGCTCCTTGGTTTGCATCAGGAGGAGATCGGCATTCTCGCCGGTTACAATGAAGGTGAGGGCGAACCGTACCTCATCGGGGTGCCGCAGGGAGTACCGCACCGCGTAGACGTTGCGAGCGGTCACTGCCATGCGACTTCTCTGCTTCAGCACAGCGGATCGGCCATACTCCTTCTCGATGTTCTTGGCGATTTCGTCGAGCACCCGCGCAACCGGCTCGAACTTGGCGCGTGCCAAGGCGAGCCTCCCATGATCAACGTTGGTCTGCATAGGGATCCCCATCCTTGTGGTTCTTGATCTTGGCTGAGGAACACATTGCTCTAAATCAAGTTTCAGCGTGGCCGTTGCCTTTGTTCCGCCTTCCCACAAAGGCTGGAGGGTCGCCCCTCGTGTTAGCGAGAGCCGAAGCAGGCCCTCTTAGGGCTGAGCTACCAAAGCGGCTTTATTCCACGAGCAGGGCTTCAGAGGCGTCGGACGGTCGCACCCGGAACGGGGCTTGGCGGTCGGTGTTCTAGAGCCATCAAACCATTGCCCTCCTGGATTTGCTCTCCCCGAAACAACACACGAACGTTCGTGAAGACAGGCGGGCTTGCCACCTTGTCAATCTGAGGAAGTGCTTACGATGTTCTTTGCTCTCGACCTCGCTCAAGCAGGCATTGGCCTTTTCATCGCCCTTGGGCTTGGCGCTCTCATCTACCCAGCTCAGAGTCGGTCCGAGTGGTTCATGAGGGCTGACAAAGCCTTGCGATCCTGCGGGTCATGAGCCTGATCATAGCGAGTTGCACGAAAGCCAGTTGAGTGCGCGTGAGGTTCTCGAAGTCCTTGGCG
>JAESFL010000376.1_pt1 | contig 35122 bp, 39 predicted proteins | sample 9269401 | NCBI WGS metagenome assembly JAESFL01 (sample SAMN14506025, study PRJNA617098) | algae metagenome | isolation source: Gloeocapsa sp. UFS-A4-WI-NPMV-4B04 and co-occurring heterotrophs from desert... | place: USA: Utah | collected 2006-10-01 | reverse complement strand
CACCCGGCAGACCCTCTACCGGCACGTCACGCCCAAGGGGGCGATCAGGCCAGACGGAGAAAAGCTCCTCGCCCGCACCGGTCGGCGGGCTTAGCGTACGTTTTCGACCATCCTCTCACCGGGCCCCTTCTGGATCGTACGATCCAAAGCCTCAGGGCCTACAGGTCCTTGGTGCTCAGCCGGTGCCCGACGACCGGGTGTGACGCCGGAGCCGGACTCCGCGGCTGCGCCGGGTCACGCGGGGCAATCGCGGGCTGCACCGGAGCGGGCCGGTGTTGCTTGGGTGCCGGCGGGGTCCCGGCGGGCGCGTGGGCCTTGGCCTTGCCGCGCCGACGCACGGGTTTGCGGCCGGCCAGCTCGCGCGCGGCGCTGCCGATGTACTGGCTCAGCGTCCCAAGGCTGAGCGTGATCCCCTTCAGGGCGAGGAGTTTCTGGATCTCGGCGTCGGTCTTGCGCTTGGCCTTGAGTGCCTTGATCTCCGGGAGCACGGCCTTGACTGATGCGTAGCCGGAGGGCTTGCGGTCCGGGGCGAGGCGGACCTGCTCGCGCAGGAAGGCGCGCAGCTCGTCGTGGGGATCGGGTTCGGCGGCCTCGCTCATTGCCCTCACCCCTCGCGCGCCGTCGTGGGCTTTGCAGCCCCATCGTCCGGATAGCGGCTGCGCCTGAGTGGACCTGCGAACCGCCCCGCCCCGTCATCTTGCAGGACTGCAAGATACCATGGCCGAGCTTAGGCCGGCGATAGACCTGGACTGCTTGTGGATAAGTGTAGGCCTACAATCGAAAACGGAGACACATCACGCACCGATGGTGCTGGGCGGCGGCCTAACATGCGGCTAAGCTATTGCTGGATCTTATAGCCCCGCTGTCCGGAGCCCAACATGGCCCGCCGTCCTGTCCGCGTGTCTCTGGACGAGGCACTCTGGGATGCGGTGGAGGCGGCGGCCCGAGCGCGCGGGATCGCGCCGTACCTGTTCGTCGAGGAAGCGCTGACCGCCGCGCTCGGTCCGTCCGAGACGGTGGCACGCGTGGCCGAGCTCGCCGAGGCTGCGGCCGCCAGCGCCCGCGAGGCCCAGGCGAGCGCGGCGGAGATGCGCGATCAGATCCAGGTGATCTCGGACTTCATCGTCGACCTGTACCGGGCCGAGGCGCAGGCGAGCGACGAGGCCGGTCGGTCGTAGCTCAGGGGAGGGCCTGGGCGATGATGACCTGCACGCGGATCACCAGCGTCGAGTACTACGAGTCGATGGCGCGCCAGATCCGGCGCGAGGCGGGTCTGAGCACGCCCGACACCCCGCTCGATGACACGGCCGCGGCGTACGCCCGCAAGGCGGCGGCCGAGGTCGGGGAGGAGGGCAGCGCGGCGTATGAGGCAGCCTACGCGGAGGCGTTCGACCGGGCGCTGGCGATGCTGCGTCGGGGCCATACGGAAGGCCGCGACCAAGTCGCGTACTACACTGATAACGGCGCGGGCGAGGCCAACGGTGTGTGGTGGACGCGCGGCCCCAGGTCCGAGGCTGGTCCGGGTCGGTCCAGCGACCCGTTCCGCCTGTGCCCGGACGGGACCGAGGTCGACGGGCGGGTGCTGCGCGACCTCGCGGCCGGGCGCGACCCGGAGAGCCTGGAGCCGCTGGTGCGGGCCTCGGCCAACGGCCGGCGCAGCGTCGGCTACGACCTGCAGTTCGCCGCGCCGAAGAGCGTGAGCGTGCTGGCCGCCTTCGCCGGTCCGGAGGAGCGCGCTCGGATCCTTGCGGCGCACGACCGAGCGGTGCGCCGGGCGCTGGACTACGCGCACGCGGCCGGGCTGATCGTGACCCGGACCGGGGCGCAGGGCCGGGAGCGGGCGCCGGCGGCAGGGGTGAGTGCGGCGGTGTACCGGCACTTCACCTCGCGGGCGCAGGACCCACAGTTGCACAGCCACGCCGTCCTACTCAACCTGTGCGTGCGTGCCGACGGTTCGACTGGAGGCCTCGACAACCGCGCGATCCTGAAGAACGCCGGCGGGATCGCGGCGCTTTACCGGAGCGAGCTGGCCAGCGGCCTGCGGGCCGAGCTCGGCTACGAGGCGGTGCGGGCCGGGCGCAACTTCGAGATCGCCGGGGTGGCCGAGCCGGTGCTGGAGCTGTTCTCCAAGCGACGGGCGGCGATCGAGCAGGCTGCACGGGAGCGGGGGTTCGACACTGCCGAGGATCGGGTCGCCGCCCAGGCCGCGGCCCACGGCACGCGAGCGCGCAAGGACCGGGAGACGCCACTGGCCGCCCTGGAGGCGGAGTGGGAGCGCCAGTTGGTTCAGGCCGGTTGGGGGCGGGCGGCGCTGTTCGAAGGGGTGCGGATCGCAGCCGACGGGATCCGCGCGGCGCGGACGGGCTCGGCGGCCGGGCGGGTGCAGCGCTTGGCCAAGGCCGGCCTGTCTGAAGCGCTGGCGATGCAGGCGGTCGTGGAGGAGCGCGCGCTCGTGCGCCGGGTCGCGGAGGCGCTGCAATGCGAGGCTGGGGCAGACGCGGTTCTGGAAGAGGTGGAGCGGCTGCGCCGGGACGGCGGCGTGGTCGCAGTCGGGTGCTCGGCCGCGGGCGAGGCGGTGTACGCGAGCCCTGAGATGATCGAGGCCGAGCGGGGGATGCTGCGCCGAGCCTACGCCCGGCAGGACGAGCGCGACTTCGTCCCGGACGAGGTTGTGGCGCGGGTGCTGGCGGAGCGGCCGAGCCTGCGTGCGGAGCAGCGGACGGCGGTGCAGCACGCGCTGAACCGGGACGGGGTGAGCGTGGTCGAGGGCAGTGCCGGCTCAGGCAAGTCGTTTGCCATGGCCAGCGTCGCCGAAGCCGTGCGCGCCAGCGGCGGCGAGGTGTGGGTAATCGCACCGAGCTGGAAGGCGGTGGACGTGATCCGGACCGACACGGCGACCGCCGAGGCGATGGCGCGGGCGGTGACCGGGTTCCTCAACCGGATCGACAAGGGCGAGATCGCGCTGGGGCCGCGGACAGCCGTGATCGCCGACGAAGCCGGGATGATCGGCACGCGGGATCTCGCCGCATTGGTCGAGGCCACGGGCGTGGCTGGGGCGAAGCTGGTGCTGAGCGGCGACACGCGCCAGCTCGCGCCTGTCGTGGCGGGCGCGCCGATGCGGCTGCTGGTGCGGGCGCTGGGCGCGAGCCGGATGGACGAGATCCAGCGGCAGCGTGGGCGCAGCGAGGCGGAGGGGGCGTGGATGCGGGCGGCGAGCGTGGACTTTGCCGCCGGCCGGACCGCGAGCGCGCTGGAGGCCTACGACCGCGGCGGCGCGATCACCTGGGGGGCGGACCGCGAAGCCACGATCGCCGCCCTGGTCGACGCCTACGCCGCGAGCCGCCTCGACCCCGAAGGGGCGCAGCGGACGCGGGCGGTGCTGACCGGCTGGAACAAGGACGTGCGCGCGCTCAACGCGCGGATCCGGGATAGGCTCAAGCACGACGGGCTGCTGCCGGAGGATGATGACGTGGTGATCGCCGCGATCCCGCGCGGAGGTAGCCGGGCCGAGGCGCTGGCGCTGGCGGTCGGTGACGAGGTGATCTTCGGGGAGACCGTCGAGGTCGAGAGCCAGACGATCCGCAACGCCGACCTCGCCCGGATCGAGGCGCTCTCCGGTGATCCGGATGATCCGGTGCTGACGCTGCGGCTCATGAAGAACGGGGCGCGCCTGAGCGCCCGGGCGAGTGCATTGGTTGGGCACCGCGATCCGGGCGAGCTGCAGGTGCCGCGGCTGCAGCACAGCTACGCCATGACCACGCACGCGGCCCAGGGCGTCACCGTCGACGAGGCGTTCGTAGCCGACCTACGCGGTACAGGGGCGGAAGCGACCTACGTGGCAATGACCCGGCATCGGCGTACGGTGCAGCTCTTCGTCGATACGGCCCGGATCCGGGAGCGACTGGAGGCGGCGCGCTCCGGGATCCGGGCGGAGGAGCGCGGCCTGCCGAGCAGCCGCGGCGGCGCGCATCCGGCACTCGCCCCGATCGGCTACAGCGAGATCCGACAGGCCTTCCTGGCGGAGAGCGCGAGCAGCGGCGGAAAGGCGAATGTCGCCGACTACGCCGTAGCTGATCTGCACGGCTGGTGTGGCGCGCCGGCCCGGTCGCGCGACATCCCCGTGCTGCCAGGCGGCAGGCTGGGCCTGGAGCGCGCGGGAGCGTGGAGGGCGGCGATTGCCGGGATTACTCCAGCCCCCGAGCATGAGCCGTCGCCGGCCGCCCAGGTGCTGCGCCGGCGCATGGACGCGCGCCTTCACGCGCCCGCAGCCTACCCGATCCCGCGCCCGGATCTGTCGGACCGGACGATCCCCCTCGCGCCCGATGGTCCTGGGCGGCAGGGCCGGGTCGGGCGGCTCGCCGCGATCCTGTGGCAGGGCTTGAGGCGCCATGCTCGGACGACCGCGGCCGCAGCACGAGGCGTGCTTCCGAAAGTGCTGGAGCGGTTTTCCGCCGAGATTGCGCTCGACCCACAGGGCCGGCCGGCGTTCGCCAGCCGGGATCCGTGCGGGTGCATCGAGGGGATCACGCGGACCGATGCGGACCAGTCTGGGATCGGGACGCCGCTGCCGGCAGATCCGAGGGGCCTGACGCTGCTCGGAGACCGCCGCGCTCCGGATCGGATCTACGTGGCGCGGACCGCGGCGGTAGCCCTGGGCCTGTACCAGCAGGACGGGTTGCCGGACCGCGCCCTGCTCTGCGGCTTAGGGGATGAGCCCGACGAGACCGACAGCACCCTCGCTCGTCTTATCGTCCAGCATCCGGACGCGCGTGTGCAGGTCGCGGTCGACGACCGGGAGGTTGGGTCGGAGGCCGAGGCGTTTGAGGCGCGCGTGCTCACGGCTTTGCGCAAGGTACGGTCGCGCGAGGTTCGGGTGACGGTGCACCGTTCCATACCCGTGGAGCTGTTTCCCGGTGAAAGCCGGGCGGTGCTGGCCGATCCGATCTCGAACGAGAAGGACCGCACCCGGGGACCTGGCGAGCGGACGGGACAGGAGCTTGGGGTGAAGACGATCCTTTCCACGCGACCCGTGCGGAGATCTCGGGGGCGGTAGGCTGAGCTGAGGAGATGCGGGTCCGTACCGGCGCCTCGGCCATGTGAGTGGGAACCCGGTATGTCCCTTTCACAGGCCTGAGCCAGGAGGCATGACGTACACGCCGCGGCTTAGCAAGAATTTTATGTGTGCTGATCACGATCCATACGGTGAATTCTGGTACGCTCAAGAGGTTGTTTGCGAAGCAAACAACGCGGACCCTAATTTTTTGCAACAGGCCAGAATTTATTGCGATCGACCATCGACCAGTTTGTTATGGTTAGTATGACTTTAAAGTGAACGTATATTCTCAAGATATCAGCATCTTGTGTTTTTGGATCCGAGGTTCAACTTACGAGTCCGTCCCCAGCAGAGGAGCGGACATGAACAAGTATTTACGGAACTTTGACAAGCAGCGTGCAATCCTTCTATATGGTGTTGCAGTCAAAGAGCGGCTTGATTTCAGCCCGCTAGCTCTGAAGCTGTTCAGGTACCGAGGTCTGTCTCGGGAAATGATCGAGTGGCTGAATTGTGCGCGGTGGGTCAAAAACGCTGGAATGAAGCTCACGGAAGCCGATCAACGAAAGCTCGAGTACCTTCACGATCGCATCGTCGGAAAGCCCAACGGCGATGGGGGGCCTCCCGCAAGAGTCCAGGAAGCTACTGCGAGCAGCGATGATACTGACGACGGAGGCTCTGACGGAGCTGAGCTGACCGTTGCCGATCTCATCCGTGCTGCGCACACGGATGAAGACGATGAGGAGGCTAAACCCTCCCCCATCCGCCCCGTGCAGGAGCCCACTCCGGTGCCGCCGGTTGCCGCCGCGGAGCCCGAGGAAACGACGACCAAGCCTGCTGGTGGGCTGGCTAAGTGGCTGTCCCGGAAGGGGAGCGGACCTGAAATCGGCTAGTGGCCTTCGAGCGGGATCGGCCAGTCCATGGTCGATCCCGCGCTCAATGTGGTGGCAAAGGGGACTCGGCTACTCGGTCGCTATTAAGTTGACCGCTGATGTAATCACCGAGAGCGCACTCGGATCAAGTGCGATCTCCCCGTCCTTCTTCTCGCCAATCCGCCTAGGTGATGCGCCGCTATTATCGAAAATCCAGGCTTGGTCCGCCTGTTCCAAAAACCAGGGAAGTTGATCGAGGGAGCCGGTATACCGCTTGCGTACCTTATCGTCCGGCACGGTATGCCCCCCCTTGGCAACGCGAAACTTGATCCGCTCGATCGAATGGTCGGGGCTATCGAGAATGACGTAGAAGAGCCACACGATAAATCCGCGCGCCTTCGCTGCGTTGACGAGGCGCCGGTACTTATCCGTCGATAGCACGGTCTCGACGCCGATCGTCTTGTGGACCGCGATCGACGCGTCAACCCATGCTTCAATGCGCTTCACGGCAGTTAGATTGGCCTCAGGCAGCGCTTGCCCTTCAATCTCGCTGATCCGCGCGGCCAGCAAGTCGGGATTGACGATCCAGACGGATCGCCCTCCCCATTCGAGGTCCGTGTTCGCGTAAACGCTGCTTTTCCCCGATCCGTTGGGTCCGGCAACGATCAGGAAAACAGGTTGCTCAAGCTTTGGGGGGGACACGATCACGGACGCCGGCAACCGCCTTGTTCTCGCGACGTGCCTTGTCGACGTTCTTGGCGAAGACGTAGTTAAGGTCCTGGCCGAACGTTTTGCTCTGTGCGTCGATCGTATGGAAGGTCAGGAACTGACCGCTGCTGGCATCGCGCACACGCTTCTGCACGACGGCGACAGCGTGCTTGTCGGCCTTCGAGCCACCGAGCTTCCTGACGACGACCTTGGCCATGACTGCTCCAACCCGCGAGCCAATATAGCGATCTCGGTGCATAGCGAAAGGGCCACCATCATGTGCACTGACCGGTCAATCTTACGCGGCTGCGGCGCCTGACTGGCCTGTCCCATGAAAACTTCCCCACACTAGGTGCTCTGTGCCGCGTCCCACCATCGCCCATCGTGCGGTCGCAGCAGGATCGATGCGCAGGAAAGTGCGCAGCGATGCCCAGCGTGCATCATCGTGCTTGAGCTTGGCAGGAGGGGCGGCTACAAGCGCGGCCCTGGACAGAAAAAAGGCCACTCCCATGCAGGAGCGGCCCGGAAGTCTAGGGAGGAAACGCCCAAGAAGGGCTGTCGTGCTCGCGACGCCATCGCGTGCTCGACAGGGATCAATCTATCCCGTGCAGTGCAGCAAACAAGGCCACACACTTTCCGTGCCGCACAAATTCGTTCGTATGTGAACGACCGCGTGTGCTAGCGCACGCTCGCCTTCGTTTGAGCGGCCTCGCCTTCCTGGCCGTACCGTCTAGATTTTAGCGCGCTGCGTGTAAAATTCAGGGCCAATCATCATTTGTTCCGTTGACCTATTCGAGCGGCCTTGATTTGGGTTTCGCCGATCAAAAGGGGAAGCCACCGTGGAAACCGTCAGTGAACAGCCGTCTGCATCAAGCGTGGATCAGATCGAACTCACGACACAGATTGTGTCTGCTTACGTCGCCAACAACCATGTGCAGCCGGGCGAGCTAGCAAGCCTTATCGGCAACGTTCACGCTACGTTGGGTAGCCTGGGTCAGCTCCCTCAAGCGGCCGAAGCTCCTGTTGAGAAGCCGACCCCAGCTCGGATCCGCAAATCGATCACGCCAGATGCGTTGGTCTCCTTCGTGGACGGCAAGCCCTACAAGACGCTCAAGCGGCACCTGACCACGCACGGGATGGATTTCGCGGCCTACCGCGCGCGCTACGGTCTCCCGGCCGATTATCCCTCGACGGCGCCCAACTACTCGGCCCAGCGCTCGGCGCTCGCCAAGAGCCTTGGGTTGGGCCAGATCGGTAAACGGTCGGCACGGTCCGGCGATGCTGACGTGACCGAAGTTCCGGACGAAGCACCAAAGCGGCGCGGACGCCCGAAGAAAGCTGTAGAATAGCTCACTTGCCACAACCAACGCAAAAAAACCGCTCCGGTTAAGGAGCGGTCCGAGTCTTGGGAGGAAGTTTAAGCCAAAAACCAGAGTTTTTGGGTACAATCACTTGATCACGCGAACACCGGAACGGATGGAGCCGCCCCTCCCGGCAAGATCGATGGCCACGTGCCAGTGCCCGGCTCCAGGCACAGCGACCCTGAACGGCGATCGCGTGATGTAACCACCATAGTACCCGTGGCGACGGTTATTGCGATAGCTGCTGAAGTCGCTGCTATCCATGAGCTTGACGTTGGCTGCCGTGTCAAGCGTGACCTCGATCACTTCGCCGCCGCTCAGATAGCCCAGATCGTTGTGTAGAAACTGCATGATTGCCTCTTACGAGTTACGCTCAGTGGAACGCGGATTGCGCTGACCGTAGGTGTTGCTCACGTACTGGCCGGAGACAGCGCTACGGAAATGAGGCCCGCTTGAACCCTTGGGTCCGGGCGCCTCGTGAACCATGGTGTGGGGGCTTGCCTTGCCGTGCTTGGCCGTGACGTACCGACCGCTGATCACGCTGCGGTACCCCCCGCCGGAACCACCCTTCGCCATACGTTAACCTCCTAGTGTCACTCACCGCGTTGCCCAAACGGCAACCGATTGCTACATCGCAATTCGGCGCCTGAGTTGCAAGAGTGCCGCAGCGTTGCTAGGTCGCAATTTTCCGGATGAGCACAGAAAAATTCGATGGACCGGCATTCTATGCCGCAATCGACGGCCAACGCCTCGCCAGGAAGCTGACCTGGAAGCGTGTGGCCGATGAAGCCGGTGTGCCAGCGTCTACGCTGACACGCATGTCTCAGGGGCGGCGTCCTGATGTTGATAGCTTCGCGTCTCTATGCACGTGGTCGGGGCTTAACGCAGGTGACTTTTTTCGCCATGATGGGCCAACCAAGGCTAAAGCCGAACCGCTTGCGCAGATCACTGCCCACCTGCGGGCAGACCCAAATTTATCTCCTGAAGGTATTCAAGCGCTAGAAACGCTCATTAAGACGGCATATCAACAATTTCGCAGACCTTAGATCGCTGAGAGTTGCGCAATAATGACTTTGAGGCGGGGATTTAAGTCAGAGGCCAATGCCTACGCACGAGACCTTCGTGCTGAGCTGGGACTCGCGGCGCATAGCCCAATGTGCCAATGGCGCCTGACTGAATATCTTGGCTACAGAGTACTGCCGCTTAGTGGATATGTAGACTACCTTGGCAATCAAGCCTTGTATTTTACGACACCGCGAGGGCAGAAAGAGTTCTCAGCCGTTACGATCTACACCGAAGATGGTCCTTTGATCATTCACAACGATTGGCATAACCCAAAACGGCAGGCCGCTAACTTGGCTCACGAGGCTGCGCACGGGCTCCTTCATCACAAGCCAAGTGCGCTTTTTGACGGGAGCAAGAGAGCCTATGATGCTGCCATGGAAGAAGAAGCCAATTGGCTCGGTCCGGCACTACTCATATCCGACGAGGCTGCACTGCTCATTGCAAATCGTCAGTACTCTCTTGAGCAAGCCTCCGAACTGTACCATGCAAGCATTGAGCTGGTCCGCTTTCGTTTGAACGTGTGCGGGGCTTTCCGACGCGCAGCTTAATAGCGGAACGGGTATGGTCCGAGGAATAGGTCGCCGGAGGCCCGGCGCAGCCGGTAGGTAAGCCAGCGCTGGCGCTGATGCTCGGGCCGGTCGTGCAGGATATGGCACCGCTGGCAGAACGCCCGCAGGTTGGCCGGGTCGTTGTTGCTGGGATCGTGATCGAGGTGGGCGCACGCCAGGTAGACGCGGGTGGTCTCCACCACCGTGCCTGCAGGCAGGCATTCCAGGGGGGCGAGCTTGAGCTTGCGGCCCCGGCCGCTGCGCCAAGTACCCTGCGCGGCATCCCACCAACGCCCGTCGCCAAGGTGGAACACGAGCTGGCCGTGCGGACGGCTGCACCCCTCGCAGCAGCCCTTGGCGCGGCCGAACCGGATCACCTGGGACAGCTCGCGCCAGTCGATGGGGTAGAAGAAGCGGTTCTCTGGGCGGATCGGCATGGCGCTCAGCCCTTCGCCTGCTGGCTGCGGGCGCGGGCCTGCGGGAAGTACCGGTAGAAGGTATAGCGGCTGACCCCAAGCCGCTTGGCGATCGCCGCGATCGAGATGTTGCCGGCGGCGAGCAGGGCCTGCCCCGCCTCCAGGTCGGCCTCGCTCAGCTTCTTGGGACGCCCGCCCTTGCGCCCGCGCGCCACGGCAGCCTTCAGGCCCTCCATGGTGCGCTCCCGATTGAGATCCAGGAAGTACTCGGCCATGGCGCCGTGCATCTGCAGGGCGAAGCGCCCGTGCGCGGTGCCGCTATCGAACTGCTCGGTCAGGCTGCGGAAGTGCACCTCCTGGCGGCGCAGGCCGTCGATCGTGCGCATCATCTCCACGAGCGAGCGGCCGAGGCGGTCGAGCTTCCACACCACCAGCACATCGTCGGAGCGGAGGAAGGCGAGGGCAGCCTGGAACTCCGGCCGGACGGTCCCAGCCTTACCGCTCCGCTTCTCCTCAAAGATTTTTTCGCATCCTGCCTTCCGGAGCGCGTCGCGCTGGAGGTCGAGGTTCTGATCCTGGGTCGAGACGCGCGCGTAGCCGACAAGCATGCTAGGATAGTCGCGTAGCAGGGTATTTCTTACAACAGAATTCCTACCATATTTTCCTTACAGAAACAGGGCTGTTTCGGTGGGCCGGGGAGGGATCCCCCTTGTATGTAAGGAAAACGTTCGTTTTCTGGACATACTGGTTCGCACCATCAGAGGACTGCTCGGGGTGGAAAGCGGGCTTTGACGCCAGGTCCAATACCGGACGTTCCGCCTTCGACCCAACCCAGTGATGTGAGCGGTCGTCAGCACTTTCTATAAGCGGTCATTGGTCGGCCATCCGGCTATCTTGGCTAGGGGTGGTGAACGGACCTCGGCCTTGCGCTTCAAACCAGGCGCCCCGCTACGCACCGGACCTCACTGTGGGCGCGGTTTGAAGCATCCGAGGAAGCGAGCCTTCGATGTGACAGCTGTTGCCCAACGGCTACGCTCGTGTCGCAACTCTGCACCACACGCGCAGGAAGGCCACTCAATCCGTTCTGGCATGCAATAACGGCCGATCCGTCTACGGAGAGGCTCGGACTGCGGAATGACGACAACTGGGCTTACCCGACCGACCCAAATCGCTGCCATCGCCGCCTTGCTCACCTACGGGTTGGCTGGCATCCCCGCGCGGGCCGGTTCGTCGGCGCAGCCCGGACAGACGGTCGGCATACCGACCGGTGCTCCATTGCCGATCGGGCTCTACTTCATCAACACGTCGAGTTTCGGCTCGCGTGATATTACCCCACGCAGCACCGACTCGAACATCAACCTGCCGTCCTTCATCTGGGCGACACCGGCCGAAATGGTCGGCGGCCGACTGCAGTTTGTCGTGCTGCAGCCGATCACGGCTTCGAGCACGCGTGGCGCGGCATACCAGAGCGGCTTCGGCCAAACGCTGCTCGCTGCCCAGGTCGCCTGGAAGCTCGGCAGCAACTTCAACTTCAGTTACCTGCTCGGGGCCTACCTACCCAGCGAGACCAAGATCGTCATCCAAAATTCGGTTCTGCACCAACGTTTCGCCATCACTTACAATGGCGATGGCTGGAACCTGACAGGCAACTTCCTGTACGGCACCTTCTTCGATACGCGGTCGGCTAGCGGTACTTTTTACCCCGACTTCCTCAACCTCGACCTCACGGCCACCAAGCATTTTGGCAAGTGGGAAATCGGGCCTGTAGCCTTCGGATCGACCGACCTTCCGACCAACAATCCGTCCTATGCTCGGCAAGGCCAGTTCGCAGTGGGAGGCCTCGTGGGTTACAACTTCGGCCCGGTCAATCTCCAGGTCTACGTTACGCGGGACGTTATTCAACGCAATTACGCAGGACTTGAGACCCGCGGCTGGTTGCGCGTAACCGTGCCGATCTACCAGGATAAAGGCGTGAGGCCTGAGCCTAGCCCTATCCTACGCAAGTTCTGAAATCGTTCCGGATATGCGGGATGAGAGGCGTTCTCCCCTGCGATGGATGCACGAACGTCCCTTGCTGGATCCTGCATGTCTGAATGGATCGGATCAGCCAGGCATCAGGGCGGGTCATAAGCGGGAGCGGCGACCATGTCCGCTTTTACGCAGTGTCGCCCGGAAGCGGGCCGGCGGAAATTTACCCCACCCGGCCGTGGACCTCTACCCCAACAGCCTGACAGCGGACCTTTCCAATGCCTGCAAGGGGTCGATTTTGTTGAAAAACTCGGAGGCGGCGCGCCAAGTGGCCATTGAGCAAGCCCATCGAAGAATGTTTGTCTCCCGTCGGCGATTCGATCCCGCGTTTGCGGCGGGTCTTATGCGATCCGCTAGTAGGACCTTCTCCGTTTGGCGTGACTCGCGATGCTGCTTCAGGCCGGCCCAGAGTTTTTCAACAAAATCGGTCGAAAGCGGCTGCGCTTGTATGTAAGGAAAACAGCCGTTTTCTAGACAACCATCATGGCCGAGCCCTGCCACAGGATCAGCACCTCCCGGTCGACCAGGTCCTTCAGGAAGTATCAGAGCCTGTTTGACTACGCTGAGCAGTGTTGTGGGCGGTGATAGGCGCGCAGCAGGCGATGGCAGTTTGCGATGCTGATGGCATCCTCGGCCGCTGCTGGACTGTGCTCCCAGTGTCGGGTGAGGCGACGGTCGCGGGTGCTGAGGGTGCCAAACGTCGCCTCGATGCGCCAGCGCAGCGGCAGAGGACGAAAGCCTTTTTCCTCTGGCTCGCGGGTCGAGACCTGCACGTCTAGGCCGTGACGGGCGGCTGCCTCGTCCATGCGCGCGCCGGTGTAGATACCGTCCACCTTGACCCGTTCCGGCGCCCAGCCCGCTTGGGCGGCGCGGTCGAACACCCAGCCCGCGGCCTGGGTGTCATGGACGTTGGCCGCCGTGACCAAGGCCGCCAGCACGAAGCCGCGCGAGCAAGTCAGCACGTGGCGCTTGATGCCCCGGACCTTCTTCTTGCCGTCCGTACCGCGCACCCCAGCCTGCGGCCCGGACACCACGCTCTGCGAGTCCAGGATCGCCGTCTTGGGCTCGGCCGGGCGCCCGCGCCTCTGCCGCACGGCCCGCGTCAGCAGAGCGGCGACCTCTGCCCAGATCCCGTCGGCGCGGAAGCGGTCGTGCCACGTGCGTACCGTCTCCCAGGGGCCGAAGTCGGTGGGCAGGTAGCGCCAGGGGCAGCCGGTCTTCTCCAGATACAGGCAGGCGTTGACCATCTCCCGCAGATCCGCCGTCAGCGGATCGTAGCCCGACAGAACCGGCGCCACCGTCCCCCACTGCGCATCCGTCAAGTCGCTCGGATACCGATTGCCCCGGTCCCGGTACGTCTCGCGATCGGCGTCCGTCCACATCGGCTCCTCCTCGAAAAGCCAACGCGCGACTGTGCCGCCCAGTCAAACAGGCTCTCAGAGCGTCAGGGTGAGGCTGAGCGAGGACCGGTTCGCCCACTCGGCTATGACATCCTTGCCGATGCGGTCGAGCCGGCGCAGGACCGCCTGCTGCTTGCGCTGACCTTGCCCCCTGGCCTGCCCTCGTTCTGAAGCTAGGGTCCGTCGATGAGGAGACGGACGATGAAGAAGAGCCGGTTCAGCGAAGAGCAGATCATCGGTATCCTGAAGGAGCAGCAAGCCGGGCTGCCGGTGGCTGAGATCTGCCGCCGCCACGGCATCAGCGACGCGACCTTCTACACGTGGCGCTCGCGCTTCGGCGGCATGGAGGTCTCGGATGCGCGGCGTCTGAAGGCGCTCGACGAGGAGAACCGCAAGCTCAAGAAGCTCCTGGCCGAGGCGATGCTCGACGTGGCGACGCTGCGTGAGGCGCTGGGAAAAAACTTCTGACGCCCGGCGCACGGAGAACAGCCGTGAGCTGGGCCATCGAGGACAAGGGCTATTCCCAGCGTCGCGCCTGCGGCCTGATCGGCCTAGAGCCTAAGACATACCGCTACGCCTCGACCCGTGGTGCTGATGTGGCTGTGCGGGTACGCCTGCGCAGCTTGGCCGGCGAGCGCCGCCGGTTCGGTTACCGGCGCCTGCTCATTCTCCTGCGGCGGGAGGGCCTCACGCTCAACCACAAGAAGCTGTTCCGCCTCTATCGGGAGGAGCGGCTGTCGGTGCGCAAGCGCGGTGGGCGCAAACGAGCCCTTGGCACGCGAGCGCCGGCCGCCGTACCGCAGGAGCCGAACCAGCGCTGGAGCCTCGACTTCGTCTCCGACACGCTCGACGACGGACGCCGCTTCCGCATCCTCGTCGTGGTCGACGACTGCACGCGGGAGTGTCTTGCACTGGTGGTCGACACGTCGCTGTCCGGCCAGCGGGTCGCGCGTGAACTCGACCGGATCATCGCCGGCCGGGGCAAGCCGCTGATGATCGTCTCGGACAATGGCACCGAGTTGACCTCGCACGCGATCCTGCGCTGGCAGGAAGAGCGTGCGGTCGAATGGCATTACATCGCGCCCGGCAAGCCGCAGCAGAACGGCTTCGTTGAAAGCTTGAACGGGCGCTTGCGCGACGAGTGCCTGAACGAGCATCTCTTCCGGAGCCTGCCAGCGGCCCGGATCATCATCGAGGCGTGGCGGGTCGACTACAACACCTGCCGCCCTCACACGAGCCTCGGCGGGCTCACCCCAAACGCGTTTGCAACCCGGTCCAAACAGGACCAGAACCAGAACGGACTCTGGTTATGAACGGGGGCAAACAGGGGGCAAGGTCAGCGCGGAGCCATATCAGCGAACGGCTCCAGGCAGGCGATGCGCAGGTCCTCACTCAACACGGCGATGTCGGCCTCGGCCCGCTCGGCCAGGGCCGGATCGGTCGGAGCGAACACTCCTGGACGCTTGCTGAGCGCGAACAGCAGCAGGATCGCCAGACACTCGAGAATGGCGGCGAAGGCACGGTGCCCGGCGACGCCGGGAGACTGGCCGGATGGCGTCCCAGAGTTCCAGGACAGCACGGGCAGCAGCCGTTCGAAGCAGGGTCTTGAGCTTGGCGAAGGCCTGCTCGATGGGATTGAGGTCTGGCGAGTAGGGCGGGAGGAAGAGCAGCCGCGCGCCCGCAGCCTCGATGGCGGCCCGCACGCCATCCACCTTGTAGGACCCGAGTGAAGCGCCGAGATGGTCGACGCCCGCCCTGGGCCATCGTGCTCAATCATTCAGCAGGCCGAGGCCTTGCTCGTGCGCCCGGAATGGCGTTCTATGATCTGGAGAGGCTTTCCCGACTGGTCCTCGGGAACTCGACGCAAAATCGCTCCGTAGCCTCGTGCTGCGGGGCGTTTTGCATTTCTGATCCGGCAGCATGGATCATCGCTCGCGCGACATTTGTCTTCGAACTGCTGGCAAAGTGCGTTTGCGCACAGCTGGACAAGCCAGGGACGCCGCGCTCCGCTCGGCTGTTGCCTCGTTGCACTATCAAACGGTCAAGCTTTCGTTCTTTCTGTCCCCACGTTTCCCCGTTCCTGGGGCCAAGGTTGGACCTATGAAGAAGCTACTCCTCGCCTCGACCGTGCTCGCCGGCCTGACCGCCGCCGCTTCCGCTGCCGACCTTCCGCGCCGTGCCCCGCCGCCGGTCTTCACGCCGGTTCCGGTCTTCACCTGGACGGGCTTCTACGCCGGTTTCAACGCCGGCTACGGCTTCGGCACCGGTGACGACCGGCAGAACCCGACCGTCGTCGTCGTGAACGGCGCCAGCGGCCTCGTCGCCCCCGGCACCTCGGCCGCGCTCGGCTTCAGCAACAACCGCTCCAACACCGACGGCTTCGTCGGTGGCGGCCAGATCGGCTACAACTGGCAGCTCACCCCCGGCTCGGGCGTGGTGTTCGGCGTCGAGGCCGACGCCCAGTACGTCGACTTCGGCCGTGAGCGGAACCGCTTCGCCCAGGCCGGCGCCGGCCTGCTGCCGGGCGTGGGCGTGTTCAACCCCAACGGCCTGTCGAGCCTGGACTTCTTCGGCACCGTGCGCGGCCGCCTCGGCTACGCCTTCGACCGCACCCTCGTCTACGCCACCGGCGGCTTCGCCTACGGCTCGGGCGGCGGCCGCGAGTTCGGCCTGCCGAACTCCAGCCGCGACGACTTCCAGACCGGCTGGGCCGCTGGTGGTGGCATCGAGTACGCGCTGCCGACCGACTCCTTCCTGAACTTCTTCCGCTCCTCGGCGGTGACGCTCAAGGTCGAGGGCCTCTACGTGAACCTCGACCAGGGCAACCGCAACAATGGCGTGTTCGCAACAACCCGGGCGGGCGTTCCGGTCGGTATCGTCTCCCCGGGCGTTGCCCTGGTCTCCGGTGTCACCAACAACCGCCGCGACACCGAGTTCGTCGTCGTCCGCGCCGGCCTGAACTACAAGTTCGGCTCGTACTAAGACTTGCAACTGAGAGATTTGGCCTAGGTATCTCTAGCCCGATCAAGCTAGCTGCTTGGTTGAACATGCGCCCTGAGAGTTCTCTCAGGGCGTTTTATTTTGCCGTGGCGGTCTTCTCTTCGTAGCCAGCACGTTGCTTCATTGATCGTTGACCATACAGGACCCATATGAAGCTCCTCCCGACCGTGGCTATGCCGCGTGATCGGAAGAGCGGCCACAATGCCAAGGAGGGTGACGCCGGATGTACGCGCACCGCCTCGGCTTCCGTGGCCGTTACCATATCTGGGCTAAACTATACGGCGGGCAGTGACAGCTTTTTAGTTCCGCCCGCTTCAGAGTGCCCCTGGAAGCCGCTCCGATGCGAGTGTTCAAGAAAGTGGACTGGCGCGGCCTATGATCAAGATCCTCCTGGCTGTCCTCCCGGTGCTCCTCGTTCTTGCCGCAAGCGCGCTGGTCAGCCTCGTGCTGAGCCCGGTTCGGTACGTGCGGGGGCTTTGGCGTCATGAGGCAGCTACGGCTGAGAGGAGATCGCTACTCAAGGTAGCAAGGTTGTGATATTACCTACCTAAGATTGGATGTGGGGTACGCTTCCGGGGTTTTTTCTTTTGCCGCTCAGGCTTCCACTGCGAAGAGATCGAGGTGTGCCGCGGATACGCGCCTAGATGGGGTGGAGCTATGCTGGGATGGAATGCACCAGGCCGGTTTGCCGAACGCCCTTGTAAGCAGCGTTCCAGCCTGCTCCTGTTGAGCAGATGACCTGAGCGTAGGTGCTGCAAGAATGGAACTTCGCTCGTTCGCCCTGCGGATCGGCCTCTGTGTTGTCCTCCTGGCCATCGGGCAGGCCGAGACCCATGCGCAGAGCCGAGTGCAATCCACATCTGCGCAGGTGCGAGATTGGGTCTCTGGCGTTATGACGAAGATCGCCGAGGCCGACCGCAGCCGCGATACCAGCCCGCGTACCAAGATGTAGGGGACGGTGACGATCCGGGTCGAAGTGGCCGCGGACGGCTTTGTGAACCGGGTGGAGGTTGAGCATAGCTCAGGCTCAAACGACCTCGATCAGAGGGCGAGGTCTGCTGCCCGAGCAGCAAGTCCATTCAGCCCGCCTCCGCCATCGTTACTGACGAACGCTGGAACAACAGAGCTGAGTTTTCCTCTTCGCCTCCAGCAGTGACCTCTCTGAGGGACGAATTTCATAGGTGAGCGAGGCTAACCCTCGCTGTACCTGAAACGCCAAGAGAATGTGCGGGGGGCCTTGGTCGGGTCGACGACCCTGACTCCCAGCCTACAACTCTGAAACGACAACGGCGCAGGGTTCTGAGACCACTGCGCCGTTGGATCGGGCCGCTGAGGGGGCGTTAGCGGCTTGGGGGAAGATGCCCCCAAACTCGGGCCGAGGATGTGCGCCACAGCACGTCAGACAAAAGCATTGCGACTGCAGGCGGAGCATCGCGATCACGTCTGGTCCTACGACTTCGTCGAGGCGCACACCCATGACGGGCGCAGATTGCGGATGCTCAACGTGGTCGACGAGTTCAGCCGCGAGTGCTTGGCGATCCGGGTCGCGCGCAAGCTCGAGGCGGCGGACGTCATCGACGTGCTGTCCAACCTGTTCATCCTGCGCGGCGTACCCAGTTACATCCGCTCGGACGATCCGGGGAGCAGGTCAGCATCTTTGATCAGAAGACCGCTTCAAAAGAGCGCACCAAGACGTCGATTTTCTCTCATTTCGCGCCCTAGGATAAATAATATCCATCATCAATCTTGTTCGATGAGATGCGCGCAGAAATAAAATCAATTCAAAACTTAATCATAAATTCTGGATTGTATAGTGCGGGGTGGCAGTTAATGTCTGAATACTGGAAGCACGTGCAGTCTCAAGTGCGTCCTCGGCTTGTTTCTGGGCGACTGCCTGTCACACTAAATTCGTCACAATAGTGGAACCGCTAGATTCCCTTACATGCACATCATAAGGCCGAGCTTGAATATATCAGCCAAACGACACGCTTGAATATTATTCCATATGACGCAATCACAAAGAAGTGATTACAAGCAGCTTTGAACCTCTTTTGCATCTTTGGGGGTGTTTGGAACTGACGCGTATCATTGCTGTTATGAAGCGCGACGAGCCGCTTCGGCATCCGTTCCCAGCAAGGACGCCCCTATGAAGACCCTTTCGCGCATCACCCTCGCGATGCTCTCGGTTGCCGCAGCCAGCTCCGCTTCGGCCCAGGATCTCGGCCTTGGCGTCGTGTCGCCCGCCGCCCCCGAGGTGCACACCGGCGTGTTCCGCGCCGAAGCCCTGCGTAGCGATGCCTACAGCATTGAGGCCAGCCGGATCGCACTCGCCCGCTCGAACAACCCCAAAGTTCGTGCCCAGGCCGACCGGGTGATCACCAACCGTCAAGCCACCACCGACGCGCTGCTGCCTCCTGGTACCTCGCTGACCCCCGGTGGGATCGTCGTCGCCGATGCCGGTCGCGGCCCGATCAATTCACCGCTGGGCCTGATCAGCGCACCGCTGACCATCGCCGGTGGCATTGTTGGTGGCGTGACCGGGGTCGTCGACAACCAGCCGTCCGAGCCCGGCAAGCGTGTCGCCCTCGATCCCGCTCGTCAGAAGAAGCTCGCCGACCTGAACGCCACCCGCGGTCGCAGCTTTGATCGCATGTATTCCGGACAGCAGGCCGCGTCCGACGCTGAGACCCTGCGCCTGTACAAGGCCTACGCCCAGACTGGCGACAGCGCGCAGGGCCGCCAGTTCGCGCGTCAGGCGACGCCGATGCTGCAGGAGGAGTTCGACGGTTCCGCGCGCCTGTACAATCTCACCGCTCAGGACGATGACGCAGCCTTCTGAGCTCTGCATTGGGCGGCGGAGGATCACGCTCGCCGCCCACTCACGTACAACGCAACAAGCGACTGATCGCCATGTTCGTCCGCCCCCTCCCAGCCTACGCGCATCAGACGCAGGCCCCGGAGGTGGAAGCTGCCAATCTCTGCCGCGGTGATGCCTTTCGGCTTTGCCTCGGCGAAATCCCGGATCGCGAGCGCATCACCGTCTGCATAAAGCATCGAAAAGCTAAGTTCAGCCCCGGTGCAAGAACGTCTTCAACGCTCCAAAGCGGTCGCCGTTTGTGGCAATCGTCAGCAGATAGACCTACTGCGAAAGCACCTGAGGGGGTGAGATCGCCTGAGGCTTCCACGTCATGCTGTCTAAATTCGCCGCCCCGTTCCTACTCGCCACCTGCCTCGCCGCGCCAGCGATGGCGCAATCGACCGCTGCAAGGCCAGTGATCCTGATCCACGGCAATTACTGCGGTCCGGGTAATAACGCTCCGCTGGCTCCGATCGACGCGTTGGACGCCGCTTGTGCTCGGCACGACGCCTGCACCCCCGACAACGCACTGCCGATGAAGTCGTGCAACCTCCGTCTCGAGCGGGAGGCGGTTGAGATCGCCGATGACCCTCGGCAACCGCAGGACCTACGCTCAATGGCCGGGCTGGTTTCAATTGGTGCGACGATGATGCTTGCGACGGCTGACCCGGAGCCGACCCCACCGGTCATGACAGCACGTGTACAACCGCACGAGGCTGCCCGGACATCGCAATGGGCCCGGTTCTCGACCGTGAAATCACGCCACGGCGTGCGGTAATTGAACTCCGTTTGATCAGACTATGCTTTACCTTGAACTGCCTCACGAAACCGGCAGCAGGCTAGGGCCAAACATGCAAGCATGGTTGAAGAATTTTATCGTTAACAGTGAGCATAGGCTGAATGAATAGCGCGTCGCAAGCCAAAACTTCGCATAGACTCGTCATCTTGGGCGGTGGCGTCGCCGGGCTCGATCTGGCAACACACCTTGCCGGCAGATCAAGCGCCCTCGTTCTGCCTGCCCCGACAGCCGTTCAGCCGCCTCACGCACCTCGTCCTCATTCGCGGCCACTTGGCCGAAGAGCCGCATTACCATCACAGGCAACATCCACGCCGACACGTGACAGCGGCTGATCCCGCTGAGCTGGCAGTAGCGCTCGACGTAGAACCGAGCCAGCGCAGCACGGATCACGTTGAGAGGCAGGTATCGAGCGAGACCGCCGACGTTGAGGCTGCCATAGCGCAGCATCAGGGCGGTGCGGGCAACATCACCAGCCGGATGACCGGCCGTAGCCTTCTGCCAGTCGACTGCACTTAGGCCTCGGTTGGAGCAGATCACATTTTCCAAGTGTAGGTCGCCGTGGCACAGGCGCGTGCCTCTGGGCAGTTGCTCCAGTGTGGCCAAAGCAGCTCGCTTTACGCAATCGGAGACCCGAGCTCCCCCGATCTGGAAGCGAGCCACCTCTTCCTGATAGGGCAGGTCCTCAACCTCATGCGCGTTGATGGCCTGCTGCATCTGCACCAAGCGGTCGACCTGATGGAGGAAGTTGAGGGGATGCCGAAGGCCAGCGTCCAGCAACGTCCCGCCCTCCAGGCGCTCGAACACGATGCCGGTGCGGCCATCGCGTTCGAGGACCATCATGGGCTCAGGCGTGGATAGGCCATGTCTGTATGCCTGCGAGGCAGCCTTGAACTCGTTGACGACAGCGGTCGGCTCCCAAGGCACCTTGTAGAGCTTGAGGACGTGGTCAACCCCGTAGCGATAAACCTCGGCGCTGCGACCGACGCCAATCAGTTGGTCAAGCGGAAGCGCGGATGAAGGCGGAACCGGCATTTATCGGATCGTGGCTTATTTCGACGTGCTCACGATAAGGAGAGCGCCTCGCCGGCTCAATGAACCCGTTGCGCGAATTCGAAGCTTGTGATGCTTCGGCAACGGCAGGTGCGGTGCCCCCGGTATTACGATAGGGTCTTAGAGCGTGGGACAAAACCGGTGTGAGCGAGTTGGAAGAGCATGGACGCTCTCGTACCCGACGATCTCTGGGCGGTGGTCGAGCCGCTTCTGCCGCCTGAGCCCGAGAAGCCGAGAGGCGGTCGCCCTCGTGCCTCTGACCGGGCGGCGCTGGCCGGCATCATCTTGGTGCTGCGGTCCGGCATGCAGTGGAAGCATCTGCCGCGTTCGGAGGTAGGCTGCAGCGGCAAGACGAGTTGGCGGCGGTTGGGCACCTGGCAGGCGGCCGGCGTCTGGGCCGCGTTGCACCGAGCGATGCTGGAGCAACTTCAGGACGACGATGCGCTCGACTGGTCGCGGGCGGCTCTCGACAGCGCCAGTCTGCCAGCCAAAAAAGGGGTTGTGCAACGGGCCCGAACCCGACGGATCGGGGTAAGCCGGGCACGAAGCGCCACCTCGTCGTGGACACTAGGGGCACGCCGCTCGGCCTGACGCTGAGCGGGGCCAACTGCAACGACAGCCGTATGCTGGCCGCCACGCTCGATGCGGTACCGGGCGTGCGCACGGGGCGGCGCGGCCGCCCGCGGCGCAGACCCGACAAGCTGCACGCCGACAAGGGCTACGACCATGGTCGTTGTCAATGCGAGTGCCGGGCTCGCAGCATCACGCCCCGGATTGCCCGGCGTGGCATCGAGAGCAGCGAACGGCTGGGTCGCCATCGCTGGATCGTGGAACAGACGCTGGCTTGGCTCGCCCGCTTCCGCCGTCTCACCATCCGCTACGAACGTCGCGCCGACCTGCACCTCGCCCTCACCACCCTCGCATGCGCACTCATCTGCCAAGCTCAGGCAAAGCGGTTTTGTCCCTGACTCTAAGGCGGGGCTCTGGCGTCGAGAGCCTGAGCCCGCTCAAGCCGCCGTGCCCCGGCCCTGCGGCGAGACGTAGCAGAAGATGCATGCCGCGATGCTCGACTTCCTCGGGCGGTTCGGCGCGTGGGCGGTAGAACTCGGCTGGATCGACCTCGAGCTGTTCGGTGCCGGTTACAAACTCGACGTGGACATCGCGATTAACGTCTGCTCGCTCACAGGGAAAGGCACTAACGATCCGGACAACGCGGAGGGCCGGCAACGATAAAAAATGGATGGTGTGTACGGGCTTCACGGGCGGATGGCCAAAAGGCGCTCGACAGCGTCACAGGCTGCTTGCACGCCATCCTCGTCGATCAACCGGCGTTTAGCCTGGTTACATGCTTCCTGGACCTTAGGATCCCTCAGCATGCGGCGGATCTCACGCGCAGCCCGAGCCGGGGTGAAGCGGCGTCGGCTCAGCGCCCTACCCGGACCTAGATGCTTCAGGCGCCGCGCCTCGTCGAAATGGTCGAAGGCGACCGGCACGACCAGCTGGGGGATGCCTGCGGCCAGCGCCTGCGCGACCGTTCCGATCCCGCCATGGTGAACAAGTGCGGAGCAGCGCGGAAGAAGCTTGCTGAACGGAGCGTAGGGCAGATGCAGGATGCTCGTTGGCAGACCTGCGGGGACCTGTCCGGTCTGAGGCGCCAGAAGTACGCCGCGGTGGCCGAGACGCGCGCACGCGGCAACGGCTGTCTCGAAGAAGGCCTGCCCTTGCCTCATCCCAGAACCGTAGGTGAAAGCCAACGGCGGCTCGCCGGCGTTGAGAAAGGCGGCCAGCTCCAGGCTGAGCTCTCCAACGTCGCCGAAGCGGTCCGACATCGGGAAGCCGACTTGTACGGCCTGCTTCGGCCAATCCGGCTGAGGGGGAGCAAACCACTCCGGAAACATCAGGAGCACCTGGGTCGGGCTGTTCCACCAATGACGCAGGCGCCGCACGGGCGGTAGGTTGAGGCTAGCTCGAAACGCGTTGAGCCTCGGCAAGGCGGCTGGATCGATCACGTACTTGTCTGCTCCCCGGCCAACCCAATGCCGAAACCGAGCGGGGAGAAAATCGGGAAGCGGGAGACCCGGCAGTCTGGGCGGATCGTACCGGCTCTCGATCAGGAGCGGCATGACGTGCAGCGTCACCAACGGTAGGCCGAAGCGATCCTGCGCAATCCGCGCCCCGAAGCTGCTCGGGGACGCGATGACGATGCAGGGCTTCGCGCTATTGGCCTCGATCCATCGGAACACGTCCGGCGCGAAATCCAGGCCATACCGGAACGCGGTCTCAATGCCGCGGCGCGGGTGCCAGAGTTCCGGCTCGCGCACGACGCGATCGAAGTCGGCCTGGGTACCGATCGCGTGGAAGGACAGCCCGGCGCGATCCGCGTGTTTCTCGAATGGAGCAGGAGCGCTGAGCGCGACCTCATGCCCCCGCCGCAGCAACGCGCTCCCGAGGGCGAGGAAGGGCAGAACGTCTCCATGTGTGCCCAGCACCGCGAGCAGGAACCTCATAGCGGCAAGCCCGCCTCGTTCCGCCGGTCCCCTGACCCGACGGGCGGCCCAGCCTGAACTTGCACGCCTGCGCCACCGAGCGGCAGCGCTTTATCGCCTATCACACGGTCGCGCAGGCACTGATTCCCGAGACTGAGCGCGAAGATGTCGAACGCGCCCGCGTGCTCGTTCGCCATAAGGAACTGAAAGTGCATCCGGAATGGGCGCGCACGGATCTGACGGTAGGTCTCAGGGCCGATAATCTCTCTGAATTTGGCTGAGCGGATCACGGGATTGGCGGCCTCGGCCAGGGGCACGCCGAGGCCAAGGTCGTGAACCGGGTTGAAGCCTGGGAAGTTCATCCAGTCCTGCGGTGCCTGGTAGTCCACCCAGACCAGGCGCTGCGAGATGACCAAGCTCTTGATCTCCGCGCGTGTCACGCGTGCGCTGGGCTGCATGGCGACGATGGGGAGACTGGAGCCTACGGTGAGCAGGGACAGTGCCGGCCCCTCGCAGCCGAGCCGCTCATCCCGCGCCAGGAGACGGGCGGCGAGTTCGACCGCCGTTAGGGCGCCGGTGGAGTGGCCCACGAGCAGGACCTCGTCGGCCTGCGCCTCTCGGATCCGGCTCAGGGCGTGATCGGCGAAGGCATTGAGGCGGGCTGAGTAATCGGCACGGCGGCCCCGAGCGTGCTGCCAGTTGAACACCCAGTCATGCATGAGTTGCCAGAGGAAGGCGCGCTCCAGCCAGGGAGCGCTCTTCCAGATCAGGTAGAGCCCGGCCCAGAGGCCGAGTGTGATGGCGATCTCCGCAGGTAGTTCGAGGCTGACGCTGAGCACGCTGTGGCTCGCGGCCGCGAGCAGGAGCACTGCCGCCGGGAGCAAAAGGGTCATCGTGAAGGGATAGAGGATGACGTTTCCGCACTTCCAACTGGCACGGTAGAGCCGGAAGAGAGTGCCGGTCGCGGCCACATGGAGAAGGGCAAGGGCGTTGAGCCACGCGCCGGTGAGATGCGGTCGGGCCATGTCGCACCGTACAATGTCATCCCAGAGCAGGATCTCGTAGCTGGTGTGGGTCCGACCTTCCCCAATGCCAGCCTCGACGGTCCACGTCTGCACTTGGCCGTCCTGGCACATGACGGCGCGGGAGATCTGGGGCGGCTTGATGCTGAAGTACTTCGCGTAGCGGTGGATCTCCCGCACGAACAAAGTGCGATAGCGTCGGCCGGCATTGGGATCGTATCCGGGAAGATAGAAGAGGATGCGTCTCCGCACGGGCCCTGTCGAACGCGACGAGAGCCGCGGCGGAGTGAACGCGATGGGCTGTGCCATTCCAGAGCCGTACCTGCGCAGAGGACTTCGGTATACCCGCAGCACGACGCTACCCTGATGCTTTAGATTGAGCTGTAACTTGTGTGCGCGCGTGAGGTTGCCGGCTATGGGTTGTTGCGCGACGGTAACAGCCGTGCTTGTTGTAGAAACGGTATGGTATATGGCTTGCTTTCTGAGACTGTTGCAGCAGCGATAGGCTATCGGCAGGGTTGGTTACTAAGCCCCATCAACGATGAGGGTTAGGGCAGAGGACCCACGCCAACATGCCCGACTTCCTGGAGCGGTTCGGCGCGCGGGCGGCGGAGCTCGGGTGGACCGACCTCGACCTGTTCTCGGTGAACCCCGAGCACGGCACGATCCGCCCGGACTATTGCGGCGGCTTGGTCTCGGCTGCGCGGCCGGTCGAGTTCATCGACGCCGACCGGATCGGGTTCGGGAACCTGACCTACTACCGGACGCAGATCGGCAACCCGCACCCGCGCCTGCGCGGCGTTCCGATCTGGGCGTTCAAAGGCTGAGCGCTACGTGACATGGATGGCCGAGGACGCAGATGTCAATCAGCGTCCAAAAGGGACCTAGGATCGGCGTCCAAAAGGGGCTCTGACTCACTCTCGCTGATGTCGGCGGCGTTGAGGTTGCGGATATCCACGATGGAGCCGCAGCATGAGCCCTCGCTTAAGGCCGTCGAGCCTCGTACCTGCCGGACTCGTCGTCGATCACCTCGATGTCGGCACCGATCTGATCAGTCTGGTCGTGAGGTCCGGATCTACGACGGCGACGTGCCCAGACTGCCGGACCTCGTCACGTCGCATCCAAAGCCGCTACCAGCGCCGTGCCGCCGACCTGCCGCTTGGTGGTCGGCGCGTCGAACTCCAAGTCATGGTGAGACGCTTCTGGTGTGACGCAGCGGCCTGTGGGCGGCGAATCTTCGCCGAGCGCTTCTCCGAGGACGTCCTGCCTACCTTCGCGCGACGCACCTCGCGGCTGGAGCAGATCGTCCATCACCTCGGGCTTGCACTCGGTGGTCGGCCCGGTGCGGGCCTCGCCCAGCGCCTGATGCTGCCCGTCAGCCGCGACACGCTCCTGCGCGTGATCCGCCGTCGGGCGACGACACACTCTGATCCACTCAGCGTCATCGGCATCGACGACTTCGCCTGGCGGCGCAACCACCGTTACGGCACCCTCGTCTGCGACCTCGAACGCCGCCGCATCGTAGCACTCCTGCCCGACCGCGAGCAGGCCTCCGCACAGACATGGCTGAAGATGAACGGCTCGATCCAGATCGTCGCCCGCGACCGCGGGGGTGGGTATGGCGAGGCCATCGCCCGTACTCTGCCGCAGGCTATCCAGGTCGCCGACCGGTGGCACCTCATGGAGAACGCCAGCCGTGGCTTCCTCGATGCCGTGCGCAGGTCGATGCGACAGGTTCGTGAGGTCGTCGGCGCAGCCACGATCGATCCAGCGCTGCTCACTGCAGCCGAGCGCATCCAGTACGAGGGTTACCTACGACGGGAGGAGGCGGACGCGGCCATCCGCGCGCTCGCCGAGGCAGGCGTTCCGATCCGCCGGATCTGCCAACGTCTTGGCCACAGCCGCAAGGTGGTGCGTGCGGTTCTGCGCGGCGAGCGTACCGACGTCTTCCGGGTCCGCCACAGTTCGCTCGACGCCTATCTGCCCTGGCTCGATGCCCAGTGGGATGCGGGCAGCCGCAACGCGACCGAACTTTGGCGCAGAGCACAAGGACAGGGCTTCCGAGGATCGCTGCGCGTGGTCGGGGAATGGGCAACGCGACGTCGACGCGCCGAGCAGGCCAAGATCGAACGGCTGCAGCGTGTGCCGTCGGCACGAACCCTGGCGCGATGGCTGACGACAGGTCGCGACCGCTTGACCAAGGCGGAGACGCTGACCGTGGCTGCCGTTGAGGACGGCGTGCCGGCGTTGGTCGAGGCGCGCGAGGTGGTGAACGCGTTCCAGACGATGGTCCGGGCGATGGCGCCGGACAGGCTCGAAGGGTGGCTCTCGCGTGCTGGCCCAGGCCTCGTCGCCTCTTTCGCCCGCGGTGTCGGTCAGGACCGAGCTGCGGTTCTGGCGGCGATCACGCTGCCATGGTCGAACGGCCAGACAGAGGGGCAGATCACCAAACTTAAGCTGGTCAAGCGCCAGATGTACGGCCGCGGCAAGATCGACCTGCTGCAAGCTCGCCTGATCGGATTGACCTCCGGATGATCAGCGAAAGTGCGTCAGAGCCCAAAAGGGACCCACCGGCCGCCGCGCATGAGCGCCAACGCAGAGGCCGATGGCGCGCAGCCGGTCGGGTCAGCGAAGCGGCATCGGCCTCGTCTCCAGCCTGACGCCGGATCGGGCCTCGCCCTCGCGACGCAATCGGCACTCAGCTGCGCGTCTTCAGCCGCCAGCTGGCGTTGCCCGTCTCCAGGATGTCGCAGTGGTGCGTGAGCCGGTCGAGCAGTGCCGTCGTCATCTTCGCGTCGCCGAACACGCTCGGCCACTCGCCAAACGGCAGGTTCGTCGTCACGATCACCGAGGTCCGCTCGTAGAGCCTGCTGACCAGATGGAACAGCATCTGTCCGCCCGCACGTGGGAACGGCAGGTAGCCAAGCTCGTCCAGGATCACGAGGTCCATCCGTGCGAGTTGCGAGGCCAGCCGACCGGCCTTGCCCGCCCGCGCCTCCGCCTCAAGCTGGTTGACCAGATCGACCGTGTTGAAGAAGCGCACCCGCGCCTCGCGTTCCCGCACACAGTTCGCCCCGATCGCGATGGCCAGATGCGTCTTGCCCGAGCCCGTGCCGCCAATCAGCACCGCGTTGCGGCTGTCGGTGAGGAAGTTGCCCTGGTGCAGATCGCGCACCATCGCCGCGTTCACCGGCGAGGCGGTCAGGTCGAACTCGGCCAGCGTCTTCAGGACTGGGAACTTGGCATTGCCCATGCGGTAGGCCGTCGCCCGGCTTTCCATGTCAGCTAGCTGCGCGGCCAGCAGATCTCCCACCACCCGTTCCGGCGCATGAACGCCTTCCATCGTGGCGAGCAGCGCGAGATCATCGGTGCGGTCCTGTATGGACGACCGCATGTGCCCCTGCCTGTGCTGCCCGCCGCCCTGCCGGCCGAGACAAAGGGGCGCCGACCCCGCTTCACCGGCCAGCTCGACCTCTTCGCAGCCGAGGGCTGAACCATCAGAGCGTACCACTGACATTGCCTCCGGCGACCAGATCCGTCAGGGGCTGCACGATGTCCATCCTGACCGATCGCCAACGCATCGAGCTCGCGCTGCCTGCCTACCTGCTGTTCGCGCTCAGCAAGCTGCCAGGCGTGTTTGCTCCGTCCGATCCGGCCCTGGCCGAGCGAGCTGAGGCCGACATCGCCGCGTTGTGCGAGGACCTGCGCATCGCCTGCCTGGAGCCGTTCGCCGATCTGACTCCGCGCAAGCAGCAGGCGGTCCTGCGCCGGCTCGATCGCATCGGCAAGGATGTCATAGCCGACTGGAGGGACCGGTCCTCGCTCAGCCTCGTCCTGACACTCTGGTACCTCCTGAAGGACCTGGTTGACCGGGAGGTGCTGATCCTGTGGCAGGGTTCGGCCATGGATCGAGCGGCGCACACCCTGCTGCCGATGTTCGAGCATGGCTTTGAGGAGCAGAAGCGCGACGCGTCTGCTCAGGAGCAGGCCGTCCGGCTGCTCGCTCGCCTGCGGGCCGAAGGGCTCTACGGCTGATCGGTCGCACTGTCATCCCACAGAGCCTTTCCATACTGTGCCCTTATGCGAATGCCCTATCCGTTGCCTGATCCACTATTCTCAGGTGGCGACACAGGAGCGCTGTACCTTGGAGGGCGCTTGCCTTCCTGGTCGCACTGATCGCGTTGACACCCGCTCCAGAGTGGCGACGGCGAGCTCGGCCCCGGCGGATACGCCCGACAGGCCGATGAGAAAGCCGGCGGTGATTATTCGAACCCCGGCCCGCTCACTACGCCAGCGGCCGCGGCGCTCAGTGCCACTGCAGCGACCGCGACAAGAGCTGCCTCGATTATCGCAGGCGTCTCCCGTCCTCGGGTACCGCGGCCAGATCGACGCTGTAGCCCTTCGCAGCGAGGGCCTCCAAGACTAGGTACTTCACTGTGACCCGGCGGTTCAACGCCTCCTGTCGCAGCGCTGTCCACACCTGATCCGGCACCTCGAATTTGAGAGCTGTGCCCTTAGTGGAAGCAACAGGGGCAAGAGGGGCTTTGGGTTCTTGGGCAACTGGGGCGATCGGAGCGGACACGGGCTCGGCTGATGGCATCGTGGATTTCTCTGCCTGCGCTTCGGGCGCAGACGAGGGCCGGGTAAAGCCCAGATCGCTGGTGGCTACGGCGAGCTGCTGGGCATCTTCGGGTGTGATGCGGGGCCGCGGGCGCGGCGCCGGCTGGAAGGCAGGCTTCATCATCGCGCTCAGGCCGCTTCCTGTTGAACAGAGAGGACTTCGAGGAGCTCGCCGAGCGCGCCGGCAACTTCCTGTAAGGCCTTCGGGTCGCCATTCGGGTGGGCGGGCGTCGCGCCGGTGAAGTGGATGCTCTGGTAGGCGGCGCGCTGGATGACCTCGGTACGCAGGACCGGGATGCTGGCGGACTGGATTTCCTGCCGAGCATGCTGTGCCACGCGGCTCTGCAGGGGTGACATCTGCGTGAGTGCGACCCGAGCTGGGATCGGCCGGCGCAGCATCTTCTCCGCGCGCTGCACAACCTCGTACGTGCGGAACACCTCCTGAAGGTCCATGCCCGACACCTTAGACGGGATCAGCACAAGGTCGCTCTCCGCGATCGCGTACGTAACAGCCTGCGAAGCCGCGCCTTCCAGATCCACGAACACAAGGCTGTAGCGTGAGGCGGCATCGGAGATCCGGTCTAGTACCGTCTTCTCCGTCACGTCGGCGATGACATCGACGCTACAGTCCTCTCCGGCCCGCTCGCGCCAGGAAGCCACGTGCCCGTTTGGGTCGGCGTCGATGATCGCGACGCTACCCCCCTGCCGTGCATAGGCGTCCGCCAGACAGATCACGAGCGTCGTCTTACCGACTCCGCCCTTGGTGCTGCATACGCTAATGACAGCCATTGCCCTAGTTCCTTCTTGCTCGCCTTCCCCAGCCCCCAAGCGAGCTGAAGCGCAAATGGTCAACGAAGCTTTAACCCGAGTACCCCGACGGGCAAAAGCCCCTTTGGACTTTTGGGCTCAGGGGTAAATGACCATGCACCCTTGTGCCCATCAGCGCGGATGGGTTCATGGGCAACAGGGCTGAGGAGCATCGGGGCGAAGGTTCGAATGGCCAGATGGCTTGAGGTTCATCTGCCCCTCGGGGCTGTAGGGTCTCGACGAACCCGTGCAGATCGCGACGTTGACTTAGCAGCGTCACCCGGACGACATGAGCGATCCCGGCTACGCTTGATCGGTCGAGTCGTGAGCTGGGGAAGGAGATGATCGCCGCGGAAACGAGACCCTGAAACGACTACGGGCCCCCCGTCGCCAAACGAGGAGCCCGCGAAATCGAAGTGGCTGTGAGAGCCATCAAGCAACTCCTCACAAGCCACATGGCGCCCTCGGGTGTCAAGCGGGAACGCCAATTCCCGCAACGATGAAGTCGTGCCTTGTGGAAAGGGTACCCACTTGGTGGGCACCCCTTGCTCTGCCGCGGCCCTGCGAGGGGCCAGGACGATGTTTGCTGAGGAGATCCGCCGACAGGTGGAGATTGTCCCCCAAGCCGCGCTGCCGGTCGTGACGGCTGCGCTCTGGCGCGCCTACGGGGAGGGGAAGATCACAGAGGCGGAGGCAGAAGCTCTGTCTGGCCTAATCGAGGCGCGCACCATTTCTGCGCCTCGACGGCGCGAAAACCTGTCCGTCAGTCAGGTTTTGAACTCGCCCAGTCCGGCGGCCTCAAATGTGGGCACGGCCCATATTTCAGGTCCGCATTCACCACAGCCTATGGCAAGCCTGGGTACAGTCGAAGTACCCCATAACAGCGCCAGGAGACCCGGCGTCGGCTCGCGCCCACGCACGGATGCCTCGCTCGAGCGCCGCCGCCGCTGGGCCGCTTCGGGGCGGCTTCCACCGGGGCTCGCGGCCCGGTTCACGCTGGCCGAGCAGGCGGTCCTCGCCCTCGTGGCGGCTGAGACCGTGCGCAGGAAGGACTGCCGCCTCGCGGTCGGGCATCTCGCGGCCATCGTCGGCGTGGCTGAGACCACTGTGCGCAACGCCATCCGTGAGGCCGTGAAGCTCGGGCTGGTGACGGTCGAGGAGCGGCGCATCACCGGCTTCCGCAACGACACCAACATTGTGCGCATCGTCTCGCGTGAGTGGGCGGCGTGGTTGCAGCTGGCGCGGAAGGGTGTGCCCAGAAGTGAGCAGGCCCCTGCCACCATGAACCAGGGGGGAGGGTGCAAATCCGCGAACCGCACGACTACTCAAGTTCTAATCCTGTCAGAATCGGGGACAACGGAACCGGAGAAAGGCTGCCGGGAGGCAGCGGGCGACCTCACCCAAGCGACCCCTTCGAGAATCCGCGCGGGTCGTGGCACCGGCCGAGCCATGCGCTGACGGTCTGAGACCGGCCGGTCTGACGAACGCGGTTGAAGCCGCAGCCGCACGCGCGTAGACGCGCCCGCTCGGATTCCCGGCGCAGGAGCGCGGATGGGCGATGATGTGGCCGCACTTCTCCTCGTCCTCGCCACCGAGAACGCCGAGCTGCGCCAGCAACTCGCCGCCGCCCAGGACATGCTGATGGAGACCGCCATCGACGCCGGGCACCTGCATGCCCGCCTCGAGGTGCTCCAGGCCGAACGCGATGCATGGCGAGCCGAGGCCAAGCGCCTGCAGGCTGAGAGGATCCGCGTGAGCTGATCGGCGACAGCGCGGTGCGGGGTTGCTACACGGGCGTCTCTTCCCGCCAGGGGTCCGAGGCGTTCGCGACACCACAAGGCACCGCGGCGGGCAAGCGCGCGACGACAGGCGACCGTGGGCCAGTTCCCCCCGGCCCGCCCGTGAAGTCTGAGGCCGGGCGGTCGCGTGAGGGTCGGCGCGGCGGGGGAACTGGACACCGCAAGCGCCGGCTCACGGCCCAACCCAGAGTTTCCGCTGTGGACAACCGCCCCTGAGAATGCCTGGACAGGCGCGACCAGCTTGAACGCCCCTGACGCTTCGTGGCAGCGGAGAGGGGCTCAGGCGACGAACATGCTGGGGCTGTGGGCTGCCGCTGCTCTGAGATCGGTGGTCCGAAAAGTTAGCGCTGCTCTGCGGCGTTCATCCTCCGGGTCGGCCTGTGCTGGCGCGGCGGAGACGCAGTCCGGAGATGATCTCCGATCCGGACGGCCTATCCGACCCGCCCCTTGCCTCCGGCATCCGATAGCCCGTTCGTGGGCGGCATGCGGATGAGCCAGTCGGTCGGAACCTCCGATCGCTGAAGGATGCTTTCATCAGGCGCTCAGAGACCGGGGCCCTTCGCGGCTGGCGTGAAACCGGTCTCACCTCTCCCGTGAGGTGGCGCCGTGATGCAACCTGAAGCTGAATATTCCAGTTTCGACTCTACCCCCGACAGCGATCCGCTGCCGGTCGATGACCGGGGGGCCGGTCCGGGCGATCGCGTCACCGTCCGGGACGAGCCGCAGCTCGTTGTATCGTACGATACAACGGACCCGACCTCTGGGACGTATTACGGGCTGACCGAGGCCTTCGCGTTCTTCAACGCGCATCTGTTCTCGGGCAGGTTGCCGCGCTGTCTCATCACCCTGCAGCGTAGGCGCAAAGCCTACGGCTACTTCGCCAACGCGCGCTTCACGGCGCGCGACGGCTCCCAGGTTACGGACGAGATCGCGCTCAACCCGGCTCATTTCGCCGAGCGCAGCGTCGAGGATACGCTCTCGACCCTGGTCCACGAGATGGTCCATCTGCAGCAGGAGCATTTCGGCACGCCGTCCCGCTCCAGCTACCACAACGCCCAATGGGCGGGGCTCATGCGGGACGTGGGGTTGATCCCGTCCGCGACCGGCGCGCTGGGCGGCAAGGTGACGGGCCAACGCGTCAACCACTACGTCGAACCCGGTGGACGCTTCGCGCGTGCCTGCGCCGAACTGATCGGTCTGCACAGAGGAATGGTGCCGTACGTCGAGTCGGGCGACGCGGCCGAGCGCGGGACGCGTGAGAAGAAGACGGCGAGCAAGACCCGGTACACCTGCCCGGTTTGCGGCGTGAACGCCTGGGCCAAGCCCGAGACCCGGCTCGCCTGTGGCGTCTGCACCGTGCCCCTCGAGGTGGGGCAGCTTTAGGCGCGTCGGAGCGGCTCGTTTGGCCTCTGTAGCGGATCGGAAGGACATCATGGCACGGACACAGCAGACGCGCACGCCGGCCGCTTCGCGGCAGAAGCGCGTCGTCCTGGTCACATCGGAGAAGGGCGGCGTCGGCAAGAGCGTCACCGCCCGCACCCTGGTCGAGCACCTGCGCCTGGGTGGCGCCCGCGTCGCCGCCTACGACGCCGACGGCGGCGTCGGCTCGCTCCTGCGCGTCCTGGGCAGCCGGGACGAGGCCGGCGAACTCCTGGACGAGCAAGATCCTACCGTGGGCGTCGGGTACTACAACATCCGCGCCGACGACGAGCGCGCCACCCTGCTGAACTGCGTCGCCTCGGGCGAGCCGCTCATCGTCCACGACCTCGCCGGCGGCAGCCTCGCCGACCTCGCCCGGATCTCCGACATGGGCGAGGGCCTCGACGACCTGCTCGCCGCCTTCGCTGGCCAGGGCTACCGCCCGATCGTCCTGCACCTGATCTCCTCCGAGGTTGCCGCGACCCAGTCGGTCGCTCGCTGGATCGAGCTCGCCGGCGATCGGGTCGACCACGTCGCGATCCGCAACACGCGCTGGGGCAAGGCCGAGGCCGACTTCCCGTTCTGGCATGGCTACGTCGACGGCCGCGGCGAGAGCCGCGGCGGCAAGGTCCGCCGCCGGGTGCTCGAGGAGTTCGGCGGCCTGGAGATCAGCCTGCCGCCGCTGCCGGCCGGCACCTTCGCCAAGATCGACGCCGACGCCCTGCCGTTCGCGGTCGCGGCCGACGCAGCCCGCCTGACCATCGCCGAGCGCTCGCACGTGGCGCGCTACCTGCGCGAGTCCGCGGTCGCCTTCGAGCGCCTGCGCCCGCTCCTCGGCCTCTGAGAGGCTGGAGGTCCAGGCCGTGATGCATCCCGACGCCAAGCTCAACTTCGACCGGGCGGCCCAGGCGTTGGGCCTCGATCCGGCGACCCGGGATTTGGCGTGGCGGCGGATGATGGATATCGGCCTCACCCCCGACGATCCGACTGTGGTGTATCTCGCGGTCGGTGGGTTGCTGGAGCAGGCCGCCCGAACCATCCCGGCGGTGCTCGATGCCGTGCCCGAGCGCATCGAACGGGCCGCGGCCCGGGCGGTCGGCCCGGTGGCCGAGGCCGCCAGCGCCCGGGTTGAGGCCGCCCACGCCGCGCTCGCCGAGCGCACCGGCGTGGCGGTGGCCGCGGCCGCGTCGGCGCATCTCACCCGGATCGAGCGGACCCGAGCGCGTGAGCTCGGCCTGTGGGCGGCCGCGATGGTCCTGGGCTGCGGCATCCTGTGCGGCGGCGTGGGTTACTGGCTCGGGCGCCGGGACACACTTGGCCTGGACACGCGGTGGGCGGGCCTGTCCCAGCGGTCCGATGCCTCGGCATGGCTCATTCTAGTCGCGGCCAACCCCGACCTGCGGGACCAGATGAGCCGGTTCTGCGCCCCGGCGCAGCTGAAGTTGGATGCCGCCTCGAACCGGCGGTACTGCGAGGTCCCGCTCTGGACGGAGGGCACGGTCGCGCCGATCGGCGGGGTGCCGGCTGTGATCTACCTCAGCCTGCGGGAGTGGTTCATCGCCTGGGGGCCGGCCTGGCTGATGCTCGGGGCCGGGCTAGCTGCCCTCCTCGGCCGGCGCCTGCTGCACCGGGTGTTCGCGTGGCGACCCGTGGCTTGGCTGCTCGATTGAGTAGCGAGGCGCATTCTGGGGGCCCGGTGAGAGGATGGTCGAAAACGTACGCTAAGCGTCGCGGCCTTGCTGGTGGAGGCGCAGCGGCCTGAACCGTTCGCGGGGCTTGTCGATTTCGGCCCAGAGATAGTCGCCGGTGAGGCCG
>JAESFL010000375.1_pt1 | contig 35274 bp, 31 predicted proteins | sample 9269401 | NCBI WGS metagenome assembly JAESFL01 (sample SAMN14506025, study PRJNA617098) | algae metagenome | isolation source: Gloeocapsa sp. UFS-A4-WI-NPMV-4B04 and co-occurring heterotrophs from desert... | place: USA: Utah | collected 2006-10-01 | reverse complement strand
CAGGAAGGTGTCAGCAACTCCGTCTTCGAACCTCAAGCTCGGAGGCAGTTGAACCAGGAGCGGACCCAGCTTGGGTCCGAGGCCACTCACCTCCGACATGAATCGGTCCAGCAGGTCATCGGCGTCTTTGAGTCGGAGCTCGTGGGTGATGGCCTTCGGGACCTTCACGGCAAAGCGGAAACTCTCCGGCACCGACGCGGCCCAGCGCTCGTAGGTGGTCGTTCGATGGGGGCGATAGAATGAGGAGTTGATCTCAACCGCGTTGAGAACGGCACTGTAGCGCTCCAGGTGAGATCTCCCGACTGGGAAGGGGGCGGCATGCTCCTTCGGAACGCTCCAGGCGGCCGTGCCGATTCGGACCATGGGAGTGGCTCCGTCGGTGATGGTGCCGAGCCTGCCAAGTTTCGGGTGGTCGGGATCGGAAATGTCGTCCATACCCTCTCATCGACAAAGCTAACTTCCGTTCCAGGTTGACGGGGTTCATGGGCAGCCCTGATCAATCTAACGGCCTTGCCGTGCCAACGCCGTCTGCCAAAAGGGTGTTCCGTCCATAGACCAGTACATTGAAACGCAAGCCAAGAGCTTGCTTCCGACCTGGGACAGAAGGTCGTTCTATGCTGAGATTGTCGTTTCAACACGAGCGTGGTGGTCGGCCGCGATGTTCTGCTCCCGCCCTGTGCTCCGCTCGGGGATGGCACGCCCCAATGGACGCTGCCAGGGGCCCCGTCCTCTCCGTCGCGCCTGCTGTCGTACAGGCCGCAATCCGGCCTCGGGCGGATCGTGGCCGCCGTTCTGGAGAAGAACTGGCCGACGCTGTCGCTCCAAAGGACGCTCACGGCCCAATTGGCAGCGACGCTGCTGACCATGGCGCGCGAGGGGGGATCGCATTGCGTGGCTCCCGCAAACCCTCGCCCAAGACGACATCGCAGCGGGACGGCTTGTTGATCCGGGGCATGGTAGCTACTCGATCGAGGTCGAAATCAGGTTGTTTCGAGCCTCGCGCCGGCAGGCCCCAACAGCGGAAGCCTTCTGGGGACCTGTTGCGGGCAGTGCCAATCTTTCAGGGAGACCCTTTCTCGCCTGAGTTCCTGCAATCGGTCCTTCCTAGGGAAGGAAAGAGAGGAGCGAACTTTGGAGTGCGGCCCTTGAGGACAGAACTACACTGAGGATTTAACTTAGGCTGCCGGGCCCTCGGAGACTGTAGTGGTTTGAGGATCAACACGCTCGGCAGAGGGTCAAATCTACGGCATGATCACTGCCCGCTTGGAGGGGCGCACTCCAAGGGGGACTAAAGTTTAACCTCTCGCAGACCTTCAACCTTCTCCTATCCTGGAGCCGCGAACTGGCATCGAAGGGAACGGCATCATGACCTACGCAATACGCTTCCATGAGACCGGAGGGCCCGAAGTTCTCGTCTGGCTGAAGGTCGATGTCGGTCAACCAGGGCCAGGTGAAGCCCGTGTCCGGCACACGGCCATCGGCCTCAACTATGTCGACACCTATGTGCGATCGGGCGCATACCCAGCGTCGCTCCCAAGTGGCCTTGGCACAGAGGCGGCTGGCGTGGTCGAGGCGGTCGGTCCGGGCGTCACTGACGTAAAGGTCGGCGACCGCGTCGCCTACTCGGGTGGGCCCCAAGGCGCCTATTCCGAAGAGCGGGTCATGCCGGCGGATCGCTTGGTCGTGCTCCCGGACGGCGTCTCCGATCAGCAGGCTGCCGCGATGATGCTCAAGGGCATGACCGCCCAGTACCTCATCCGGCAGACCTACAAGGTCAAGGAAGGCGACACGATCCTGTTTCATGCCTCGGCCGGTGGTGTGGGCCTCATCGCCTGTCAGTGGGCCAAGGCGCTGGGCGCAACCGTGATCGGCACCGTCGGCAGTGATGAGAAGGCCGAACTCGCCAAGGCTCATGGCTGTGATCATACCATCCTCTACACGCGCGAGAACTTCGTCGAGCGGGTGAGGGAGATCACCCATGGCAGCATGGTACCGGTCGTGTACGACTCGGTGGGCAAGGACACCTTCTCTGCCTCCTTGGATTGTCTTGCCCCACGCGGGCTCATGGTGCTCTTCGGCCAATCCTCCGGGGCTGTCGAGCCGATCAATCTCGGCATCCTAGCCCAGAAGGGCTCGCTTTATGTGACACGCCCGACCTTGGGAACCTATGCCGCGAAGCGGGCCGATCTTCTGGCTATGGCTCAAGAACTGTTCGATGTCGTGCTCTCGGGCAAGGTCAAGATCGGGGTCAACCAGACTTATCCGTTGCAGGATGCGGCCAAGGCCCATCAGGATCTGCAAGCCCGCAAGACCACCGGATCAACAATCCTGACCGTGTAGCGGTTCGGTCCGACGGCTGGATCACGCCCCGCAAGAAGAACGAGGCCGCTTGACAAGCCGCCATATCATATTATCTAGCGTACTAGATTTTAGAACACTAGAGAATCATGACTTCGGAACGTCACAGCGTCGGTACACAACTATCCTTTGCGCTTTATGGCGCGGCAAACCGCATCGCGCGGATGCACAAGCCATTCCTGGAGCCCCTCGGCCTGACCTTCCCGCAGTATCTCGTGATCCTCGAACTGCTGGACGGCGCGCCGCTGTCCGTCGGCACGCTCGGCACCCGCCTGGACATGGACACGGGCACGATCACGCCGCTGGTCAAGCGATTGGAGAGCGCCGGCTTCGTGACGCGCACCCGCGATCCCGCCGACGAACGCCGCGTGCTGGTCGATCTGACCCCCAGCAGCCGGGCCTTTGAGGCCGAGATCCGGGGCATCACCGACAAGATCAAGTCGGCCTGCCAGCTCACCGACCAAGGCGTGGACGACCTGCGTCGCACGCTCGAAGCGCTCGCCCATCCGGCGAGCGAGTGAAACCTTCAAGGAATTCATAGGAGATTTCGTTATGAAGATCGGCATTTTGGGCACTGGCCACATCGGCAAGACCCTGGTTCGAACGCTGAGTGCAGCCGGACATGACGTAAAGGTGGCCAACTCCCGCGGCCCGGACACGATTGAGCCCAACATACTGTCCTCTGGCGCTCGCGCGGTCACGGCTCAGGAAGCGGTAGTGGACGTTGACGTCGTGATCCTGTCGATCCCCCTCAACCGGCTTTCCGGGATCGCGCCGCTGATCGCCAGCGTCCCAGCCGAGACGGTGGTCATCGACACCTCGAACTACTATCCGGCCCGCGACGGCCGGATCGAGGCCATCGAGGCCGGTCAGGTCGAAAGCCTGTGGGTGGCCGAACCGTTGGGCCGTCCCATCGTCAAGGCATGGAACGCCATCGGGTCCGACTCTTTCGCCAGGAAGGGCAAGCCTGCAGGGAGCCAAGATCGCATCGCTATTCCCGTTGCGGCCGATAGCGACAGGGATCGCAAGGTGGGCATGGCACTCGTCGAGGACACCGGCTTCGACGCTTTTGACGCGGGCACGCTGCCGGACTCGTGGCGGCAGCAGCCTGGCGCTCCGTGCTACTGCACGGATCTCACCCTTGAAGAGATGCCCGCCGCCCACGCTGCGGCGCAGCAGGCGCGATTGCCGAAGCGGCGTGACTTGGCGGTCGCTGCCATCGTGGAGAGGGTTGGAGACGGCACGACGAACCCGGACGCGGAATACGGCGTTCGTTTGAGCCGTGCGCTGTACATGTGAACCCTGGCGCAGGATTGCGCCAAACACCTCGCACAAAAGGGATCAGCTCGCGCTGATCCTCTCCGGGGTCGGCGCGCAGGAAGCGCACTCATGCGGGAGGTCTCCGCAGGTACAAGGGGCATAGGAGGTTCTGGTCAGGCGTGAAGGTGATACGGCGCCTTCACGAGTGGTCAAAACCGCCTATTGCACAATTCCACCTTCCGAGCCGTTGATAGCCAAGCATGGTAGAGTAGGCTCGGAAGGTCTTCTCTTGGCACATACTGTTGAAAAAGTCCGCATGTGCCGTTTTTCACGTGGGCAGCATACAGGATGCTGGGCCTGAGCTGGTGCGCTGACGCTAGTAATAGACCAACGGAGCAGCGCCCAGGAGTTTTTCAACGAAACCGGCACAAGGCAGAAGTAGAGCTGATGTCTGCTTAAGACAGGGACGCCGGACGTTTTTGGCGCGCAGTGCACCAAGGATTATGATCCTAACCATTGCGCGCCACATCTCTGACCTCAGCCGCGGAAGCGTCGAGATCTCCAAGGATGTGCGGCAATGTTGGATAGCTGTACCACTTACTTGGTCGCGACAGAGCACATCTGGTGCGGTAACATGATTGAGCCAATACATGTGGAACGAGCCTGCGGGCTCCTCCGCCGCGGCGTGGAGGGCTTTCGTATGTCGGGCCGTTCGATACACATCAAGGTCGATGGAAGAACCTATTCAGGGACCTTCGTGGTTGACCGTAAGGTTCTGACCGTCACGACCACCTACGGAAGAAAGACGGCCGAGATCAGCCCACGGGTGGCCCATGAGGCCCTTGCCCATCAGTTGCTTCAGGATCTGGTCCGAGAGGAGAAAGCCCGCAAGGGCTCGACCCTGTGACCGCCATCGTGGCAGGCTCGCTCCTGATGTGATCGTGCTCGACCGCTCTGCTGCCGGGTTTGACAGCACAAGGGTTGAGATGGGATGGAATTCGTTCTGACGCGGCCTCTGTCCTTTGCAAAACGCAAAGCAAGGAAGTCCTCACATGCACGGCCACCATACGAAGACCAACTATTGGAGCTAAAGTTACTGGTCTCTGCAGGTCTGGAGGTCGCCATGTACGTCGTCATCCGCAAGTTCAACCGCATGAGCTCGGTCGCTGAGGCTGCCCGTCGCGCGGAGAGTGGCCTTGGCCAGATGCTCAAGCAAACGCCAGGGTTTCAGGGCTACTGCGTGTTCGATGCAGGTGACGGGGTAGGGGGATCGATCAGCTTGTTTGAGAACCGGGATGCTGCCATTGCAGCCAACGACAAGGCATTGGCCTGGATCCGGGCTAGCCTGACAGATGTCATCGACGGTGAACCTGAAATCACCATGGGCGAGGTTCTGGCCACCGTGACAGCTTGAACAGAACTGCTTTAGTTCTCCGGCGAGCATCTCGACCGGATTTTCCTACTCGTTGTGCCGTTAGCGCTGCGCTGAAGCGCTCTCGCGCCCATCAATCTGTTGGCCAATCAATGCAATGGCCCGTTGGTAGACGGAAGCGGCATTCCAAGCCTGGATCGCATTGAAGTTGGCTTCTCCGGGTTGGTAGCCTGCACCAGCGCGCCAGCCATGGGCCTTGAGAAAATTGGCCGTCGAGGCAAGGGCGTTCGCTGCGATGTTGAGGTCACCGCCGGTGCCGTAGTTCAGAATGCTCTTGGGCAGGAACTGGGTTTGGCCGATCTCACCGTGCATAGAGCCACGCGTGCCTGCCGAGAGAACGCCCCGGTCGATCAGGGTCAGGGTGGCGTAGAGCTGTTCGGTGAAGAAGGCCGACCTACGGCAGTCGTAGGCGAGCGTTGCCACAGCCGAGAGCGTGTTCTGGCTTCCGCGCTGCCGCCCAAAGGCGGTCTCCATGCCCCAGATCGCCAGGAGCGGCCCTGGCGGGACGCCGTAGCGCTGCTCAAGTGAGGCGAAGAGCGCCGCCTGGGACCGCTTGAGCTCACGCCCGCGCGCAACGATCGTTGGACCACCCCGCTTGGCGAGGAATTGATCGAGCGACAGGCGGAAGCTCCTCTGGCTACGATCAGCCGCGATGGTTGCAGTCGCATAGGTGGTTCCCATGAGAGCTGCGATGCTGGCGGCGCTGACGCCTCTTGACCTTGCTTCATCGGCAAATTGCGGCTTCCACGCTTCGAAGCCTGCCGCCGTGCTGCCGCACTGTGCCGCGCCTGCCGGGTTAGCCACCCCGGCGGACACCACCGTGGCTACGATGGCGATGATTGTGATCGGCTTGCTTATGATCATACGCACGTCCTCTCGCACCCATTGGCCGGAATGACATGCTGGAGCACCATGACGGCCGAGATGAGGCGTGAAAGCCGGCGCCTGCACGCCTCGAACTGCAGGCCCCCATCTTAAGGGGTTGCTGGGTCGCCACAAGCCCGCGAGGGCCGTCATTCAACGGTGATGGCTCCCAGCCCGAAGCCCGCCTTGTCAGGGGTGATCCACACTTCCCCCTGTCCGAGCATCATCCCCTTGTCCCGGACGAAGATTGTCTCGAAGGTTGAGTTCGCGACCACTTCCCGAATGTGCGGATTCATAATCGTGTTCTTCGCCGCCACAAGCTGGTCGCGGTTGCGGATCGTTCGCCTGACCTTTCCTGTCACGGTCAAAGGGTAGTGGGTGACCCGAGAAAGGAGTGCGATGTCACCGGAGCGGAACGCTGCCTTGACGCGCCTGAAGCCATAGTAGGCCTCAAGCGGATCGAAGTTCTGAGCACGGTAGCTGGCCTCGATCTCCGGTGCCAGCCTCGGCCGGGAGAACCCTGCTTCAGGCGACCTGACAGGCAGGTCCATGGATCGCCGCAGTTCCCGCACGAGCAGGTCGAGCGCCCTGTGGCGGTCGTAGAGTTGCTGCAAGGCGGGCACATGGGTCTGCGCTGCTCCGCTCGCGAGGGATCCCGTGATCTCCTGATCGACGGTCTTTGTGTCGCTCCCTGTGTTCCGCCACTGCCGGGAGCCGGCCGTCTTTTCCAGTTGGTCAACGAGTTGGTTGCGAACGATCCACACCCGTTCCTCGACCTCGGCCAGAACCTGCTCGTGCGACGGCCTGAAGCTGGGACCTTGTGCGATGTCGGCGGGCAGTGCCTGCATGGCCTCCTGGGGCGTTGGGCCTTTGAGCTCGTTGGGTGGATAGCGGGGATCGACCTTGTAGGTTCGCCCATAAACCTTCACGAAGAAGGGATCCGCATAAACCGGAACGACGCTAAGGAAAACCAGAAGCCCGACGGACAGCCCAAGTGCCCTGGCGGTAGAGCCAGCCATCGCTGCCTCCCGCTCCGAAGAAAATCGATTGGCTCATTCTACACCCTCGGCGGGGCGAAGCAGACATTTATTTATCGCCTGCTCAGCCGACGTGGTATTGTTCTTGAATTCTAAAAGCCGGAAACTTGATCCTAGGAGACGCGCTATGAAGAAGTCCGCTCTCTTGATCGGCGCTGCCGTCCTGTCGTTCGGAATTGCAGCCGTGTATGAGGCGCAGGCCCAGCCTCATTGGCGAGGTGGCGGAGTTTACCGCGGTGGATGGCACGGCGACGGCTGGCGTGGTGGAGGGTATGGTGGTGGTTGGCGTCACAGGGGCCGGGGCGGCGGCGGCGCTGTTGCGGCGGGCCTGATCGGGGGAGCCCTCATTGGCGGCCTAATCAGCTCCGCGGCTGCCGCTCCCTACTATGACTATGGCTACAGCTATCCCTACAATTATCGCTATGCCCCGACCTACCCGTATGCAGGCGCCTCCTATGGCACCGGCTACTACGGCTCCCCCTATTACGCCGATGTTGCCGCTCAAGAACCTGTCTACGAATACCCGGTTCAGCAGGCGTACTATCCGGCCTCGGTCTATCGCACCCGTGTTGTTTACTCTCCACGGCCTGTCTATCGGACGCGCGTCGTCTATCGTCAGGCTCCCGCCTACCGAAGCCGACGCGTTGTGTATCGAGCGCCCATGTATCGGCAGAACGTCGTCCGGTACCGACCCCGTGCCCGCGTCGTCTCTGCGCAGCCTTACCGTCAGCAGGTGATCTCGACGAGCTCGATCAATGGTCGCCGGGATCTCCAACGAGCGCGGGTGATACGACGGGCAGTATACTGACGGTGCATCCGCTCAACTGCAGGCGCCCGACTGGTACGCCATCGGCCCAAGCCCGGAGCAGGCGAGGTGAACATCCTATCGGCGGTGCAGTCGTTGATGGCTTGAGCGGGATTCTGACAGAAATTGCCTCAACCCATTCAGGAAATAACCATGGAACACATGAAGTTCGTATGTGCGGCTCTCGTCTTCATAGGCATGGGCTCTGGCGCATTGGCCCAAGGCCGTCCTCCGACCGTACGGATGTCGTGCAATGGGGCACGGCAACTGGTGGCCAGTCAGGGTGCTGTTGTCCTCAGCACAGGCCCTTCGACGTATGACCGTTATGTTGCAGCTGTGACCCAATGTGTCAGGGGTGACACCTTAGACCCTGCTTGGGTCCCGACTGCTGATACTCCTCAGTGTTCCGTTGGGTATCGTTGTGTGCAACGCGCAAGGCCCGGAGGAGGATGAAGGGCTCGGGTAATGCGGTGCCAACCCAATCCAAGACCATCTTGTCCACCAACTGAACAGGACCTATGCCTCTGGTTGAGGCTTCGGGCCAGAGCTGTCGGCGTGAGCCCTGCGCTCCTCTTCTTCCGCCAGCGTTTCAAGGCGCTCGGCTGTCTCAAGGAGTTGATTGCGGGCCTCGTTGATCGAGAGCGTCTGAACTATGGCCCGGATCTCCTGCGCCTGCCGGCGGTACTCCACCGCTTGGTTGTGACGGGGATCATGCATGGCCAACAGCCTCCAACAAAGCTCATGATGATACTCTACGCCGAACGGTCGAGGCCGGCGCAACCTAGGTACACCCCTAGTTCGGCCGGCGTCGGGGCCTTGCGATCAGGACAGTCCAGTGGATCAGACCATGCGAGGCCGCTAACTCCAGCTTACGCTCGTAAGCGACCACGTCGAAGCTCTCCTTTGGCTTATGCTGCCTCCGAGACGTCGTAGTCTCTACACTCGCTAGTGATCCTTGCTGGCGCAACTTCGTTCCTAACTCGTTTGCGCGTTTGACCCTTTGTCCTAGCTAGCAGTATTGTTGCTACTATGTAGCGCACTAGTTCCTGGCGTCTCTGTTTGTGACGCCCAGTAGATTTCGCGTTCTCGTACGCTCACTCAAGCAAAGCCCGCCCTTCAACGCTCTTCGGTCGTCATGGCGACACAGATGGCGTCGATCCATCTCGACCGCGTCATGCCAGAGGCTGCGTTGCGCAGATGGGTCGGTCATGATCCCAAGCACGGAGAGAAGCGATGCTGTTTCTGAAGCACGGCGGTCATATCCTGGAGCAGGAAGGACCTAGAGAGAAAGAACTCGACCAGAAGATCGAGAGCATGACCCTGGCCCGCAAGGTTGCGCCGGGCCTCGCGCAGGCTCTCGCGCGAAACGAGACCTCACCGTTTGATTATCTGTTCCCTGAGATCGCCAAAGACCCGAACGCGCATCTTCCAGCAAGCGACCCCGCCAAAGTCGTCGCTGATCTCCGGGCGTTGGGAATGGCGATGGCGGAGCAGACGCCCGCAACACCTGAGCAGAACTCCATCATCCCGCCAGTCTACACCTACTGGGGCCAGTTCATCGATCACGACCTGACCGCCAACACCGACCGCAACTCCGACGTGAGCGACATCACCAAGCCCAACCTGACCCCGCTGGATCCTGGCTTCGTCACCGCCAATCTTCATAACCTGCGCCGCCCGAACCTGGACCTCGACAGCGTCTACGGGGATGGCCCTGCCATGTTCGGCCATCCAAGCCAGGACGCTGGCTTCTACGACGGCATCAAGTTCCGCATCGGCCGCAACACGGACAATCCTCCGAGCACCCCTGCGGGCGGTGGCATTCCGGGCGACAAGATCCCGCCGGCTGATGATCTCGACCGGGATCTGCCCCGGATCGGGCCTCTGCTTGATGCCGGCGTCATTCGCGAGACCGACTTCACCCAGGAGCAGCGCGACGACCCGAGCTTCCGCACGCGAGCCTTGATCGGCGACGCTCGCAACGACGAGAACCTGATCATCGCCCAGTTTCACATGGCGGTTCTCAAATTTCATAACCGCGTCGTGGATTGGCTCTCGTCGGAGCAGAATGATGACTGGTTCGACTTCCCGGTCTTCGGAGTTGGCTTCCGGCCTGGCGGCCGCTTGTTCAATCAGGCTCGGCGGCTGGTCCGCTGGCACTACCAGTGGCTTGTGGTCAACGACTACCTGAAGACGGTGACCATGCCGGGAATCGTCGACAAGGTTCTGCTCGGCGGACCGAAGTTCTACGCGCCCCGGGGCAGACGGTTGTTCATGCCGCTCGAATACTCGGTCGCAGCCTTCAGGTTTGGCCACAGCATGGTGCGCGGCGCCTACGACCACAACCGCAACTTCGGCAAGAACAACGGCGGTCCGGGCGTCGTGCTGCCGTTCGCCTCGTTCGATCAGCTCTTCCTGTTCACCGGCACCGGTTTCCAGCGCGACGATGAGGGGGCGATCACCCACAATCCGTTCCTCGGCGCCCCAACCCTGCCGTTCAACTGGATCATCGAATGGGATCGCTTCGACAACAAGGGCAGCTCGGATCCCACCCACTTCGCCCGCAAGATCGACACCCATTTGGCGCCCCCCATCCTCGACCTGGTCAACGAGGGCAACAATCTCACCGGCACCCTCCAAACCCTGATCAAGCACCTGGCCCAGCGCAATCTGGTGCGCGGCTATCTGCTCCACATGCCGACGGGACAGGCTGTGGCGGAGGCTATGGGCGCGGCACCCCTGAGTGAAGCGGAGCTCCGCAAGGACAATTCCGCCGCCATGAACACCGCACTCGACCAGGGCGGTTTTATCGAGAAGACCCCACTGTGGTACTACCTGCTCAAAGAGGCAGAGGTCCGCGGCAACGGCAACACGCTGGGGGAGGTGGGCAGCCGCATCGTTTGCGAGACCATCATCGGTCTGCTGTTGTTCGACCGGGACTCCTACCTGCATCAGCGCGGCTGGGATCCGGCCGATGGCGTTCTGCTCGACAATGGCGATCCGATTGTCACCATCCGGGACTTCTTCAAGTTTGCCGGTGTTGCCTGATCGGAGACCACTCGCGCGGCCACATCGGCTGGCCAGTGCAGGGGCGGACTTGCATGAAGCATGTAGCTCCCACTTGATGTACAACGCGGAAGGATTTGAGGAGATGAAGCCGGATGGCGGTACATCGTTTCGTTCCAACGCAGTTTCACAACGTTCTCGGCACCCGCGAGCCGGTGTTGCGGGTGTCCGATGGGGACACGGTCGTCACTTTCACGCTCGATGCCGGAGGATGTGACCAGGCGAACGTCGAGCGAGCCCCCAAGCCCAATCCGATGACCGGCCCCTTCTTCGTTGAGGGTGCCGAGCCGGGCGATGCGCTTATCGTGCAGATCCAACGCATGACGCCGACGCGCGGCACCGGCTGGACGTATTCGTCGCTAGCCCCGAACGTCGTCGAACCGGAGATCCTGCCGCAACTGCGCGAGCGGGACCGGGTTGATTGGACCATTGATCCTCACGCCGGAACTGTGCGGTTGGTTGATCCGCCTATTGCTATTGCTGATCTTGTTCTGCCGCTGAGGCCTATGATTGGCTGCTTCGGTGTTGCCCCTGGTATGGATCAGGCGATCTCCACCACAACCAGCGGCAGGCATGGCGGCAACATGGATTTCAGAGGCTTCGAACCAGGCGCCATCGCCTGCTTTCCAGTGTTTGAACCAGGGGCGCTGTTCTTTCTCGGTGACGGGCACGCGTGTCAGGGGGATGGCGAGATCGTCGGTACCGGCATAGAGACCTCGTTCGAAATTGAATTCACCGTAAGGCTGAAGAAGAACGCAAAGCATGGATGGCCGCGCGGCGAGAACGCATCCGAGATCTTCACAATCGGCAATGCCCGACCTTTGGATCAGGCTCTCCAGCATGCAACGACAGAAATGCTGCGTTGGCTCGGTGACAGCTTCGGTCTTGATACTGTCTCGGCCAGCCACCTCCTTGGGCAAACGGTTTCCTACGACATCGGGAATGTCTTCAACCCCGCGTACACGGTGGTCTGCAGGATCGCCAAGACATGGCTTCGCAAGCCGCAGACAAGCCTTGGCTGGCTTGGCTGAGGGATCGGCTCTGTTGCATGACCGTCATGTGCAACAATCAATCGTGTCCTCACAACGATCAATGGCTGCTTGATCGTGAGGCTTGATGGATCGAGACAACAGACCTCTCACCGCCGCCCCATCGATCCTCTCCTGCTACCCAGTCCGTCTTCCTGGACGACGGGCCAGAAAGTCCCGGTCGGTGAGTAAGGTTGCTGTCGCCAATGACATCCAAGCAACGGTTGCGCGGTGCGCCCTCGGCGCGCAAAGGTTACTGGCAGATGCGGTAGCGGTCGCTCGACCCGTGCTGCTGGATATCCACGTGCAGATGGTCGGCATGGGCCGCATCGGATCCTGGTCCGAGAATGGTGGTGAACCAGCCGCAGGCGGCGGTGCGCAGGGCGGCCAAGGCCGAGTTCGGCGGTGTTTCGCCATCCATCTTGACGCGCAGGGTTGACCCATTTGCAAGCTCGAAAGCCGCTATGTCGATGGCCAGCCCTTCGGCATGGGCCGACAGCTTGCCGGTGGCCGCCCCGTTCCGGTTGCGGCACTCGAAGCCTGGTCCGGTTTGGATGTTCTTCAACTCGGTGTTCAGGCTCCCGGCCACCACGGGCGCAACCAGATCTCCGACCCAATGGCCGAAGCGGTCGGCAAATCGACAGGCGAGAATGGGCTGAGCGCCAAGCCGCACCATGGTCCCCGGCCGGGACCGCACCGGCACTCCCTTCAGCCGCACGGGTACGTCGATCCGGCAGAGTTCGTTTGTCGTGGACGGCTGCTCTGCGGCCTCAATGTCAAATCCGGCCGACTTAAGTTTGGTCAGACATGGATCAGGGTCCGCCACAGTCTGCAGGGGCGCCTCTTCACTTCGGGCCTCCTGGGGTGGCTCGGGCTGGACGGCCGGCCGTGGTGTAGGCGAAGGCGCATCGCTGGGCCGGGGCGGCGGCAGGGGAGGCGTCGGCTGTGCCATGCCCGGACCGGATCCAAGGACAAGTACAACCGTAAGCACCAAACCGGAACGCACCATGACCCTCTCTCCGCATCCTGGCTCAATGCAACAGCCGTGCTTTGCGTTCGGTCATTTCTGGAGACCTCGGCCTGCAATCGGTGTCGGGAGCGCACCTTGCCTTGTGTAGCCTACAGTAAGTTACTCCCCATCCTCACGCGAATAAGGGATGCTGCTTTTTCGGGAGGAGTATTGAAGCAATGCCCGGCCCCCAGATCCAGTTTTCCGAACTAACGACCCTGATCATCGGTCTGATCGCGCTATTCGTGGGGATGCGCATTCGTAAGGCGGTTCCCATTCTCAGACGCATCGACATGCCCAATGCCGTGATCGGCGCCATGATCGTGGCGGTGCTCGTTCTCCTCGCCCAGGTCTTGTTCGAAGCCGAGATCGCATTCGGCACTCAGATCCGCGATCTCCTACTGCTTGTCTTCTTCACGACCATAGGGCTGTCGGCGAAGCTGAAGGCGCTGCTGGCCGGCGGCCGGCCCCTGGTCATGCTCTGTGCCGTGACCATTCTGCTGCTGGTGGCCCAGAACCTCGTCGGCGTCACTGTCGCGACGGCATTTGGTGCCCACCCGTTTTACGGGCTCCTCGCTGGCGGTCTTTCCTTTGTAGGCGGGCCGGGGACGGCGCTCGCCTGGGCCAATGAGGCAGAAGCCGCCGGGCTTCAGAACGCGCAGGCAGTCGGAGTCGGCTCGGCAACCCTCGCGGTCATCACCGGCGCATTGCTGTCGGGGCCTATCACCGGCTGGCTGATCCAACGGCACGGGCTCCACCATGACGCAACCCCGACCCAAGTTTCCTTCGTCGACCCGCAACAGCAGGCACCGCCATCACCGGCTGAGGACAGCGGGAGCCTTGAGAATATTCTGTCGACCATCCTCGTCATTGCGATAGCGGTCCTCCTGGGCGACAGGATCAACGCATGGGCGAAGGACGCGGGTCTGTTGCTCCCCGGTTTCCTGTCGGCGATGCTCGCAGGCGTTTTGCTGACGAACCTTGCCGACTGGTCTCGCCTCCGGCTCCAGTTCGGACCGATCCAAAAGGGCGGGGAAGTCGCCCTGAACCTGTTTCTGGTGCTCAGCCTCATGGGCACGAAGCTCATCTCCATAGCCGCCATCCTTGGACCACTTGTCGTCAATGTCCTGTTGCAGATCATCGTGATCGCGGCGATAGCGTACTTCCTGCTGTTCCGGCTGCTCGGCCGGGACTATGAGGCGGCCGTGGCCGTCGGTGGCTTCCTCGGTTTCGGCATCTCGTCGATGCCGGTCGCGATGGCCACCATGGACGAGGTCGCGCGCCGCTATGGCCCGGCCCCGAAGGCGTTCCTGCTGATCACGCTGGCGGGATCGTTCTTCGTCGATCTTGCGAATGCCCTTGTGGCCAAGGCGTTCCTGGCGTTGCCGATGTTCGGGGTCGCGGCATCGGTTGGTGCCGGCTAATCGCGCTGAGCGGGATCATGGGAGTCTGAATGGCAAGCTGCCGTGCAAACGTTCAAGCGGCCGCGTCCAACCGATTGTCTCTCATCGCGAGCCAGGTTTGCAGCACGGTCCACAGGATGGCCAGTGTTGTCGCTCCGATGAACATGCCCGTGAAGCCCCACGCAGCCAGCCCGCCGATCACTCCGACGAACAGCAACAGCGCCGGCAATCGGCCGCTGCGCGCGATCAGCACGGGTTTGACGATGTTGTCTGTTGCCATGAGCACGACAACGCCCCAGGCTACCGTGAAAACGGCCCAGGCCATCTGACCGTCCGAGCTCAACCAGATTGCCACCGGCAGCCAGACCAGAAGCGGGCCGAGTTGAACCACCGCCAGCAGGAACGTCACGAAGGCCAATGCCGCGGCGTGCGGGACGCCCGCGATGGCGAAGCCGATCCACGCCAGCACGCCTTCCAGCAGGGCGGTTCCGATGACGCCGATGGCAACGCCCCGCACCGCCCGGCCAGCGGCGTCAAGCAAGCCGCCCCCCGCGGGGCCGGCAATGCGCGCCGCCACGGCGGAAGCCGGCGACAATATCCGGCGCTCCGAGGCCAGGATGATGGCAGCCACGATGACACCAAAGAAAATCTCGGCGACCGCGCCGACAAAGCCAAGACTGAGGGTCAGCAACCAGCGGCCGGCGGCCACAAGCTGCGATTGGTACTGCAGCAGGGCGCCAAAGCCATCACGTTGCAGTTCCTGCCAGGAAGTGGTCGCCTTCGCCCCGAGCACGGGCAGACCCACAATCCACTCCGGGAGATTGGGGATGCCCTGAGCGGTGGCAGCAGTGAGGCGCCCTTCGACGATCTGCGCGAAATCGACGACAGCGAAACTGACGTAGACCGCCGGCACGATGATGATCGCGATGGCGACGGCGCCGAACAGCACCGCGGCGAGGCGACGCCGTCCGTTCAGGCCATCGACAATGCGCTCGAACAGTCCCGACGTCGCCGTTGCAAGGATCACAGCGTACGTGAAGACGCCGACGAATGGCCGGAGCACCTGAACGGTGGCCGCGATCAGGAGCAACACCAACACCAATGCCAGCATCGTCTCGATGACGAAGAGGCGCAGACCTCTATCGCTCGCCGCTTGCATGGCAGTTCCTCCTGATGTGAGAGCACTCGGGAGATGTCAAACCCTACTCAATGCTCCGACCGCCCTCGCCGGTCTAGTGACTGTGCTATCCGGCCCGCAGGGCTGATCGGGAAAGTTACGGCTCATGCGGCATTTACCGCACCCACTGCCTCCAGACCTGCGAGCACGATAAGACGCGGCAGGAGCGGCCGCTCTACAGCCACTTCGTCGAGATCGGCCATCAACGCATTGATGCAGCAGACACGGCGCACAAGCGCCGATCCATGGAGCAGCCCGGCAATCCACTGCCGGTTTTGCCTGAGAAAACGTCCGTAAACCCAACGGAACCCCTGCTTCTCAAGACGTTGCGCAGACCGCAGGGGGATGAACCGGTCAGGGAGCGCCCGCAGCTCGCATTTGTTCCGGGCACCATTGAATTTGGCGTGGTACGGCGTGGTCATCCAGCCGGCAAGGCGGTGATCAAGGAAAGGACTTCGGTTCTCGACTCCGGCCGCCATGGCGTTGCGGTCGTTCTGCCACAACCATTCCTGCATTCGCCCCGAGCGCGCGTCCCGCAGGAGCGCCTCGCTCAAGCTGCCTTGGAAGTTGATAAGCGGATCACCAGGCAAGGCCTGTGCGATCAGAGCCACTCCGGCCGGGCTGAGCCATCGGCAGTCATCGTCCGGCAGGTGTGGGTTTGCGGGACAACGCAAGGGCTCATGCAGCAGCGCCGCGTCGGAGGTTCCGGCCAGTTCCGGCGGGAGCATGCCGCCGGCCCGGATTGCGGTGAGCCAGGCGATGTCGCCGGCCCGGGCTGCGTCGCGCATCGCAAACCCTGCATAGCGGTTCCAATATCCGCCAAAGAGTTCGTCAGCCCCGGTTCCGTCGAGGGCCACTCTGACCCCGTGATCCCCCATCGCACGATAGAGGGCCGGCATACCCAGGACATTGCCAATCAGCGGAAAGGGTTTTTCTTGGCTGCGGCAGACGGCAAGAAAGTCATCGGTGCTAGCGGGCCCATAATCAAGCGGAACCTCGACGGCACGCGCGCCTGTCGCAGCAATGCCGGCGCGCGCGCAAGCTGCATCATCACTCTTGCCAGCATCGCCTGTGAAACAGGTAACGCGCTCAAGCCACCCCTGTGCTGCAAGAACGGAAAGGATGAGCATCGAGTCGACTCCCCCCGAGAGAAGAAGCCCGATTGGTCGGTCCGAGACCAATCGATCAGCCACGGCGCCGATAAGACCATTAGCGAGATCTCCATTCGGTAGTGGTGCTGGCCAAAGACCATCTATGGGTGCTTCATCAAGGGTCCAAGTGTCGAGATCGATGACCAATGCGTGGCCTGGCCGTACCTCGCGAACGCCCTGCAGGTGTGTGGTTCCATCAGGCCGCGGCAGGAGCCAGCCTTCGGACAGGAACATCGCGAGCGCCTCGTCCCGCAACGCGAAGGGGCCTCCCAGCACTGCGCGAAGAGCGCCGATCTCAGACGCCAGGACGATGTCGGATGGACCTGCAACATAAAACAAGGGCTTCTTGCCGTAGCGGTCCCGGGCGGCAACGAGGCGCCTGCGTTTGGCGTCGAGCCAGGTGAAGGCCCACATGCCGCGCGCCTCCGCGAGACCGGACAGGCCAACGCTGGTCAGGAGTGAAAGCAACACCTCCGTGTCGCTGGTCGTAGAGCGGGAAGTGATATGGAAACGATCCACCAACTCGCGATGGTTGTAGATTTCACCGTTATAGGAGAGGAGGTGATCGCCGTGACGGAAGGGCTGGTTGGCACGGGGTGATGGATCGAGGATTGATAGCCGCGCATGGGCAAGACCGACCGAGACGAGTCCGGATCGTGGGGTTGCCACGTCCAAGACGACAACGCCGAATGCATCCGGACCACGATGGCGCAGGGCTGCCAGTCCGGCCTCAAGCTGTGCGCGATCAATGATATGACTGCGGGAAAGCCAGGTTAGGACGCCACACATCGGGAACCCTCCCACAAGTCGCCAATGTCAGTCCAACCGACGAGTTCGCCCATCATTCGGGCGGAGGCGGCTTGACGAGCTTGAGAGCCTGGTGGGCCGCCACCGGTCCGGCTTCCTCGCGGTCGGCTACTTGGACGGTCGGGACGGCAAACCGGATGCCGTTCTCGTCAAAGGCCTGCTTGATCAGGGCGAGAGCCCGGCGGCGGATGACGAACTGCTCGCCGGGCTTCGTCATCATCTTGAGACGCACCTGGATGCCATAGTCGCCGAACTGCTCGACACCCTGCATCTTGAGAGGCTCGATGATGTGGGGCGCGAACTCCGGATCCTCCGCCAGATCCTTGCCGATCTGCTTGATGAGCTTCTTCGCCTTGTCGAAATCGGAGTCGTAGGCCACGCCGACGGTCAGCTTGTCGATCACCCAATCGCGGCTCATGTTCTGAACTGCCCCGAGCACCCCATACGGCACGGTGAAGAGCGGTCCACGGTGATGCCGCAGCTTCACCGACCGGAGCCCGAACGACTCCACCGTCCCCTTGTAGGATCCGCTCTGGATATACTCGCCGATCCGGAAGGCGTCATCAAGCAGGTAGAACACGCCGCTGAAGACATCCTTGACCAGGGTCTGCGAGCCGAAGCCGACGGCGACGCCCACGATGCCGGCCCCGGCGATGAGCGGCCCGATCTCCACCCCGAGGGCCGACAGGGCCATCATCACGGCAACGACCGCCAGCACCACGAAGATCACATTGCGGAAGATCGGCAGCAGCGTCCTGAGCCGCGCCTGCCTCACAGCCGCCTCGGTTCCAGGCGGGGACAAGGCCTCGGCCTGGCTGAGCCGCCGGTCGATCAGCGACTTGACCACCTGCCAGATCAGGTCGGCAATGAGCAGGATCACGACGCTGCTCAGGGCACCACGCACGAGGCGGATCAGGAGGGTGTCGCGGCCGCTCATCCCGGCAAGATCGATGTTCCAGGCGTGCGCGAGCAGAAGGGCAGCGCCGACGATCAGGAGAGCCCTGAGACCGCGATCCAGGTAGACCGCCATCAGGCCAGGTGCCGCGAGCGTCTCGGATCCCTCAGCAGGGCGTGAGACATGATGGCCTGCCATCCGGGCAACCTTGATGGCCCCGGGCAGGAGGAGAGCGACCGCCAGGAGCCAGAACAGACGCATGAACCCGACGACCCAAAGACCCCACAGCAGCAGCAGACACAGGGACAGAAGCCAGGGAGTGACCCTGTGGCGGGCGGAGAGTCCCATTACATCCGGAAGGGCGTCCGCCGCGGGCGGCCGGGCCCAAACGACATTCAGGGCAATGGCCAGGAGACCAAGTCCGAGGGCATAGGCAACGAGCTCGCGTGCTTCGAGCGAGAACCCCAGGGCGCTGAGAACATCGACCGTAGCCCATCCGAAGGCGAACCAGCCGATAAAGAGCGCCAAGCGCCGGTACCAGAACCGGGCGGCGTCGGCGGGTAGCGGGATGACGCAAAAGCGCTCCGCCTCCTGCGGCCCAGCGACATCCGGCGCCAGGAGAAACCGCCCCAGCACCAAGGCCAGGCGCAGGATCACGGCCGCGACCAGATAGGCGAGAACAACCTGGTGCAGGAGCGGCGGCCAGTCGAAGGCCAGGAAGGCGCCGATGCTCCCGAGCCCGAAGATCGCCACTTCGCTGACGCCGAAGGCCAGACGCAGGCCGATGGCGCGCATCCGCGCGGACGCGGTCTCGATGGGCAGGGCAACGATACGCTGCTGCGGGCGGGTGGTGACCCTCCTGAAGAGCCATTCGGTTCCGGCACCCAGGGCGACGAACCCGAGGACGAGGATCAGCACCGCGACGGGGCGGCGGCCGCGCAGCTCGGTGAGCAGGCGGTCCGCGGCGTTGCGGAACTCACTTGGCAGGCGCGGCGCAGCGGCGGCCAGAGATGAGAGGTGTTCCCGCATGCTGGCAGTCCGGGCTGCCATCATTTCGGAGCCGGTCATCTCCGAGGGTGTCGTCTGGGTAGCTGTCGAAGGCGGCCCTGCAAGCGCCGATGTCGGCGCGGGTTGCTTCTGTTGGTCGATCCAGCCGCGCACGGCCGGATCCTGCATTAGGTTCAGGAGTTGCTGCACCTGTGGTGGCGGGCTTTGCGCTGGGGCGGCTTGGGCGTTGGCGGGTGGAGTTCCCGCGAACATGAAGAACAGCATCGCCAGGCTGCAAAGCAGCCGCGCCGATGTGTGGTGGTTGGCGTGTGTCGTCATCATCGAAACCACCGCCTTTCACAAGACGCCTGTTTGCGATCCTGCGCGTATGCTTGGTTCCAAGGCACCGAGGTCGAGAAGGCCGGCTGCCCCAAAATAATCGCGGACCAGAGCCCTGGGTCAATGTGGCATGCCTCGGATGAGACATGCCAAGTCTTTTGTGCCGGTCGTGGCATCATTGCGGCGTGTACCAGATCGGCGAGGTGTAGGCGCGCTCCTGCTGGGTTATGGGCACCTCCCGCGGCATCTGGACCCCGAAGTACTTGGCATCGTAGGCCGTCCAGCGCGGTGTCGGGATCTCAAGGACGCGCGCATAGTAGAAGGCGCGTTGCGCCGGATCGAACTCCGGATCCCGCCACAGCGTGATCAGCTCCGGATCGCCGATGGTGTTGGTCCAGGTGGCGTTCGCCACATCGACGGTGTTGCCGACCGGAGGCAGCTTGCCATCGGCACCAGGCCTGCGCTGCTCGGTGTCGGCCCACACTACATCATAGACCTTCTCCTCCAGCCGGCCGTCACCCATCAGCCAGCCCTTGACGATCTGAATGCGGTCGAGATTGGCTCCGATGGGATCCTTGAGCGCGGCCACCAGGAAGCCCGGGGCTCGGCCGGGAGGCGCGTTGCGGAGGTCGCCGCCCATCGGCACGCCCTTCTGGTACCCGGTCACGGCCGGGCTGCGGGATTGTGCATCCGCCGGCTCGAAGTCCCAGCCGCCGAAGAAGCGCACGAGCATGCGCGGGCCGGTGGTGGCGTAGGTCTCGCGCCGCTCCATTGCATCGAAGAGCGCCTCGCGGGTGTTCTCGGTTGCCCACACCGCCGCATAGCCCGACGAGGTCTGCTCCCAGCCCATGATGGTGGCTCTCGCCGTCTTGACGAACGGGTGCGTGGCGCGCTCGGGGCTCGGTTCCGAGGCCGAGGTCTTGCCAAAGAAGTTGTCCTCGTCGACCGCGGCAAGCCCCGTGTGCGCGTCGGTGGAGCCGATCATGCCGAACTTGTACGGATTGGTGCCGAGATCCTGCTCCAGCTTCAGCCCGAGCTTCAGGCCGGAGCGGGCATACTCGTGTTGCAGCATCTCCGGCTTCTTGAGTTCGCTCAGGTCGAGGTTGCCCTTGTCCCAGGTCTCGAAGTTGGCGAACTCGTCGTTCGGTGACGGGAACGGGTGCGCCTCGCCGTCGCCCTTGATCTGCGTCGCCTCGTAAAGCCGTTCCCAGCGCGCCCGGCTGTCAGCATATTCGCGATCCACCGGCTGCCCGGTGAAGGACTCGATCATCGGGAACATGCGGCCGTTGCTCAGGTTGCCGTTGTGGGCGATGGCAAGCACGTCGCCGCCGGTCTTCTCCTCGTAGGCGGCGAGCCACTTCCAGAGATCGCGCGGGTCGTCACTGCCCAGGGGCTTGAGGGTGGTGAACGGCTCGACCAGGCTCGCCCGCATGCCGTTGTCGCGGAAGATCACGTTGCGGTGCAGGTTGTTGCCGCCGGTGTTCGAGGTCCACTCATAGCCGATGAAGGCCGTGAAGCGCCCGGGGTCGTTGGCCTCCTCGGCCGCCTTGATCGTCTCCTGCCAGGCCGAGCGGTAGGCCGGAGTGCCGGGCAGGGAGGCCAGCGCCTTCGGGAACGTGCCCTGGGAGAAGCTGACGATGATCTCGATAGCGGCGTCGGCGCCCTTGCCGGTCTGGATCATGTCGTACCAGCGGCGTCCGGTCGGATCCGCAAGCATCTCCGGCTTGCCGGCGAAGAGTTGCGGGAAGAAGCCCATGTTGTCGGAGTGGTCGGCCACGACAAGGAAGTCGAGCGGACGGGCGAGCTTCACCCGCTGGCCGCTGGAGGCCGCGATCTCCTCGCCCTTGGCGAAGCGGTAGCCGTCGTGTGGCGTGAGCCGGGCGCCGAAGGCTCCTGCGTCCATCGAGAACGACGTGTGCAGGTGCGTGTCACCGAAGAACGGGCGCGCCGGGAAGTTGCGCCCGGCCGGAGGCGAGTACGGTGGTCTCGGGAAGGCCCGCTCGGCTGCCTCCCGGTCCAGTGTGCCGATGTCCGTGGTCACGCCTTGCGCCCATGCCGGCATCCCGAGACCGAGGGCCAGCAGGCTGGCGGAGCTCAATACTTGCAGCAGTATCTTGGTCATGGTCGTCCTCCCGTTGTTCTGTTCAAAAAGCGGCCACGCGCTGGATCACCCAGAACATCGCCAGGCCGCCGATGGCGTAGGGCGGCACCAACTCCGCCCAGCGCGGCCACGCCACCCGGATGCGCCTGGCGCCGGCCACAACGGCGAGCACGGCGGCGACGAACAACAACTGGCCCGCCTCGACGCCGATGTTGAAGAACAGGAGCGCTGCCGGGATGTGACCTTCCGGCAGGCCGACCTCGCTCAGGGCCCCGGCAAAGCCGAACCCGTGCAGCAGGCCGAAGATGAAGGCGACGATCCAGGGCATCTGAGCCGCAAGCCCCTCGCGGCCCCATCGTGCCTGCACGATCTCGGTCGCCACGAACACGATGCTCAGCGCGATCACCGCCTCGACAGGTGCAGATGGCACATGGACAATGCCCAACGTCGCCAGCCCAAGGGTGATGCTGTGCGCGACCGTGAAGGCGGTCACCGTCCTCACCAGCCGCCACGTCCCTTTCGTCAGCAGCAGCAGGGCCAGCACGAACAGCAGGTGGTCGATGCCCGTCATGATATGCTCGATGCCGAGCGCCAGGTAGGTAGCGGCCACGCCCCAGGCGCTCGCTCGGGCGGGAATGAGAGAGTCGGGCTGCCGCGGGGTAAGGCGCTGAACCCACGTGCTGCCGTCGGCGAAGACGATGCGGACGAGCGTGTCTGTGAGGGTGGTCTCCAGGCCAACGATCCGCAGGGTCTGCCCGTGCAGGCTCTCCGCTCGCAGGCGCCACGTCTGCACGGCGGCGTTGCCCGTTGTCCGGGTCATCATAGGGGTCAGGACTTCCACGGGGCCGGAGAAGGCGGGATTCAACGCAAGGCGCATTTCGCCCAGCATCGGCGTCTTCCACAGCACGCTGAACTCACCTGGATGATCTTCGCGCAGGTCGAGATAGGCGGGCCGGACCTCGTGTCCGAAGCTTTGGGCCGGCAACAGCAGCGCCGCCAGGGCAACCAGGATCGGGAGCAGCCTCATGGCCGAACCTCTGCATGGGTTGCAAAAGATCCGAGCAGGGGCTGCACGGCGGGGTCGGCAACGAGCCGGTACTTCCGCCACAACCCCTCGTAGAGCTGCGCGTTGGCCGTCTCTTGCCGCTCACGGCGCCATTCCTCCGTCAGTCGCTCGCGCACCTCGGCGAACGGGATCGTCCGGGAGGGCGGCGCCTCCATGACCCTGACCAGGTGTAGGCCGTAGCCGGACTCCACAGGCCCCGACCAGTGCCCGACCGGCAGTGTCATGACGGTACGTGCGAAGCCCGCGCCGAACACGCTCGCGAGCGCTTGCTCGTCCTGATCGGCAAACGTGTCACCCAGCAGGAGCCGGTCTCCATGTTCCACCGGGAGTGCAGCGGCATTGGACAAGGCTGCGAGGCTGGTGCGCGCACGGTCGTCCCCCTGCTCGCGACGGAAGAAGACCTGCGAGAAGGACACGCGCGCCGGTGTGCGGACGAGATTTGGACGCGTCTCATAGAGGGCGCGCAGCTCCGCCTCCGGTGGTTCGGCGGTGCGGATCGTGTCGTCGAGGAGGAAGGTCATCTTCTGCGCCAGCCGACGGCGGACGACGGTGTCTCCAACATCGAGCTCCAGCGCCCGTGCCTCCCGCGAGAGGACCTCTTCCTTCAGATGGTCGGCGACCAGGCTTTTGAGCTCCTCGTCGGTGGGAGGGCGGCGCCACTGGCGCGTCCACATTTGCTTCAGCCATTCGGCGTCCTCGGCGGTGAGATGAATGGCGGTAGGTGCGGCGGCTGGCCCGTCCCCGCCTGGATCGAGGGCGGCATGGGCCGCAAACAGCAGCCCGCCGATGGCAACAAAGTGCAGCAACGGCTCCTTCAGCACTCTCATGGCGCACTCCCTGCAATTCCCGTTCACTCGGGTCGAGCGAGCAGTCGGCGGGCTTGATGCCGCACCGTCCGGATCCGGTTACTGACAGCGGGTGACCACCCGTCCATAGCTGTCGACGACCTGCACGCAGCCGGAGCCCGAGTAGGAATAGGCGCCCGCCGCCACAGCCCCCGCCGCGGCAGCGCCAGCTACGGCCCTCCGGGTGGTGCGCCGGGCGACCCCGGCATAGCTCATCGGTGTCAAGGGCCGACCAACACGGGCGTCGGCCTGGGTCAGGAACCCACCGCTGGGAGCCGGGATCTCACCGCTCCAGGCGAAGGCAGCCGCTGCTGCGCACGCCGCTAAAATACCTGTAAGGATGCGTTTCGGTGTCATGGTTTTGATCCTCCTGCGGGAGTGCCCGGGGGCACTTCGTCAACATCCCCGATGGCGTTGAACGCAACCTGCTTCACTCCGTCGGGCGCCTTGAACACGAATGCGTCGGGATCGGACCTCACGTCGGTTCGCATTTCCTTGATCCGCAGGGTGTATTGAGGCGCCTGGGCGACAGTCTTGCTGGTGATGACGTACTTGCGCGGGATCGGACGCTCCCCGACCTCCACCCAGAGCTGCCAGTCAGTGTCGTGGTTGCGGAAGGCCAAATGCTCGCACTCGACACCGTCGACGACCCCGCGGCCGATGTGCTTGGCGTCCATCATGTCCTCGGTGAGCTGATCGTAGGTTCTGGCCAGCAGCAGATCGGCCCCAGGGATGTCGACCCCGTGGTCCGAGCGCAACCTTTGGATCATCTCGTCGATTGAGCCGGGCGCCTCGATCCGCGTGAAGGTTTTGTCCGGCCGGTTGTGGACGATCACGGCCTTGCCGTCGAAGACGAGCTCCACATCGGCATAGCCGCCCGTACGGGTCGCACGAAGGCCGGCCTGGCGGTCGACGAGCACGTCGCCGGAGGCGGTGAACTGGATCTTCTGCAGGTCGGGCGTGATCACCTCGATGTCGGCGTCATAGCGCACCGACAGGTTCTTCTGACCCGCCATGTAGTCGGACATGCCCTTCAGGATGGTGCGCGGATCGCCGTCTTCCGCTCGTGACAGCACGGTCGTGAGTGACAGGAGCGCTGCGGCACCCAGGACCACCCCGACGCATCGGGTGACCTGCGGCCTCGTCGGGAAATGGTGCGTCATGGATAGCCTCCGCCACGTGATTGCAGCCGCCGAAGCGGCGATCTGTGCTCGGAGAGAAGAGGACATTCCCGGAAATTCCGGACGCGACAAGCGGCGCGAGCACTTGTTCTTCAATTAGCAGCGTCTGGGCTCGACCGCCTGTAACTTACTGTATGTTACAGGCGCAGCGCCCGCGTTCAGCGCTGAGGAATAATCGATGGTCGAGCCAATTTCGCTGCTGTGACCTTCGGTACCGGAAAGCCGGGCTTGCATGCTCCTCAGCTAACAGGGCACCGCGTCGGCGGCCTTGGATTACATCCCAAGCTGGACGTGGATGATCGCGGGCGCGACGGAGGGCCGAACCCGAACATACAGGATGCTACATGCGGTCCGCCGCTCTCCTCTGCTAAATGAAAGCCAAGCCTGTGCCGCTTGTCGTGTCCGGCTCGATTATTTTCGAAGGGTTGCGTTGTCTCAACCAGTGCCGCGAGGTCGGTCAGCCATGGATGGGAGAAAGGATACGATCAGGGCGAGTACTGGCCGACTGGCCATTCGCGTGCTTGATGAGGTGATGCAGCGGCTGCGCCGGGAAGCAGAGAGCCAAGATAACATTGGTCAGGCTGATAAGCTGAACCGCTTGGCAGCAGTATTGGAGGAACTTCGCAATGAGGAGGAAAACGTGATCGAACGAGGGTTCGCAAAACGCGACGGGTCCGTTTGTGAGCAAAACCCGTAAGTCTACAGCGCAGTGGTAAGGGCCGGCTCTACCTCCTGGTGGCGAGCGGTCTCCTTAAAGCTGCCGCTCTGGATGTTGGCATCGCCCCGCTACCGGCGACCTGTGTGAATATCCTGCATGTTTGTGGTTGTCGTGCACGCTTAGCGCAGGGGAGTAGCCGACTGAAGAGCTGTTTCCGCTGCTGTCGTATTTGGTACAGGAAAGCCGGCCCTACGGGCCCCTTCAGCCATCAGGACACCATCCTTGGGGCTGTAATTGCGCTTGGCCACCTCCTGGTCCCAGTGATCGAAGAAGGTAGGGCGCTCTTGAAGAAAACGGTCCCGCGCCTTGGCGGCCTCGGCCTTCATCCCGAGCTGGGCGTAGATGATGGCTGATACGAAATGGTAAAGCGGGAATTTCTCCAAGCTCACCTGCCTCATCAGAAGCTCGGCCCTGTGAAAATCGCGGTCCAGATAGGCAAGCTGCGCCAGCGTTCCGTTGTAATAACCCGAATGGCCTGGATTGCGGGCGAGGGCTTGCTCCATGAGGGCCATCCCGCGCTTATGGTCACTGGCCTGGCCCACACGAGCCCCGAAATCCCCGAGCAGCTCGGTGTCGTTCGGGTTGAGCGCCACCGCTCGCTCACCGACCTGCAGCGCCTCTGTAGGCTGCTCCGTGAAGAAGAGTGCGCTCATCAGCGCCTGCAACCCGCGCACGTTCTCCGGGTCGAGGCGATTGGCGAGGCGGGCGGCTTCGATGGCGCGTTGCGGTGCCGTCGGCAGGCCAGGTCGGGGATTGAAGCCGAAGCGGTCCTCGTCGAGGTAGAGCATGGAGAGCATCGCCCAGGCGGTGGCGTAGCTCGGATAGCGGGCGACCGCCCGTTCGAGGCATGTCCGGATGGCAGCATGGCTGGCCTGGCTCAACGCGGCGCGATAGCCGTAGAACTGCAGCGTGCAGGCATAGGCATCCAAGTCCTCCGGCGCCTCCGCCCGAGAGCGCCGCTCGTCAGCCCGGAAAACGATCCCATAGGGCTGGCCGATGGCGGTCGCGACCTTCTGGGCCACGTCGTCCTGGATCGCGAAGAAGCCTCGGACCCGCAGATCGTCGTCATAAGCTTGCGACCACAGCACTGCGCCTGTCTGGGCATCAAGGAGGCGGCCCGTCACCCGCAACTGGTGCTCGGCGGTCCGGACGCTCCCCTCCAGGACATACTGGACGCCGAGTTCGCCGCGGATGCGTGCCGCGTCGGCTCCCGGTGGGATGCTTCGGGACGTCTCGCGTCCGAGTACGGACAGCTCCTTAAAGCGGGCGAGCTGGCTCAGGATCTCCTCGGTGAGACCCTGCGCGTAGATCATTGTTTCGGGGCCCCCGCCCAGATTGGCAAAGGGCATGACGACAAGGGTTGGCCCGCTCGGCACCTGAGCCGCTGATGTTTGCAGTGGCGGCTGTGAGACTCCCTGCGAGGTGCCCCTCCAGGCGAGCCCGGTAACGGCGGACGCAAGGGCTGCGGCGCCGAGGCCGGTCCAAAGCAAATATGAACGCCGGGATGGCACGGCGACCGGGGCTTCTAGCAGCGGAGGCGCAGGGGATGGCAAATCTACGGTCTCCACGGATTCCACCTTGAGGGCGGCCCGCAGGCTGAAGTGGGGAACGTAGGCACCCTTAGGAACATCGATTATGACGGGATCAGACAGACCGGGAACCAGATAATAGTGTTCGAGGGCGCGACGGAGCCGGCCCGCCTCGATCCGCACCACTGGGTCGCTCTGGGCATCGAAGTTCGGATCGCGCTCGAACACCTCTGTTCCGACCGCATACGCCTTGATGCGGTCTGCGCGCCCGGCGAGCGTCTCCTCGACGATGTAGCGCAGGAACCTGCGCGCGCGCGGGGGAACATCGAAGTCAGGGCTGGCAATGAGGCGGTCGAGCTGGGCGCGCACGTCTTCGGCCGAAGGCTGCGACTGCGCCTGCGACGGGCCGTCAACCCTATGGTTGCTGCCATCGTGCAATGACCTGGCCCTTTCCGGGCATCGGAAGACGCGTAAAGCCCCTGTAACATACAGTAACTTACTCCCCTGCCGCACGCTATAGGCCGATACTGACACTTGTGCGACGACGCACCCGCGCTGTTCCACGTTCAGGCGGTCTCACCATGGATCAATCCGTACTGGTCGCTATCGCCCGCTTCCCCGACCGGGGGCATGCCATCGAGGAACTCGCGAGAACGAACGAGGACTTCCGGTCGCTCTGTACAGACCTCGCTGACGCCGAGGCGGCCGCCGTTCGGTGGGAGCACTCGTCCTTGCCGGTGGGTGAGGCGCGCAGCGCCGAGTACCGGGAGCTGGCGCGGGATCTGGCGGCCGAACTGGAGGCGACGCTGGATCGCCATGCGCAATGAGAGGAAGCTGCTATGACTGCATCCCTTAACCCTGCTGCCCCCCATCATCTGCCGGCCTTCATCGCCGCCCCCGGCGAGACCGACATCTTCATGGTGGTCATGGCCGTGGTTCTGGTCATCGCGGTGATGGCCATCGGGCTCCTGTTCCTGCGGCTGCACACGCTGCCCGAGCGGATCGCCCACAAGGGTCACAAGCTGCAGTTCGAGATCGTCGCCGTGCTAGGTCTGCTGGCCCTCTTCACGCACGTCCACCTCTTTTGGGTCATCGGCCTGCTGCTCGCTCTGATCGACATCCCCACCTTCGGAGGGGTGTTCGGCCGGATGGCGGGAGCGCTGGAGAAGATCGCCGGCGTCCCGTCAGGGGAGGGCGCAGCCGACGTGCCGGACGAGACCGCCCCCCCCATCACACCTCTCGAAGAAACCCGGCCGCCGTCGCAGCCCACACCGCCATCACAGCCCACACCGAAGATCGTTCCGTTAAACAAGGGGAGCTGATCCATGCTTGAGCTTCTACTCTGCGCCTTCTTCACGATCCTTCCGGACTATCTGATCCGCCGCTATGCCCAAGGCAAGCGGCTCGGCCGGGAGATCACGCTCTACTCGGTCTGGTTCGAGCTGCGGTGGGGCATCGTTGCCTGCCTGATGCTCACAATCGGGCTGATTACGGTGATCTTCTACAATCACCCTTCTACCACCAGCGCCACCTTGTACTACCGGACGGTCCCCATCCTGCCGGAGACGAATGGGCGTGTGGCTGAAGTCTATGTCGACGGCGTGAGCGGCGAGGTTAAACAAGGGGCGGCAATCCTCAGGCTCGACAGTGCGACCCAGGAGGCGGCGGCGGAGGCGGCTCGGCGCAAGATTGCCGAGGTCGATGCCGCGCTCGTTGCAGCGCAGACCGATGTCGCGGCGGCGGATGGCAAGATCCAAGAGGCCCGCAGCGCCTATCAGCAGGCGGTAGACGAACTCCAGACCAAGCAGGAGCTGAACCGGCGCAACGCCGCCATCGTCGCGGCCCGCGAGATCGAGAGGCTTCAAGTTGTGGTGCAGGGCCGCCAGGGCGCGTTCGCGGCCGCAACCGCTGCCAAGGACGCCGCCGAAATCCAAATCTCCTCTCTCCTCCCGGCCCAGAAGGCCAGTGCCGAAGCCGCGCTGGCGCAGGCCGACGTGGAGCTGAGGAAGACGGTCGTCCGCGCCGGCGTGGATGGGCGCGTGGAGCAATTCACGCTGCGGGTCGGCGACATCGTCAATCCGTTCATGCGTCCAGCCGGGATCCTGATCCCGGAGGGCGCTGGGCGGAAGGCCATCACGGCGGGCTTCGGGCAGATCGAGGCCCAGGTCATGAAGGTCGGCATGGTGGCCGAGGTCACCTGCATCTCGAAGCCCTGGACGGTGATCCCGATGGTGGTGACGGGAGTGCAGGACTTCATCGCCGCCGGACAGTTCCGCAGTGGCGAGCAACTCATCGACGCGCAGCAGGTGATCAAGCCGGGAACCATTCTGGTCTTCCTTGAGCCTCTCTACGAGGGCGGGCTTGAGGGCGTCACACCGGGCAGCTCATGCATCGCCAACGCCTACACCAGCAACCACGATCTGATCGACTCAGGCCAAGTCGGCGCTACCAAGGGACTTGTACTCCACGCAGTGGATGCCGTTGGTCTCGTGCATGCCATGATCCTGCGCATCCAGGCGCTCGTGCTGCCGATCCAGACCCTCGTGTTCGGCGGCCACTGAGGCGTTCTCGACCCGATTGCCATGGCCCGCTGCCTTGGCCCACCCGACCATCGGAACACCAAGGAGCGATGCCATGAACGTGCATCCGCAGAAAATGCAAAAGCAGGCCGGCTCGGCAACGGCGCAAAAGCCCGGTGCTCGTGCTCTCCGCGGCCGCCCTCCCTTCGAGTGCATCGCCCTCGTGCTGCAGGGCGGCGGTGCTCTCGGAGCCTACCAGGCCGGCGTCTACGAGGCGCTCGCCGAGGCTGGCCTGGAGCCGGACTGGGTGGCGGGCATCTCCATCGGGTCGATCAACGCCGCGATCATTGCCGGCAATCCCCCCAAGACCCGCGTGGAGAAGCTGCGGACATTCTGGGAGGGCATCACAGTCAAGCCATGGGCCCCGATCTTTCCGATGTTGCAGCAGGCAGGGGCTGACGGCGGCGACTTCGGGCGCAGCATCGCCAACCGCCTCAACGCCTTCCACACAATGGTCAGCGGTGCGCCCGGATTTTTCGTGCCGCGCGTGCCCGCGCCCTCCTTCCAGCAACCAGGCAGCATCGCCGCGACGAGCTTCTACGACACCAGCATGCTCCGGACGACGCTCGAAGGCCTCGTCGACTTCGACCGCATCAACGCTGGCCAGACCCATCTTAGCCTAGGAGCCGTCAACGTGCGCTCGGGCAACTTCGTCTATTTCGACTCGGACACCCATGTGTTCGGGCCGGAACACGTGATGGCGAGCGGGTCGCTGCCGCCCGGCTTCCCCGCGGTCGAGATCGAGGGCGAGCACTACTGGGACGGCGGCCTCGTTTCGAACACGCCGCTGCAATGGATCCTGCAAACACGCCAAGACACGCTCGCCTTCCAGGTCGACCTGTGGAGTGCGAGCGGGCAGTTCCCGCGCGATCTCGCGGACGTGGCCGAGCGCCAGAAGGAGATCCAGTATTCGAGCCGCACCCGCGCCAGCCTCAACTTCTTCCGCAACCAGCAGCGGGTCCGGGCCTCCGTCGCGCGGTTGCTCAAGGACTTGCCGCCGGAGTTGCGGGAGCATCCCGAGGTGAAGTTCCTGGAGCCGCAGGCCGATGCCCACGTCTACAACCTGATTCAGTTGATCTACCGTTCCAAGAACTTCGAGACCCACTCAAAAGATTACGAGTTCTCGCGGCTCACCATGGAGGAGCACTGGAAAGCTGGCTACCACGATGCCCGGCGCACGCTGCGCCATCCCGAGGTGCTCGACCGGCCCGACAGCCCCGAAGGCATCCGCACGTTCGACCTTGGCGTGGATGGGCGGGAATAATCCATCACACCAGCAGGAGAATTCCCCATGAACGTCGAACACAAGGCTCTGGTCGCCACTGCATCCACCCGCATCGGATCTGGGCGTCTCCAGGACAAGGTGGCGATCATCACTGGTGCCGCCAGCGGCATCGGCAAGGAAATCGCGATCATCTTCGCGCGTGAGGGTGCGAAGGTGGCCATCGCCGACCTCGACCCGCACGCGGCCGAGGCCACCGCGCGCGAGATCGATCCGGACGGACACGGCGTCATGGGCATTGGGATGGACGTCAGCAGCGAGGAGCAGGTCGAGCGGGGGACCACCGCCGTGGTCGAGGCGTTCGGCCGACTCGACGTCCTGATCAGCAATGCCGGCATCCAGATCGTCGCCCCCATCGTCGATTTCGAGTTCGCGAAATGGAAGAAGATGCTGGCCATCCACCTCGACGGCGCCTTCCTGACGACACGTGCCGCCCTGCGCCAGATGTACCAACAGAACAGTGGCAGCATCATCTACATGGGCTCGGTGCATTCGAAGGAAGCCTCCCCCCTGAAGGCGCCCTACGTCGCGGCCAAACACGGTCTGGTTGGGCTGGCGAAGGTTGTGGCGAAGGAGGGGGCAGCCCACGGGGTCCGCTCCAACGTGATCTGCCCTGGCTTCGTGCGCACCCCGCTGGTCGAGAAGCAGATCCCGGAGCAGGCACGGGAGCTTGGGATCTCGGAGCAGGAGGTCGTCAGGACCGTCATGCTGAAGGAGACGGTTGACGGCGAGTTCACCACCGTCGAGGACGTGGCCGAGACGGCTTTGTTCCTGGCGGCGTTCCCCTCGAATGCGCTCACAGGCCAGTCGATTGTGGTCAGCCACGGCTGGTTCATGCAGTAGCGGCACCTTCCGACGGATGGCGCTCTGGCCAGAGGAGGCCCCTATGTTGTCACGACGACACTTTTGCTGCGCCGGTGCCCTGGCCGGCGCCGCGGCAGGTTCTGGCGGGGCGTTTGCCGCCGACCGATGCACGGCCGTGACGCGAGAGCGGCAGGCCGCCACGACCCCTAATGACGCCCTGACCGAGCTCAAAGCAGGCAATGAGCGCTTCCTGTCGCAGAACATGCAGAACTGTGACCTCCTCGGTCAGGTCAGGGCCACCGCGGGCGGGCAGTTCCCCTTCGCGGTGGTCATCGGCTGCATCGATGCCCGCGTGCCTCCCGAGTTGGTTTTTGATCGGCGTATTGGTGACATCTTCAGCGCTCGGATCGCGGGCAATATTATCGATGACGACGTCATCGGCAGTGCCGAGTTCGCCACCAAGCTGGCCGGGGCGAAGCTGATTGTCGTGCTGGGCCACAGCGAGTGCGGCGCGGTCAAGGGCGCCATCGACGGTGCGGAGCTCGGCAAGCTCACCCAGCTCTTGCAGCGCATCAAGCCGGCGATTGAGGCAAACAGGAACGCCCCGGGAGAGCAAACGTCGAAGGACAAGGATTTCGTGCAGCAGGTCGCGACCACGAACGCCAGGTTTGGAGCTCAAAGCCTTCAGCAGGAAAGCCCAATTCTTCGGGACCTGATCGCCCGGAAGGAACTGAAGATTGTCGCGGCGATGCATGATGTTGCCAGCGGCCGCATTACGATGTTGGAATGAGGTCCGGACGTACATGCTCCCGCGTTGATGTGGATGAGGAGCAACAATTCCGGTGTTGGACATCGAGATGAGCATGCGAAAGCGCATCTCTCCGCGCCTCTTTTCTCTCAGCACAGTTCTGGCGCTCAGTTTCGGGGGCTTGATGCTTCTGGCCGTCGGCTCCGTTCTCATCGTGAGCCTTGGAGGCGCGGGCCGAAACACCGGCGAGCTTCTGGCCGACAAGGCTAGCCTGATCCTGTCCTCCATCGAGCAGCGGGTCCGGCAGCATCTTGGACCGGTCGTGGCCCAGGCGGAGTATCTGAAGAATTCAGTCGAAAGCGGTCAGCTCGACATCGAGGATACCAAAGTGCTTGAAACAGCCCTCAGGTCCGCCCTCTCGGCAACACCGCAGGTTACCGGTATCGGCTTCATCCGCGCCAATCTGGAGGTCGCGCGGGTGGAGCGACGGGATGGCAGCTTTCTCACCGAAGACTGGTCCGGCCGGCCCGAGATCATCAAGGTCTTTGAGGATTTTCGAGCCGGCAGGAGTGCCGGTTGGAGTGAGCCTGTCTGGAGCAGTCAGTTCCAGCAGACGATCATCCCCTATTTCATGCCCGTGCATCGCGGGGGTGACCTCATTGGGATCCTTGTTCCAACCATTGTGGTCACCGAACTCTCTAGATATGTCGCCGAGATTTCCTGGCCCGTGCAAAGGGCGTTCGTTCTCCACGGTCACGACGAGGTGCTCGCTCACTCAGCCTTGGCCGGCAGACCACAAACGGGCACGCGCGAGCGCCCTTTGCCGCTCCTCGCCGAAGTCGATGACAAGGTTCTGCAAGCGATCTGGTCGGCGGAGAGACGACCGATGAACCTGCCGCTGAGGTCGACGGACCAGGGGCATATCGTTCCCTTCCCGGACGACTACTTCATCTACATGTACCGGGAGGTCCCAAGGCTCGGCGAGAAGCCCTGGATCATCGGCGCGGCCATGCCGGGGTCGGAAGCCGGGCAGGAGGCGGAGCGCCTCAGAAACATGATCCTGATCGGAGCAGGGCTCCTGCTCGTCTCCGTGCTCAGCGCCATCGGCGTCGGGCGTCGGGTCGCGCGCCCAATTCGCGATTTCGTTCGCGTGACGGAAGCCGTCCGGACGCTCGAATTCGACAAGGTTCCCATTCTCCCGCACAGCCGGATCCGGGAACTCGACGCGGCGGGCCAGGCGCTGAACGCCATGGTTGCGGCGCTGCGCTGGTTTGAGCTCTACCTGCCCAAGCGCTTGGTTCACCGCCTTATTGCCCAAGGGCAGGACGATCTCGCCCGGGCTTACGAGCGGGATGTGACCGTCATGTTCACGGATCTGAGCGGCTTTACGCGAATGGCCTCTCGGCTGTCCCCCTCCGAGACGGCGACCTTCCTGAATAAGCACTTTGCCTTAGTGGGCGCCTGTGTCGAGGCCGAGGGGGGAACGATTGACAAGTACATCGGCGACAGCCTCATGGCGTTCTGGGGCGCACCAGAGGAGCAGCCCGATCACGTGGAGCGGGCCTGCCGGGCCGCACGGGCGATAGCCTCCGAAATGCATGCCGACAACAGAGCTCGATTGGCAACCGGCCTTGCCCCTGTCCGGGTGCGGATCGGGATCAGCACGGGCCCTGTTCTAGTGGGCAACATCGGTGCCCCCAGCCGGATGAACTACACGCTCGTCGGGGATGTAGTGAACATCGCGCAGCGCCTGGAGCAGGCCGGCAAGGACGTCCAGGACGAGAGCGACGTGATCACGTTGATCACGGAGGGTGTCTACACCTGCATGCCCGAACCCGAACGGGCCGTGTTTTGGGCTCGACGGGAGGTGCGCAACCGAGAGGGAGCAATGGCGATCTACCGGCTCACTTGAGCGTCTGGTCGGCAGAGATCACCATCCCTGACTGGGAGGCGCTGAAAGAGATAGGCGAGTTCGATCCGCTCTACCTTCACCTGGTGGAAGATGAAGCCGCATGAGCCTCACCCTTCAGTCTGTTCGAGTGAACACCGGCTTCGAGGAAGAGGGTTTTCTGGTGTTTGATGAGCAACAGCGGCTCGTGGCCGTGCTGCTCCACCTCTCCGACCGGAACGAGGTCGCTCCAGGGCAATGGTATCTGGAGACAGGCTTCGGCCCACTGGGCGGCGTCACCGATCCTGCCTTTGCTAACCCTGATACAGCACAGAACTGGATCAGCCAGCGCCTTGCCCATCGGGCTTGGAGCAGATCGGCAGTTCAATGAACGGCCTTATCCGAGATTGTGCTTTGTACCCGGAACGTCTGGAAATGGCACATTCCGGAAGCACTCCGAATGTCGGCTCGAGCCGCGAACGCCGGACGTTCGCCAAGGGCAGGTGGTTTCGTGAGTTGAACCGTGGCCGACATTCATTGGCCCCAAGCCCATGGCATGACAGTTCCGAACAGCATCCCACAGGGAGGCCATCATGCCGCGGCGACATCATGGTGCGCGCCTGAGGCTATCCTTGGCCTGCCTCTGGGGTGGCGCCGTCGCCGCGTCCGAGACGACACTCGACCTTGCCCTCGTGCTCGCCGTGGACGTGTCATCCTCGATGGCGCCGGCCGAGCAGTCGCTTCAGCGCTCGGGCTTCATCGAGGCGTTTCGATCCCCGGCGGTCCATAAGGCCATCGCAAGGGGAGCACTCGGCCGCATCGCCGTCGTTTACGTGGAATGGTCCGGGGCGGACCAGCAGGTCGTTCTCGTTCCTTGGACGATGATCGATGGGCCGGACGCGGCGCGGACCTTTG
>JAESFL010000374.1_pt1 | contig 35290 bp, 42 predicted proteins | sample 9269401 | NCBI WGS metagenome assembly JAESFL01 (sample SAMN14506025, study PRJNA617098) | algae metagenome | isolation source: Gloeocapsa sp. UFS-A4-WI-NPMV-4B04 and co-occurring heterotrophs from desert... | place: USA: Utah | collected 2006-10-01 | reverse complement strand
TTTTCGCTGTCTCCATCCAGCATTCAACCGGCTGAGATACCTCTTGCCAGCGGCAGGCGAGATTGTGATGTCCGCTTTCGAGCGAGTCCAGTGTGCCCTTGAGCGCCCAAGATGGGCGCAAAGCGGACGTTTGCAGCTCGTTCGCTCAACTGCCGCCTTCAGCACAAGGCGTCCGGCCTGAGACATCTGGTAACCCCCTAAAGCTGACGTTCATCTTACATATGAGGGTCCTAAGTTTGAGCTCCAGGGCGCTCTCCAAATATTGTTATTGCTCGCAAGCTCTTAGTTCTTCCTGCGTGATTTCTAAAGTGAGAAGACTTCGCTTTCGGTAGGGCCAGGGTAGCCGCAGGCGAAATAAGAACATTCTGAAAATCTGGCGCCCTCGCAAGTTTATTCCATTCAACTTAGCACGCGCGATAGATCGAGGCCGCAGATCTCTTGCAAAATGTGCAGTTGCTCTATCGTCCCTTCTTGTCCCGCAAGGTTGACCGTTACGATGAGCAGTTCGTCATCGGTGGACACAATCCGATGCCTGCTCTGTAAGCCCGCCTTTGCTCTCAGTCCGGCATGATGGGGATACAGCAGGATCAGCCGCCTGCACCGATACAGGCGGCCATACGCCATCATTTGGTAGATGTCGGCTTGGGAGACCCCCTGTTTCGGGTCGTCGAGGATCGGGGCGAGGCGCTTCCACTTCGTGTCAATCACGAGGGCGGTCTCGCCATCCCGCTTCACTAGGATGTCGGGCTTGGTGCGAAACTTCCGGGCACCGCTCTCCGGGTCCTCAAGGCAGTGAAGCAGGCCGCCCTACGCCACCACCTGCCGCCCACTGCCGCGCAAGGCGCGGGCCAGCATCCGGGTGATATAGGCTTCGAAGAGCTCGCTCATGGGGAAAAGCAGGGCGAACCCGGTTGTTCCACCCCTCGAGGTGGTTTGGTGGCGGCATCTGCCCTGGGATCTGGAGGCCCAGGTCGGTGCTCTCATCGAGCCCGACAATCATGCCCGCGCCCACGAGAGCCCGAGCCATCTCACCCCAGCCGACCTCTACCTCGGCTGGAGCGAGGCGATCCTGCTCGAAGGGGAGCGGATCAACCGACAGACCCTTGCCCGCCGCCGCTTGCTGCATCACGCAAAGGCGGCCTGATCTCAAAAGCCGATCAGCCAGAGCCCTCGTTCCTGACCCACGACCCGTGTCTCAAATCGTCTGACAACGGACAGTCGAGCTCTGGACTGTGATGGGTGCCTGCACGATGTTGAGCTTCATCAACTCCTTCCGTTGTTGCTTTTGGACAGGTGTGACTCGCCAGTTGGTCGCGAGGAGGCGCCCTGATCAAGGGCGCCGGGACCTTGTCTGCCCCTCAAACGCCGCTCCTTGAGGCTGGTTTCGAGGCTGCAAAAAAATCTGCCTCGTCCCTGTTGAACAGTCAAAATCCTCTTCCCACCTCGCTCACCGCCAAGGCTCGTTTGAGCTTGGTTGATCGGGCGCCGGCGTGTGTCCGGCGCTGTCATGTCATGTTGCTCGTTTCGGAAGATGTGGCGATGAGAACAGCATTCGACTTCTCCCCTCTGTACCGCTCGACAGTGGGGTTCGACCGCCTCTTTGACCTGCTCGACCAGGCCCATCGCGTCGAGCCGATGAACTGGCCGCCCTATAACATCGAGAAGGTTGCGGACGACCAGTACCGCATCACCATGGTGGTGGCGGGCTTCTCCCCGGCCGAGATCGAGCTCACCCAGCACCAGAACGCGCTGCTGGTCTCAGGGCAGAAGAAGACCGCAGACGAGGGCTCACAGTACCTGCATCGGGGCATTGCCACCCGCTCGTTCAAGCAGACCTTCAATCTGGCGGATCACGTGAAGGTCACGGGGGCCAGCCTGGAGCATGGGCTGCTCACGGTCGAGCTCAAGCGGGAGGTCCCGGAGGCGCTGAAGCCCCGCCGGATCGAGATCGTCCGGAGCGGCGGCTCGCAGGCCGTGGGTCAGGACAACCAGCCCCAGCAGATCGAGCACGACGCAACCGAGACGAAGACCAAAGCCGCGTAGTCCTCAGTGACGTTCCGCAAAGCCGACGGCGCTGGGGCTCGGCCCCAGCGCCGGACGAGCCTTCATGTCCTGATGAGCTGACAGAATTGAGGTCTCCTCATGCCGGCCGAATGGAACAACGCCGAAGCTCTGGGCCCGCCTTCCCGGCCTGAGGCACTGAGTGCAAGCCAGAGCCAGTCCGCTGCTCACTTTGCCCACCCTTCCGCGGTGCTCGGAGCCCGAACGCTGACTGGCAGCGACAAGCGTGCGCTTCTCGCGGCCTGGGCATCCGATGCCTGTGCCGTCGAGGGCCGGCCCGCTTGGCGCTGGCTGCCAGGTACGCCCGAGCCTGTGGCCGTGGACGAGATCCTGAGATACCTGAAGGCGCTGGACCGCGAGGGTTTGCATTAGGAGAGCTCGCGCCATGGTTCCTTTCGACCCGCGGGACTGGATGGGTGGTCAGGGCTGGTGGGATCAAGGCGACCACGACCGCCGCAAGCCGGAGGAGATCAGCCGGGAGGTGATCCACCGCTGGCTGGCCAGCTTGGCCCTCTGCCTGTGCTTTGCGCTTTTCGGACCGGTTGAGCATCTGCCGCTGTCGCTCGCAGGCCTTCTGCTCATCGCAGCCATCGCCTCGGTAGCCGTCGCTCTCGTGCGGCGGGACAGCCCCTTCAGCCGGCATCTGACTGCCTGGGACGAGGCCGCGCTGTCTCTGACGATCTCACTCGGCCTGTGGCTTTGGTTCGGCGCTGGGGGTGTGGGACGACCGTAGCGCAGGCACAGATCGGGACGGCATCAACATGTTAGAGGAATGGCACGACAGTTTCGCCAACGACGCCGCACCGGGAATTGTGGTGTGGCTAAGCGCGCTGCAACCCGCTTATGGGCAATCTGATTTGTCCCTGTATCCAGATCTCGATCAGGCGCTGGTGAGCCCGGCCGCTGTGTTTGCCGTACCCGACGAGGTGGTGCGTCACCCCCTGCTCAGCCACGCCTGCAAGCGCGAGATCCTGTGGCGCTGGGCCTGGGATGAGTACCTCATCGAGGTGGCTCAAGCCGAGGGCATGCCGGAGGGCCCACCCTCACGCCTCGAGGAGGTGCGAAGAGCTCTGCAAAGGCTTGGCGAGGAGTGGCGCCCCCATCCCGCAGCCCCGGCCATGCGCCTGCCCACCTTTGTGCCGGAGCTGATTGCCGAGGCCGCCTGAGGAGGTGCCGCATGAGACAGGCCGGCGCGAGTGGCATCGGAGGGATCCGCTCCCGTTCTGACCCGATCGGCAGTCGGTGGCACCCTTGCCTGACCGACATTGCCGCCGGTCTCCTTGTGCTCTGGGGCAGCCTGCTCACCCATCCTGCCCTCGCTGCGCCTGACACGTACAGTGCAGCCTTTCACCACCAGGCCTGCAAGAGCCTGCTGACCCGTGATGAGCAGGAGCTGCACCTGCAGGGCAGCTGCGCCGGTCAGATCGCCTTGCTGCTGCAGTTCTCCGACGTTCTCCCGCCGAGAATGCGGTTCTGTGCACCGGAGCACTCGACGCTGCGCGATGCCACCGAAGTGGTCGCCTCCTACATGGACCGGCATGTCTCGGAGCTTCACCTCGCCTTTCCTGTGGTGGCGGTTCTGGCCTTTCGTGAGGCATGGCCCTGCCAAGCGCGTGAGGAGGCTGCCGGTCATCGCAGCTCGCCCAGAAGGCCGCCCCACGTGAAACCTCTTGCGGGCGCAAGGCCTCACACCAGGTCTTTTGATGCCAAGCTTGTTGCGGCAGGAGCAGCTCCCAATCAGATGGGAGGCTCAGTTCCAGAGCGGCAGCTTGTGCCTACATACCAAAGGAGGAAGCCATGAAATCTGTTGCTGCTTGGGCTCGGACGATCACGAGTTCTCTCAAGCGGGTTGCTGATCGTGTGTTGAGCTGGGGAGGAAAGACCCAGACCAGCACCACGGGTCGGACTTCGCCCTCGAAGACGCACTGACGGCGAAGCCGGAGGGTGTGTTCGCACCTTCGGCACGACGTTCACTCGAGACAACGGCGTGCCCGATGCAGGGCACAGCAGGGGCAAGTGACCGAGCAGGGTAACGGAGCTTGCCATCATGGGCGATCTTGGTGTGTGGCAGGAGCTGGCGTTCGTTGCCGCCGCAATCCTGGTCTTTGCCGGCGTGTGTATGCTGGAAAGCTTGTCGGAGTAGCACACACCGGGTTCTAGTGCCGGTCATTGGAAGCAGACACCGGGCCGGCCGCGGCGCGTTAGGCGTTCGCCTTCGCTATATCGAGATCGGATCCACTGAGCGCCACCCGCGTGCCCGCCTTGGGTCAGGAGCGTTGGTTCGGTTGCTGCCTGTCCAGGAGCTACCATCTAGACGTCATGACCTGAACGAACGTCGACTTTCGGAAGCGGCGTTATGCGGTGTGAACGGCCGAGATGGGCGCGAAGCCGTACAGCCGGTCTTAACCGTAAGCGGCCCGGCAGCTTTCGGAATCCGCATAGCGAAAGCGGACGTTCAGCGCGACTGGCCTATGGTCTCAACCTGACCCAAAGCGGCCGCCTGGGCATTCGCAACGAGCCACTAGATCTTACCGACCAGCGCCCGTCGTGCTCACGTTTGCTGATGGAGCTCGCCGCCGCGTAGCAGCCGTTGTGCAATATCGGCGGTCTGAAACGCCGCACGTTCGGTCGGCGAATGGGCCGCGAGGTAGCGCGCGACCGCTATGAGAATGTGCCGGCCCGGATCGGTATTGCCCCATTCGGTGAACTGTCGCACCCCCGCCTCCAGCATCTGATAGGCGTGGAAACCGGCATCCTCACGGAGCAGGGCGTGTGCGAGAGTTGCGATCAGCGCATTGGGCGGGTGGCCGAGCGTGAGATGGCGCGCGACCAGGCGACCAACGAGGTCGACCTGCCGTTGACGATCGAAAGCCTCCAGCAAAGCCGTTCGGATGGCCCCAATGTCGGTCGGGAGGTCGTCCAGCCGCTCGCCGCCTTCGCCTGGCAGCCGAGCCGGCGGGACGTTGAGGTAGCGTGCGAGATAAAGGGCCATTGCCCCATGAAGGACTCCACGCACCGCAGCCACCCCGTGATCCGGCGGGCTGTCGCCTGCTGCAATCCGCTTCATCCCCTGGTGAATGGCATTGGCATAGGTGAAGACATGCAGGGCCGTCTCCCAGTCGGAATGCTCGTTTGAGATGCCGAAACGCGCCACGCGAAGCGCCGCCGCATAGGCGAGCGAACGGCCAAGGTCTGCGGGCGATGCCCCGGCCCGGGCTGCCGCCCTCAGGGCCTCTACGATAGCCCTCGCATCATCGCCTAAGAGGGCGGCCGACAGCTCTGCATGATCGGACCAGCCGGTGCGGCGGGCGGTCGTGGACAGGTCAGGCAACTCCGCAGCGGCTTCCTCGCACAAGGCGACCAGGTCTAGCGGATGCCGCCATGCAGTCGTCTCCTCGGCTCCTCGTGCCGCCACCATCTGACCAACGACGCTCGGCAACACCGCAGAAGCGTGCTCCCAGCTGATCAGGTCGAGGCATTCGCAAGCCTTGTTGATGAAGTCGAGCGCGTGACCGCCGTCCGCAAAGGCGCGGTCCGTCGCCGTCCGCAACAGCAGACCTGCGAGCGCCGGCGGCGGAGCACCGTTGGCGATGGCGGTGAGCAAGGTGCGTTCCGCAGCATCGCGATGGCGCACGGCGCTCCAGTGCCGCAGCCACCGCTCGAGGGTAGCGAGGTCGGGTTGACTCTTAAGCGGCGCGCGCTCGTGGTATGGCGTGGCTCCATCGCAGTGCGCGGCGACTCGGCGACCGCCGTGGAAGAGCGCAAGGTACGTCTCACCATCCGGCAGCACGGGCAGCAGATTGCCGAGTGCTGTCAGGATGGTTGCGCCGACTCCCCAGCCGTCGCGGTGACGCACCGCGAACAGCGCAACCGGCCGCAGGATCTCGTGGGCGGGCATCCCGGCCGTGAGTTGTCCCCGTACACCCTTGGCGATCACGAGCCCGAGATTGTGGGTTAGCCCGTCCTCAAGCCGCTGACGCCAGTGGCCTGATGGATCACTGTGACCGATCGACGGTTTGACCCACACCTCGCCGTCCCGCACCTCGACCGGGTAGCTCGGAACGTCGTCGGCCCAGAGATCGAAAGTGCAGCCGCTCGCCAGATCGAAGCGGGCGTGATGCCAGTGACAAGTGAGGATTCCGTCCGCCACACTGCCACGGTCGAGCGGAAAGCCCATGTGGGGGCAGCGATTGTCGAGGGCGAAGACGCGACTGCCATCTTGGATCACCAGGATAGGGGGATGGCGGCCATGCACGACGAGACGCCCTTTGGCCTTCAACTCAGCGAGGCTTCCCGCATGCACGAAATCTGAGGTCGGCATGTCCATCGGTTCGCTCCTGGTTCCAGTCATTTCCAGACAGTATACCGCATCTCCCCACGCTAGGGCGTTCTGAGCGCTGGCTTCTATGTGTGAACGGAGCCGTTGTCGCGGTGGCCAGGTGAGTGCCAGTGCTCGATGGAGCCGTTCCGGTCACTGACGCTCGTAGGTGACGCGAAAACCCTCCTGCGGATTGGCTGGCATCAAGATCAATTGGTTTCCCGACTCCTCGAACACGCGCTCCATCTTCTGCCCGATGAGGTTACGCACCAGCGAGGACTGAACGGTCACGACGAAGGTCTTCTTCGCGTCGTCGATGGCCACGGTGCCGTAGAAGGCCTCGTACCCGTTCACGGTGTACGGCGTCGGCGACGCGTTGGCATCGGGGTTCATGGCCTGGACGGACATGGTGCCTGCATCTGAAATGACGATCTGTCCGGAATAGGGAATGGCCTGGAGGTTTCCCGGACCACTGCCAACCTGGAGGGACGTCATGCGCCAAACACCTACGAGGGGAGACTTGGTGGTTTGGGCGAAGGCAGGTGCGGAAGCCGCGAGGGCCAGGATGGCAGCGGCAAACTTGAGGTGGGCTTTCATGTCAGTCCTTTCTTGCTGGTGGGAAGGGGACGTCCGCTCGTGAATGAGCACGGAGCGAAGGCCTCGCCGCATCGTGCTCCGTTACTGAACTGGATAGCGAGGCTGGCCTTAGCTCACTAGGAGCCATAATCTGCATGTGGTAGTGAACGAGGCTCAACAATGCCGCGTGACGAGTTCAGTGAGATGCGGGCATTCCTCGAGGTGGCTCGGGAGCGAAGCTTCACGCGGGCAGCCGCCAAGCTCGGCGTCACCCGATCGGCCCTCAGCCATACGATCAGGGCCCTGGAGGAACGCCTGGGTATCCGCCTCCTCGCGCGCACGACCTGTGATGTAGCACCAACAGCGGCCGGTGAGAGGCTCGTTGCGAGTATCGAACCCCATTTCGAGGGCATCGCTGCCGAGATCAGTGCGATCGGCGCCCTGCGCGAGAAGCCCGCAGGCCACGTCCGCATCGTGTGCCCCGATGATGCCGTCAACATGGTCCTTCGCCCCAGGATATCGGCGTTCCTGCGGGACTACCCGGACGTCAGCGTGGAACTCGTGGCCGACAATGGCTTCACGAACATTGTCGAGCACCGGTTCGATGCGGGCATCCGGCTTGGCGAGGCCATCGCGCGCGACATGGTGGCCGTTCGCATCGGCCCTGATGTGCGCTATTCCGTCGTTGGCTCACCCGAATACTTCGCCCGCCATCCTGCGCCGGAAACACCACAGGACCTGACCGGCCACAACTGCATCAACCTGCGGCTTCCGACATCGGGTTCGATGTACGCCTGGGAGTTCCGAGAAGGCGCACACGAGTTTAGCGTCCGTGTCGAAGGTCAACTGACCTTCAACAACATGGAGCCCACGCTGGACGCGGCTCTCGACGGTGTGGGTTTGGCCTACCTGCCAACGGACCGGGTGCGGGCATTCCTTGAGCGTGGTCAGCTCCGGGAGGTCGTCTCCGACTGGTCCCCGACGTTCCAGGGCTATCATCTCTACTACCCCAGCCGTCGCCACCTGTCGCCGGCCTTTACAGCGTTCGTCGAGGCCTTCCGGTACCGATCCGGGTAAGCTGGCTCGGGACTCGTGAATGCAGCGATAGGGTCGGGCTCCGGCAGTGAGCAGCCTGATCGCAAATGCGTGGAGACCGCCAAGGCCAGGAACGGCACCTGTGAGGATCTCGGAACGTTTTCCTCTGGCACAATCGCAGCCTACTACTTGTCGCTGGTCATCTCCGCCTACGGGGAGCGGCGGAATCGGCCCAGGTGCCCGGGATCGGCGCAAAGCAGTCGATCGGCCGGACCCCAAGTGGGTGTGCCTGGCACCTGGGCCGATTCCGCCTCCCGATCGTCAAGCGGCCAGAAGCGGGAACGTCACCCCGAGAGCCCAGGCGAACGCGACCGCATTGACGAGCGCCCCGACCGCGGGATGGCCCGTTCGCCCGTAGGACCAGGTACTGAGCACGCCGTAGATCAGGAACAGAACCATGATCGCCGGCACGATGATGACGAGAAAGAACAGCCGCCTCGGGTCGAGACCGACAGCCATCGCCAGCGACAGGAGAAAGGCTAGCTTCGAGGCGGGGTAAGCCCAGCGCGCCGCGCCACGCGTCAGCCACTCGTCGGCGAGGAAGTAGGGCAGCGTGCCGGCCAGCATGGCAAGAAGGATCAACATCCGTCCCGGAGCGGGCACGAAGGAGGCGACCCAGGCGTCAATGAGGGTGCCAAGCACCACGACGGCGTAGAGGATCGCAGCCAGTGCCGCCCCGATCAGGGCAGCGCCCCGCGTCAGCGCGAAGGCAGCCGGGTTTTGCCGCGCCCTGACGAGGAGAAGGCCTACAGCCGTCAAGAGCCCGTAAAGCGCGAAATGGGCCGCGACATAGTCGGCGACGAGCACGGGGAGGAACTGGGTCGGCACGACGCGCAGAATCAGCGGCGTCAGCACGGCCGGGCCGACGAGAAGCGCCCACAGCGGCCACCCGGAGAGGCCTGCGCCCGCAGGAGGATCGGTGACCACCGGTAGAAGCCGCGATAGCGGCCGGGCCAGGAGCACAAAGCCCGTGAGCAGGAGCACGATCCAGGGGCCGCGATGGTCGACGTAGCGCGTCGCGCGGGCCGGCACGCCGAAGCTGGCATCGAGCCAGCTGAGAGCCTCGTTCATGGAATGCGGGCTGAACAGGACACCGATATGCTCGACGCTCGGGCTGAAGGTGGCGCGTCGGGCCGTGCCGAGAGCCACGTCGCCATAGGTCATGCCCTCTTTCGGCGCCTCCGGGGCACTTGCAAGCCCGACCACCCGCAATGCTTCCGCCTTGAGCCGCCCCTCCCATTCGCCAGCGACGACGAGGAGGTTGGGCGGGCTTGTGGCCGTGACGGTGCGCGAAAACATCGAAACCGCGATGGTTGCGCCGACATCCGGCACTTGCTGCGCGGCGCGTATTGCGATGTCGGAGGCCATGGAGTGGCCGAGCAGGGCGAGCCGGCCGTCGCTTAAGGTGCGCGCGAAGGCGAGAACCCGGACCGTCTCGTCCACCAGAACCTGGGTCGTCCCGCCCTCCTGGGTGACGCTGGCCGAAAGGGGCTGCGGATTGCGGCCGTGGCCCGGGAAGTCGAAGGTGATCGCGACAAAGCCGTTGCGGGCAAAAGTGGTCGCGAAGGCAGCCATGAGGGGCTGCGAACCGGCAAAGCCGTGCGCCACAACGATAACCGGCGCGGGCTTGCCTCCCTCAGGTCGGTAGATCGTTGCGGGGGCCGAGCCGATGACGGTGCGCTCTATCCGAAGGCCAGCCTGCGCGCGAGCCAGCATGAACAGGCTGAGCCCGATCATCGCGGCTGCGAGGAGGGCGAATGCGGCAAGAGCGAAGTCGCGCGACTGTTGACTCATTGACTTTGCATGGAGGCAGCTCGAACGCGTTGGCGGGCGAGGGATGGTGGGGAACTGGTGCAGATCGAAATCAGCGTCGGCCGAAGGGGCCTGTGTGTTGGCGACGAGAGTGAGTCCGGTCGGACTATCCGAGAAAAATGCCGAGGTCGAACATCACAGTAAGCTGCATCGTTGTAATGTTCGCTGAGTGAAACCTCATAAGACGGCGTGATCACCGCGTTCGACCTCAGCCTCGCCCCGGATCAGACGCGCGTAGAAGTCGAACAACGTCTCGGAGCCGGCGGAGGGCGTGGCCTGCGCATCATAACGGCTCGAGGCGCTGTCCCAGACGAGCATGGACTCGGTGGCGTAGTAGCGCCCGATGCGCGCGAACTCTGCTTTGTTTCTCAACGGCGGGTACACGCGGCCGAGCGTGGCCAACAACCCTATGATCGCGTCTAGCAACGTCACCGGCACATGAATGAAACGCGGCGCGCGGCCGAGCAGGGCGTACAACGCCTCCCCCTGCTGTTTCGGCGTGATCGCCTCGCCCGGCCCGCCGATCGGGAGCACGCAGTCGCGCCGGCCATCGTCCTCAACGCATTCCGCCAGGTAGTGAGCGAGATCGTCATCGCTGATGGGCTTGCAGGCGGTCAGCGTGCCGTCGCCGAACAGCAGCCACGGCTTGCCCCGCTTGACGCGGTCGACCTGCCCGGAGAGCGACTTGAAGAAGGCAGTGGGTCGGACGATGGTGTAGGCGACACCGGATTCGATCAGTGCTCGCTCGAACGCTAGCTTGGCATGCTGGAAGGCAAGTCGTGGCTTTTGAACACAGATCGCCGACAGCAGGACCACGTGCGAGACTCCGGTCACCTTGGCGGCGCTCAGCAGGTTGAGGTGAGCATCATGATCGATCGCCCAGGCATCGCCAGGTGCTCCGGTCCGCGAAGCCAGGCACGAGACCAGAGTATCGAAGCGCTCGCCGCGGAAGCCATCCCGCGCGAGCGACACCGGGTCGGTCACATCGCCGAACCGAACCGCGGCGCCATCGAGCATCCCGATGCGCTCGCCCCGATCCAACTTGGCTGACGGGCCGGACGGGGGCCTGACAAAGCAGACCACGTCATGACCGCGCTTCACGAGCGCCCGCGCGGTTACACGACCGATCGTCCCGGTCGCGCCGACGAGGAAGACGCGCCGCCTGCTGTGGATATCCGGTGTCTCGGCGGTAAGGATTGTCATGGATAGCCTGATAGCATGATGGCACTCCCGACGCGAACGCGGTGCAACAGTCGCCACGGATTGTACCGCCAGCGCGAATCCTGCGATCAGGGATTATGAGAGCTACGACATTCTCGTGGGGCGCGTGGTGTTGTTCGGCTCGGTGGGCGCGCGTGCGGCTACAACTCGGACTGGACGGCTTCGAGGAGCCGGAAGCGCATCGCGCCGTCGTTGCTTGTGAGCGCGATCACGAAGCGCACTCGCCCATGCTTGGAAGTGTCGGCATAGCCCGCCAAGGTGCGGACCCCGGAAAAGCTGCCCGTCTTGAAAAGGGAGCGGTCGCCGCTGGTGAGCAGGGCGGCATGGGGCTCGAAGAGGTGCAGCAACTGCGCAAGACCGCGGGCCGTGAAGCGGTTGCCGCGGCTGATACCCGAGCCCTCCTCGAGGTGGAGGGACCCGGCGAGACCGTGCCTGACGAGCATCTCGTTCGCCACCTTTAGCGACTTTTCGCGGCTGACAGGACTGCCCAGGCGGTGCCCACCGATCTCCAGGAAGACCTGGTTAGCGATGTAGTTGTTCGAGCCGAGGAGCAAACCGGCGAGGATCTTTGAAAGGGGACGTGATTGACGGTGAACATAGCTCGGCTCCAGACCTTCGGGCACGGCTCCAATCGAGATCTTGCCCTTAACGCTGCCGCCGGCTCGCTCGATGAAGGCGGCGATCAGCTCGCCGCCATAGCGCAGACCCACCTTGGGGTCCTGCGTCAGGCTGATGCGACCGCGACCCTGACCGCCCCGCGCCAGAAACTGGCTGATAGCAAGCGGCGTGATCGGGGTCTGCTCCTCGGCGGAGCGGACGGTCTTGCCCTTGCGCACGGCGTGGATCGTGTTGAAGTTCACGGCGAGCGCGGAATTCAACGCGTCGTAAGCCTCGTCGGTGTCCTCGATGCCTGGGATGCGGATTTCGGACGGGTAGTAGCTCGCGTCCAGCACGATGCCGCTGAGCGGCTGCTGACCGATTGCGGCGACCAGCGCCGAGGCGAGCTGAGCCAGCTCTTCGGAGATCAGAAAGGGGTCGCCGCCACCGCGAATATAAAGCACCCGGTTGCTGTCCAGGTAGAAGCGGGTCGCGAAGCGGTAGTCGGCGCCCAGGACTTCCATTCCGAGCCAGGCGGTCACAATCTTAGCCACGGAGGCGGGCACGAAGGTCTTGTCAGCGTTCTGAGCCACCAGTTCGTTGCCCTTCTCGTCCACTACGAGCACCAGCCCCGACGGAGCAAGCGCCGCGAGCTTCTCCTTGGCATCGGCCAGGGCTGGGGCAGGCAGAAGGAGCAGGGCGCAGGCGAGGAGGTGAGACCACGTGATGATCCCAGCCCGTGCCCTCCAATTCGTCTTGGCCTTGCCTCTCGGTGATTGGCTCGACATAGCGCTATGTTCTCATTGGCCCAGATGAGTGGTTGGGAAGGTCCGCTTTCGCCGTTGGCTGGCGCTGAGAGGAGTATTGTCCAATTTCGGGCGAGGTGTAAGCGTCCGGGAATGGACAATCTCGGAGCAGAGAGGGTCTACGCTCAAAGTCGATGACGAGTGAGGAACGGACAGAAGGTTTATGAACTTGGTGCGTTGCCGCGATGAGGGCATCCCGGCCAACAACAAGGACGGCGCTTGCCATCCCTCAGGTTCGAGCAACCCCACTCGACCCGTTTGCGCCTCGTCTCTGGCTTTTTTGCGGATTGGATCCAGCAGATCCATTCGTTCCGGGCCAGAGGAGTAAGATCTTCCCAGGTTACCCGTGCTTCCGGATCGAGCTTCAACGCGTCTTTCAAGTCGCCCGGAAGATCATGGACGAAGCCGCCGGGGATGTCTGTCTCGTCAGTCATCAGTAGCACCGAACCCTGTCCCTCGAGCGCGCAGACTCAGCCTTTGTCTTCGGCTAGCGTGTGCGCAACGAGGGCATTGGCGTGGCCATGCCCCATGCCGTGCTCCTCTTTGAGCCAAGTGACGTGCTCCATGTGCTTGGCCGAGGGGCGGGCGGGCAGGAGCGCCTTCCACTCGGCGATGGGGCGCCCGTATTTCTCCTCGATCGAAGGGAAGTAGGAGGCGGGACCTTTGATCGTGTCTTCGCTCATGAGGTGCCGATGGTACTGAGGTCACGGGGCTGGTCAAGCGGCTCGCTCCAAGCATCAGAGCTGATGTCTGCTGTGTGGGTCGAAAGATCAGAAATTCCAGCCAGGTTGAATCGACGTCCGCTTCCGGTGACCTCGTCCGCAGACCTGAACGTCGAGAATGGCTGCAAAGCGGACCATTGCGGCTCGTTCGCTCAACCCCCGCTTCTGGCACAAAGCGCTCCTCCTGCGGACACCTGTTGGCAGGGTCCGAAGCGGACATTCTGAGGGGCCTGGGTCCGAATCCCAGCGCGCTCACCGATAATTTCAAAGGGCTGACCAGTGCCCCCTCACCCCTTGCGATGGCGGAGAGCCTCGACGATCACGTTGAAGGCCGGGGAGTTCTGGCGTCGGCTCGGGTAGTAGAGGTGATATCCCGCGAACTTCGGGGACCACGCTTCGAGCACCGCGCGCAGGCGGCCCTCGGCGACGTGCCGTTCGACGAGATCTTCAGGCACGTAGGCGATGCCGTACCCGGCAACCGCCGCTTCGACCTGGGCGTATGAGGTGTTGAACGTGAGCTGCCCGTCGACCCTAACGCGGAGGTCCTCGCCGCCGCGCTCGAACTCCCAGGCGTAGAGCCCGCCACCCCTGGTCTGGTGCATGTTGATGCAGTTGTGGGCGATCAGCTCCCGCCGGTGCTCCGGCGCGGAATGTGCCGCGAAATAGCCGGGTGAGGCGACCGCCACCAGGCCCCAGTCTGGGCCGATCCGGACCGCCACCATGTCCTTCTCGACGCTTTCCCCCAGCCGGACGCCAGCGTCGAAGCCGTCCTCGACGATGTTGCGCAGGCCGTTGTCGCGGCTCAGCTCGACCTTGATGTCAGGATACTCGACGAGCATCGGCCGCAGCTTCGGCGACACAACGCCCTCGAGCGCATGATCGGAGAGCGTGATCCTGACGGTGTCTCAGGGCTTGTCGCGGAGCGTCATCAAGCCGCGATGTCGGCCTCGGTCTCAGCGATGCGCGGCGCCAGGGACTGCTGCAACCGCTCCCCGGCGTCGGTCGGTGCGACGTTCCGAGTCGTGCGCATCAAGAGCCTGAGGCCCATGCGCTCTTCGAGGCGCTTGATCGTGTGGCTCAGTGTCGACTGGGCAATGCCGAGCTTCGCCGCCGCTCTCGTGAAGCTGCGCTCGTTGGCAACGACAAGGAACCACAACAGGTCGTAGAAGTCGGCCTTAGCCATGGGCACCTCGCGATGTGAGGGTCGAGACTTATGCTCCTGGTCGATAAATGCAAGCGGATTACCGCCGCTAATCATCTCGATCCGCCGTTGCTACCTTCCCTCGTGACATTCGTGGACTGCCTGCGGGGGCCGGCAAGGCGCAACGCTCGACCGATGAAGCTGCTTGAGGAGACAAGGCGATGAGTGCGGATCACCAGCTAGCCAGTTCCGAGAATGACCGCCGCCCCGGCATCGGCCGGCGCGAACTTCTGAAGTTGACCGGCGAAAGCGTTGCCGCGCTCACCGCAAGTTCGGTTCTCAACACCCCTGTTACAAAGGCTCAACACATGCCCAGCGATGCCGCGAGCTTTTACAAGAGCGACGAAGTCAATCTCGAGAAGTTCGTCTTCAAGAACCAGTACGCGATGAACGTCACGGGCAATCTCTTCACCCCCAAGGCCGGCGACCGCAGCAAGAGGAGCCCTGCCGTGGTTGTGAGCCATCCCATGGGCGTCGTGAAGGAGCAGAGCGCCAACTTCTACGCCATCAAGATGGCCGAGCGGGGTTTCGTCGCCATGTCCATCGATCTGCCCTTCTGGGGCGAGAGCGAGGGTCAAGCACGCAATCTCGTCTCTCCGGACATCTACGCCGAGGCGTTCAGCGCCGCCGTCGACTATATTGGGACACGGACATACGTCGACAGGGCGCGGATCGGTGTCATCGGTATCTGCGGCAGCGGCAGCTTCGCGATCAGCGCGGCCAAGATCGACCCTCGCCTCAAGGCGATCGCGACCGTCAGCATGTACGACATGGGTGCGGTGAACCGCGACGCGCTCAACCATTCGCTGAGCCTCGAGCAGCGAAAGCAAATCATCGCGGCGGCGGCGGAACAGCGCTATATAGAGTTCACAGGCGGCGAGCCCGAATACACCAGCGGCACCGTGCATCAACTGACGGCGAACTCCACGCCGATCGAGCGTGAATTCTACGATTTCTATCGCACGCCGCGCGGCGAGTTCACGCCTGCCGGCACTTCGCCCCGGCTGACGACCCGTCCGACTCTGACCAGCAACGTCAAGTTCATGAACTTCTACCCATTCAATGACATCGAAACGATATCGCCGCGCCCGATGCTCTTCATCACCAGCGATCAGGCCCACTCGCGCGAGTTCAGCGAAGATGCGTACAAGCGTGCCGCCGAGCTCAAGGAAATCGTCCGCGTCCCAAGCGCTGGGCACGTCAAACTCAACGATCAGGTAAGCCTCATTCCGTTCGACAAACTCCAGTCGTTCTTCGACCGGTATCTGGCTTAGAAGGCTCGACGATGCCACGGCCAGATTCCGGCACCTTGCCGGTAACCACGGAGTGAATCATGATGACGCGCAGACACATCCTTGCCGGTGGCGGGGGACTTGCCGCGATGGCGGGAGCCGGGTCCACCGCCGCGAAGAACTCGGATGCCTTGGTTCGGGCAGGGAATAGAACGATGCAGATCACGCGAAGTGGCTCGCAGCCGTCTCGAAAGGGGCCGGCCGAATGGTTCACCGGTAAGGTCCGCATCGACCCGCTATTCACGGCGCCATCTCCGGCAAGGGTCTCGGGGGCTAGAGTCACCTTCGAGCCAAGCGCCCGCACGGCCGGGCATACGCATCCGCTCGGACAGACTTTGATCGTCACCTCGGGGTTTGGCTGGGTTCAGCGGGAGGGAGATCCGGTCGAAGAGATCCGGTCGGGTGACGTCGTGTGGTTTTCGCCCGGCGAGAAGCATTGGCATGGGGCCGCCGCCGCCACCGCCATGACCCATATCGCCATTCAGGACCAACTCGACGGCAAAGCCGTCGAATGGATGGAGCTCGTCACCGACGAGCAGTATCGCGCCAGTTTATCGCGTCGCTGACGAAAGCCAGGAGACGTCGGATGCTGAGCCGGGTCTTCAGAACCTTCGTCGTGAAATCGGTATTGATCGGGCCTGCCATGGCACAAGAACGCATTCAGATTTCCTCAGATTGGGGTAGCGTCACGGCCGAGCTGGCGGACAACGATGCAACTCGGGCGCTCGTCCGGATGTTGCCGCTCGTCATAGAGATGAGCGACCACCTCCGTCAGGAGAAGACCGGCAATCTGCCTTCGCCGTTACCTTCCGTCGAGAGGCAACTCGACTTTACGACTGGAACGCTAGGGCTCTGGAGTGCCGATCACTTGGTCATCTATTATCGCGACGGTCGGGCCCCTCCGCCTGGCATAATCTTACTCGGCAAGGCGACGGGTGACGTCTCGATCTTTGATCGCCCTGGTCCGGTCACCGTCCGAGTGGTGCGCATCAATCAATGAGATCTGTCTGCACCCGAACAGGATGCGGCACTGACGATGCCGGAGAAACGCCGGCGCTTCGACAGAGATCAAAGCACAAGACCGAAGGCTGGCCAGGAGCATCTCTTGGGATCCACACATTCCTTCGCGGCTTCACGGCGCTCTACGGGGACGAGAAGCTCATCCTTGAGGTGCTTTCGAGGTGTGATGCTGCTCCCTCGACGGTCCACTCAAGCCCGGCTCTCGACACGCCACAGCAGGCTCGATGTCTCGCATCCGAGCGACCATTTAGGTTAAGGCGACATCAAGCGGTCCGGGAAGGCCCCCATCTCCACTAAGGAGCTGCACCGACTCCGAAATGTCCGTTAGGCAGACCACCCGGGGCACCCGATCGGGGCCAATCGCTACGCGCCCGAACCGGACCGAAATGCTGAGACAAAAGCGTGTGCAGCCTCCGCACTGGCGGTCAGGGAATAGCCGCCCTCCTGCACGATAAGCGTCGGCAGCTCCAGCCTGCCCCAGATCTCGCCAATGCGAGAGTACGCCTCTGTCGTCACGGCAAGCTTCGAGAGTGGATCGTCGCGATGGGCGTCCCACCCGGCCGAAATGACGAGGGCTTCGGCACCGCAGGCCTGAATGGCGAGGTTCAGGCGCTGGTTGGCATCGACAAACACCTCATCTGTGGCGCCGGGTTCTAGAGGTAAGTTGAGATTGGCGCCTTCGCCTTCTCCCGCACCGGTTTCGTCCGCATAGCCGCTGAAGTGCGGGTAGTAGGACGACGGGTCCGTGTGCACGGAGCCGTAGAACACGTCGTTGCGCGTGTAGAAGATCGCCTGGGTCCCGTCCCCGTGATGGGTATCGAAGTCGATCACCGCTACCATGGCGAAAGTTCTCCGCAGAATCTCAGCCGCTATGGCAGCGTTATTCAGATAGCAGAACCCCGAAGCCCGATCTCTATAGGCGTGGTGCCCGGGGGGACGGCAGAGCGCAAATGCATAATCCCCGGCCAGCACCGCATGAGCTCCAGCGATGACGCTTTGGGCGGACGCGTAAGCCGCTCGAAACGTGCCTTCGGTGATGGCGCAGGAGAGGTCGCCCATATACCAACCCGCTTGTCCGATGATTCCCGTCGGCCGCGGCCTCTCTCTCGCGTGGAGATCGAGCCCTGCTCCGCAATAGGGATGGATGTTGGGTAGCACTTCCGGTCCGTGCTTCGGCAACTCCATGAAGCGAGAGTAAGCATGTTCCAAGAAGTCCAGGTAATGCTGCGGATGGACCTCGAGGATCGGATCCCGACCGAAATCGTCCGGTTCCGTCGCAGTCAATCCCAGCGGCTGAAGGGCCGAAATCAGGGATGAGGCTCGGTTCGGATTCTCGAATGGATCGACGATACGCCCATGCACCATGTACTGTGTTGGCTGATGGGCGAGTTGAGCGTCAGCAAAGAACAGCTTCATCGCATCACTCTTTGGCAAGTCGGAAGGGGCACCCGGCCTCGTGACAGTATAGGTATTTGATCGTCCGCGGGGAGGGCGTCCCTTCGGCAATCTGCAGAAGCATGCGAGTTTCTGCCGGCGACCAGGAATGCCGCGATGGTCATGCTGACCTGCCGCAGCCAAGGCAGCCTGATGGTCCTCATGCAGATCACGGCGGACACGCACCAGTGGCTGCAAGGCTCCTCAACGCAATCGTCAAGCACGCTTCGACGGATCGCGCTCGCTGCAGAAGCGTGCTTGACATCGCAGGGCAGACCCTTGCGTTCTCCCAGCCTTGTGAACGAGGAACGATCTGATGCCCTCTACTGCGCTGTCACCCCCGCCGCCTTGATTACGGGCGTCCATTTGGTGATCTCCGCCTCTACCAGCGCGCGTAGCGCGGCGGGTCCACGTTGTTTGGGAATGACTGCCCCGATATCCTCCAGGCGCTTGCGTGTCGCAGGATCATCGAGCGCTTTGTCGACCGCGTCCGAGAGCCGATTGACGATCGGCGCCGGGGTTCCTTTGGGTGCGAACATGGCGTTCCAGCCAGAGGCTTCGAACTGAGGGAGGCCGGCCTCGCGGGTGGTCGGTACATCGGGGATCGCCGACGACCGCTCAGGCGTCGCGATTGCGTATGCCTTGATCGTTCCAGCCAGGACCTGAGGGACCGTATGGGGGATCTGGTCGCACATATAGTCGTGCGTTCCGTTGATTAGGTCGTTGAGTGCCGGCCCTGATCCCCGGTAGGCCACCATCGTCGACCTGGCACCGATCAAAGAGGTGAACAGGAGACAACTGACATGAGAGGTCGAGCCGACCCCACCATGGCCGTTGTTGAACTTCGTCGGATCCGCCTTCACGACGCCGATGAACTCCTGCAGGGTCTGCGCGGGGAAGTCCTTGCGTGCAAAGATGGCAATAGGCGTATCGCTCAGCTGGCCGACGTGCTCGAAGTCGGTTACCGGATTATAAGCCAGATTCGGATAGAGCGCCGGTGCTGCACCGTGAGTACCCATTTGCCCGACGAGTAGGGTGTATCCATCTGGCGAGCTGCGCGACACCCGAGCAGAGCCCGTCGTACCTCCGGCGCCCCCAACATTCTCGACGACAAGCTGCTGGCCGAGGGATCGCGCCATATGTTCGAGAACGATGCGCGCGACGACGTCGGTGTTGCCGCCAGGAGCATAGGGTACGACAACGGTAAGGGGGCGGGTCGGGTAGTTTTGCGCACTTGCTTCCACGATGCCCGCTGCAAGGGCAAGGCTGCCCAGCAGAAGTGTGACGAGTCGCTTCATCGGTAAGTTCCTTTTGTCGTCAAGCCCCCGAAGATCGGCTAGGCCATATAGGTCCCGCCATTCACGTGAACTGTTTGTCCGGTGATAAAACCGGCTGTCGGACCGCACAGATAGCGGACGATACCGGCTACCTCGTCAGTGCGTCCCCTTCGGCCGAGCGGTATGGTGCGACCACCATGGTGAACAGCGTGCGGAGGACTCGACCCACCCCTCACGGTGTCGATCATGCCAGGCACAACGCAGTTGGACGTAATTCCGTGCGGAGCTAGATCGTGGGCCAGGGCGCGGCTGAAGCCCGCCAAGCCCGCCTTAGCGGTTACGACATGTACGCGTTCGGCGGCGCCGCTGTGACCTGTCATTCCGCCGATATTGATCACGCGGCAACCCCCGGAATGTGCTCTTTGAAGAAGGTGCGGGAGGACAGCCTGGAACGCCAGGAAGGCACCGTCGAGCGTGACCGACATGATTTCTCGCCAGTCGGTGTAATCGACTGTCTCGATCTTTGCCTCGCGCCGGAGCGCCGCGTTGTTGACCAGAATGTCAATGCCGCCGAGAGCTCGAACCGCTTCTGCGACAGCCGCCGCAATGGACGCAGGATCCCCGACGTCTCCTGTCACCACAACGGCCCGCCTGCCTTCCAATCGAACCAGCCGGGCCGTCTCTTCAGCTTCTTCGACGGCTCCGCGCGTGTGGACAGCAACATCAGCACCACCCTGCGCCAAGGCAAGAGCGATCGCGCGTCCGATGTTCCGCGCGGCCCCGGTGATGAAAGCAACGCGTCCCTGTAGTTCATTCGCGCCCATCAGAGATCTCCCGCAATGCGCTTAGGCTATTCCGATCGTCCATGCCTTCCATCATGGAAAGCAGACGCGCCGCAGCCGCCTCCGGAATGCCGCCGAAGCGGGTGTTGGCCTGGTACTTGGCGATCAGTTCAGACTTGCTCAGGGGCTCGCGCGTTCCACCCCGAAGGCAGGGCTGCCGGGCCTCGGCCACGCGGCCACCATAGAGGGTGGCGCGCACGTGCCCCGTATAGTTGGCGGGGTATCCATTATTCGGGTCAACGACATACGTAACCTTGCTCGCAACGGCCAGGACCCGGGGATCGTTGATTCGCTCAGCAGTGAACTGCGCCAGCCCTGCGTCTCCATCGACCGCAGCCACCGCAATGCAATAGGGCGTGCTGAACTTCGCGCCGTAAGGTGAGGGAGGAGCGTGCTTTATGGCAAGCGGCTCCCAAAGGCGGTGAACCGTCCCTTCGCCAACCTCGCAGACGATGGACTCGATGTCCTCCGGGTTTACCCCGTCGCGCCGCAGCCTCAGCATGCAGTCGATATAGGGTTGAGTCATGGTTCCGCAGGCGTAAGGCTTGAAAGCGACGTCGGCGGCATTCCAACGGCGACCGAGTTCCGCGGACAGGTGGTCGAATTCGGGCTCAAGGCTCGGTGCGAACGCCTGAAAGAGGCCATGCTTGCCTTCGAACACCGCACGCGGTCCGTCGAAGCCGGCTCGGGCCATCATCGCAGCCCTGATGCCGGCTTGCGCGGCCCACCCGGCATGCATGCGCTTTGTCGACGACCCGTCAGCCAGGTACTCGATGATGCCGGAAGCTGCACTGCCGGCGATCCCGAATGCATGCGCCGTGCGCTCCTCGTCGAGCCCAAGTGCGTATGACGCGGCTCCCGCAGCCGCCAGCGTGCCGAGAACCGATGTCGGGTGAAAGCCTGCGGCGTGAACGCCCTTCTTCGCTACCAATCCCAGCCGGCACATGAGTTCGATGCCTATGCTCATGGCCGTCAAGGCTGTCTGACCGTCGAAGCCGTCTCGCTCAGCGAGTGCGAGCACCGCCGGCACGATCACCGCGCCGGAATGGACCGGGCAGCCCTCGAATGTATTGTCGAAATCCTCTCCATGGGCCGCGACGCCATTGCAAAAGGCGGCTCCGCTCGCATCGAGGCGCCGATGGTGCCCGAAGACCGTGCAGGGCCCATCCGTGTCCCAAGACTCAAGCACGGCCTTGGCGTAGGTCTCGTGCCGAGCCGACAAGCAGAGGCCGACCGTATCGACCATGGTCATCGTCGTGGCATTCAGCACAGTCGGCGGCAGGTCGGCGAAGCGGAGTTTGGTGAGCCAACGTGCCAGCGTCAGGGAGATCGGTTCATCAGGCATGGAATTCATCATGACTGTTCATCGTCGGAGATGCCGTCGCGAAGTGCAGAGAGCGGTTGAAGGTCGGGCAGATTCGGGAGCTTCAAGCAGAGTTCGAGCAGGTGGTCAGCAAACTCCCGGCCGAGACCGCCGTGGGACACGTTTCCGTGAAACTTGTCGATGAGCTGCTCCCGAGTGAGCGGAGCATGTCGCCCGCCGCGCATATGAGAGCGCCGTATCTCTCGGATCCGCCCATCCGCGAGGCGTGCCCGAATGTGCCCGGTATAATCGTCAGGGTAGGGGTTCGACGGATCGATTACGTAACGGATCTTCTGCGCCAGGCTCAGGATAGCGGGGTCGCGCGCCTTGTCGTCGGTGAACTGTGCGAGGCCTGCGTCACCCTCGAGAAAGCCCACGGCCATGCCGAACGGCATGCTGAACTTGGCCGCGTATCCTGTGGGCGGGCGGTACTTGGCGGCAAGGGGCTCCCACAGCCGGTCGACAGGCCCCTCGGCGGCCTCGCAGACGATCTCCACGATATCATCGGCGCGCACACCCTCACCCGCCAATTCGATCATACAGTCGATATATGGATGGATCATCGTCCCGCAGGCATAGGGTTTGAAAGCGATGCCCTGCATCAGAAACACTTCGCCAAGACGGTCAAGAAGGGCGTCCGGTCGGGCCCGAGCATCGCGGCTGAAAACTCGGAAGGCATTGCGTCGGCCATCGAACACCGTGCGAGGACCAACAAACCCGCTCATCCCGAGCATCGCTGCGCGGTAGCCCGACTGCGCCGCCCACCCCGGATGGAGACGCTTCGTCCACGCGCCCTCTGTTAGAAACTCGCCGATACCGGAAGCGAAACTCCCGGCGATGCCAAGGCCGAGCGAGAGCTGCCTGGCATCGGCGCCAAGCGCGATTGCGGCACCAGCGGTTGCGCCGAAGACACCAAGGATTCCGACCGGGTGAAAGCCGGCCTTGTGAATGGCTCCCGGGACGACCTGGTTGACACGACAGATGGTCTCCAGTCCGGCAACGATGCCCATGACCGCGTCGCGGCCCGTGCGACGATGTCTTTCGCACGCCGAGAGCACGGCTGGGATGACCATGGCGCCGACGCGGATCGGCGCACCCTCCAACGTGTCGTCGAAATCCTCACCGTGAATCGCAGTCCCGTTGACGAGAGCCGCGCCGGCCGCGTCGAGGGAGCGTGAATGACCGATGGCCGTGCATGGACCCTGCCCATCCCAGCCTTCCAAGAGCTTCGCGATATAGGACGATTCTCGGGCAGCTACGCACAGGCCGGCTGCATCGATAAGGTCGTTCAAGGCGACCGCGACAGCTCCGCAGGGAATGGCTTCCAGCTCAAGCGAGACGAGCCCTTGGGCAAAGCGCTCTGCAAGTGCCATCCCAGGCGGGAAGATCGCGTCGCGGTCGTTCTGATCCATCACCGGAGGCTCCCATCGATCGACAATCCGGCAAGAGCGCTCTTTCGAATGCCTCGTCGAAGGAGTTCGAGCGCAACGACTTGATCGTCCTCGACATCGAGACTGACCTCCGGTCCAAACCGCCGCACATACATCCCCTGGATTGCCGCGTCCTTGGCTTGGAAGATCAGAGCCCCGAGATCGAAGGTACTGACGATCTCGGAAATCAGGTCGATCCTGGGGGATTCGACGCCCTCCGTAATCCCCTCGGCCTGCACGAGCACCCGCCAGGGCGCTACTTTCTGCAGAGTTCGAATTTCCTCGATGATCCCACCATGCATCGATGGACGAGGGTCGCTTCCTTTGCGGCCAGCCTCTGCGACAACAAGGAGGCCGGCACTCTGCGCAGCTGAAATCAGCTGAAGCTTGTGCTCCGTCGGCATCAGGACCTGTGCACTCGAAACCTCGACTCCATCTGCACCTAGGTCTCGCACAGCCTGATAGTAGCGATCCGAGAAGCCTTGGAGATAGGCTGCTTCACTCGCATCGCCAGCCAGAAAAACCCGAATTCCGGCATCATGCAGCATGTCGATCTTGCGGCGCAGGAGGTCCCCCCGAAGAACGCGCCATGCGCCGATCGCGAACTTGACCCAATCGACATGGGCGGCAGCGGTTTCGATCAGATCAGCGATACGCCGTGTCCCATAACCCCTGTCCGCCACGATTGTGAGACCGGACTCTCGTGGTTTCGATGCCCGCGGGGTGACGCCGATGAAGGGGAACGCCATCTCTTCAAGATGCGCGTTCGAGTCACCTGCTCCTTCCGCCATCATCCGATCCTCCATACCAAGTGAGTACAGCGCCTGCACCTTGCTTGCTGCGATTCGATTTGCTTGCGCGCCGGCTGCTTGATGCGCGCGACCGCTCTCTCAACTGACATGCAACCCGGCGTCGTCAGAGCTGATATTAGCGGACCTCACGACAAGTCTAAGGTGGTCGGAGACTGTCGGCGTGCCGCTGAGTTTAGCTCCCTTGTCACATCGTTCCTTTAGGCTAGTTCCCGTCCCGTGGTCGTGCTGCCCTCGCCAATTTTCCGCGACGAGCGTCGCGCCACTCACGTCCCAGCGACACCGTCACGAACAGCGCAGACACAATGAGCAGTCCCAATGCAATGCGGTCTTCTGTGAAGATCAAATGGTCCCCGCCAGAGAGTTGGAGAGACCGGCGGTAATTCGACTCGACCAGTGGACCCAGAACAACCCCGAGCACCGCCGGCAGAAAGGGAAATCCTGACAGGCGCATCAGGTAACCGATCAAGCCGCCGAACAGGACGAGACCCACATCGAACATTGTTGAATTGATTGTATAGATACCGGATACTACCAGTGCAAAGATGAAGCCTGAGAGATACGGCCGAGGTCGGTTCACGAGCCAGATGCAGATCGGAAGAATTACAATGCCGACGACGATCTGGGCCAAGGTTGCGACCAGGGAGCCTGTATAGAGGCCAATGACCACGTCCGGGTTCTGTTCAAAAAGGCGAGGGCCCGGGATGAGGCCATGGATCAGCAATCCACCAAGAAGGACGGCAGCCGAGTTAGAGCCTGGAATCCCGAAGCTCAGGAGCGGGATCAAAGAGGCACTGGCAACAGTGTTATTGGCAGCCTCCGGTGCGGCGATCCCTTCCGGTGAGCCTTTCCCGAACTCGTCCGGATATTTCGACCAACGGCGGGCTTCGTTGTAGGACAGGAAGGCAGCGATCGACCCACCGCCGCCCGGCATGAGACCCTCGAATGTCCCAACCACGGAACCGATCATCTGAGGCTTGAAGAGCCGGCGCATCATGGACAGCGATGGGAGTCTCAGCCGCACATTCTGCCGCAGCTGCGCCGCTACGCTGCTGGTCCCTGACTGAAGCAGCAGCTCACTCATTGCAAACAGGCCAACCATCACGAGAATGGGCTTTACACCGGACAAAAGCTCCGGGCTGCCGAACGCGAAGCGGCTGACGCCCGAGACGGGATCGGAGCCGATCGTGGAAACCATCAATCCGACGACTGCAGAGGCAAGCGCCTTTACGAGGGAGCCGGCTGCCAGTGAGGCGATAATGCTCAACCCTAGGATACCGACCGCGAAATAGGACGGTGGGCTGAACAGGAGTGCGATTCGAGAGAGCGGTTCGGTCAGAAGCACAAGCATCATGAGGCCGAAAAGGCTTCCTATGACCCCGGACCAGAGCGAAAGACCGAGGGCCTCACCGGCACGGCCTTGCCGATTCAGCTCGTACCCGTCGATGACCGTGGCCGCAGCCGAGTTCGTCCCTGGCGTTCGAATAAGAATGGCGGGAATCGATCCACCGTACTCTGCCCCAATGTAGGTTGCTGCAAGGATGACCACAGCCGAGGTGGCATCCAGCGTATACGTGAATGGCAAAATGAGCGCCATCGTGATCGAGGCGGAGATGCCTGGCAGGGCTCCGCCTATGATCCCCCAGATCAAGCCCGCGATGGCCGCTGGAATCAGAGGAGTGCTCACGAGCAGGGTGAAGGCGCGCGTCAGATCGTCCACTGCAGCTCCTCTTCAGAAAAGCCATGAAGCAGGCTGATCTGTTCCGAGCAACTTTACGAAAACAAACCAGAAGAACAGGCCACCGACGACCGCTACGGCGGCAAGCCGGAATGTCGGCGCCGCGCGCTCGTAGAGCGCAACCGCACCGATGAGAGCGGCGATCCCGAGCACATAGCCGATGATCGGGGTGATGAGGATGTAGCCTATTCCGATCGCCAGAAACCCAAAAGCTCGTCCGAGACCGGCCGGGGAAGGCTCGCTTTCCTCATCGGCCCCATCCCGCATGGGCGAAGGGCCGCTCCCGGCGCGAAGGCCGACTGCGCCACGCGCCAGGATGATTACCGCAAGGAGCGCGAGGAAGCCGGCCAGGAGGATAGGCAGCCCCTCCGGACCGACCTCGTCGGACAGCGTCGACTGTGCGATCGACAACGATTGGGAGTAGTACAGCCCCGCTAGAACGAGCAGGAGCACACCAGCGGCTGCGTCTTTCGCGGCCGCTGTGTGGTTACGGGAGTCACTCACTTGGTGACGCCGTTCTCACGGAAGAACGTCTCCGCCTCTTGGGCGAACTGATTGATGAAGGTGGCGTATGCTTGCTGCGGCATGAAATCCGGCTGCAGCGCTTCCCCCTGGACGATTTTCAGATACTCGGGGTCCTTGAGCAGCTGTTGAACGGCCTTCTCCCAAGTTGCGACAACGTCGGCAGGGAGCCCGGGGGGGCCCGCAAGACCGCGGTACTTGCGCAAGACGACATCATACCCGAGCTCCTTCACCGTGGGGATGTCAGGGAAGGCCTCGACCCGCTTGTCGGTGAAGGTCGCGAGCACACGCAATTTCCCTGCTTCGATCTGCGGCCGCAGCTCGACATATTCGCCTACTCCAACATCGAGCGTTCCATTGAGCACATTCAAGACGAGCTCGCCGCCACCATCGTGGGACACGACGACCGCATTGACACCAGCTGCCTTCCGCAAGCGCTCGGCGGCCTGACGCTCCATCGAGGCTGGGGTCGACGCTCCCCAGCGGCCGCGCTTCTCGCGAGCGGAGCGCATCACGTCCTCAAGAGTGCGGAAAGGTCCGTCAGCGCGCGTGTAGAGCAGAGTCGGATCAGCGAAGAAGTTCACCAGCGGCTGAAGATCCTTGTAGGTGTGCTGAGGCTTGCTAAGCAGGGACGTGAACACGTAGGTCGGCGTTGTTGCATAGAAGATGCTGCCGTCCGGCTTCCCCGTGGCGAGCCGTGTCATGGCGCGCGCACCGCTGCCGCCTTGGGCATTCTCGACAACAAAAGTCGCATCGATGAAACGCGGCAGCTGCTTCGCGAGCTCGCGCAAGAAGACGTCGCTACCGGCGCCCGGGCTCGAATGGGTGACGAGTGTCACGACCTTGTGGGGATAGGGCGCAGGTTGAGCATGGGCCGACAGCCCAGCCACCGCGGACGCAGCCGCGGCAATCAGACCAATCACGAGTGTTCGCATATGTGTTTCTCCCTTATCCGGCGGGTTTGAACCCGCCTTCATGGTTTCTTCGGAGCGTTCTCGGTCTCGGCGCGCACGACCGCTAGAAGGCGGTTCTTGGCATTCGAGACATGCAGCCAGTGAGCCTCATGGGCCCACTGTGAATCATGCGCGCGGATCGCTTCGACCATGGCGCGGTGCTCGCGGTTTGATACGGTCAGGCCGCCGCCCTGGACGAGGCTTCGGGCCCTGAACAGCGTTAGCCGCTTGACGAGGGATTTGTACTCGCGGGCGAGCGTGGCGTTCCCGCACGAGTCCAAGATCAACTCGTGGAAACCTATGTTGAGAGGGTAATAGGTCTCAAAATCCTGGTCGGCCGCCGCATTCTCCATCAACTCGAGGTACTCGTCCAATCTCGAGACGACATCGGGGGTTGCCCGTTCAGCCAATTGGCGGCCCGCGAGCCCGAAGAGGGCAGCACGCACATCGTACACCTCGCGCGCTTCCTTGATGGATAGGTGCCGCAGAAACGTGCCCCGGTTGGGGATGGTCTCGACCATGCCGGCTCCCTCCAGAGCGCGGATGGCTTCGCGAATTGGGCCTCTGCTCGTCCCAAACCGAGCGGCCAGTTGGTTCTCGTTAACGCGCCCACCCGGCGGGATTTCGCTCGCGAGGATCATTCGCTCGATCTCGCGCTCAAGCACGCTCGCAAGCGAGCGCGTCTTAAGGATATCCAAGGCGCCTCCATCGTGCATCGAAAAAACATGAGCTTCATGATTGTCGATTGTCAACAAAATTCCGCATGAGAACGGCCAATCTTCTCTTGAGCAGGAAGCTTGGCCTAGATCGGCAGTCAAAGTGTTGACAATCTGAGTCATGCCGGGCCAGAAGGCTCCGCCGGCGGAGCTGGCGTGAACAGTTCGGAAGGAAGAAGATGTCCGACCAAATCGCCGTCACCCGAAAGCTTGCCGATTTTGTTGTCCGCTCCAAGCCTAGCGACGTGCCCGATACCGTGTACACCGAGGCTGAGCGCTCCTTTCTAAACTGGATCGGCTGCGCCGTCGGCGGCTCCATCCATCCTGCCCTTGATCGCGCCATGGCAGCGCTCCTGCCATTCGCGGGGCCTGCTCAGGCCACGATCCTTGGCCGAGGAAACCAGACTGATCTTCTCCACACCGCGCTGCTCAACGGGATCTCGTCGCACGTCTTCGATTTCGACGACACCCACCTGAAAACGATCATCCATCCTGCTGGCCCCGTGGCATCCGCCGTCCTGGCGTATGCGGAAACGAAGCCGATCACGGGTCGCGAGTTGCTGCACGCGTTCATCCTCGGAGTGGAGGTGGAATGTCGCATCGGCAACTCGGTGTATCCCGAACACTACGATCGGGGCTGGCACATCACTGGAACCGCTGGTGTCTTTGGCGCCGCAGCCGCCATCGGCAAGCTCCTCGGCCTCACTGAGCAGAGAATGACCTGGGCCCTCGGGATCGCCGCGACCCAATCTGCCGGCCTGCGCGAGATGTTCGGCACCATGTGCAAGTCATTTCACCCGGGGCGCGCAGCTCAGAACGGGACATTTGCGGCATTGCTCGCTGCTCAGGATTTCACCAGCTCAGATCGAGGGATCGAAGCTCCACGCGGCTTCGCACACGTCGCCTCGACCAAATTTGACCCCAAAGAGATTACTGAGCGTCTCGGAGAGACGTGGGAGATCGCCCTCAACACTTACAAGCCCTTTGCGTGCGGGATCGTGATCCATCCTGCGATCGACGGCTGCGTTCAGCTGCGCAACCTGCATGGCATCAAGGCAGAGCACGTCGCCTCGATCGAACTCAAGGTTCACCCGCTCGTGCTGGAACTCACCGGCAAAGAGGCACCACGTACCGGACTCGAGGGTAAGTTTTCAGTGTATCACTCGTGCGCTGCAGCCATTGTCCATGGGCGATGCGGCGAGCACGAGTATTCCGATGAAGTGGTATCTGATCCTGTGATTGTGGGCCTGCGCCAGAAGGTGAGGGCAAAGGCTACGCCGGGCATCCACGAAGACCAGGTGGACGTGATGCTGACGACAACGGATGGTCGCGTGCATCACCTCTTTGTCGAGCATGCGATCGGCAGCTTGGGGCGGCCGATGACCAACGCGGAACTCGATGCTAAGGTCCAGGACCTGTGCGAGCCGGTGCTTGGCCCTGCAGGCGCGACTCGGCTGATCGCGGAAGCCCGCCGACTGGTCTCGTCTCCCGACGCAGCAAGAGTGGTCGCTGTGGCCGTTCCTGCTCGCTGACAGGAGCGCCAACTCGGCACAGAGTTTCCCGAGAGGCAGAGCGGGCTTGGTTGGCTCGGTACGCTCGCGGGGTTCCGCCTTCGCTGCGAACGTTTCAGACGTCTGATTCCCGGAGGCGGTCTGCATGTTGTTCGCGCGCTTGGGCTAACAAGGTCGTGTGTGTCGCGGCCGCGCGGATGCTCATCTCCGGAGCTGTGCAACGAACCTTCGGTACTCGCTGCGACGCTGCATCTGACCGTGCCATCGGGCAACGGGCTGGATGTGGGTCGAGCGATAGGATGCTTGGGATGAAGGTCAGCTTCTAGCCAAGACTGATCTTAGCGGCTTGTCTCGCAGTGGACTGAGACCGGCCCCCCGCAACCTGCCGGTTTCGCGGCACCGGCGTAGAGCAGGCTTCAGGCAGGGGCCGCGAGCCCACGGGCCATCGATCGACAGCGACTGACGGGTCTTGCGCTTATCGCTGCGCCAGAGTGCTGGGCGCTTGCGCATCGATGTGAATGACGCCGTTGTTCCGGTAAGTGTTAATCCCCGCGACCTCGGAGCGGGTCCGCAGGTAGGCCACCACAGCGGTGAGATCGCCTTGAACCCTGAAATCCACGGCCTTGCAGCCTCCATGCAGCTTGTGGCGCGTGCTGCCCTTGGCATGGTTGTCGGTGTGAAGCTCCGTCGTCGAGACCAGTGTCACCCCACCAAAGCGCGCCTGCACGTCCAGAAGTACGGAGCGAAGTCCCTCGGGTAGGCAGCCCACCGGCGCCTTGTCGGACGAGGCCAACAACGCCGCTCCTGGAGCGGGGGCTGCCGACGTCGACGGGGCTTGGACCGCAGCGGCAGCGGCCGGTTGCGCCGCAGCATGGACCGCTTTCGGGAGTGTCGGTGGGGTTGGGTCGACCCCTCCCGTCAGCGGGATCTGACGCACGCCTGGCGCCATTTGGCCAGGGGAGGCTGCAAACGCGCCTTGCGCTGGCGCTGCAGAAGCCACACCGGACTTGCTCTGCTCCTTAGCCTCCGTGGATGCTGCCAGAAGTGGGTTCTTCTCCAAGCGTGGCGCTGAACGCATTGCTTCCGTGCTCTGCCCACGACCTGGATAGAGGAGGACGGTGGCGCTGGCCGCTGAGCAGCCGAGAACCAAAAGCCCCAATACACGGAGGCTCGCTCCGAGCTTCCGGCTGCTCTTGGAACCTTTGGTCTCAAACCTGCCGAGGCTCATCATTGTCGTTTCCCCACATGGTTGTTGGTTTTAGTGATCGGCGCCTCAGTCGCACTCGTGGACGCGGCGGGTGACCGTCTTGCCCCGTGCGCTCCGCTCGTGGACGAACTCGAAGTAGCAGTTGTCAGCCAGGTCCCATGCCGGGGCGATCGAGCCGGTGACATCCGCATCCGCGCTCTGCGACAGGGCAGCGGCCCTTGCGACCTTCACGGGCTGTCCAGCGGCCGCGGCAAAGGCGATGTGGCTCAAAGTGAGAACGGCGCCGGTCGTGACAACGCAGAGACCGCGGAGAAAGGGGGTAGGTAGGGAGATCATCGCTTTGGACCAGGTCGAGGATTGACGGACGGGTCAGCAGGGCTGTTCCGCTTTCTTAGCGCCCACTTATATGGCGCACAATAGAATTGCTTCATATTTATCTGATTGTTCGACGAAAGGTGTAGATCCCTCTCGCCGGGCCCTCGGGGCAGCGTCGGCGCTGACGGCCTGCGGGCCGCAAACCTGTTTCACCTGCCAACCAATATCCAGCACGGCTGCCGTACCTCGTCCGATGATTGAAACGCCAAGCTTGCTGGACATCAGGGCTGCGGGGCTGATAGATTGCACGCGATCTGATGTCCCCGATTAATTTGCCCGGAAGATGGCGATGTCCAAACGCGCTAGGAATACTGCCTCGGCCCCTCCTAGGGGGGCCTCGCGGCTGAAGCTGTCCGATCAGCTATGTTTTGCGACCTATGCGGCAGCACATGCCTTCACGCGGGTCTACAAGCCGCTGCTGGATCCTCTCGGTCTGACTTATCCCCAGTACCTCGTAATGCTGGTGCTCTGGGAGCAGGACAACATCACCGTGCGGGAGATCGGGGAGAAGCTGTTCCTGGATTCCGGCACCCTCACGCCGCTCCTCAAGCGCTTGCAAGCGGCAGGCCTCGTGGAGCGCACCCGCGACACCAAGGATGAGCGGCAGGTCAGGATCACCTTGACCCAGAAGGGTACGGACCTGCATGGGCCTGTGAGGCAGGTCTGGGACCAGGTGGTCTGTTCTGTCGGATTGCCGTCAGATCGGCTGGAGGCGCTCAAGGGCGAGATCCACCGCCTGCGCGAGACTCTCGATGCAGGCCTCGCGGATGCAAGCACCCCGAAGGCTGCCTGATCAGCTCGCCTGCCATCGTGGCCATCTCTCCTGACCGCCTGATTCGAGTGATTAGCCGTTTCGCTCCGCAATCAGTCTAGCCTAAGGCAGATCTCTTGCGCGCATAGCCTCGAGCCTGTCGTCAGCCTCAAGACGCGCCAGCAGGGTCACGAGAGCCATCGGGATAGGCTCCTCGAGCACGTCGCGATATATGCGCACGAGGTTGCGGGCCACGGCGAGTCTGGGATCTTGGATCATGGCGGCTGTCCGGTGAACATCGTGGCCGCGCGTCGTCGGGGCGACCGTTCCTCATGTGAAATCAGCAACGGCCCGGCGCGGCGGGCCGGGCGTGGTCGAGAACTGCGACCAGCACGAGGCCTGCTGTGCAGATCAGGGCCACCCCTAACGTGACGAGCTCCAGCATCATCGGTACCTCACACGGCGCAGGCTTGCCGCGCTTTCAGCGGCGCTAAGGAACCGTAGGGAGGCGAGCTGAGGACATCCCGCCTCATCCTCGGTGTGGCCCCCAGTAACCTACCGGTAGCCTGCGGCAGCATCTCAGATGCAAGTCGCGAGCACGAAGAGCACGCCTATGAAGCCAAGCACTGTCACACCGGTGTTGAAGGCGAGACAGCGCCAGCCCTCACAAGGATAGGTGAAGGGCAGGCGGAGCACCGCTCCGCCGCTTAGAGGATAGAGATCCGCCAAATCTGCTTCGTCATCGTCGCGGTGATCGGAAGAGACGGCCTGCATAGCGTTGTCGTTCTCTAACCGGGGGACTGGTAGGTTTTAGAGCGCTGCCACCATGGCCATCGCCGCTGTGAGCAGACCCGTGGAGGCAAGGAAACCAAGCCCGGCCCGTAGCAGAGACGGAGCAGGGGAGGGGGAGATCGTCAGAGCGGCCATGAGTCAGTCCAGATCGAAATGCCGAAGCGCGGCGGATGAAGGATATATAGCGCAAGGTTTAATCGTGTACAAGCTAATATGACGCGATTTGGTGCGGGTCATACGAAAGAAGCATGCCCGGGCGCACGTCTCCTGCCGGTCGGCACTTCGGAAAATGGAAGCGGCGAGGCGCTGTTTGGCGGGGGAACGCCGATGCGGACCTGATGTGACCCGCGCCGTGCCTGAGCGGGAAACCAAGATTGTGTCTTTATGCTTTCGCGGAAGCTCGCCGCTGCTACGAATTATTCCGGCTGAACGCTTGAATTCATGAAAAGCATGAGCGCCACACCCATAGGCCCGGCCGCGACGATGCCGGCCACTATGATCCACCGCCGAGCATCCTGCATTTGGAGTCCTCTATCATCTGCTCATCCTGTTCGATGGTGAGTTGCCGCTCAGGGACTCCGTAGCAGCCATTGTCGCGAAAATCCGTGCGTTTTTAAGCGCATGCCGGACCGTATCGATGGTGCCCCGACGCGATAGCGAGCAGAGGCGGCCTCTATGGTTCAGATCGAAAGCGCCTCTGCGGCAGCCAGAACCGATTTCCGCCTTTGCGTGCGCTCCCCGTATCGGCTGGCGCTCACCACGGTCCAACCCGATGCTTGATCGAGCGCATCGACCGGACCGAACACACCGTATCAACGACCGCTTAAGATACATCAGTCTAATGTCACCTCGTGGGCCGCGTGGCCTGCCCCTTGCTTGGGTGCCGAGAACAATACGGAGAGCGCGGTCCATGCTTAACGCCGAGAGAAACCTGCATCCATATCCTCCGAGGGCGGACATATTGAGCAGGAACTTGGGTGAGTTCCCCTTGCCTGTCCTGGTCTGGAACGAGACGCACCCGGGCGAGTGGGAATCCCTGACGATCTTCAACCCACGCGAAGCCCTGCACGCGATGAACAATGGACTCGGCACGAAGACCGACGAGGGCTGGCATCTCGTGGGCGGCCGGCTTGTTGCGGCAGTGCGCGATCCCAGGCGGGATACCCTAGAGCAGGCCCGTCACGCTCTAGCCGTCTATGCAGCCCGGCTCGGTGTGCTCGCTGGCTGACGGACAGAGTCCGAACGTTTTGTATCCTCTCATTGGCCGCCGCACGCCGACGGAACTGTCATCCCGCGCCGTGCTGCCCGAGCCTTGGCGGGCCGATCACTGAAGGAGAGGTCGCTGTATCACGCGCCTTGGTGGCGGCGTTGAAGACGAGACGTTGGGGGAACTCCTTGGCGGAACGATTACCAGTTTCGCTCACTGATCTCGAGACACGAAAGGCCGTGCGCCTAACATTGCGGTCCGGAACCAGAAATGGCGTTGGGGCTTAGCTGTTTCCGAATCCACCCTCTCTGATGAGGGCGCGCTATATCCGGACTTCTTCTGGCTTACGGACGAGAAATTCGCGACGATCGAACCGCATCTGCCGAGGGAAACGCAAGGGAAGGCTCGGGTGTTTGCACGTCGCGCGAATAGCGGGATCGTGCAGGCTCAGAAGTCGGGCGTTGGGTTGATAAGGAGTCCGACACGGACGCACTCAGACGACGTGTCGAAGCCAGCGGTCGCCTGCCGAACAATTCTCCGAAGGCAAACAGTGTCTCGAAGAACTCCTTTTCCCCGTCCTGATCAGGCGCGAATAGGGGTAGAACGCATGTTCTGCCGTCGGAAGGACGTCCGCCGGATCGAAACCCGCTATGATCGCCTCGCCACGATTTTCCTCGCGGGGATCTGCTTTGCGGCAAACGTCAGCTACTGGTTGTGAATCCCGGTTTCTGGAGCACGTTCTCTGACGAGAGGCAAAGTCGCCATATGCCGTTATGTTCGCAGCCTTGAAGTTGGCTTTCTGCAATCTGGTGTACAGCGTGTTCAAGGAGTTCACCTGACGCAGGTCGCTTTAGAGTGCGGGGCTGGTGGGTACCCCACGTGTCTTAACCAGTGATTTGAACGGGATACTTGCCAAGCTTGTCGGTTGACGTAACAGTACGGACGCCCAGAAAAAACGCGGCGTGAGGCCCGACGCACTGCGGGCCTTGTCAGGGAGTTTGCGTATAAAAATCGGAGGAAACATCGATGACCCAACGTATCAGCTACGTGTTACCTTGTGCGTTAGTGGCCTCGCTCGCCCTGGCCGGATCGGCGGTAGCTCAAAGCTCGGGCGGCACTCCCACCCTGACCAGCACGACCGTGCTCAAGGACCGCGACGAAGTGATCTGGGACATGGCGTTCTTGCCCGACGGCGCCATGTTCTTCACTGAGAGATGCGCTGGCCTCTCCGTGCGGCTGGCGTCCGGCACCGTCATTCCCCTTCTTGGGATCAAGGACTCCAAGGGCTACCCTCAGACCGCTTCTGACCTGTTCTGCAGCGGACAAGCGGGTATGAGCGGCGTGGCAATCGATCCTGACTTTGCGACCAACCGCTTCATCTACGTGTTCTCTGCATCAAGCATGACCGCGCCCGGAACCAACCGCGTTTTGCGCCTGACGGTCAGTCCCGATCTGACCAGTGTTTCGAACCGGCAGGATATTGTCACCGACATCGCCTATAAACCCGCCAAGAGCGACCATCCGTTCGGCGACCCTGGCGCGCACAACGGCGGCCGCCTCCGCTTTAGTCCTGGGGACGGCTTCCTGTTTGTGACGACGGGAGACACCCACAATGGCGAGGTACCGCAAAGCCCCACGCGCA
>JAESFL010000373.1_pt1 | contig 35313 bp, 31 predicted proteins | sample 9269401 | NCBI WGS metagenome assembly JAESFL01 (sample SAMN14506025, study PRJNA617098) | algae metagenome | isolation source: Gloeocapsa sp. UFS-A4-WI-NPMV-4B04 and co-occurring heterotrophs from desert... | place: USA: Utah | collected 2006-10-01 | reverse complement strand
TCGCCGCCCACGCCCGCCGCGGCCGGGCGCAGGTGACGGCGTAAGGTTAGAGCTAAATTGAGATGAGCACTGACCTGCGCGCACGCGTCCTCATTGAGCACAATGTTTCACGTGAAACAGCTGAGACTCTCGACCTCTACGTTGCACAACTCAAACGCTGGCAGACCGTCAAAAACCTCGTGGGGCCGGCAACGCTGAGTGAAGTCTGGCATCGTCATATCGCCGATGCGCTGCAATTGTTCGCCCTGGCACCGGACGCCAAACGCTGGCTCGATCTCGGATCCGGCGCCGGTATCCCTGGTCTGATCCTGGCAATCGCCGGAAAGGGCCGCCCGGACTTCCACGTCAGCCTTGTCGAGAGCAATGCGCGCAAATGCGCCTTCCTTTCGGAGACGGCCCGCCTTACCGGCGCTCCCGTTACCGTCCACAACGCGCGCATCGAGGCGACCGTCCATTCGTTGACCGAAATCGACGTCGTGTGCGCGCGAGCCCTGGCTCCGCTCACTCAGCTTCTCACTTGGACCGAACCTTTGTTGACAAGCGGCACTGTCGGGCTCTTTCCGAAGGGGCGTGATGCAGCCGCGGAATTGACCGAGGCCGAGGATGCGTGGACATTCACCCGCGACCTGATTCCGAGCCGCACCGACTCGCAGGCACGGATCGTGCGCGTCACGTCGCTTTCCCGCGTGGACCCATGACCGATCTCTCCACGGCCGCACGGCCTCAGGCCACCCCCGCCCAGGCCGCTCCGGTGCAAGCCAAGCCGCTTCGCGTGCTTGCACTCGCCAACCAGAAGGGCGGCGTCGGCAAGACCACCACAGCGATCAATCTCGGCACGGCTCTGGCTGCCATCGGTGAGCAGGTGCTGGTGATCGACCTCGATCCGCAGGGCAACGCCTCGACCGGTCTCGGTATCGACCGCCGCCGCCGCAAGGTCTCGACCTATCATGTCATGGCGGGGGAGGCCCCACTGGCGGACGCCATCACGCCGACCGCCGTGCCGCGCCTCTCCGTGGCGCCCTCAACCATGGACCTGCTCGGTCTCGAACTCGAATTGGCGAGTGCGCCGGACCGGGCCCACCGCCTGCGCAACATCCTGCGCGAACTCACGACGCCCGAGGGCATCGAGCCGATCACCTACGTGCTGATCGATTGCCCGCCCTCACTGAACCTGCTGACGATCAACGCGCTCGCCGCCGCCGACGCGGTGATGGTGCCGCTGCAATGCGAGTTCTTCGCCCTTGAAGGTCTGAGCCAGTTGCTGCGCACCGTCGAGCAGGTGCGCGGGGCGCTGAACCCCAAGCTCCAGATCCAGGGCGTCGTGCTGACCATGTACGACCCGCGCAACAACCTCTCGACCCAGGTCGTCGCCGACGTGCGCGGCTTCATGGGCGACAAGGTGTACGAGACCATGATTCCGCGCAACGTGCGCGTGTCCGAGGCTCCCTCGCACGGCAAGCCGGTGCTGCTTTACGACCTCAAATGCGCCGGCTCGCAGGCCTATCTGCGCCTTGCCTCCGAAGTGATTCAGCGCGAGGGCCGCGCGCCCCCGCCCGCCGCCGCCGCTTAAGTCATTCAAAAGTTTGGAGTTTCGATCGTGGCAATGGCGGATGATGCGGCGCGGCCGCGGCTCGGACGCGGCCTCGCGGCGCTGATCGGCGACTTTTCCGACGACGCGCCCGAGGAGACGGCTCGCAGCACCGGGCACCCGCAGCGCAAGGTGGCGGTCGAGTTCCTGCGCCCGAACCCGCGCAATCCGCGCCGCCGCTTCTCGGAGCCAGAGCTCGACGAACTCGCCGCCTCGATTCGTCAGCGCGGTGTGATCCAGCCGATCGTCGCCCGTGCGCTGACAGGGGTGCCCGGCACCTTCGAGATCGTGGCCGGCGAGCGGCGCTGGCGCGCGGCCCAGCGGGCGGGCCTCAACGAGGTGCCGGTGGTGGTGGTCGAGATCGACGACCGCACTTCGCTCGAATACGCGATCTTGGAGAACGTCCAGCGCGCCGACCTGAACGCCATCGAGGAGGCGGCGGGCTACGAGCGGCTGATGGGCGAGTTCAAGTACACTCAGGCCGAACTCGCCGACCTGCTCGGCAAGAGCCGCAGCCATCTCGCCAACACCCTGCGCCTGCTCCAGCTTCCGCCGGGGATCCAGGATCGGGTCATCGCCAGCGAGATCACCGCCGGCCATGCCCGGGCGCTGCTCTCCGTGCGCGATCCGGAGGCGGTGGCACGCCGCATCGTGGCCGAAGGGCTGTCGGTGCGCGAGGTCGAGGCACTGGCCGCGGCGGAAGCCCCGCAGGATGACACGCCCCGCCCGGGCCGCCCGCGGCGCTCGGCGGAAGGTGACGCCGCCCTGCGCTCCCTGGAAGACGTGCTCGGCCGAGCTTTGGGCTACAGCGTGGCAGTGAAGGCCAAGGCGAGCGGGGAGGGCGAGATCCGCATCCGCTATGCCACGGCCGAGGAGCGCGACGCACTCTGCCGCAAGCTCGGCGGAGCCTGATCGAGCGATCCCCCGCCGCGCCGGATAGCGGCGTGGCGAGGCCGACATTTGGACCGTCTTAGCCGCGCCGCCGTGCCGCCTCCACGGCGATGCGCAGGAACACGCCTTGCGCCTGCGCATGGGCGAGATCCGGCTCGGAGCGGCGGCAGGCGAGCACCGCGTCCTGGAGCCAAGCGACCGCCTGTTGCAGCCCTGGCACCGACCAGCGGGCGAGCTGGGCCTCGGCCAGCGCCTTGCGGCGGAAATGCAGGCCGCGCCAATTGGCGACGAGTTGGCTCGCGCTGCCGCGCGGATTGTCGAGGCGCAGGGACAGCAGGGTGAGCGCGTGCCTCAGCCCGGCGCCGAGCATTGCCGAGGGGTCCATCCCCTCATGGCGGAAGCGGCGATACTCGCGCTCGGCCTCGCTCGCACGGCCGGCGAAGGCGGCATCGATCAGCGCGTTGAGCACGCTCGCGCCGACATCGCTGACGATCGCCTCGACGTCATCCACGCCGATGCTGCCCTGGCCGCGGGCATAGAGGGCGAGCTTGCCGATCTCCGACAGGCTAGCGCGGCGGTCGCTGCCGAGGCTGCCCGCCAGCAGGTCGCGGGCGTCGCGGTCGATGCGCAGACCCTCCTCCTGCAGCGTGCGCTCGATCAGGTCGGCGAGCGTGCGCTCGTCGTCGGGGTAGCAGGGCAGGGCGAGCGCCTTGGGCGAGCCCTCGCACAGGGTGCGCAGGGGCGCGGAGCGGGCAAGGTCGCCGGCCTCCACCACGATGCGCGCGCCCTCGGTCGGCGCCTTCAGGACGGCATCGACGGCAGGCGCGTAGTTGCGGCTGCCCGAGCGCACCCAGATCGTGCGGCTGCCGCCGAACAGGCCGACGGTGCCGGCCTCGTCCACGAGTCGGCCCGGATCGGAGGCAAGGGTATCGCCATCGATCTTGATCAGCGCGAAGGGGTCGTCGGGGCCCGCCACCATGCCCCGCACCAGCCGCGCCGCGCGGTCGGCGACGAGCCCGGTATCGGGCCCGTAGACCAGGGTCACCGCGATGCGCGGATCGGGGCCGCGCCGGACCAGCCCCTCGACGTCGCCGGCCTTGACCGCCGTCATGTCGCCGCCGTCAGGGGTTCGGCTTGACGGCGAGGACGGAGGCGATCCGGGTCTTGATCTGTTCGGCCAACAGCTTGGCAAGCCGAATCTCCGCGTCGCGCGCCGCGCGCAGCGAGGCGAAGCGCTGGATCGAGCGATCGTAGGTCGCGGTGCCCGTCGCGACGCCCTCGGTGAGGATGCGGCGCCCGTCGAGGCTCTCCAGCGAGAACTTCACCGTTCCGACGATCGTACCAGCTTCCGCCCGCGCCGTGGTCGAGGAGACGATTGGCGTCTGGACCTGTTCCGAACCCTGCATCTTGAGCCGGTAGCGCTTCGGCACCGCAGACTGGCCGGAGCCGTCGAGGTCGAAGATCAGCTCGCTGCGCAGGTAATGTCCGAGACGCTCCTGATCCTGCGCCATGTTGACGTCATCGACTTGGATCGCGGCGAGCAGCCCCTGCATCGACTCGCCCGAGGCGGTCGGCCCGTAGAGCGGACGGAAGCAGGCGCCGAGATTCAGCGCGAGGCCGGCAGCGAGCACGAGCCGCGCAATTCGAACCCCCGCCCCCTTGGTCGCCACACCCATCACCCGCCTCAAGGCTGTTCCTCGCCGCGCCACCCCGATCCGTCGGAGAACCAAGTCTCGTCAAGCCGGGCCGGCACACGGTTCCGCTTGTACGGCAGGCCCCGCGCCCGGTCACCCTGCCAGACCCATGCTTTAAGAAGGCTGTGCGGCGAGAGGATGTTCGAATGCTCGAATCGGGACGCCACGCGGAGTGCGAATCGAGACGCGGCAGCCCTCCCGACGGTGCCGGTTTCTTGCGGAACCGGAGGGCGATTCCCACCTTCTGCAGACCCATGAACCTGTTCCGAAACAGCGCCTTGACGGCGATCGGACGAGCGGCGTAGAACAGAACAAATGGCGAACAAAAGAGCCCTGTCCTGGTCGGTCGCGCTCCGCGATCTGAAGGACGATCGATCCCGGAGAGCGGATGTGCGCGAGGAGCGTCTCCGAACCATGGCGGGCCTGCGTGGCGCCGCTCCTGCCCTGAGTGCGTGGCGCGGACGTTCCGGCCGCCGCTACGTCGTCGGCGTCCACGATCTGGCCGAGCCCGATCTCGACGAGGTCGACGAGGCGGTGGTGATCGCCGTGCGGCGCGACGATGCCGGCATCGCGCAAGCCGTCTCGATCGCTGCTTCCGGCAAGGGACCGCGCGAGCGCCTGCACCGAAACTGGCTGGCCCGCGCCCGCCAGAAGGGTGCGACCGAGATGCATGTCCACCGCCTCGCCGAGGGCGAGGACGAGCGTCGCGCGGTCGTCGCCGACCTTGCCATCGAGCCGGAGAAGGCGAGCGCCTGATCTCCTGAGCCTGATCTCCTCCGCGCTTCGCCCGCCCCCCGGTCCGTGACGGCCGGGATGGGTCAAGCCCTTGCCTTGCGCCGCCCCTCTCTCCAAACACGGGGGCGTCCGGCCGGTCCTGCCGGACCGCGCAGGAACGAGGCCGATGGCGCAGACACCCGAACTGATTCCCGGCGGACCGCTCCCGCGGCGGCGCAGGCGGATCGGCCTGTTCCTTCCCTACATCCTGCTCGCTACCGTCGTCCTCGCCTGGACCACCGCGTGGTTCTTCATCCGCGGCAAGGCCGAGAGCGAGATGGACGCTTGGCTCGCCCGCGAGGCCCAGGCTGGGCGCCAGTGGACCTGCGCCGACCGCTCGATCACCGGGTTTCCCTTCCGCCTCGAACTGCGCTGCGCGTCCGTCCGCTTCGCCCGCTCCGATGGCAACTTCACCCTCGGGCCGACCACCGCCGTGGTGCAGGTCTACGACCCGCGCCACGTCGTGCTCGAGGTCGGCGGACCGTTCCATGTCGAGCAGGGCGACCTGACCGGCGACGTCACGTGGTCCTCGCTGGAAGCGAGCTTCCACGCCGCCGCGAACGGGTTCAGCCGCGCCTCCCTCGTCGTCGATGCTCCGAAGGGCATGATCCAGTCCCCCGATCCGGGGCCGGTGGACTTCGCCGCTCAGCATCTCGAACTCCACGCCCGCCCCACGCCCGGCCGCTTCGAGAGCGACGGCGCCGTCGATGTCAGCCTGCGCCTCGCCAAGGCCGCCGTGCCGCGGCTCGACGCGCTGGTCGGCAGCAGCGACCCCGCCGACATCGACCTCGACACGACCATTGAGCGGGCCACGGTGCTGCGCACCGGCACGGTGGCGCGGGAATTGGAGAAGTGGCGTCGGGCTGAGGGCCGCCTCGACGTGAACCGCCTGTCGATCGCCAAGGGCGAGCGCCGTCTCCAGGCCAAGGGCGAAGTCGGCCTCGACGAGGCGCATCGCCCCGAGGGCCGCTTCGAGTTGCGCGCCGTGGGACTTGAAGCCCTGGTCGGGCAGGTGATGGGCCAGCGCTTCGGCTCGGACAAGGGCGCGTTGATCGGCAATCTCGTCGGCCAGTTCCTCGGCGGCCTGCGCAAGCGCGAGGACGCCTCCGGAGAGGCACAGGCGGACAACCCCAACGGCCTCAAACCCCTGCCGACCCTGCGGCTGGGTGACGGGCGCCTGATGCTCGGCCCGCTCGCCGTGCCGAACGTGGCGCTGCCGGCCTTGTACTGAGGTTGCTCTCGCGGCGGGGGACCGGAACCGCTGACGCTTCGGCGCCGGCCTCAACACCCCGTCGCTGACGACGCCGGCATGTGCACCATCTCCGCGCGCGCGAAAAGCTGGCACGGCCTGCCCGACGCCGAGGCGGCCAAACCCACGGGCGGAAGTGGTGCGTCCGTGCGGAAGACCGGGACAGCCAGGGACATGAAGGCGGGGGCCTCGTCGCGAGCATCGACGAGGCGATCCGGCCGGATGATCCCGTTCGCGGCTGATGGGGTCAGCTCCGCCCTCCGTCAGTCCGGCTCGCTGATCAGCGAACGGGGAAGCCACGCATGGCCTGAACGTCGGGCTGCCCATCGCATCACGGGTGGATCCCGGCTTCCGCGGCGCGGCCCCGGGATGACGGAACGCGGCACGGCAGCGACCAGGCGGCGACCGTTCGATACCTCGGGAGAGGTCGAGGACGGGTCCGTTTGCGCCGCACCCGGCCGGACCGATCCAAACCGGCGGTGAACCGGATCGGCCGCCCCTCTACCAGGGGCGCGGCGCCCCGAAGAGCTTGCGCTGGACGAACCGACCGGCGGCCTCGACCCGCGGCCGGTGCAGATGGCGCAACCGCCAGAGGCGGTGGTCCCGCGGCGAGACCGGCCGCGCCAGTTCCGGTACGGCGCCGGCCCGCGCCCGCAGCCGCAGAGCCCCGGCCGGCGTGACGCCCTCCAAGTAGGCGAGAACGTGGCGCATCGCGTCGAGCGTCGGCCCGACCCAGCTCTGCGTCCGGAAGCACGGCTCGGCTTCCACGCCGTTCGCAGCGCGAGCCGGGGCGGGACGGGGATAGTGGTTGAGACGAATCTCACCCTGCCGCACGCCGAGGACGGCGTCGGGCCGCGTCGGGTCCGGCGCGGCGGGGCTGAAATCGCTCATCAGCCGCTCGCCCTGCACCAGGGGCGCCAGACCCGCATCGGTGATCGCGGCGACGGCGCCCTGCCGGTAGATCGCCGTGACGGGGCGGTTCGCCTCGTCCTCCGGGTCCGCCAGCGCGTAGGGGAAGCGGCGCAGCACGAGCCCGGACGGATCGCCGCTCGGCTCCGCGGTGTCGAAGACACGCCGGTTGACCACAACCGCGCCGGCATGCGGCGGGATGCGGGCGATCCAGTCCTGGATCGAGCGGCCGGGCGCCGGCACCAGGAATTCGTCGAGCGAGAGGAAGGCGGCGAAGCGGAACAGCCGCGCCCGCGAGGCGAGGAAGTGATTGTAGGCGGCAAACCGCGGCGTCATGTCGATGCGGGTCGGGCAGGGCAGGGTGGTGACCCCGATGCCCTCGTGCGCCTTCAGGAGAGCCGCCGCCTCGCTGTCGAGGCCGTTGTCGTAGATCACGAAATGGCGCACGCCGACGGCGCGGTGGAAGGAGAGCCACTCGAACAGGTCGGGCGCCGCGCCCTCGACGACGGCAACGATGGCGAATGTCCGCATCTCGGGCGCTCTCTCCCTCAGCTCTGCTTGGTCGCGGGCGCCGCCGCGTTGCGGGCGCGGCCGAAATCCGGCTCGGCCGTCTCCTGACCCATGGCGACGATGCCGCGGCGGATCGCGCGGGTGCGCGTGAACAGGTCGTGCAGGGCCTCGCCGTCGCCCCAACGGATCGCCCGCGACAGGGCCGACAGATCCTCGTTGAAGCGCCCGAGCATCTCCAGCACCGCCTCGCGGTTGGTCAGGAAGATGTCGCGCCACATCGTCGGATCGGAGGCGGCGATGCGGGTGAAGTCGCGAAAGCCGCCGGCGGAGAACTTGATGACCTCCGACTGCGTGACGGCTTCGAGATCGGCCGCCGTGCCGACGATGTTGTAGGCGATCAGGTGCGGCACGTGGCTGGTGATGGCGAGCACGAGGTCGTGGTGCTCGGGCGTCATGGTCTCGACGATGGCGCCGAGACCCTGCCACAGGCCCTGCACCCGCTCGACCGCCGCCGGGTCGGCCCCCTCTGGTGGGGTGAGGATGCACCAGCGGTTCGAGAACAGGGTGGCAAAGCCCGAATCCGGCCCCGAATACTCGGTGCCCGCCACCGGATGCGCTGGTACGAACGGATTTCTTTCAGAAAGATGCGGAGTCACCGCCGCGACGACGGCGGCCTTGACCGAGCCGACGTCTGAGACGACGGCGCCCGGCTTCAGGTGCGGCGCGATCTGCGCCGCCACCTCGCCGATGGCGCCGACCGGCACGCAGAGGATGACGAGGTCGGCGTCTGCGACCGCCGAGGCCTCGGTACTCACCGTCTCGGCCAGTCCCAGCGCCCTCACCCGCTCGATCACGCCGGCATCGCGGTCGATCGCCACGATCTCGCGGGCGAGCCCGTAGGTCCGGGCGCCGCGGGCGATCGAGGAGCCGATCAGACCGAGCCCAACGATGGCGAGGCGCTCCACGACCGCGGTCACGAGCGCTGCGGTCCCAGGAAGTCGGTCAGCGCATCGACGAAGGCGCGGTTGGCCTCCGCGCTGCCGACGCTCACCCGCAGGGCGTTGGGCAGGCCATAGGAGGAGACCCGCCGAACGATCACGCCGGCGCGCGTCAGGTGCGCATCCGCCTCCGCCGCCGTGCGGCCCGGCGCGTCGGAGAAGTGGACGAGCAGGAAGTTGCCGACGCTCGGCGTCACGGTGAGCCCCAGCGCCTCGACCGCGCGGGTGAGCCAGGCGAGCCACTCGTCGTTGTGGGCGATCGCCGCCGCGACATGGGCCTCGTCGGCGATCGCCGCCGCGCCGGCCGCGATGCCGCCCGCGGACAGGTTGAACGGCCCGCGGATGCGGTTGACCGCATCGACCACGACTTCGGACCCGACCATCCAGCCGATGCGCTGCGCCGCCAGACCGTGGATCTTCGAGAAGGTGCGCGTCATCACGACGTTGGGCGCGTCGAGGGCGAGTTCGAGGCCGGCGGTGTAGTCGTTGGCCCGCACGTACTCGGCATAGGCCCCGTCGAGCACCAGCACCACGTTGCCGGGCAGGCCGGCCTGCAGGCGGCGGACCTCCTCGAACGGCAGGTAGGTGCCGGTCGGGTTGTTGGGGTTGGCGAGGTAGACGATCCGGGTGCGCGGCGTCACCGCGGCGAGGATCGCGTCCACATCCGCCGTGAGGTTCGTCTCCGGCGCCACCACCGGCGTGCCGCCGGCCGTCAGGATCGCGATGCGGTACACGAGGAAGCCGTGCTCGCAGAAGATGCCCTCGTCGCCCGGCCCGACGAAGGCGAGCGCCAGCAGGGTCAGCAGCTCGTCCGAGCCCGCGCCGCAGACGATGCGGGCGGGGTCGAGCCCGTAGCGGGCGCCGATCGCCGCACGCAGGCGGGTGGCGCTGCCGTCGGGATAGAGGGCCAGCGTCGCGGCCTCCGCCCGCAGGGCCTCGATCGCCCGCGGGCTCGGGCCCAGCGGAGTCTCGTTGGAGGAGAGCTTGTGGATCTTCGCGACGCCCGGCGCGGCGCTCTTGCCGGGCACGTAGGCCTCGATGGCGAGCACGCCGGGGCGCGGCTGAGGGCGCAAGGCGGATCGGGACGCGGGGTCGATTGCGGACATGGGCCTAAAAGATCAGCAGACGAGTCGAACGGGTCTCGCCCGTCCCTCTACAGCATTTCGCGGGAACGGGGAGCCGCCGACATCGCGGCGTGCCGATCGGCCTTCGGGCCCACGATGGGGCGGGCCCGACGTTCGAATGGGGACGGCTAAGGCTGTGCCGGCTTGCCTGCGGGCGGCGCGTCGGAGCCCGGCGGCAGCAGGACGTTCTTCACCACGCTCCCCTCGGGCCCGTACTCGCCGGCCACCGCGAGGCAGGACTGCTCGCGGTTGAGGTTCATCTGGTTGGACATGAGCGTGAAGATGCCGATCACCCGGTTGCCGAAGGGCCCGCGGGGGCTGACATCCTCGGGCCGCGTGTTCTGCTTGGCGAGCAGCGCCTCGAATTCCGAGGTGTTGAGCCGGTAGCCGCAAACATTGACCGCCGAGAAGATGTAGGCGGCAAATTCCAGTGCCCGCGGGCTCGGCGCGTTGCGGATCGGCCGCGGCGGCGCGGCCTCCTTCGACGATTCCTGCGCTGCGGGAGGGGTTGGTGCCGGGGTTGGCGAAGGGGCGGTGTCCTGCGCGGTGGCGGGAAGGACGAGGCCGCCGATCAACAGGGCGGCGAGAAGCGGACGGATGGTCATGACGGCAGGCGTTCCTCGAGCGAGCGGATTCTCATGATCCGCTTAAGCTCATGCGAGATAGCCCGGCCGCCGGCCGCCTCCAAGGTGATGCAGGGCCCGCAGGCGGGCCCTGCGGCGACTCACCACTTGTAGCTCACGCTCGCCAGCACGCGGCGGGCCTCGCCGTAGAAGCAGGAATTGGCCGACTGGCACGAGGTGACGAAGCGCCGGTCGCCGATGTTGGCGGCGGTGATCGCCATGCGCCAGCGGTCCCAATTGTAGTGCACGGTCGCGTCGAACAGGACGTATTCCGGGACCTTCAGATTGTTGAGCTGGTCGGCGTAGGAGCGGCCGACATAGCGCACGCCGCCGCCGAAGCCGAAGCCGCGCCAATCGCCGAACGGGATCGTGTAATCGGCAAAGACCGAGGCGAAAGTCTCCGGCACATTGGTCGGGGTCTTGCCGACGAGGTCGCCGAGCGCGGCATCCCGGACCCGGGTGTATTCGAGGTCGTAGTGGGTCACCGCCGCGACGAGGTTCAAGCCTTCCGCGAGGTTCGCGACGAACTGCCCCTCGATGCCGCGCGAGCGCACGGTGCCGAGCTGCGTGCTGCCGAAGCCGATCAGGACCGGGAAGGGCGGGTTGTCGCGCACGAGATCGAAGGCGGCGATGTTGAGGGAGAAGCGCTCGCCGACCGGCTCGATCTTCAGGCCGACCTCGATCTGCTCGCCGCGATCCGGCGCGAGGGAGGCTCCGGTGATCGCATCGACGCCGATCTGCGGCTGGAACGAGGTCGAGTAGGCGACGTAGGGGGCGATGCCGGGATCGAAATTGTAGAGAAGCGCGATACGGCCGGTGAGCGCCGTATCGGTGCGGGACGTGCTCGTGTCCGGCGCGAGCTTCTTGAGCACGTCGCTGTTGGCGATGTCGTAGCGCAGGCCGCCGATCAGGCTCAGGCGGTCGGTGAGCTTGATCTGGTCCTGGGCGTAGAAGCCGAGCTGCCGGAAGCTGTTGACGTCGACCTGATAGGGCAGGGGCCGGCCGACGATCTGCCCGTAGAGCGGGTTGATGATGCTGAGGTTCGGGCCGGGGAAGAGCGAGGCCTGATTGTCGTAGAGCGAGTAGTTCTTGTAGTCGACGCCGAACAAGAGGTCGTGGGCGACGAATCCGTCGGAGAAGCGGGCCTCGGCCTGGTTGTCGACCTGGAACAGGCTGACCTTGTCGGCGTACTGGAACTGGTAGCGGGCAAGCTGCGTCTGAGGCAGGTCGGCGTAGCCGAGCTGGCCGATATACGAGTTCTGCTTCGCGTCCGAGAACGAGTAGCGGAAGTTCTGACGCACGGTCCACACGTCGTCGACCGCGTGCTCGAACTCGTAGCCGGCGAAGACCTGTTCGCGCTGGAAGCTGTTGATGCGCGGATCGCCCACGTTGAGGGAGCGGTCGATGCGCAGGCCGCTCAGGTTCGGGCGCACGGTGCCGGAATAGGGCAGGAAGTTCGCGGTCACGGCCGTGGAATCGCGCTGGTAGCTCGTCAGCACCGTGAAGGTGGTGCCGGCATCCGGCCGCCACGTGAAGGCCGGTGCGATGTAGGCGCGGTCGGAATCCGCGCCGACGACCTGGGTGCCGCCCTGCCGGCCGATGCCGGTGAGGCGATAGAACAGGTGACCCGACTCGTCGGCCGGCCCACCAACATCGAAGGCGCCGTAGACCTGCCCGAACGAGCCGCCGGCGATCTCGACATAGCCGAAGGGCGCCAGCGTCGGTCGCTTGGTGATCTGGTTGACGATGCCGCCGGGATTGCCCGCACCGAACAGCACCGCGGCCGGGCCGCGCAGAACCTCGATCCGCTCCAGGCCGAAGGTCTCGGTCTTGAGCGTGCCGAAGCCGTAATTCAGGAGTTGCAGGCCGTCCTTGTAGATCCCGTAATCGCTCGCCACGAAGCCGCGCAGGGTGAAGAAATCGACCCGCTCATCGGCGCCGTAGACGCCGGAATAGATGCCGGCTGTGTACTGCGTCGCCTGGGTCAGCGTCTGTGCGCCCTGCGCATCGATCTGCTCACGGCCGATGACGGTGATCGCCTGCGGCGTCTCGATCAGCGGCGTGTTGGTCTTGGTCGCAGTGGCCGAACGGGTTGCGACGTAGCCGGTGACCGGCCCGCGCGGATCCTCGGGGGCCGCACGTCCATCGGCGCCGCGCTGGGCGGATTGCCCGCCACCGGCGGCCCCCCGGCCGCTGCCTTCGACCGACAGCTCTTCCAGGCGCGCGGTCGCCTGCTGCGCCGCGGCGCCCACGGTGAGAGCGAGCAATGAGGCGCCTGCCAGCGCCATCGTCCGCAGGGCGCGGACGCCGACGAGAGTGCGAACCGAGCCCATACGCCTGACTCCATCTGTCCGGCACAGCCGACGGCCTCCGCTACCATGCGCGGAACGAGACCGGTCGGTTGTTTGGAATTATGCTAAACTATTGTTGTTGCTTGCTTTTCGTAAGCTCAGCCGTACGGGACGATGTGCGGGGACACAAGATCATCGCGCGCAAATCATCGTCCTGTAGCGAGTCGGCCACAGAACGTTTCGCAACTTTACGCTGTTCGCTCTAAACGAATACCCGTTCGTCGCTGCCGCCCATGGGACCGAGCACCGGGTGCCGGCCCGTTGGGTCTAGACGGTGACCTGGGTGCCCACCTCGACGACGCGGCCGGTCGGGATCTGGAAGAAGTCCGTGGCGTCGTTGGCGTTCTTGGCGAGCGTGATGAAGATCCGATCCTGCCACAGCGGCATGCCGGAATGGGCGGCCGGGCGGATCGAGCGGCGCGACAGGAAGAACGAGGTCGACATGATGTCGAACTTGAAGCCCTCGCGCTTGAGCAGGGTCAGGGTGCGCGGGATGTTGGGCGTCTCCATGAAGCCGAAGCGCATCACCACCCGGTAGAAGCCGAAGCCCACGGGCTCGATCCGCACCCGCTCGGCCTGGCTCGCGCGGGGCCGGTCCATGGTCTCGACGGTGAGCACCACGTTCTTCTCGTGGATCACCTTGTTGTGCTTCATGTTGTGCAGCAGCGCGGCGGGCGCGATCTCGGGGTCGCTCGTCAGGAAGACCGCCGTGCCCTTCACCCGCTGATAGGAGGTGCTCTTCTCCAGCATGCCGACAAGCTCGATCAGCGGCACGTCGGTCTTGCGGGTCTTGTTGAACAGGATCGTGACACCCCGCACCCAGGTCCACATCATCAGCATCAGGCCGCCGGCCAGCATCAGGGGCACGTAGCCACCCTCGTGCAGCTTCAGCAGGTTCGAGAGCAGGAACAGGGTTTCCAGCACGATGAAGGGCATGATGATCGCCGCCGACACGAGCGGCGAGAGGCGCACCACCTTCCACAGCACCACGTAGGCCATGGAGGCGGTGAGCAGCATCGTGCCCGTCACGGCGATGCCGTAGGCTGAGGCGAGCGCGGAGGAGGAGCGGAAGGTCACCGCCAGGACCACCACGCCGAGGGCGAGCAGAGTGTTGATCTGCGGCAGGTAGATCTGGCCCGAATGCGCCTCGGAGGTGTGGCGGATCTCCATGCGCGGCAGCATGCCGAGCTGGATCGCCTGCCGCGACAGGGAGAAGGCGCCGGTGATGACCGCCTGGCTCGCCGTCACCGTGGCGAGTGTGGCCAGCAGCACCATCGGGATCAGACCCCATTCCGGCACGAGCTGGTAGAACGGATCGGTCGTCTCGGGCTTGGCCAGCACCAGGGCGGTCTGGCCGAGATAGTTCAGGACGAGGCAGGGCGCGACGAGGCCGAGCCACGCCACCTGGATCGGGCGGCGCCCGAAATGGCCGAGATCGGCGAACAGGGCCTCGGCTCCGGTCACTGCCAGGAACACCGCGCCGAGCGCCACCAGCGCGCCGGTGCCGTGGCCGAGCAGGTAATGCACCGCGTACCAGGGATTGAAGGCAGCGAGCACGCCGGGATTACCGGCGATGTGGGGCAGGGCGGCGGCGGCCATGGCCAGGAACCACACCACCATGGCCGGCCCGAAGAAGGTCGCGACGCGGGCCGTGCCGTGGCTCTGGACCGCGAACAGGCCGAGGATGATCGCCACCGTGATCGGCAGGACGTAGTCGTCGAAGGCCGGCGTGACGAGTTTGAGCCCTTCCACCGCCGAGAGCACCGAGATCGCCGGGGTGATGACGGAATCGCCGTAGAACAGCGAGGCGCCGAGCAGCCCCAGCATGAACACGATCTTGGAGCCGCCCAGCGCGTGGCGGGCCTGGGCCATCAGCGAGAGGATCCCGCCCTCGCCGTTGTTGTCCATCCGCAGCAGGATCGCGACGTACTTGATCGTGACGATCAGCAGCAGCGCCCAGATGATGAGCGAGGCGGTGCCGATCACCTCCTCGGCGAGCAGGATGCCGTCGCTGCGCGAGGGGGCGAGCGCCTCGCGGAAGGCGTAGAGCGGGCTCGTGCCGATATCGCCGTAGACCACGCCGACGGAGCCGATCGTCAGCGCCCAAAAGCCCGCCTTGGCGTGGCCCTCGGCCGCCGCGTCGGAGGGATCATGCGCGCCGGCGGACGCCGCGACCGGGCCCCCTTCGCCGGGCGCCGGACCGCCCGCGGCGGAAGCGCCTGACGGAATCGGGCTCGCCGGACTTGTGCCGGCCGAACTTGTGCCGTCCGAATTTGGACTCGCGCCATTTGGGCTGGCAGGCTGGGTCATCGGGCAGGCTTGCCTGGGCTCGCGCGTCGTCCGGCCGGGTGTGCCGGAGTCGCATGAAGGGAATGCGTCAGTCGTGCGGATCGGTCGTGCCGGAGCGGACACCCGGTCGTGACGGAGCGGCTCGCCGGAGGCGGGGTGGCGCGTGTTCGGATCGCGAAACGCGGACCGGACATCACGGCGGCCGGAAAGGCGGAAGGCAGGTCGGAGCGGGCGACCCGTCCTGGAACGGAAAGACGGCCGCCCCATCCACCCGCGCGGGCGATGAAGGCGGCCGTCTCACCGAAAGAACTCACTCGGCGGCGTCGCGCTTGCCCTGGCCGAAGCGGCGCTCGATGTAGTCGATCACGATCGCCTCGAAATCCTTGGCGAGCGTCGCGCCCCGCAGGGTCATCGCCTTCTTGCCGTCGATGAAGACCGGGGCGCTCGGGCTCTCACCGGTGCCGGGCAGTGAGATGCCGATATCGGCGTGCTTCGACTCGCCCGGTCCGTTGACGATGCAGCCCATCACCGCGACGTTGAGCCCCTCGACACCCGGATAAGACTTCTTCCACTCCGGCATGGAGGTGGAGATCCAGTTCTGGATGTCGCGGGCCAGTTCCTGGAACGTCGTCGAGGTGGTGCGGCCACAGCCGGGGCAGGCGGCGACCAACGGCACGAACGTCCGAAAACCCATGGTCTGCAGCAGTTCCTGCGCCGCCTTCACCTCGACCGTCCGGTCGCCGCCGGGCTCGGGCGTCAGCGAGTAGCGGATCGTGTCGCCAATGCCCTCCTGCAGCAGGACGCCGATGGCGGCGGAGGCGGCGACGATGCCCTTCGAGCCCATGCCGGCCTCGGTCAGGCCGAGATGGATCGCGTAGTCGGAGCGGCGCGCCACCTCGCGGTAGACGGCGATGAGGTCCTGCACCGCCGAGACTTTGGCCGAGAGGATGATGCGGTCCTTCGGCAGGCCGAGCGACACCGCACGGTCTGCCGAGGTCAGAGCCGACTGCACCATCGCCTCACGCATCACCGCGCGAGCGTCGATCGGCGTCGGCGACTTGGCGTTCTCGTCCATCAGGTGGGTCAGGAGCTCGCCGTCGAGCGAGCCCCAGTTGGCACCGATGCGCACGGTCTTGCCGTACTTGATGGCCTGCTCGACGATGGTCGAGAACTGGGTGTCCTTCTTCTCCTTGAAGCCGACATTGCCCGGATTGATCCGGTACTTGGCCAGCGCCTCGGCGCAGGCCGGATGGTCGGACAGGAGCTTGTGGCCGATATAGTGGAAGTCGCCCACCAGCGGCACGTGCACGCCGATGCGGTCGAGCCGCTCGCGGATCTTCGGCACGGCCGCCGCCGCCTCGTCGCGATCGACCGTGATGCGCACCAGCTCCGAGCCGGCGCGGGCGAGCTGGGCGACCTGGGCCACGGTGCCGTCGATATCGGCCGTGTCGGTGTTGGTCATCGACTGCACGACGATCGGGGCGCCGCCGCCGACGGTGACCGCGCCTTCACCCTGTCCGATCTGCACGCCGACGGTGCGGTGGCGCGGTGCCGGCCCGGCGATCTCCGGGCCCTTCATGTTCGGGCTCTGAGAATCGAGCGGGTTTGCCAGGGCGTCGGGAGCTTCCATGACTTCCATCGTGCCTTCGCGGGTCAATTATCGTCCGCGCGTGCCGGCTTTCGGCGTCCCGCAGGCGCGGGCATGATCTTATCCGAATCCGGTGCGATCCGCGACCTGCCGCCGCGCCCGCGCGAACGGATGCGCAGCATGCCTCGATACAAGGCCGCTTCCATGTCGCATCCCGAGCCAGATGTCGAGCGTGCGCCGTCTTCTCTCCTATGGCATCGACGGCGCACGAGGCAAAGGACCGCACGAGCCATTCTATCGCAACGCATCATCTATGAGTGCATTGCAACAACCGCGCGAGCCACCATGGATACGCCTGTCTCCGAGCAAGCCGCCGAAACCGATCGGCCGGACACGCCGCACGATGACGCCCACAATCCGGCGACCGTCGTGCCCGTCCCGATCGCCGATTCGACGCGCGTCGGACACGGCTTCCGGGGGCTGGCCGGACCGCGGGCCGAAAAGGCGGTCTCGCTCGCTCTGCAGGGCGGCGGCTCGCACGGCGCCTTCACCTGGGGCGTGCTCGACGCGTTGATCGAGGATGGGCGCATCGCCTTCGAGGCGGTGACCGGGGCGAGCGCGGGGGCGATGAACGCCGTCGTGCTCGTGGACGGCTGGCTCGCCGGCGGCCCCGACGGGGCGCGGGCGGCGCTTGAGAAGTTCTGGCGGGAGGCGAGCCTGGATGCCGACCTGAAGCCCGCGCAGCAGAGCTGGATCGACGGCCTCTTCCATGTCTGGAAGGGCAATCCCTTCATCGAGATGTGGCTGAAGGCCGTCAATCCCGGCCCTTACACGGCCAATCCGCTCAACATCAATCCGCTGCGCGGGGCGCTGGAGCGCACGGTCGATTTCGACCGCCTGCGCGAGGCCGACACCGCCAACGTGTTCGTCTCCGCCACCAATGTCTGGACCGGCAAGCTCGCCGTGTTCGAGCGCGAGCATCTCACGCCCGACCACCTCATGGCCTCGGCCTGCCTGCCCACCGTGTTCCAGGCGGTCGAGATTGAGGGCGTGCCCTACTGGGACGGCGGCTATCTCGGCAATCCGGCCCTTTATCCCCTGCACGGGGCGAGCACCCGCGACATCCTGCTGGTGCAGATCAACCCGGTGGAGCGCCGCGAGACGCCGCGCTCGTCCCGCGACATCCAGAACCGGCTCAACGAGATCACCTTCAACGCCAACCTGATGCGGGAACTGCGCGCCATCGACTTCGTGCACGGCCTGATCGAGGAGGGCGGACAGGAGGTTCCGGGTCTGGAGCGGGTCTTCCTCCACCGCATCGACGGCACCGATGAGCTCGACGATTATGCCGCCTCCACACGTCTCGATGCCCGCTGGCGCGTCCTCGAGCGTCTGCGCGACCGGGGCCGCAGCGCGGCCAAGGCTTGGCTCGATGCGGGCTATGCCGAGGTTGGTGTGCGCTGCTCCGTCGATCTGAAAAAGGCCTATCAGTAGCGGCCGGCAACACTCCGAACGCCGGAGGGCCAAGTCACGGGTGGCCTCACCGCTCCATCGTCATTCCGGGCGCCGCAGGCGAACCCGGAACCGATGGCGGTCCGCCACGTCTCGACTGAGGCCGCGCCCGACGCATCACGGGTGGCTTCGAGCCTCGGCTCCGCGGCCCCGGAATGACGGACCTCGGTGAGAGCGACGATGACGAACCGCGCGTGTCGTATCAACGGCTCACAAAACCCTCTTGCGCCAAACCCGCTACGCACATAAAGATATCTTTATGTCTAGCGAGAGCAGTTCCAGGCAAAGTCTCGACCCCGCCCCGGTGCCCTTCGCCGAAGCGCTCGCCGTGCTGCGGGCAGCGGCGGAGGAGACGCGGCTGCGCATCCTCGCCCTGCTCGCCGAGGGGGAATTGTCGGTCTCCGACCTCACCGACATCCTCGGCCAGTCGCAGCCGCGTATCTCGCGCCATCTCAAGCTCTTGGTGGAATCGGGCCTAATCGAGCGCCACCGCGAGGGCGCCTGGGCCTTCTTCCGCCTGCGCGAGGCGGCCATCGGTTTCGTCGAGCCGCTGATCGCGGCTTTGGACCACGATGCCCCGCCGCTCTCGGAAGACCGTGCCCGCCTCGAATCGGTCCGGGCCCAGCGCGCCGAGGCGGCACAGGCCTTCTTCGCCCGGCTCGCCCCCAAATGGGATGGCCTGCGCTCCCTCCACGTGCCCGAGGCTGCCGTCGAGGCCGCGGTGCTCGACGCGCTCGGAGACCGGCCGATCCGTCACGTGGTCGATCTCGGTACCGGCACCGGCAAGATGCTCGGCCTGCTGGCGCCGCTGGCCGGCCGCGCCACCGGGCTCGATTCGAGCCATGCCATGCTCTCGGTCGCCCGCGCCAACCTCGAGCGGCTCGGCCTGTCGCGGGTCGACCTGCGCCAGGGCGACCTGCATGCGCCGCCCTTCGGCCGCGGCGGCTTCGACCTCGTGGTGCTGCACCAGGTGTTGCACTACCTCGACGATCCGGCACGCGCGCTTCGCGAGGCGGCGCGCCTCGTGGCGCCGGGCGGTCGCCTTCTCGTCGTCGATTTTGCACCGCACAATCTCGAACACTTGCGCGAAAGCCAAGCGCATCGCCGCCTCGGCTTCGGTGCCGATCAGGTTGCGGGCTGGCTGGTCCAGGCGGGCTTGTCCGACGTCGAGAGCCGCGACCTCGCCCCCGAGGACGGCACCGAACTGCCTCTCACTGTCACGCTCTGGCTGGCGCACGACGCCTCCGCCGGCATCGGGGCGGCCGAATCCGAACGCGCCGTGGCCTGAGCCGCGGCACCGCACGACGAAATGACTTCAAGAAGGGGACGACAGATGCCCAGCGCTTCCCGGCACCGCGCCAGCCGCGACGGCTTCCGCCCGATCCGCGTCTCGATCGAGTTCTTCCCGCCCAAGACCGAGGAGATGGAGAAGATCCTCTGGTCCTCGATCGAGCGTCTCGCGCCGCTCCAGCCGAAATTCGTCTCGGTGACCTACGGGGCCGGCGGCTCTACCCGCGAGCGCACCCACAACACCGTGGCGCGGATGGTGCGCGAGACCAATCTCAAGCCGGCCGCCCACCTCACCTGCGTGAACGCCACGCGGGAAGAAATCGACGCCGTCGTGCAATCCTACTGGGATGCGGGCGTGCGCCACATCGTGGCCCTGCGTGGCGATCCGGCGGAGGGCGTCGGCCACACCTACCGGCCCCATCCCGGCGGCTACGCCCAGACCTGCGACCTCGTGGCCGGCATCAAGCGGATCGGCGACTTCAAGGTCTCGGTCTCGGCCTACCCCGAGAAGCATCCGGAGGCTGCCTCGCTCGATGCCGATATCGACGCGCTGAAGGCCAAAGTCGATGCCGGCGCCGATCAGGCGATCACTCAGTTCTTCTTCGATAACGAGATCTATCTGCGCTACCTCGACAAGGTGCGCGCGGCCGGCATCGACATCCCGATCATCCCGGGCATCCTGCCGGTGCAGAACTTCAAGCAGGCGGCCAGCTTCGCCCGCCGCACCGGCGCCTCGGTGCCCTACTGGCTTGCCGCCCGCTTCGAGGGCCTCGACAACGACATCGAGACCCGCCGCCTCGTCGCCGCGGCGGTGGCCGCCGAGCAGGTGCTCGACCTCGTCGACGAGGGCGTGGAGGACTTCCACTTCTACTCGATGAACCGCTCGGATCTCGTCTACGCGATCTGCCATCTGCTCGGCCTGCGCTCGCAGGCCCCGGCCAAGCCGGCGGCGAAGGCGGCGTAAGGCACCTCGCGCTGCGTGGCGAAGCGAAGGCCATCCGAGGCAATCCGGCCACAGGCTGCGCCAACCAGGCGGGTTGGATGGCTTCGCCCACGCCCGCGATGACGGCACGAGGCCAAAAGAGGTATCGAGGCGTCGCCTCGAATCGCACACCCGACAGACAGAGCCCAAACCGCCTCCGGTCATCGGCATCGCGGCTTCTGGGATCACTGCGAGATAGCAAGAATGACCGCTTTCCCCCCCGTCGACGGCACCGAGATCGAGCGCGCGCTGCGCCAGCGCGCCTCGGAAAAGATCCTCGTCCTCGACGGGGCGATGGGTACGGTGATCCAGCGCCTCAAGTTCACGGAAGAGGATTTCCGGGGTGAGCGCTTCAAGGATCACGGCCACGATCAGAAGGGCAACAACGACCTCCTGATCCTGACGCAGCCCGACGCGATCCGGCAGATCCACCTCGACTACTTCCTCGCCGGCGCCGATGTCTGCGAAACGAACACGTTCTCCGGCACCACGATCGCCCAGGCCGATTACGGCATGGAATCGATCATCCACGAGTTGAACGCGGAAGGTGCACGCCTCGCCCGCGAGGCGGCGAAGCTCGCGGAAGAGCGGGACGGCCGCCGCCGGTTCGTCGCCGGCGCCATCGGCCCGACCAACCGCACGCTATCGATCTCGCCGGACGTCAACAATCCCGGCTACCGCGCCGTCACCTTCGATCAGGTCAAACAGGCCTATGTCGAGCAGGTGCGCGGCCTGATCGACGGCGGCGCCGAGCTGATCCTGATCGAGACGATCTTCGACACGCTCAACGCCAAGGCGGCCATCGCCGCCGCGTGGCAGGTGTTCGACGAGACCGGCATCCGCCTGCCGATCCAGATCTCGGGCACCATCACCGATCTCTCCGGCCGCACCCTGTCGGGCCAGACGCCGGCGGCGTTCTGGAACTCGCTGCGCCATTCGAGCCCGCTCACCTTCGGCCTCAACTGCGCGCTCGGCGCCAAGGAGATGCGCGGCCACATCGCCGAGCTGTCGCGCATCTGCGACACGCTGGTCTGCGCCTATCCGAATGCGGGTCTCCCCAACGAATTCGGCCTCTACGACGAGAGCCCGGAGGCGATGGGCAAGCTGGTGGGCGAGTTCGCCGCCTCAGGGCTCGTCAACATGGTCGGCGGCTGCTGCGGCACCACGCCGGACCACATCCGCGCCATCGCGGAAGCCGTTGCCGACAAGACGCCGCGCAAGATCCCGGAAATCCCGCGCCTGATGCGCCTGTCGGGCCTGGAGCCCTTCGTGCTCACGAAGGAGATTCCCTTCGTCAACGTCGGCGAGCGCACCAACGTCACCGGCTCGGCCAAGTTCAGGAAGCTCATCACCAACGGCGATTACGCCGCGGCGCTCGACGTCGCCCGCGATCAGGTCGCTGCCGGCGCCCAGGTCATCGACGTCAACATGGACGAGGGCCTGCTCGACTCGCAGAAGGCGATGGTCGAGTTCCTCAATCTGGTGGCCGCCGAGCCCGACATCGCCCGCGTGCCGGTGATGGTCGATTCCTCGAAGTTCGAGGTGATCGAGGCCGGCCTTAAATGCCTGCAGGGCAAGCCGATCGTGAACTCGATCTCCATGAAGGAGGGCGAGGAGAAGTTTATCGAGACCGCCAGGATCTGCCGCTCCTACGGCGCGGCGGTGGTCGTGATGGCCTTCGACGAGCAGGGGCAGGCTGATTCCTACGAGCGCAAGGTCGAGATCTGCACCAAGGCCTACAAGATCCTGACCGAGCAGGTCGGCTTCCCGCCGGAAGACATCATCTTCGACCCGAACATCTTCGCGGTCGCCACCGGCATCGAGGAGCACAACCCCTACGGCGTCGCCTTCATCGAGGCGACCCGCACCATCCGCGAGACCCTGCCGCACGCCCACGTCTCAGGCGGAGTCTCGAACCTGTCGTTCGCCTTCCGCGGCAACGAGCCGGTGCGCGAGGCGATGCACGCGGTGTTCCTGTTCCACTGCATCAAGGCGGGCATGGACATGGGCATCGTCAATGCCGGCCAGCTCGCCGTCTACGACGAGATCCCGGCCGAACTCCGCGAACTCTGCGAGGACGTGGTCCTCAACCGGCGCGAGGATTCCACCGAGCGCCTGCTGGAGGCCGCCGAGCGGTTCAAGACCGGCGCCTCGGCGCAGGCCAAGACCGCCGACCTCTCCTGGCGCGAGGCCCCGGTCGCGAAGCGCATCGAGCACGCGCTGGTCAACGGCATCACCGAGTACATCGTCGCCGACACCGAGGAGGCGCGCAAAGAGGCCGAGCGTCCGCTCCACGTCATCGAGGGCCCGCTGATGGCCGGCATGAACGTGGTCGGCGACCTGTTCGGGTCGGGCAAGATGTTCCTGCCCCAGGTCGTGAAGTCCGCCCGCGTGATGAAGCAGGCGGTGGCCTATCTCGAACCCTTCATGGAGGAGGAGAAGCGGGCCAATGGCGGCGACGGCAAGCGCCAGGCCGCCGGCAAGGTGCTGATGGCGACCGTGAAGGGCGACGTGCACGACATCGGCAAGAACATCGTCGGCGTGGTTCTGGCCTGCAACAACTACGAGATCATCGATCTCGGCGTGATGGTGCCGGCCGCCAAGATCCTCGAGACGGCGAAAAAAGAAAATGTCGACATCATCGGCCTCTCCGGCCTGATCACGCCCTCCCTCGACGAGATGGTGCATGTGGCCGCCGAGATGGAGCGCGAGGGCATGGAGATGCCGCTGCTGATCGGCGGCGCCACCACCAGCCGCGTCCACACGGCGGTGAAGATCCACCCGGCCTACGAGCGGGGCCAAGCGGTCTACGTGACCGATGCGAGCCGCGCCGTCGGCGTGGTGTCGAGCCTGATCTCGAAGGAGACCCGCGGAACGACCATCGAGCGGGTGCGGGCCGAGTACGCCAAGGTGGCGGATGCCCATCGCCGCTCCGAGGCCGACAAGCAGCGCCTGCCGCTCGCCAAGGCGCGCGCGAACGCCTTCAAGATCGACTGGTCGGGCTACGCTCCGAAGAAGCCGACCTTCACCGGCACCCGCGTTTACGGCTCTTACGAGGTGGCGGACCTCGTCCCCTACATCGACTGGACGCCGTTCCTGCAGACCTACGAGTTCAAGGGCCGCTACCCCGCGATCCTCGACGATCCGGAGCAGGGCCCGGCGGCCCGCGCCCTGTTCGAGGACGCGCAGGTGATGCTCAAGCAGATCGTGGAGGAGCGCTGGTTCAACCCGAAGGCGGTGATCGGCTTCTGGCCGGCCAACAGCGTCGGCGACGATATCCGCCTCTTCACCGGCGAGAGCCGCTCCGAGACGCTCGCGACCTTCCACGGCCTGCGCCAACAGCTGTCGAAGCGCGACGGACGCCCCAACACCTCGATCTCGGACTTCGTCGCGCCGGCCGAGACGGGGATTGCCGACTATGTCGGCGCCTTCGTGGTGACAGCCGGGCTCGAAGAGGTGCGCATCGCGGAGCGCTTCGAGCGAGCCAACGACGATTACCGCTCGATCCTCGTCAAGGCGCTGGCCGACCGCATCGCCGAGGCCTTCGCCGAGCGCATGCACGAGCGCGTCCGCCGGGAGTTCTGGGGCTACGCACCCGAAGAGAACTTCACCCCGGATGAGTTGGTGCACGAGAAGTACGACGGCATCCGTCCGGCGCCGGGCTACCCGGCCCAGCCCGATCATACGGAAAAGGTCACGCTGTTCGATCTGCTCAAGGCCGAGAGCCGCATCGGCGTGAAGCTCACCGAATCCTACGCCATGTGGCCGGGCTCCTCGGTCTCGGGCCTCTATCTCGCCCATCCGGAGGCGCATTACTTCGGCGTCGCCAAGGTCGAGCGCGATCAGGTCGAGGATTATGCCGGGCGCAAGGGGATGGACATCGCCGAGGTCGAGCGTTGGCTCGGACCGATCCTCAACTACGATCCGGTCCGCTACCTCAAGGCCGCGGCCGAGTAATCACGCCGAACGGGCGAGGTTGATTAGGTCACACCCGGCGCGGGATCGCTCCCGCGCCGCCACTTTCCCCTTGCCGAGGGGCGGTGGAGCACGGCACGCCTTCCGTTCGACCCGCGGGGCTGCCCCGCCTTCGACAGGAAGTCCCGATGCGTCCCACCCTGATTGTCCTCGCCGCCGCCCTTCTCACGGGCGGGCTCTCGGCCTGCAACAGCACCGATTCCGGCGGCCCCGGCCTGTCCTCCGCCTTCGAGGCGAGCAACTTCCGCCGGTCCTCCGACACCAACGGCACCCAGACCCGCCGGGACGTGAACCGCGCCTACACGCAGCCCTCGCTGCCCTCGATCGCCAACCGCGGCTTCTGACCCCGAACGGCGTCAGCGCCGCCGCAGCCGCCGCAGGCTCTGGGCTGCCGCCCAGAGCCGCGGCGAGCGCTTGATCCGGTGCTTGAGCCGCACCGCGACCCGTGAGGCGAGGGCCAGCGCATGGCTCGCCGGGCTCACCGGCACGGTCTGCTCCACGAGTTCGATGGTCTCGTCGCAGGTCTTGGCCTTGTAGCCCGCCTCGCCGACGCCGAGGTCGAGCGCCCGGCGCCCCCGCGCGGCCTGATCGCCGACGAGCCGGTGCAGCAGGATCTCGCCGGGGCTGAACCGGCCGAGTTCGGGGTCGGTGTCGAACGAGGTCCACATCCCGCAGAAGCGGGCGCCGTCCACCGCGCCGCCGAAGGTCGCCAGGATGCGCCCGCTCTCGGAGGCCACCAGGGCATGAACCTCGATCGCCGGCGGAGCGCCCGGCGCGGTGGCGGCGGCGATGAAGCGGCGCACCGCCGCGTCCGCATAGGGATCGGCGATGCCGAGATCGGCGAAACGCGCGGCTTTCTGCGCGTAGAACGCGGCCTGGATCTCGGCCGCCGCCTCCGGCGTCTCGGCGACGCGGTGCTCGATCGCGCCTAAGAACTCCACGAGCTTGCGCTCCTTGGCCCGCAGCTTCTTGCGGGTGTCGCCGCTGAACACCCGGCGCAGGGTGGCCTCGGCATCGGGGCCGAGCAGCATGCCGTAGGCGTCGCTCGGTGCCGGCAAGCCGCCCCCGGCCAGCGGGTTCGGGGTTCCGTCCCAGAAGCGCGGCTGGTTGCGGAAGACGAAGGCGTCGATGCCCGCCGCCCGGCCGGCATCCGTGAGCGCCGCCGTCAGATCCTCAGCCGGCATCGCCGCCGCCTCGCGGGAGGCGAAGAGCGGCATGTGGAAATTGGCGTGCCGGTCACCGATCACCCGCGCCACCCGCAAGGGGCCGCGCCGCCCAACGGTGAGCGGGAGCAGCACCCGCGCCCGCCCGAGCGGGTCACGCAGCACGAGGATGCGGATCGCCTCGCCCGCATCGATCCCGGCGGCGCAATAGGCCGCCACCCAGTCGAAGCGCTGGTAGGGCGTCATTAGGACGGCCGGATCGGTCTCCAGTGCCCGCCACAGCCCCTCGGCCGCGGTAAGCTCCGAGAACACCTCCGCGGTGAGGCCGCCCCGGCCTCGCACCGCCTGCGTCGGCCGCCCCAGATCCTCGGCGAGAGCCACCATGCCCGTCATCCCCGGCGCCTCTGCCCGTCGGACGCAGGCCGCGCAATCCCGGAGGACCCTGCCTGCCTTGTCCTGAAACAGCGGTTGATGCCGCGCCCCGATCTGCGGGAATGGGTAACGAAAGCTTCTCGCGTCCGCCGCTAGGCTTCAGCCGATGCCGGGGCTGCCCGGTGCCTGAGTCCTGACGCGCCATGCTGTCGCCCCGCACCCGACACCGCCTGTTCCGCGCCGGCTTCCGGGCGATCACCGCCGCGGGCGCCGACCGCTGGCTCGCCCCCGCCGCCCGCGGGCGCGGGGTGATCCTCACATTCCACCACGTGCGCCCCGAGCCGGTGCCGGGCTTCGCGCCGAACGCCCTCCTGTCGATCACCCCGGCCTTCCTCGACCGGACGCTGAGCCTGCTCGCCGCCCGCGGCTTCGACCTCATCGGCCTCGATCAAGTGCCCGAGCGGCTCGCGGCACCGGAGGGCGGGCGCCCCTTCGCAGTGCTGACGTTCGACGACGGCTACCGCGACAATGTCGAGCACGCCCGGCCCGTGCTGGCCCGGCACGGGGCGCCCTGGACGCTGTTCGTGACGAGCGACTTCGCCGAGGGGCGCGGGCGGCTGTGGTGGATCGAGCTGGAGCGGGCGGTGGCGCGGCTCGACGCGGTGCGGCTCGGCTCCGGCCTCGTCCTGCCCGCCCGGACCGATGCGGAGAAGACGGCGGCCTTCGAGACGGTCTACCGCACCCTGCGGGCGGGACCGGAGCCGATGCTGCTCGACGAGATCGCCCGGCTGTGCCGCGAGGCCGGGTTCGCGCCGGGCGGCCTTGCCCGCGAACTCTGCCTGACCTGGGCGGAACTGCGCGACCTCGCCCGCGATCCGGCCGTCACGCTGGGCGCGCACACGCTCACGCACCCGATGCTCGCCAAGCACGAGGCCGGTTTCGCGGAGCGCGAGATCGCCGAGAGCCGCGCGCGGATCGAGGCCGAGCTGGACCGCCCGGTGCGGCACCTGTCCTATCCCGTCGGCGATCCGACCTCGGCCGGGCCACGGGAATTCGCAACGGCCAAGAGACTCGGCTTCGCCACCGCGGTGACGACCCGGCCGGGCCATCTGTTCGCGGAACACGCGGAGCATCGCCATGCCCTGCCGCGGGTCTCGGTGAATGGGCTGCACCAGACCGAGGCCGCGCTGGCGAGCCTTCTCTCCGGCGTCCCGTTCCTGGCCTGGAACCGCGGACGGCGCCTCAACGTGGCCTGAGAGACACTCAGGCGGGAACGCCGCCTCAGCGGCGCCGGCGGCGCGAGCGCGACGAGCCGGTGTCGCTCACCCCCGTCCCGGCATCGACGCTGCCGACATCGAAGCTGGCGCTGGCCCGGCCGCGGCGGCCGGAGCGCCGCCCGCGGCGCCGCGCCGGCTCGACATCGGGCTCCTCGATCGAGGGAATGCCGGGGATCGTCGCGGTCGAGGCAACCGACGCGGTGCTGGAGGGGGCGTCCACCCCGCTGGCATACCCGCCGCCGCTCGCGACGTTCCGGGCCGGGGGGCCGAACATGGCGAGGCACTGGTTGTAGGCGAGGTCGTTCTTCAGCCGCTCGCATTCCGCCATCGAGCGCGGCGTCCCCTGAGCCACGGCATTCGGGACGGCGAGCAGCAGGAGCGAGGCGGCGAGAAGGGCGGGCTTGAACGAGAGCGCGGGACGGCGCGGGGAGGGGCGCATGAGCGGCGGGCGACCTTCGGGAACGAACCTTGAGCGTAGGACGTCCCGCCTTCTTGCTGGGGAGTGCGGCGAAAAAAGGGGCCCGCTGTGTCCGGCCTCGTCCGAAAGCTCCGCGCGTCGTCTTCTTCCGAAAGCCGGCGGTCCGCTTGTCAGACGATTCTCTAATCGTCCGGCCGGTCCATCCAGCGGATCAGCGGCATCAGCGGGAAGATCCAGGCGATGCCGAGGATCGAGTAGATCACCGTCTGCACCGCCGGATGGGTTTCCGAGATGCGGCTGTCGGCGAGCGCCATGGCGAGCGGCGCGTAGACGATCACGAAGGCGAGGATCCCGAAGGTTCCGAGCAGGGTGCGCGTGCGGCGGCGCATGGGGGGGACCTTCGATCTCTCTCGCGTCGGGACGGCGCGCCGGTCCGCGCGCCGAAACGGGTCGTACCGATCCTGCCCGGACGCCGCAATGCAGGGGGGCATGCGTCATCGCTCGCGTTGCACGCCAGGGGCCGCTTCCCGTAAGCCACACCCGAACCTTCCCGGCCGCCGGACCTGACGCGCGAGACCATGAGACTGTCGACCCATCCGTCCCTCGACCGCTTCGACGCCGTCCCGGCGGCCTCCTACCGTCCCGGACACGGCCCGGTGCGCGCGTGGCTCTATCTGCTGGCCGTGCTCGTAGTGGCGATGGTCGCCATCGGCGGTGCGACCCGGCTCACCGGCTCGGGGCTGTCGATCACTGAGTGGCGGCCGGTGACCGGCGTGGTGCCGCCGCTCAGCGCGGCCGACTGGGCGGTGGAGTTCGACAAGTACCGCGACACGCCGCAATACCGCATCCTCAACCAGGGCATCGGGCTCGACGGTTTCAAGACGCTCTACTGGTGGGAATGGGGCCACCGCCTGCTCGGGCGGATCGTCGGCCTCGTGTTCTTCCTGCCGTTCGCGTGGTTCTGGATCCGCGGCATGCTCGGGCGGCGCCTCCTGCTCGGCCTCCTCGGGCTCGGCCTGCTCGGCGGTCTGCAGGGCGCCATCGGCTGGATCATGGTGGCCTCGGGCCTCCAGCCCGGCATGACGGCGGTGGCGCCGCTCAAGCTCGCGCTCCACCTCACCACCGCGAGCCTGATCCTGGCCGGCCTCGTCTGGCTCGCCGCTGGCACACGCCCGATGGCGCTCGCCCCGGCCCCTGAGTCAGTGCGGCTCTTCGCCGGCCTGCTGCCGGTGCTGGTGCTGATCCAGATCTGGCTCGGCGGGCTCGTCGCCGGCTCGAAGGCGGGCCTGCTCTACAACACCTGGCCCGACATGGACGGCGTCCTCGTGCCGCCGGCCCGGGTGCTGTTCGACAAGGTGCCCTGGATCGAGAACTTCATCGACAACCTCGCCCTGGTGCAGTTCAACCACCGCCTCTTCGCCTATCTCGTCGTGCTGGCGGCCATCGCCCACGCGGTCCAGTCCCTTCGCGCGGCGCCTGCCGTCGCCGGGCGGGCGATCGGCGTGGCGGTGCTCGCCACGGCGCAGATGGGCCTCGGCATCGTCACCCTGCTCCTGCAGGTGCCGCTCTGGGCCGGGCTCGCGCATCAGGTCTTCGCCATGGCGGTGCTGATCATGGCGACCGTCCATGCCCGCCTCAGCCTCGGCGTGCCCGCCGCCGCCGCACCCGCGGCGGGGGATGTGCCGATCGGCCTGGAGACGCTCGCCGGCCGCGGCGCCTGAGGAGGCCCCCATCGCGTGGGCGCGATGGGATCCGCCGAAATCGAAATCCGCCCTTCCGAACGGATCAGCCGGATTTGGCATAAGACACGCCTGCCTCACCCCGTCCGAATGGCGTGAAACCTGCCTCGCTCCGGGGCAGGGTCACGAAATCTTCGCCATTGGTCCCGATGCTGGAAACCGCATCTTGGCCGACTGCGATGCAGCATAAAATTCGGCTTATCTTGCGGCGCAATCGATGGAGGCCAGTCGTCGTAGCGACAATTTCGGTGGAAGATAGCCCCCTCAGTAGTTGGACGATGGAACGACTCGCAGCTCTATAGAATTAAATAGCTCGCCAGCATGGGAGCAGAGGATGTTTCTGGCCGAGGACGGACGCCCGCTTGCGTTGACCTGGAACTACACACCGCGCGAATTGCGGGCGGACGGTGCGGTCCACATCGCAGGTCTCGTTCTCGGGCTTCTCGGAGCGGTCTGCTTGGTCGCCACCGCGACATTGACGCATCTCGGCTGGATCGAACGGGCCTCTCTGCTGGTCTACGCCACCGCGATGCTGGCCATGCTCGGCGCATCTGCCGCCTACAACATGTGGCCGGTCAGTCCGCGCAAGTGGATCCTGCGCCGTCTCGACCACGCCTTCATCTACCTGATGATCGCCGGCACCTACACGCCGGTGGTGGCGCTGGTGGGCGCCGGCCCGGTCGCCTGGACGCTTCTCGCCCTGATCTGGACCGTGGCGCTCGCCGGCATCGCCATCAAGATCCTGATGCCGGGCCGCTGGGACCGGGTCTCGATCGTGCTCTACCTGATGCTGGGCTGGAGCGGCGTGCTCGCCTACGAATCGGTCATCTCGGGGCTCACCCCTTCGGCGCTCGGGTTCCTCGCCGTCGGCGGCCTGCTCTACTCGGTGGGCGTGGTGTTCCACGTCTGGCGGACCCTGCCGTTCCAGAACGCGATCTGGCATGGCTTCGTCCTCGCCGCGACCGCGTGCCATTACGGAACGATCATGGCGAGCGTGCTGAACGCCGGGGCGTAAATCCCCGCCTCGGATTTCGCTTCAGGCCGGCTCGGAGATGCTGCTGCCTTCGCCCAGCGTATCCGAGGCCCGCTCGACGGCGCTGATCGCATCGAGCAGATGCTGCACGCTGCGCTCCACCTCGATCCGCGGCCGGTCCATATGGGCGGCCCGCGCCACCAGTCCTTCGAGCTGATCCAGCACGGTCAGAAGGTCGCCCGCAACGGCCGCCACGTCGCAACCGGCGCGGGCCGGCGTCACGGGGGCAGGGCGGCGGAAAGGGATGATCGTGCTCATCGCCATCGTGTGTCGCGAAAAGGCGGGCGCATGACCACCCGCCGACCGGGCGTCATCCACACCCAAGCCGCCGCGCGCGGTCGCCAAAAGGGAGTTCCTGCCGCAATTGGTGAGTTTTTCGTCGAAAGCGTGGCTTGCATCCGCGGCACATGGTCAAGCTTTAGCGCCGTGGCACGGGGCGACTGTCTGAGGCGCTCTCCCTGTTTCCCGTCTCAGCCCTCATCGTCGGCGGCCGCCTTCGCGGCCTCAGGCTTCCGCTCCGCTCGTCGGCCCGGCCGTGACAGCCGCCCCTCTTCGGAAACGGAAAAATGTTTCCTCCAAATCGGACCATTCCGACGATGCATTGACAAGGATCGCGGCAGGGCAGAGGTTGGAATCGTTCCGAGGGGGGCCCCGTGAGGGGCTGAGAGTGGGCTGGCGCCCTGACCCTTGAACCTGATCCGGCTCGTACCGGCGGAGGGACGGGAACCAGTGGCCGCTGCTCGAAGCAGAAGCGGCCATCCGCACCATCGTCGGGACCACGGGTCGTCTCCCACTTCAGGAGCGACAGCGATGAACGCACCCGTCCGTCCCAAAGATCTCCCCAACGGCAGCCCTGCCAGCGTCACCACCGGCCCGGTCCAGGGCTCGAAGAAAGTCTACGCCCAAGTCCCCGGCCGCCCCGACATCCGCGTGCCCTACCGCGAGATCGCCCTCTCCGATCCGAAGGAGGAGCCGGTGCGGGTCTACGATCCGTCCGGCCCCTACACCGAGACCGATGCGGCGATCGACCTTGAGAAGGGTCTGGCTCCGGTGCGCGAGCCCTGGATCGTCGGGCGCGGCTACGCGGCGGTGAAGCCCCGCGACGTGAAGCCCGAGGACAACGGATTCGCCGCGGCCGACAAGCTCGTCGCCCCGTGCCCCGCCGAGCGCACGATCCGCCGGGCTGAACCCGGCCAGATAGTGACGCAGTACGAGTTCGCCCGCGCCGGCATCATCACCGAGGAGATGATCTACGTCGCGCATCGCGAGAACGCCTGCCGCGAGCAGATGCTGGAGCGCGCCGAGGCCGCGCTCGCCGACGGTCAGAGCTTCGGCGCGGCGGTGCCGCCCTTCATCACGCCGGAATTCGTGCGCGAGGAGGTGGCCCGCGGCCGCGCCATCATCCCGGCCAACATCAACCACCTCGAACTCGAGCCGATGGCGATCGGCCGCAACTTCCTCGTCAAGATCAACGCCAATATCGGTAATTCGGCCGTGACCTCCTCGGCCGCGGAAGAGGTCGAGAAGCTGGTCTGGTCGATCCGCTGGGGCGCGGACACGGTCATGGACCTCTCGACGGGCCGCAACATCCACAACATCCGCTCGTGGATCGTGCGCAACTCGCCCGTTCCGATCGGCACCGTGCCGATCTACCAGGCGCTGGAGAAGGTCGGCGGCGACCCGCTGAAACTCGATTGGGAAGTCTTCAAGGACACGCTGATCGAGCAGGCCGAGCAGGGCATCGACTACTTCACGATCCATGCCGGCGTGCGGCTCGCCCACGTGCCGCTGACCGCCCGGCGCACCACCGGCATCGTCTCGCGCGGCGGCTCGATCATGGCGCGCTGGTGCCTCGCCGGGCACCGCGAATCGTTCCTCTACGAGCGGTTCGACGAGATCTGCGACATCATGCGGGCCTACGACGTGTCGTTCTCATTGGGCGACGGGCTGCGTCCCGGCTCGATCGCGGATGCCAACGACGCGGCCCAGTTCGCCGAGCTGGAGACCTTGGGCGAACTCACCAAGATCGCGTGGGACAAGGGCTGCCAGACCATGATCGAGGGCCCCGGCCACGTGCCGATGCACAAGATCAAGGTCAACATGGAGAAGCAGCTCCGCGAGTGCGGCGAGGCGCCGTTCTACACCCTCGGCCCGCTGACCACCGACATCGCGCCGGGCTACGACCACATCACGTCCGGTATCGGCGCGGCAATGATCGGCTGGTTCGGCACGGCGATGCTCTGCTACGTCACGCCGAAGGAGCATCTGGGGCTCCCGAACCGCGACGACGTGAAGACCGGCGTCATCACCTACAAGATCGCCGCCCACGCCGCCGACCTCGCCAAGGGCCACCCGGCCGCGCAATTGCGCGACGATGCGCTCTCCCGCGCCCGGTTCGACTTCCGCTGGGAGGACCAGTTCAACCTCTCGCTCGATCCCGACACGGCGCGCGCCTACCACGACGAGACCCTGCCGAAGGACGCGCACAAGGTCGCGCATTTCTGCTCGATGTGCGGACCGAAATTCTGCTCGATGAAGATCACGCAGGATCTGCGCGCCGACGTGCTCGCCATGGAGGAGGCCGGCGTGGTGCTGGGCCAAGCCAAGCCTCTCTCCGAGGCGGAGCGCGAGGCCGGCATGGCGGCCAAGTCGCAGGAGTTCCTGGCCGAGGGCGGCAGGCTCTACGTCGACGCGGCGGAGTAGGCCGGATCTGAAGCAGAGGATGGCGGCCCGGAAGGACCGCCATCCTTCCCAAATCAGTTTGCCGGCCCAGTTATGAAAAATCTTCAGGCAATCTTTACGGTTCAGTCAGGGTGCCGGCCGTTGCCGGGGGATAAGCGGAGGCCTTTAAGACTCCGGTAGCGACGCGCGCAATCTTCTGAGGACCGGCCTCGTGCCGAAACTCGAAGGAATGCAGCCATGGACCCGATCAGGGCCGCGGCCTCCCCGCCGCCGATCTCGACCGCACCCGTCACCCCCATCCGTCCCGTCGCCGAAGCCGTCCGCGTCGAGGCTCCGGCCTCCCGCGTGCTCGATCCCGCGGTCACCGTCGCGGTGAGCCCGGAGAGCGAGGCGAAGCCGACCGAACCGGAGCGGCGCGCCTATACCCGCGACGCGGACAGTCAAAGCCTCGTCTTCCGGGTCACCGATCCGCAGACCGGCGACGTGGTGATGCAGATCCCCGACGAGGTGATCCTCAAGGCACGCGCCTACGCGCGGGAAACGGCGCCCTATCCGGGCGAGCGCATCGCCAAGACCGCCTGAGCCTCGCGCGGTCGAACCCGACGGCGAGCCATTTCGCGAAAGGCCGTGCGCGCGCGGTCAGGACGCGTCCGGAGAACGTGCGACGCCCGCGGGCGGCGGCGCGCCTCATCCGGCCGCGTCCCTTCGCATGACGGGAACACGCTCCGGCGAAGGATCGGCCGATTCGGCGGCGGGAGATACGCCGCTCGGAGCCCGACGAGCGCAGACGCGGCCCGCTCAGGCCGGATACGGCCGAGAGACAGCGCGCTCGGGCGGCTCAGGCTCCCGGCCCGGCATCGCCCTGGAGACCTGCGGCGATGTGGTTGTTGAGCGAGACCAGGGACTCGATCTTCTCCGCCGTCGGCTCGATCATCGCGTCCACGATGGTGTGGAACACGTAGGTCGAGAGCTGGGCCATGCCGTTGCGCACCTCGACGGGAAGTGGGCTGCTCGGCTCGGTCGCGGCAGACGCCAGAATCGTCCAGACACGCTGATTGAAGGTCAGCGCCTCGTTAAGGGCGGCCCCCATCTCGACCTTGGGCCCAAGGGCCTGCAGACGGCCGGCGGCCTTCAGCAGCACGGCGGCCTCGGCCTCCCGAGGCGAGAGCGCCACGCGCGCGACTTTCGCGTAGGCATTGGCCGCATACTGCATGATCGGAGTTCTCCCTGCGCCGCCCTCGGCCGGTCGCGGACGAATCATGCATCCCCTTTGTTAAAAGCGGGTATGCGAAGGTTCTGCCGCATTGGCGCCCCGAAAGGGAGAGAGTGCTTCGCCGTGGCCGGCCTCGTAGCCCATCCGTGCCGCATCGGGTTCGGAACCCGCTTCAGATGACGAACTTCTTTCTCGGATTGATGGCCGGTTGCATCATTGCCGGTGTCGCCACCATCACCGCCGCGCGGCATCCGACGGTGCAGTTGCGGCTGGGTCTCGTGCCCCCCGCCCAGGCGGCGGTCGCACCGCCGCCGCGCCTCGAGCCGACACCCCAATGCCCGGCGCCGAAGACCGCCTTGCAGGTCGGCAAGCCGGAGATGCTGTTCTCGCGCGACCGCCTGTGGTCGATCGCGCCGTGAGCCCTTCGCTCTGCGAGATCAGACGCTGCTGCTGAGCAGGAACATCACCATCGTCGTCGCAACCGTGCTGCCGAGGAAGCCGCACAGAGCCGCAGTGAAGGACGGGCCGGTCTGCATCTCGGCGGCGGGCTGGCGGAGCGTGCTGTCGGTGGTGATCATGGCGGAATCCTGAGGGAGATGAGAGGTTTCGCCCGACGCGAATCGAGTCGTTTCGTTGGGATGAACCTGGGCCGTAAGCTGTGACTTCGCGGTGCGGGACCGCACCCGTCCCTGGGGCGATTCCGGCTTTCACAACACTGCGTTAGGTGACGTCCCGTGGTTCGATGGGGCAGAGCCCCGATCAGTCGCAGCGGTTTACGTGCTTGGCGACGCGCAGGGAGCGGAGTTCGCTGCGCAGGTCGATCGAGACGATGTCCGCCCCGCAATCCTCGAAGGCGTCCTGCGCCTCGTGGTAGCGGTCGCCGATCTCATCAAGGGTGTCGCAGACCCGGTCATGGTTGCCGAGTTTGGCCTCCTGGCGCGCCTGATAGCGAAGCGCACTGGCCTCCTGGATCTTGCGACGGCCGTCGATGCAGCCGGGCGCCGCGAGCGCGGAGGAGACAAGGGAGACGCCGACGAGGGAGGCCGCGAGGCCGGCGAGAGCGGTGTGT
>JAESFL010000372.1_pt1 | contig 35347 bp, 32 predicted proteins | sample 9269401 | NCBI WGS metagenome assembly JAESFL01 (sample SAMN14506025, study PRJNA617098) | algae metagenome | isolation source: Gloeocapsa sp. UFS-A4-WI-NPMV-4B04 and co-occurring heterotrophs from desert... | place: USA: Utah | collected 2006-10-01 | reverse complement strand
TGAAGCCGCCCAACTCGCTCGACGCCTGGGAGGCGCATCATCGCGGCCTCTGGCACATGTACCGGTTCAACAAGCAGGACAACGACGCGGCTCAAGCCTTCTTCGCGCAGGCGCTTAACCTGGACCCGACCTTCGCCCGCGCCTATGCGGGCCTGTCCTTCACGCATTTCCAGAACGCCTTTCAGGGCTGGGCCGAGCGCAAAACGCAAGTGGACCACGCGCTCAGGGCAGCAGGCCAGGGCCTGATGATCGACGACCGCGATCCAGCCGGCCACCTGGCGATGGGTCGGGCCCTGTGGCTGCGCGGAAGCTACGACCAGACCCTGCGGGAGCTCGAGACGAGCGTGGACCTCTCGCCCAATTTCGCGATGGGCCATTACACCCTGGGGTTCGTCCATTCCCAGGCGGGCGATCCGGAGACGGCGATTGCGGCCACGGACCAGTCGCGCCGGTTGAGCCCCTACGACCCGCTGCTCTTCGGCATGCTGGGCTCGCGCGCCATGGCGCTCATTCGGCTCGGCCGGTTCGACGAGGCGGCGGTGGCGGGCATGAACGCGGCGAGCCGGCCGAACGCGCATGCGCATATCGCGGCGATCGCCGCGCTCGCCCTGTCCTTCGCCGGCCGGCTCAACGAGGCGCGCGACACCCTCGCCGGCATCCGCGCCACCCTGCCCGGCTATGGGCTAAGCCATTTCCTGAGCGCGATGCAGCTCGGACCGGACGACCAGGCCCTGTTCCGCGAGGCCGGCCGCCGGATCGGCATGGATGACGGGTAGAAGCCTGTCACCCGGCCTGTCGCATTGCGTTCGCCAGCACCGCGAACACCCGCTCGTCCGCGCATTGGGCCACGTTGAAGCGCATGTAGTTCTTGGCCGATTGCGCCGGGCTGAACACGTTGCCGGGAGCGAGCACCACATCCTCGGTCAGCGCGTGGCGGGCGACAACGGCAGCGTCGAGATCGTCGGGCAGGCGGCACCAGAGGAGCATGCCGGCCTTCGGCAAGATCCAGGGCGTGATGCCCAGCCGCTCCAGGCGCGGAATGACGGACGCCATGTTCTTCGCAAGCCGCGTGCGCAGGGCCTCCAGGTGCTTGCGGTATCGGCTGCTGCCGAGAACGGCGAAAACCAGCTCCTCCGACAGGCGGTGGCTCGAGAAGGTGGTGGCGATCCTTAAGTCAGTGAGCTTGTCGATCCAGTCCGGCCGCGCGGCGATGTAGCCGCAGCGGAACGAGGCCGAGAGAGTTTTCGAGAAGCTGCCGATGCGCACCACACGATCAAGGCCATCGAGGGCGGCCAGACGCGGCGCGGGCTCGTGCTCGAAATCGGCGAAGATGTCGTCCTCGACCACGGTGAGGCCGTGCCGCTCGGCGAGCTTCAGGAGGCGGTGCGCCGTCATGGTGGAGAGGCTCGCACCCGTCGGGTTGTGCAGGCCGCAATTGGTGATGTAGAGGCGCGGTTTATGCTCGCTCAGCGCCTGCGCGAAGGCACCGAGATCGGGGCCGGTCGAAGTCATCGGCACACCGACCACGTTCACCTGATGGGCGCGCAGCAGGGCCAGGAAGTTGAAGTAGCAGGGGTCGTCCACCAGCACCGTGTCGTCGGGCTGGAGCAGCAGCCGGCACACGAGGTCGATGGCCTGGGTGCCGGAATCCGTGAGCACGACCCGGTCGGGCGCGGCCTCGACGCCCTGTCCCGCGAGGCGGCGCGAGAGGAAGGCGCGCAGGCCCGGATGCCCCAGGGGCGTGCCGTAATCGGTCAGGCCGGTCGCATCTTTCGTGCGCGCCAAGCCGCGCAGGGCGCGGCGGATCTCGTCCTCGGGCATCCAGGCGTCCGGCAGCCAGCCGCAGCCGGGCTTCAGCACTGCCCCTCGCGCCTCCAGGGACTGGCGGGAGACCCAGAACGGATCGACCGCCCGGTCGAGGCGCGGGGCGATCTCCGCGAGCGACAGGGGCGCGAGCGCCGCCGCGCTGTAGAAGCCCGAGCCCGGCCGGGAGCGGATGACGCCCTCGGCAGCGAGCCGGTCATAGGCCTCCACCACGGTGGATTTCGACACCTGCATGGTCTGGGCGAGCGCCCGGATGGACGGGAGCTTGCCGCCCGGCGGCAGGGCGCGGCTGGCGATCCGCTGGCGGATCGCCGCCATGACGTGCGCGACGAGGGTCCCGTCGCGATTGGTGAAGGTGAGATCGTCCACTGTACCGCCCGTCGTTCCATGACAGTTCGGCTCAACCGTACTGTACCGTCCCTGGAAAAGCCATGCGGTTCGGGCGACACCGGACAGGACGGAGGGGATGCGCATGGACCGGACGACCGAGGGGTGGATCAACGGCTTTCTCGGGGTGCTGATCTTCAGCGGCTCGCTGCCTGCAACGCGCATCGCCGTGCTCGACATCGACCCGCTGTTCCTGACCCTGGCGCGGGCGACGATCGCTGGTCTCTTGGGGGCGGCGCTGCTCATCGGCTTGCGCCAGAAGCGGCCGGCGCGGGGCGATCTCCTGCCGCTCGCCATCGTGTCGCTGGGGGTTGTGGTCGGCTTTCCGCTGCTGACGGCGCTGGCGCTGCAGCACATCACGTCGGCCCAATCCATCTGCTTCGTCGGCCTGCTGCCGCTGGCAACCGCAATCTTCGGCATCCTGCGCGGCGGCGAACGGCCGAGAGCCGCGTTCTGGATCTTCTCCGGGCTCGGCGGCGCCCTCGTGGCGGGCTTCGCCCTGCTCCAGGGAGGTTCGGCCTCCCCGGTCGGCAGCCTTCTCATGATCGGCGCAATCGTGGCGTGCGGCCTCGGCTATGCGGAGGGCGCGACGCTCTCGCGCAAACTCGGCGGCTGGCAGGTGATCTCCTGGGCGCTCGTTCTCTCCCTGCCGCTCACGGCAGGCCTGATGCTCATCAACCTGCCTGCCTCGTGGAGCGGGATCGGCACGCCCGCGTGGCTTTCGCTCGCCTATGTATCTCTCTTCTCGATGCTGATCGGCTTCGTGTTCTGGTATCGCGGCCTGGCGCTCGGCGGCATCGCGGGCGTGTCGCAGCTGCAGCTGCTCCAGCCCTTCTTCGGGCTCATGCTGGCCACGATGCTTCTCAACGAGGCGGTGGGCTGGGGAATGGTCGGCGTCAACATCGCGGTGATCGGCTGCGTGGCGGGGGCGAAACGTTTCGCAACGCCTGGAACCGCAGGGGTTTCGCCTCGCACTGTCTTAGGCAGAAGCTAAAGACCCTCTCCGGCCTTTCACAAAGCCCCGTTATGACATAGCCTTAAGACAATCGTCTTAGGGGGCTGCCATGACCACACCTTTACCTTGGGGGAGCGAATTCAGAGTCAATACAACCCTAGAGGATGCCCAGCTCATTCCTCAGGTGACGGCCCTCGCAAACGGCCGCTTCGTCGTGGTCTGGAGAGATAACAGCGAAACGGGAGGGGATACTTCAGGCTATGCGGTCAGGGGCCAGGTGTTCAATGCCGATGGCAGCCTGCATGGGGGCGAGTTCCTCGCCAATACCACAACGGACCTTGAACAAACCGATCCCACCATCACAGCCTTGGCCGATGGGCGCTTCGTCGTTGCCTGGACCGACAGAAGCATGGATTCTGGCGATAAATCCGTCTGCGGTCAGGTCTTCAACCCCGATGGCAGCAAAGCGGGCAGCGAGTTTCTGATCAACACCAAGACATTCGCCTATCAGCAGTTCCCCGCGATCGCAGCATTGCCCGATGGGCGCTTCGTTGCGGCTTGGCTTGATGAGAGGGAGGATCTTTCCGCCCATGACGTCCGCGGCCAGATCCTGAACGCGGATGGAACGAAGTCGGGAGGGGAGTTCCTCATCAACACCAACACCACGAGCTTTGAGCTTGCGGGCCCATCGATCTGCGTGCTCCCCAGTGGTCGCTTTGCTGTTGTTTGGAGAGATTCGAGCACAGATCTCCGCAGTCAGGTGCTCGACTTGAACGGGAATAATGTCGGCCCGGAGACTCTCGTCAACACGAGCACGGCGAACAATCAGGCCCACCAAAAGGCCGCGGCACTGTCGGACGGGCGCTTCGCCGTTGTGTGGACAGACCACAGCAACTCTGGCGGCGATACCTCGGGCGGCGCAATCCGCGGCCAGCTTTTCAACATGGACGGCGGCAAGTCCGGAGGCGAATTCCTCGTCAACACCACCACGACCGATCATCAGTATCAGCCGACGATCACGGCGTTGCCGGATGGGCGTTTCGTCGTGGCTTGGGCCGACAATAGCAAGGGCGTTTCCCAAACGGATGTGCGCGCCCAGGTGTTCAACGGCGATGGCAGCAAATCGGGCAGCGAGTTCCTGGTCGCCGCCGCGGCAGGCATCCAGTGGCAGCCCACGATCACCGCGCTGGCGGACGGGCGTCTGGTGGTGTCCTGGGGCGATGACGGCAACACGGGCAATGCATCCGCCTACGACATCCGGGGCCAGATCTTCGACCCGAGGATTGCGGCCGTCTCCCTGAACGGCACGCTGGGCGATGACGATTACGCAGGCTCGATGTTCGGCGACACGCTCCATGGCGGTGCGGGTAACGACAGAATCTCCGGCGGCATCGGCAACGACACCCTGCATGGCGGCAGCGGCAACGATACGTTGTCCGGTGACGGCGAGAGCGACGCACTCTTCGGCGGCGAGGGTCACGACACGCTCACCGGCGGCGTAGGCATCGACTCGCTTGAAGGCGGCGCGGGCAATGACACCTTCTACGTCGATGACGCGGGCGACCGCGTGGTGGAGAATGCCGGCCAAGGCAGGGACACCGTGCAGACGTCCGTCAGCTTTGCCCTCGACGCCGCAGCCGAGGTCGAGACCTTGCGGTTCGTCGATCTTGCGGGCACCACCGCCCTCAACCTGACCGGCAGCAACACGAACAACGCGCTCGTCGGCAATGCCGGTGCCAACACCCTCCGGGGTGAAGGCGGCGCGGACACCCTGGATGGCGGCGGGGGAGCCGACACGCTCATCGGCGGCAGCGGCAACGATACTTACATGGTCGACAGTCTGAACATCACCGTGGTCGAGGCCTCGCCGCTTGCGGGGGAGAAGGACACCGTGTGGGCATCGGTGAACTATACGCTCGGTGAGAATGTCGAGTACCTGATGCTCTCCGGATCGGACGGCCTTGCCGGCACCGGCAACGGCCTCGCGAACTGGCTCATCGGCAATGCAGGCGGCAATACGCTCAACGGATTGGACGGGGACGATACGCTCATCGGCGGCAACGGACAGGACACTTTGGCCGGCGGTTCAGGCAACGACACCTATGTGGTGGAGGCAGGAGACATCCTTGTCGAGACGTCCACGCTGGGAACCGAGATCGATCTCGTTGAATCGGAGATCTCGTGGATCCTGGGTGCCAATCTGGAAAATCTGACGCTGAACGGCATGGCCGCCGTCGACGGCACCGGCAATGCGCTCAACAACACCCTCACCGGCAACGGCGCCGCCAACAGACTGGACGGCGGCGCCGGCGCCGATATCCTGAGCGGCGGAGTCGGCAGGGATCGGCTGACCGGGGGAGCGGGACAGGATCGGCTCACCGGCGGCGCCGACAGCGACATCTTCGCGTTCACGAAGCGCACGAGCGGCGTGACGAGCAAGAGCGTCGATACGGTGCTGGACTGGTCTGTGGCGGATCAGATCGACATGACGGTCAAAGGCTCGAAGCGGAACTATCTCGAGGGCTCCACGAAGGCAGCCTCGATCGCTGCAGCCCTCAAGGCCGCCGAGGCGCTCGATGGGAAGGACAAAGCCGCTTACGTCTATCTCTACAACAAGAAGGCGAAGACAGGCTTTCTGCTGGCGGATCTCGATGGAAACCACCGGTTCGAGACAGGCGTGATCCTGAAAGGCGCATCGGCCGCCTCCCACTTCAGCTACGGCGACATCATCTAGGCTGCGAAAACAGACATGGCTGCTCCAGTGTCATTCCCGGCCGGAGCGTCAGCGAAGGGGAAGGGAATCCACTCACACGCTCGGCGCCATGGATCCCCTTCCCTCGCCTACGGCTCGCCGGGGATGACAGGACGCGGGTGACTTACCCGCGCTTGTCCTTGTCGAACGGATTCTGGCCCATGCGCAGGGAGATGCGGATCGGCGTTCCGGGGATGTCGAAGGCCTCGCGGATGCTGTTGACGAGGTAGCGGGTGTAGCTCTTCGGCAGGGCGTCGAGCTGGTTGCCGAAGACGGCGAAATGCGGCGGGCGCGATTTCACCTGGGTCATGTAGCGGATCTTGATCCGGCGGCCGGAGACGGCCGGCGGCGGGTTGGCCTCGATGGCCTCGGAGAGCCATTGGTTGAGCCGCGCCGTGGAGATGCGGGTATTCCACTTCTCGTAGACATGCAGCACCGCCTTCATGAGCGGGTCGATGCCGCTGCCGGCAAGGCCTGAGAGAGGAACGACCGGCGCGCCGCGCACCTGCGGCAGCAGGCGGGTGGCCTTTTCCTTGAGGTCCGCGAGCAGGCCCTTCTGGTCGGCCACGAGGTCCCACTTGTTGATGCCGATCACGAGGGCGCGGCCCTCCTGCTCCACCAGGTCGACGATGGTGAGGTCCTGCTTCTCGAACGGGATCGTGGCATCGAGCAGGATGACCACGACCTCGGCGAAGCGCACGGCGCGCAGCGCATCGGCCACGGAGAGCTTTTCGAGCTTGTCCTCGACCCGGGCGCGCTTTCTGATGCCTGCCGTGTCGAACAGCTTTATGGAGCGTCCGCGCCATTCCCAATCGAGCGAGATGGAATCGCGGGTGATGCCGGCCTCCGGGCCGGTGAGCATGCGGTCCTCGCCCACCATGCGGTTGATGAGGGTGGACTTGCCCGCATTGGGACGCCCGACGATCGCCACCTGCAGCGGCTTGTTCGGGTCGTCCTCATCGCCCTCCATCTCGTCCGGATGGGGGAAGTGAGGCATCAGGGCCTCGAACAGGTCGGCCATGCCCTCGCCGTGCTCGGCGGAGAGCGGCACCGGATCGCCGAGGCCCAGCGAGAACGCGTCGTAGGCGCCCGCCATGCCGGCCCCGCCTTCGGCCTTGTTGGCGATGAGGATCACGGGCTTGCCGGAGCGGCGCACCATCTCGGCAAAGGGCCGGTCGGCGGGCAGGATCCCGACGCGGGCATCGATCACGAAGAGGATGACGTCGGCATCGCCGATGGCGGCCTCGGTCTGGGCGCGCATGCGGCCGAGGAGCGACTCCTCCGTCGCCTCCTCCAGGCCCGCGGTGTCGATGATGCGGAACTCGAGATCGCCGAGGCGCGCTTCGCCCTCGCGGCGGTCGCGGGTCACGCCGGGGCGGTCGTCCACGAGCGCCAGCTTCTTGCCGACGAGACGGTTGAACAGAGTCGATTTGCCGACATTCGGCCGCCCGACAATGGCGACGGTGGGCGTCATGTCTTGTCCTATCTTACTGCGTGGCCTGAACCGGGCCGCCCGCCACGAGAGCCGTGTAGACGGCAAGGCGCTGCCTCAGGGCGGAGGGCGTCTCGCGGTCGGCGGCGATCTGGTCGAACCAGCGGCCGGCATAATCCATGTCACCGGCCTTAAGGCCGGACAGCCCCAAGAGTTCCCTGGCCGAATGGCGCCAGGCATTGGTGGGCGCAGCCAGCGGCTCCACGGCCTGGCGCAGGCCGGCCGGCTCGGCGGTGTCGAGGCGCAGCCACGCGGCGCGCAGGCGCGCCAGATCCTTCCAGAGCGCGGGCACGGCGGAATCGTTGGCGAGCGCATCGTAGGCCGAGGCGCCGTTCTCGGCGTTCTGCTTGCCGAGTTCGGCGGCCAGCCGGAAGCGGGCCAGCAGGGCATAGCCCGTGCCGGCATCTTCCTTCATGACGTTCTCGAGGGCCGCCTGGGCTTCCTGCCCCTTGTCCTCGGAGGAGAGGCGCAGCGCCTCCTCGTAGCGGACTGCCGCTTCCTGGGCGAGATTCTGCTCCCGATACTGCCAGAAGCGCCAGCCGCCGACGCCGGCCACGACGAGTACGACCACCGCAATGATGATGCCGTTGTAGCGCTCCCAGACCTTGGCGAGCTGGTCGCGGCGGTATTCCTCATCGACTTCGCGAATGAACTCGTCGTTCTGAGCCATCGTGTCTCTCACGCGGCCCAAGCGGCCGCCTCCTGTAATCCGAGGGGGTCGCCTAACACACGCAACCGCACAAGGCGAGAGGCTTCATGCCCGCATGGGGAGAACGGATACGCCAATGAGCCAGGGATGGAGCCAGAACACGAAGGCGAGATACACGGCCGTGCCGATCGCCACGGCCAGGATGTCGTTGCGCCAGCCTGCCGGTGCCGCCGTGCCGCCATGCTGGGCCGCCACGTCCCGGCGCTTGGTGCTGATGCGGGCTAAGACCGCCCAGACGAGGAACGAGCCGAAGAGCAGGACCGACCCGAGATCGCCGTTGGCGAGCAGATGCGCGAAGGCCCAGATCTTCACGCCGGCCAGCATGGGGTGCTTGAGCCGCGCCTTGATGCGGCCGGGCAGGTAGGCCGCAACGAAGCAGATGAAGGCGATGAGCACGAGGAGCAGCGCGAGGTGGCGGGTCCAGACCGGCGGGTCCCAGACCGGGATGTAGCCGCTCGCGCGGTACTGCCCATAGCCGATGGAGACCAGGATGATGCCGGCGAGCGACAGGAGGGAATACAGCCCCTTGAAAGGTCCCTCCCCGATCCGGCCGATGATCGCCGCCCTGGGCCCGCGCGCCATGCTGAAGGAATGGGTGCCGAGAAAGAGCACAAGGCCGAGAACGAGTAGGGTCACGGGAAGCCTCCGAAGCGTAGGAACTTATAGCCAGATCCCCCTGAGAAGCCAAACTTGACCATTCGGAACCGGCAGGCCAGACAAGAATGCCCAAGGGTCGCAGGCCGCAAGTTTCACATTGAACGCAAAGCCTTGCCCTGCCTAAACTTTTAACGGAAGGGCTACTTGCGGCCCAAAAATTTCCCCGCTAGGACCCGTCAAAACCTTGCGTTGGACTAAAGCGGCTCTAGCAGGGCCGGCGCAAGTCCGCTAGCTAGGCCGCAACTTTTCAACCAACAGGTTCCAAGGGGGAGACAGGTGACGGCACTTCTCGGGCTATCCCGTGTCATCGACTCGATCAACGAACGCATCGGCAAGGTGGCCGCCTGGGCCATCGTGGTGGCCATCCTGGTGTCGGCGATCAACGCCATCATCCGGCGGATCTTCGGCGTCTCGTCCAATGCCTGGCTCGAGCTGCAATGGTACCTGTTCGGTGCCGTGTTCATGCTGTGCGCGGCCTGGACCCTAAAGGCCAACGAGCACATCCGCATCGACATCATCTCGAACAAGCTCACGAAGCGGGGGCGGGACACGATCGACCTGATCGGCCATCTCTTTTTCCTGTTCCCCTTCGTCGCGTTGATGCTGTACCTGGCCTTCCCGTATTTCATCGGCTCTTACCGCTCCGGCGAGGTCTCCTCCAATGCCGGCGGCCTGCTGATCTGGCCGGCCAAAGGCCTCATCCTGCTGGGCTTCATATCGCTAGCCTTCCAGTGGCTGAGCGAGCTCATCAAGCGCGTGGCGATCATGAACGGCCAGCTGGTCGACGAGCACGACCATGTGGGCGCCCATGCGGCCGCCGAGGCCGAGGCCGAGCGGCTGATCGCCGAGCTGGCCGACACAACCACGACCAAGGGCGGCGAGCCTCCGGGCGACGGCATCCGCTGACGCCCCTCGCCTGATCAGAATTCCGGAGTCTCACGTCCATGGCTGCATTCATTGCCCAGAACCTCGCACCGATCATGTTCGGCGCGCTGGTGATCTTCCTTCTCCTCGGCTACCCGGTCGCCTTCGCGCTCGCGGCCAACGGCCTGCTGTTCTTCTTCATCGCGGTGGAGCTTGCTCCCTACGCACCGGCCAACATCAACCTGTCATGGCCGCTCCTGCAGGCCCTGCCGGACCGCATCTACGGCACCATGTCGAACGAGGTGCTGCTCGCGATCCCGTTCTTCACCTTCATGGGTTACATCCTCGAACGCTCCGGCATGGCGGAGGACCTGCTCGACACCATCGGCCAGCTCTTCGGGCCGCTGCGCGGCGGTCTTGCCTATGCGGTGATCTTCGTGGGCGCGCTGCTCGCCGCTACTACCGGCGTCGTGGCCGCCTCCGTGATCTCCATGGGCCTGATCTCGCTGCCGATCATGCTGCGCTACGGCTATGACCGGCGCCTCGCCTCCGGCGTCATCGCGGCCTCGGGAACGCTCGCTCAGATCATCCCGCCGTCGCTCGTCCTCATCGTCATGGCCGACCAGCTCGGCCGCTCGGTGGGCGACATGTACGAAGGCGCGTTCCTGCCCGGCATCATCCTCGCGGGTCTCTATGCCGGCTATGTGCTCCTGGCCTCCCTCATCGACCCGAAGGCCGCTCCCGGCCTGCCGCTGGAAGCCGTCGGCTTCCGCGAGCCCAACGGTTCGCGCGGCGTGTGGCAGCTCGGTGTTCTGGTCGTCTTCTCCGGCCTCGTCGGCTATTATGTGCTGTCGCAGACCAACACGAAGGCCGGTGCGGACTTCGTCATCCTGACGATCTGCGTCGGCACCGTGGTGGCCCTCATCTGCGCCCTCATGAACAAGATGCTGGGCGCCAAGCGCATCGCGATCTCCGCGGTGCTCACCGTTCTTCTCGTCGGCGCCTATGTGGTTCTGAACAACCAGGGCTATGAGAATCTGGCGCTGACGCTGGAGATGGTCATTGCCGGCGCGGTCTATGCGCTCATCGTCGGCATCGTGGAGCGGTTCACCGGCCTGCGCCTGATGTCGAACATGGCCCAGCAGACCACCTTCGTCATGGTGCCGCCGCTGCTGCTCATCTTCCTCGTGCTCGGCACCATCTTCATCGGTCTGGCAACCCCGACCGAAGGCGGCGCGATGGGCGCGCTGGGCTCGGTCATCCTGGCGGCGGTCAAGCGCCGGCTCGACAACAACCCGAACCGCTTCAACTTCACCATCGTGCGCCAGGCCACGGAAGCGACCGCGAAGCTCTCCGCCTTCGTGCTCTTCATCCTGATCGGCGCCCGCGTGTTCTCGCTCACCTTCTACGGCGTGAACGGGCACGTCTGGGTGGAGCACCTGCTGACCTCGCTGCCGGGCGGCCAGGTGGGCTTCCTGATCGTGGTCAATATCCTGGTGTTCCTCCTGGCCTTCTTCCTCGACTTCTTCGAGCTGGCCTTTATCGTCATCCCGCTCCTCGGACCGGCCGCCGAGAAGCTGGGCATCGACCTGATCTGGTTCGGCGTCATGATGGGCGTGAACATGCAGACCTCGTTCATGCACCCGCCCTTCGGCTTCGCGCTGTTCTTCCTGCGCTCGGTGGCCCCGAAGGTGCCGTACACCGACCGCCTCACGGGCAAGCGCATGGAGCCGGTGACCACGGGCCAGATCTACTGGGGCGCGATCCCCTTCGTGGTGATCCAGCTCATCATGGTGGCCATCGTGGTGATCTTCCCGGGCATCGTCACGCACTACAAGTCGGCAGGCCCCGTGGTCGACCCGGCGGCGGTGCAGCAGAAGCTCGACGACCTGCTGGTGCCCGGCCTCGGCGCCCCCGGCGATCCGGGCGGACTCCCCGCCCTGAACTTCGACGCGCCGCCGAAGATCCAGTAAGGCGGGTCATACGAGACATGACAAAGGCGGGCTTTGCGGCCCGCCTTTTTGTTTGAGCTCATCGTCGCTCACGGCTGCTGAAGCGCACTGGTGTCATTCCCGGCCGGAGCGTCAGCGGAGGGGAAGGGAATCCATAGCGCTGCGCGTGATCGTGGATCCCCTTCCCTCACCTGCGGCTCGCCGGGGATGACACCCGCCTCGTCATGGCCGGGCTCGTCCCGGCCATCCACGTCTTCGGAACCAAGGCGGCGTAAAGACGTGGATGCCCGGCACAAGGCCGGGCATGACGGAGAGAATGCAAAGGTGGCGAGCAGAAGCAGGAGGGCTCTTAGCGAAAAGCTGCCTCGTACAGATCCGGTTTGAAGCCAACCAGAAGCTGTCCGCCGAGATCCAGCACCGGGCGCTTGATCATCGAGGGCTGGCCGAGCATGAGCGCCATCGCCCTGCCCTCGTCGAGACCGGCCTTGTCGGCATCCGAGAGCTTGCGGAAAGTCGTGCCGGCGCGGTTGAGCAGCGTCTCCCATCTCACGGACTGAACCCAGGCTTCAAGCCGCGCCCGGTCGATGCCTTGAGCCTTGTAGTCGTGGAACACGTAAGCGACGACCTTGGCCTCGAGCCAGGCGCGCGCCTTCTTCATCGTGTCGCAGTTCCTGATGCCGTAGAGCGTGACAGGCGCCATCGCCTATTCCCACTCGATCGTACCGGGCGGCTTCGAGGTGATGTCGTAGGTGACGCGGTTGATGCCCTTGACCTCGTTGATGATGCGGGTCGCGACGCGGCCGAGGAAGGCCATGTCGAAGGGATAGAAATCCGCCGTCATGCCGTCGATGGAGGTCACGGCGCGCAGCGCACAGACGTGGTCGTAGGTGCGCGCATCGCCCATGACACCGACGGTCTTCACCGGCAGCAGCACGGCGAAGGCCTGCCAGATCACGTCGTAGAGGCCGGCATTGCGGATCTCTTCGAGATAGATCGCGTCCGCTTTCCGCAGGATGTCCAGCTTCTCGCGGGTGATCTCGCCGGGAACGCGGATGGCCAGCCCCGGACCCGGGAACGGGTGGCGGCCGACGAAGGCGTCGGGCAGGCCGAGCTCGCGGCCGAGCACCCTCACCTCGTCCTTGAACAGCTCGCGCAGGGGCTCAACGAGCTTCATCTTCATGCGCTCGGGCAGGCCGCCCACATTGTGGTGGCTCTTGATGGTGACCGAGGGACCGCCCGTGAAGGAGACGCTCTCGATCACGTCCGGGTAGAGCGTTCCTTGAGCCAGAAAATCGGCGCCGCCGATCTTCTTCGCCTCCTCGTCGAACACGTCGATGAAGAGCCTGCCGATGGTCTTGCGTTTGACCTCCGGGTCCGACACGCCTTCGAGTGCGCCGATGAAGAGGTCCTGCGCCTGCACGTGGACGAGCGGGATATTGTAGTGGTCGCGGAAGAGCGTCACCACCTGCTCGGCCTCCGAGGCGCGCAGCAGCCCGTGATCGACGAACACGCAGGTGAGCTGGTCGCCGATGGCCTCGTGGATCAGCACCGCGGCCACGGCGGAATCGACGCCGCCGGAGAGGCCGCAGATCACCCGGCCGGTGCCGACCTGGGCGCGGATGCGCTCGATGGCCTCCTCGCGGAATGCCTTCATGGTCCAGTCGCCCTTACAGCCGGCGATGTCGCGCACGAAATTGCGGATGAGCTGCGCGCCCTGCGGGGTATGCACCACCTCCGGGTGGAACTGCACGCCGTAGAACTTGTGCTCCTCGTCGGCCACCACCGCGAAGGGCGCGTTCTCGGAAGCGGCCAAGACCTCGAAGCCCTCGGGCAGCTTGGTCACCCGGTCGCCGTGGCTCATCCACACGGGATATCTCTTGCCGACCTGCCAGACGCCCTGGAAGAGCGGGCTCTCGGACAGAACCTCGATCTCGGCGCGGCCGAATTCGGAATGATGCCCACCCTCGACCTCGCCGCCGAGCTGTGCTGCCATGGTCTGCTGGCCGTAGCAGATGCCGAAGATCGGCAGGTCGGTGTCGAACAGCTCCTGCGGAGCTCTCGGAGAGATGCTCGATGTGACCGATTCCGGCCCGCCCGAGAGGATCACGCCCTTGGGCCTCATGGTCCGGATCGCTTCCGCCGCCTTCTGGAACGGCACCACCTCCGAATAGACCCCGTCCTCGCGCACGCGCCGGGCGATGAGCTGGGTCACCTGGGAGCCGAAATCGATGATTAGGATCTTGTCGTGGGTCTGGGTCATGGTGTGTCGCGCGGGCCCTGAGCGGAGGAGCGAAAAAGCCTCCGTGCTTTACCCCCATATCGGCCCAGATGTCATGTTTTTTGAGTCTTTGCGTCCTCAAGACCCACGATTTCGATTGCTTTGCGATCGGCTCGGAACACCCGCTCCCTTCAAACAGAAGCCCCGGCTGATTCCTGGTCAGCCGGGGCTCGGGTGATCGCTGTCCGGATCCGCTGTCTAGAAGACGCTGAAGTCGTCGTTCTTCAAGCCGACTCTGGGAGACATGCGGGCGAATTGGACCTGGGCAGCAACTCCGTTCCCGTCCGGATCATAATAGAGCGCGCCCGTCACCTGGTCGTAGATGATGCGGTCGTTGCTGTCGTGAGCCTCCATCCCTCTGTAGAAGGCGGCGTCCGTCAGGCGCCCACGCGCCAATCCGGCGAAGATCGCATCGTCGAGCCGGATCGTGTCGTTCTTGATCGAGAAGCTCCTAATCCGGTCCACGTTCTCGAGGGCGTTCAAGGTGCTGTCGAATGTGAAGACATCGCGTCCCGAGTCCCCGAGCAACACATCGTTTCCATAGCCGCCACTGAGGTTGTCGTTCCCCGATCCACCGATGATCGTATCGTTTCCGAGATTGCCGATGAGCCTGTCGTTGCCCGATTGCCCCTGCAGGTTGTTGGCCGCATCATCGCCCACGAGGCGATCTGCAAAGCGGGTGCCGATGATGCCTTCAATCCCTGTATAGGTGTCTCCTGCAGCATTGACGCCGACGTTGCTCGTAGGAGTAGCAAGGTAAACGATCACCCCCCGGGACCCGGTGTGGTACATGTCGTAGCGCACGTAATCGAAACCGCCGCGACCATCGAGCGTGTCGGCACCGCGTCCGCCGACCAGGACATTGTTGGCATCGTTGCCGATCAGCGTGTCGGCAAAATCGCTGCCCTGCAGGCCCTCGATCCCAATGTAAGTATCCCCGGCGGCATGTCCGGTATTCACGGACGGATCGGCAAGGCTGGCGGTCACGCCGATAGGGGCCGACTTATAGCGTGCGAAGTCGAAGCCGCGGCCTCCGTTGAGAATGTCCGCACCGGTCACGCCCTCAAGAACGTTGTCTCGGGAATTGCCGGTGAGATTGTCGTCGAAGCGTCCTCCTCTGAGGCGCTCGATGGACGAGTACCGGTCTCCCAAGGCCTCTCCCTTGTTGCCAGCCGGGCTCCCAAGGTTTGCGGTCACGGCAGTCGTCGCATCCCGGTAATCGGCCCAGTCCTCACCGGCCCCGCCGATGAGACGGTCACGACCTGGTCCGCCGCGGAGAAGATCGTCGCCCAATCCACCGTTCAGAATATCGTTCCCGCTCCCGCCGACAATGGTATCGTCTCCTCCCAGCCCATTGAGGGTGTCGCTCGTCCTCGTGCCCCTCAAGGCATCACCGCGATTCGTTCCTGTGCTTACCGCCACTGTTGTTCTCCTTTGGCAGTCGCCCCCTCCCTGAATTGTTTTATTGCTGCGAGCTTAGGTTCGTTTGAGAGACCGGCAACAACTCTTAATGTCTAAGCACATTGGACATCCGGAATATTTTCAGAGACTGCACGAGTGCTTCAGCTTACATTCCTGTTTGCTGAGGAAATCAGACTGAAAGCCTATGCTCGAAACCCGTTCTTGATTCCTTCGGGATTACTCCAGGGGAAAAACGCCAGCCTTTAGGCTTTCCGCCGGAGCACGGCGATGAAGAAGCCGTCTGTGCCGGTCTGCTGCGGCGTCAGCTGGAGCCCATAGGCGGTCCTGCGGGTGGCGTTCTTGAGGAAGCCGAGTTCGGACGTGCCGAGCAGCTCCTCATGGGAGACGGGCTTGAAGCCCTCGTGACGCTCCAGGAAGCCCGAGAGGGCGTCGTCGTTCTCCTCGGGCAGAATCGAGCAGGTGATGTAGACGATGCGGCCGCCCGGCTTTACCAGCCCGGCCGCCCGGTCGAGCACAGTCGCCTGCTCCTTGCGCCGAACCTCCAAGCTGCCGGGCCTGAGGCGCCATTTCGCATCGGGGTTGCGCCGCCAGGTGCCCACGCCCGTGCAGGGTGCGTCGACGAGAACGCAGTCCATGCGCCCGTCGAGATCCGTCACCGCATCGGCCTTGGCCCTCGGCGTGCGCACCTGGACGTTGCGGACGCCCGCCCGCGTGAGGCGGTCATGGATCGGCGCGAGACGGCGCGCGTCGTTGTCGGTGGCGTAGATCTGGCCATGGTTCTCCATCAGGGCCGCGAGCGCCAGGGTCTTGCCGCCGCCGCCCGCGCACAGGTCCACCACCTGCTCGCCGGGCTTGATCCCCGACATCAGCGCCACGAGCTGCGAGCCCTCGTCCTGGATCTCAATCCAGCCTTTCAGGAATTCCGGCTCCGACTGCACGGCGGGCCCGCGCCCATCCTCACCCGGCATGATCCGCAAGCCATAAGGCGACAGCGGCGTCTCGACGGCGCCCAGATGCGGTAGGGCATCGTGCGCCTCGTCGCGGGAGGAGACCTTGAGGTTGTTGATCCGCAGGTCGAGCGGCGCACGGGTGGCGAGCGCCTGCATCTCAGGGATAAGATCCTCGCCAAGCAAGCGCTGGAGCGACGGCTCGATCCATTCCGGGAAATCGCCTGCTACATGTGCCGGTGCGCCGGAGAGGTCGGCCTCTTCCAGCCGCTCGCGCTCATGGTCGGAAAGCGGCTCCGGCGCGAAGCGCTCGCCCGAGCAGAGCGCCGCGATGGCATCGACGGTGAGCCCGCGCTGCAGCCGCAGCATGCCGAGCACCACGGACCGGGGCGTGTTCTCGCCCATGATCCAGGCTGCGGAGGCCTTCCGGCGCAGGGCATCGTAGACGAGGCTCGCGATGGCGGCCCGGTCCTTGGAGCCGGCGAAGCGGTGCGACAGGCCCCAATCCTTGAGAGCGTCGGTGGCGGGGCGGCGCCGGGCCTCGATATCGGCCATAACCTCGATGGCGGCGGAGATGCGGGCAGCAGGTGTCATGAGAAAAGCACACTCGAGCTTGGCCGTAGATACGACACAATGTTTCCTATTTTCCGTCGAGATCAGACGTGACTTGAGAGATCGCGTGCATTCCGCACGGTTCCTCTTTCGGAGACCAACCTTATGTCGATCCGCCTGACCCGCGGCCTTGTCGCCCTCGGCCTCACTCTCGCAATCGCCGCCTGCGCCACGGCCCCGGCCGCCGACATCCAGCCGCCTCCGATGAAGCAGTTCGACGCCAAGACGCAACTCGAGAGCGGCCGTCGTTACTAAGCCCATGAGCGGGATGGGCGCAACGCCCATCCCGTCCGCCTGCTAAACGCCTGCTTCAGCCGCAAAGATGCGGATGGCGAAGATCACCCACATGGCCGCCAGGATCAGCACACCGGCCACAAAAGCCATGAAGCGCCGGGACAGCTTGTTCGAGGTCGTATGGATCGCAGCGTGAACCAGGCGGCTCGCCACGAACATCCAAGACATGACCACGAACAGCATGTCCGCCTTGCGGGTGATCAGCGCCAGGGCCACCAGGGCATAGAACAGCACCGGAAGCTCGAACTGGTTGTGATACGCGTTCTGGATCTGCAGAACGCGCTTGGGCCAGTTGCGCTCGCCGAGGACGATGTCCTTCACCTTCACCTCGCCGCTGCGAATATGACCGACTCGGGTCCGGCCCATCCAGAACAGCAGGAAAAGGGTGAGCCCGACCTGGACGAGGACGGGCAGGATGACGGCGGAGATGCTCATGAATGGGGACTCGCGTAAAGCTTAGCTGCGAGTCGGATAGTTAGGGCTTTCCCGCGTGATCGTCACGTCATGAACGTGGCTCTCGCGCAGGCCAGCAGAGGTGATGCGGATGAACTGGGCCTTGTCGCGGAATTCCGGCAGGGTCGCGGCGCCAACATAGCCCATGGAGGCGCGAAGGCCACCGGTGAGCTGGTGCAGCACGCCCGCCACCGGGCCCTTATAGGCCACCTGCCCCTCGATACCCTCCGGCACGAGCTTCAGGGTATCGCGCACCTCCGCCTGGAAGTAGCGGTCCGCCGAGCCGCGGGCCATGGCGCCCACGGAGCCCATGCCGCGATAGGCCTTGTAGGAGCGACCCTGGTACAGGAAGGTCTCGCCGGGGGTCTCGTCCGTGCCCGCGAGCAGCGAACCCACCATGGCACAGGAGGCGCCGGCAGCCAGCGCCTTGGCGAGGTCGCCCGAGAACTTGATGCCCCCGTCTGCGATCACCGGAATGTCTGCTTGAGCGGCTGCTTCGACGGCCTCCATGATGGCCGTGAGCTGGGGCACGCCGACGCCCGCCACGATGCGGGTGGTGCAGATGGAGCCTGGCCCGATACCGACCTTGATCGCGTCCGCGCCGGCGTCGATGAGCGCCTGGGCGCCTTCCCGGGTCGCCACGTTGCCGGCGATCACCTGAACGGCGTTGGAGAGCTTCTTCACGCGGGTGACGCTCTCCAGCACCTTCACGGAATGGCCGTGGGCGGTGTCGACCACCACCACGTCGCAGCCCGCATCGATGAGGCGCTCTGCGCGCTCGAAGCCCTGCTCGCCCGTGGTGGTGGCGGCGGCCACCAGAAGGCGGCCTTGGGAATCCTTGGCGGCGTTCGGATAGGCCACCTGCTTCTCGATGTCTTTTACGGTGATCAGGCCGATGCAGCGGAAGTGATCGTCGACAACCAGGAGCTTCTCGATGCGGAACTGGTGCAGGAGGTGGCGGGCCTCGTCCTGGCTCACGCCCTCGCGGACCGTGATCAGCCTGTCCTTGGTCATGAGCTCCGAGACCTTCTGGCCCGGATTGCTGGCAAAGCGCACGTCCCGATTGGTCAGGATGCCCACGAGCTTGCCCTTGGCGCCGCCAGGTCCGCGCTCGACCACAGGGATGCCGGAAATGCCGTTGTGCTTCATCATCGACAGCGCATCGGCCAGGGTCTCGTCAGGGTGGATCGTGATCGGGTTCATCACCATGCCCGACTCGTAGCGCTTCACGAGGCGCACCTGCTCGGCCTGGACCTCGGGCTCCAGGTTGCGGTGGATCACGCCGAGGCCGCCGTTCTGGGCCATGGCGATGGCCATGCGGGCTTCCGTCACCGTGTCCATGGCGGAGGCGATAATCGGCATGTTGAGACGGATGGTCTTGGTCAGCTTGGTGGCGACGTCCACGTCGCTGGGCAGGACTTCGGAGCGGCCGGGCCGGAGCAGCACGTCATCGAAGGTCAATCCCTCGATGATCTTATCGGCGAATACAGAGGCCATGGCCAACTCCTTAGACAGCTGCGCGTATGACGAAATAACGCTTTGGCGGGTTGGCACGGGTCCGTAGCACGGCGTTTCGTTTTCGCAAAGGGCGGAGAGACGCATCCCCAGAAGATCTGCAATGCGCCTGTTTGCCCTTTGCATTGGGGTTACACAGCGCTATGTCCGGCGGTCATGCGTCAATCCCGCCTTCTCCCGCTGATCATCGCGACGGCCCTGTTCATGGAGAACATGGATTCGACCGTGATCTCCACGTCGCTGCCGATGATCGCGCGAGACCTGGGAACGGACCCCATCGCCCTCAAGCTGGCCCTGACCTCCTATCTGGTGAGCCTCGCGATCTTCATCCCGATCTCGGGCTGGATGGCCGACAAATACGGGGCGCGGACCATCTTCACCGCCGCCATCGGGGTGTTCATGGCGGGCTCGCTTGCGTGCGCCTGGGCCAATTCCCTCGAGGGCTTCGTGTTCTCCCGCTTCATTCAAGGCGCCGGCGGGGCCATGATGGTGCCGGTCGGGCGCCTCGTGCTCCTACGCAGCGTCGCCCGCAGCGAGGTGGTGCAGGCGCTGGCGACCCTCACGATACCGGCCCTCATCGGCCCCATCATCGGGCCGCCGCTCGGGGGCTTCATCACGGAATTCTTCCACTGGCGCTGGATCTTCTTCATCAACATCCCCATCGGGATCCTCGGGATCGTGTGCGCCGTGATGTTCGTGCCGAACATCAAGGAGGACGATACCCCGCCGCTCGACCTCATCGGCTTCCTGCTCACCGGGGTGGGATTCTCCCTGCTGATGCTCGGCTTCTCCACCACCGGGCAGCATCTCGTCCCGGCCGAGATCTCGCTCGGATGCACCGTGATCGGAGCCGTCAGCCTGGTTCTCTACGTCTTCCACGCAAGGCGCACCCCCTATCCGGTGCTGCATCTGAGCCTGCTCAAGGTGCCGACCTTTCGCGTCAGCGTGCTCGGCGGGTTGCTCTTCCGCATCGGCATCGGGGCGATTCCGTTCCTGCTGCCCTTGATGCTGCAGGTGGGATTCGGCCTGGGCCCCCTGGCCTCCGGCTCCATCACCTTCATCGCGGCCGTGGGCGCGCTGTTCATGAAGACCATGGCCAAGCGCATCCTGGAACGCACGGGCTTTCGCAGGCTCTTGACCATCAACGCCTTCATCGGCGCGGCTTTCGTGGCGGCCAACGGGTTCTTCACTCCCGAGACGCCGCACTGGATCATCATGATCTTTCTGCTGGTCGGCGGCTGCTTCCGCTCGCTGCAGTTCACCAGCCTCAACGCCATCGGCTACGCTGAGATCTCCAACCGGGAGATGAGCTACGCCACGAGCCTTTCGAGCGCCATCCAGCAGGTCTCGCTCAGCATCGGCGTGGCGTTCGGGGCCTTCGTGCTGGAGACCGCATCGAGCCTCGACGGCACGCCAGGAATCACGGCCGCCGATTTCGGTCCGGCCTTCTGGGTGGTCGCCACGATCTCGGCCCTGTCGGGCTTCATCTTCGTCCGCCTCTCCCCGAATGCGGGAGCCGAGATGTCGGGACACAGGATTGTGAAGGACACACCGCCCTCCACCGGACTCGGGGATGGTGTGTCGGGCCGCTAAGCTGCGCTACCATCCGGCAAAGACCGGGAGGACAATATGGACCAGCGCATCATCGACCTCTACGACGACTTCACCCATGGCGGGATGAGCCGCCGCTCCTTCATCGACAAGCTGGCCGCTCTCGCCGGCAGCACGGCGGCGGCAACAGCCATTCTGCCGATCCTGCAGAACAACTACGCCCAGGCGCAGACCGTGCCGGAGACGGACCCGCGGATCACCGCCGAGACCGTGGACATCCCCGGCGGGCAGCCCGGCCTCAAGGGCTACCTGGTCAAGCCGAAGGACGCTCAGGCCAAGACGCCGACCGTGATCGTCATCCATGAGAACCGGAGCCTGAACCCGCACATCAAGGACGTGACCCGGCGCATGGCCACGGAAGGCTTCGTCGCGCTCGGCGTCGACTACCTCTCGCCCATGGGCGGCACGCCGGCCGACGAGGACAAGGGCCGCGAGATGATCGGCCAGCTCAAGCAGCCGGATGTGATCGCCAACGGCAAGGCCGTGGTGGCCTACCTGAAGGGTCGCCCGGACGGCAACGGCAAGGTCGGGGCCATCGGCTTCTGCTGGGGCGGCGGCGCGGTCAACAACCTCGCGGTCAACGAGCCGGACCTCGACGCAGGCGTGGCCTATTACGGCGGGCAGCCGAAGGCGGAGGACGTGCCGAAGATCGAAGCCGCGATCATGCTGCACTATGCCGGCATGGACGAGCGCATCAATGCAGGCATCCCGGCCTACGAGGCCGCCCTGAAGCAGGCGGGCAAGACCTACGAGATCCACATGTACGAAGGCGTCAACCACGCCTTCAACAACGACACCAACGCGGCCCGCTACGACAAGACGGCGGCCGATACGGCGTGGCAGCGGACGGTGGGATTCTTGAAGAAGAACTTGGCTTGAATCGTCTGAAGGCGTGTGCCGTCTTTCGCCGCACACTCTTCGTCATCCCCGGGCTTGTCCCGGGGATCCACGTCTTCACCCGCCGTGGTTCCTAAGACGTGGATGGCCGGGCTCGTCCCGGCCATGACGGCGGAGGGATCAATCCTCGAACGCCTCCACCTGCACGCGCTTGCCCACCATGAACGCATCCGCCACGAGGCGGAAGGGGGCGTCGTCGACATCGGAGTGGCCGATGGTCAGCAGGGCGTCGAAACGCCGGTAGATGCCCTGGTACTCGGCGGGCTCCTCCTGCACCATCAAGCGTCCGCCGATCTCCAGGCAACTGCCGCCATGGGTGAGCTTCAGGGTCAGGCCGGCCTCGGTCTCCACCTCGATGTCCCAGGTCTGCGGGCCGGTCTGGCGCCAGTCGAACACCGCCTGGAGGTCGCCCTGGCCGTGGCTCATGGAGAAGGTGAGGCTCGCGGCGATCGGCGCGTCGCGGTTGGCCGGGAACTCGAGGCTGGACGACTTGATGAAGACCGGCTCGGGCATGATGCGCGTGACGATGGAGAGCGCGTTGATGCCGGGATCGAAGACCCCGAAGCCGCCGGCCTCCCAGATCCATTGCTGGCCCGGATGCCAGTGCCGGACATCCTCCTTCCAGGTCACCTGGAGGCGCTTGATCGACCAGCCGGCGAGCGCCTTCTTCGCCTCCTCGACGGCCTTGTTGTACTGGGCGTGCCAGGTGGTGAAGACCACCTTGCCTACCTTCGCGGCCAACGCCCTGAGATCCTCGAGTTCGCTCAAGGTGGCGGCCGGGGGCTTTTCCAGCAGCACGCTCTTGCCGGCGAGCAGCGCCTCCCGGGCGATCTGATGCCGAACCTGCGGCGGCGTGCAGATCGAGACCGCATCCAGGTCCGGCAGCTTCAGAAGCTCGCGGTAATCCTGGAAGGTATATTTCGCATCCTCATGCGAGAGCCCGCGTGTGCTCGACACGGCGAGAAGCTCGAAATCCGGGTTGGCCTTGATCACCGGCAGATGCTGATCCTGCGCGATCTTGCCAAGGCCGATGATGCCGATGCGGTGCACTGCCATGATGCGACTCCTTCCATCCAGGGCTTTAACGAAAGCCCGTCTTAGGCGGAAGGTGTCTCGTCCGCCCGTCCCCGGAAACCGGTGGCCATCACATAGAGTTCCGCGGAATCGGCCCGGCTGGCCGCCGGCTTCACATGACGGACTACGGCAAAGTCGCGCTTGAGGTCGGCCAGAAGCTGGTTCTCGGTGCCGCCCTGGAACACCTTGGCGATGAAGGCGCCGCCGGGCGCCAGGATCTCGCGGGCGAAGTAGATCGCAGCCTCGGCGAGGCCGATGATGCGCAGGTGATCGGTCTTCTTGTGCCCGGTGGTGTTGGCCGCCATGTCGGACATGACCACGTCGGCGGGTCCGCCCAGCATGTCGATCAGCCGACCCGGAGCGCTCTCGTCCAGAAAGTCAAGCTCGATGAACTCGACACCGGGCATCGGATCGATGGGCAGAAGATCGATGCCGACGACCTTGCCCTTGGCGCCGACGACCTTGGCGGCGATCTGGGACCAACCGCCGGGGGCGGCGCCGAGATCGACCACGCGCTGGCCGGGCTTGAGGATCTTGTACTTCTCGTCGATCTCCAAGAGCTTGTAGGCCGCGCGGGAGCGATAGCCCTCGCGCTTTGCGCGGGCGACGTAAGGATCGTTGAGTTGGCGCTCCAGCCATTTCTGCGAAGAGAGGGACCGCTTGTTGGCGGTCTTCACGCGCTGCTTGAGATTGCGGACACCCGAACCGGACCCCGAACTGGACTTGGCACTCACCGCGGGCTGCCCCCTCGCCACACGGAATCCTCTCGCATCATGTTCATCAGAATTCCTTCGCGCAGTCCGCGGTCCGCGATGCGCAGTCGCTCCGACGGGAAGGCCCGGCGGATCGCTTCCAAAATGGCGCAGCCGGCGAGAACCAGATCGGCCCGTTCCCTGCCGATGCACGGGTTCTCGGCCCGCTGACTGAAATCGGAATGCAGCAGGCGATCCATCACTGTCGAGATCTCGCCGTTGCGCATCCACATCCCGTCGACCCGGCGCCGGTCGTAGCGCGCGAGGCCCAAGTGAATGCCGCCGACCGTGGTGACGGTTCCCGAGGTACCGAGCAGATGGAAGTTGTGCGCCCGTCCCGCCGGAGACGCCACGAGGGCGAAATCCATGAGAAGCTCGGACACCTCCTCGACCATGCCCTCGAAGATCTTGGGCGTGACGTCGATGCCGCCGTGGCGCTCGGCGAGGGTCACCACGCCGACGGGCAGCGAATCCCAGGCCCGGATGCGCTTGCACGGATCCGCAAAGGCATGCGGCGCCCGGCCGTCGAGCCAGGCGATCTCCGTAGAGCCGCCGCCGATGTCGAACACGATGACGGACTGCGCCTTGGGATCGACGAGGGACGCGCAGCCGGTGACGGCGAGGTAAGCCTCCGTCTTGCGGTCGACGATCTCGAGGTCGAGGTCGAGTTCCTCGCGCACGCGCTCAATGAAGGCGGGGCCGTTCTCAGCGAGTCGGCAGGCCTCAGTAGCGACGAGGCGGGCGCGCCTCACATCCTTGGCGGCCATCTTGTCGCGGCACACGCGCAACGCATCGATCGTGCGGTCGATGGCACCGTCGCTGAGCCGGTTGCCGAGGCCGAGGCCTTCGCCCAGCCGCACGATCCGCGAGAAGGCATCCACGACCCGGAAGCCGAAATGCGCAGGCTCCGCAATGAGAAGGCGGCAGTTGTTCGTGCCGAGATCGAGCGCCGCATAGCTTCTCGAAGGGCGCCGCCGCGTCTCCAGACTCGCCGCCGGCGCAGGGCTTTCAGCAACCCAGGAGGCGCCGTTGGCCGAGCCGTTGAGCGGTTCGGCAACCCGGTCTCCCTCTGCTGTCACGTCCGCTTTGGCGGTCAAAATTCGAATCCCCGCGGCACCCGTTCGAGCGCCTGTTTGACCAAGAGAGTAACCATCGCCCCACCCTCCTGCCAAGGGTGACCCCCGTAGTTTATGGTTTTGCCTCCAAGGAGGTATCAGACCGACAGGCCTCGAAAGCGCTTCGTGAGACCACTCAAAACGTCTGCGCTCACGTTGGCGATGGCCACCCGCAGATGCCCTTCCTGACCGGGACCGAAATAGCTTCCCGGCAGGCACAGAACGCCCCGTTCGGTCGCGAGCTTTTCGGCGACCTGCTGTGCTTTTGCGCCGGAGAATGGATGACGCACATAGGCGAAATAGGCGCCGACCGACTCGATTGTCCATTCCGGCAGCGGCGCAAGCGCATCCTGAAAAACCTGTGCACGGCGGTTGATCTCGGCCCGGTTGCTCTCGCGCCAGTCGCGCAAAGCCTCGATGGCCCAGGGCAACGCCCCTTGAGCGGTGCGCGGGGCGCAGATCTGGATGCAGTCGAGAATCTTGGCGATCTGCTCGATGAGCGCCGCATCGGACGTGATCGCGCCCGTACGGTGGCCGGGGATCGCGTAGGATTTCGAGAAGGAATAGAGCTGGATGACCGTGCTGCGCCAGTCGTCGCGGGTGAAGAGTCCGTGGGCGCGGTTCATGCCTTGCGGCAGGAAGTCCCGGTAAGTCTCATCAATGACGAGATAAATGCCGCGCTTGGCGCACAATTGCGCGAAGCTCTCGATCACATGGGCCGGATAGACGGCGCCGGTCGGGTTGTTGGGCGTGACGAGAACGATGGCCCTGACCTTCTCGTCGATCAGCGCCTCCGCATCCTCGACGCGGGGCACGAATCCGTTTTCCGCCCGGCACGGCAGCGGTCGCGGCTCGATGCCGAGCATGTCCAGGGTCATCTGGTGATTGAAGTACCAGGGCGTCGGCAGCAGCACCGCTTCACCGCGATGGGCGAGCAGCATCATGGCGGCGAAGAACGCCATGTTGCAGCCAGCCGTGACCGCAATGTCCTCCGGGGCGATCCGGCCTTCGTAGATGCGGGACAAATCGGCCGCATAAGCCTCCTTAAGCGGCGCATCGCCGTTGATGGGGCCGTATTGCGAGCCCGCCGCCGTGCCGGCGATGGCGGCCATCCGCTCAAGCAGCTCCGCATGAGGCGCGTTGCCCGGCACCGCCTGGGAGAGGTTGATCAGCGGCCCGTAGGATCCGTCATAGCGCCTCGTCCAGGCCTGCGCCTCCGGGATCGGAGGGCTGCCGACATCGGCGACCAGGGGATTGATGGGATGGGCAGGACCGCTCGTCATGAAACCGCTCGACTTCCAAAAAGATAAGGGCAGGACGCCCGGTGAGCCTTCACCGAAACCTCCTGCCCTGCAAGGTGTGATTGGTAACGCTGCTGTCATGGCCGGGCTTGTCCCGGCCATCCCGATGCTGAAAGGCGCGGTGCCTCACCGTATCGAGATCACCGGCACAAGGCCGGTGATGACGGGAGGGAGAGAAGGATTATCAGTCCTTCGCACGTTCCACGTAGGAGCCGTCTTCCGTCATGATCACCACGCGGGTGCCGGCCTGGATGTGGGGCGGCACCAGGGTGCGCACGCCGTTCGACAGCATAGCGGGCTTGTAGGACGAGGAGGCCGTCTGGCCCTTCACCACCGGCTCAGTCTCGGTGATCTCGAGAGTGATGCGTGCGGGCAGCTCGATGGCAATGGCGATGCCGTTATGGATCGAGAGCATTACGGCCATGCCTTCCTGGAGGTAGGCCTTCTGGTCGCCGATGATGTCCTCCGGCACGACCACCTGATCGTAGTTCTCCGGGTTCATGAAGTGGTAGCCTTCGCCATCCTGGTAGAGGAAGGTGTGCTCGCGGTCCTCGACGAAAGCGCGCTCGACCTGCTCGGTGGTGCGGTAGCGCTCGGAGACCTTCACGCCGTCGGAGATGCGGCGCATGTCGAGCTGGGTGACCGGCGTGCCCTTGCCGGGGTGGATGTTCTGGGCAGTGAGGACCACATAGAGCTTGCCGTCCATATCGACGACGTTGCCCTTGCGGAGCGTAGAGGCGATGACCTTCACGGGAGGCTTTCCTTGTGACAGATAGGGGCGCGTCGTGAGGGTCGGGTCGCCCGAGCCCCAGTGGCACCGAAAATGCTTTCGGTGCCGCAAGTAGCCTATCTTGGCGCAAATCGCCAGTCCGACCTCGCGGAACCCTTTGGAATGGATAAGTCGATCGCCGCTCCCTCGCCCTGGTGGACGCCCCACGTCCATGTGGACCGCCGTCCCTTCCTCCTGGGCCGCAACCGCATCCAGGCGGCCCTGCGCGGCTTCTTCGCGACCCGCGATTTCGTGGAGGTCGACACCGCCACGCTCCAGACCTCGCCCGGCAACGAGGCCCATCTCCATGCCTTCGCCACGGAGGCCATCGGGCTCGACGGGTCGCGGACGCCGCTTTACCTCCACACCTCGCCGGAATTCGCCTGCAAGAAGCTGCTGGCTGCGGGCGAGTCCCGGATCGCGTGCTTCGCCCATGTCTACCGCAACCGGGAGCGCGGCCCCCTGCACCACCCGGAATTCACCATGCTCGAATGGTACCGGGCGGGCGAGAACTACGAGACGCTGATGAAGGATTGCGGGGAGATCCTGGCCCTCGCCGCCGAGACGGCGGGCACGCGCACCCTCACCTTCCGCGGCCGCGAGACCGACCCGTTCCGGGCGCCTGAGCGCCTGAGCGTGGCCGCGGCCTTCGAGCGCTTCGCCGGCATCGACCTCCTCGCCTCCATCGACCGGAGCGGCGAAACGGATCGTGACCGCCTCGCCTCCAGCCTCCGTGAAGCGGTCCTGCGAGTGGCGGAGGACGATACCTGGGCGGACCTGTTCAGCCGCGTCATCGTGGAGCGTGTCGAACCCAATCTCGGCCTCGGCCGCGCCACGATCCTGGACGAATACCCGGCCGCGGAAGCGGCGCTCGCCCGTCCGACCGCCCGCGACCCACGCGTTGCGGAACGGTTCGAGCTCTATGCCTGCGGGGTGGAACTCGCCAATGCTTTCGGCGAGTTGACGGACGCGGCCGAGCAGCGCCGCCGCTTCGAGGCCGAGATGGCGGAAAAGATGCGGGTCTATGGAGAGAGCTACCCGGTGGACGAGGATTTCCTGACGGCACTCGCGCACATGCCGGAGGCGAGCGGCATCGCGCTCGGCTTCGACCGGCTGGTGATGCTCGCCACCGGCGCCTCCCGCATCGATCAGGTGCTCTGGGCGCCCGTGCCGGAGACAGGCCGATGAACGCCGTCCGTCCCCTGCGCAGTCCGGCCGAACTGGTCGAGGCTGGCCTTGTCGCGCCCGAGGAGCTGGCCGGGATCGAGCGCGTGGCCGAGCGCTATGCCATCGCCATCAGCCCCGCCATGGCCGGCCTGATCGACCAGGGCGAACTGAACGACCCTATCGCCCGCCAATTCGTGCCCGATCCGGCGGAACTCGTCACCACGCCAGAGGAGCGGGACGACCCCATCGGCGATCTCGCCTACAGCCCTGTCGAGGGCATCGTCCACCGCTATCCCGACCGGGTGCTGCTGAAGGCCGTGCATGTCTGCCCGGTCTATTGCCGCTTCTGCTTCCGGCGCGAGATGGTGGGGCCGCAGGGGCTGGGCACCCTGTCGCCCGAGGCCATGGACCAGGCCTTCGCCTATATCGCGGAGCACAAGGAGATCTGGGAGGTGATCCTCACCGGCGGCGATCCGCTGGTGCTCTCCCCGCGTCGCCTCACTGAGATCATGCAGCGGCTTTCCGCCATCGACCACGTGAAGATCGTCCGCTTCCACACCCGCGTGCCTGTGGTCGAGCCGGAGCGGGTTGACGAGGCGCTCATCGCGGCACTGAAGGCGAGCGGCAAGACCGCCTATGTGGCGCTCCACGCCAATCATCCGCGCGAGCTGACCCCAGAGGCGCGCGCAGCCTGCGCCCGGCTGGTGGATGCAGGCATCGTGATGATCAGCCAGTCGGTCCTCTTGAGGGGCGTCAACGACGATGCCGACACGCTCGCCGCCCTCATGCGCGCCTTCGTGGAAACGAGGGTGAAGCCCTATTACCTGCACCACCCCGATCTCGCGCCGGGCACCAGCCATTTCCGCCTCTCCATCGAGGAAGGCCGCGCCCTCGTGGCGGGCCTGCGCGGACGCATCTCGGGCCTGTGCCAGCCCACCTACATCCTCGACATTCCGGGCGGGCATGGAAAGGCCGTGATCGGCCCGGATGCGATCCGGGAGAACGGAGGCTGCCACACGGTCTCGGATTTCAGGGGCGGCGAGCACGCCTATCCGCCAGGCAGTGAGGGCTAGTCGAAACCCGGCTTGCCGCTGCGCCCCTTCTTGATGTCCGACCGGCGGCCCTTCGCTTCCAGCCGCCGCTTCTTGGAAGCCAGCGTCGGGCGTGTAGGCCGGCGCGGCTTCGGCCGCTCGGTGGCCTGACGAACCAGTTCGACGAGGCGCTCCACCGCATCCTCCCGGTTGCGCTCCTGGGTGCGGAAGCGCTGCGCCGTGATGATCAGCACGCCGTCATTCGTCATCCGCCTGCCCGCAAGCCGCTCCAGCTTTTCCTTCACGTAGTCCGGCAGCGAGGGCGAGTTGCGCACGTCGAAGCGCAGCTGGACGGCGGTTTCCACCTTGTTGACATTCTGCCCGCCCGGACCCGAAGCGCGGATGAAGCTCTCCTGGAGCTCGGCTTCGTCGAGCGCGATGGAGTTCGTGACCTGGATCATGGGGCCTCTGGCGGAACGCGGACACAGACAAGTGGAGTATCGGGACCGGAATCCAATGCAAGCTTATCCGGTGCTTGTCGAGCGTACCCGCAGGCTTTAATCCCCTCATGCACCCTGCATTTGGCGGATTGCCCGCTCCCTCCTGTCTGGACTTCCCATGTCCGCCGTCTTCGCCAGCCTGATTCCAACCTTCCTGATCATCGCCACCGGCTGGCTGTGCCGGACCACAGGCTTCATCAACGAGCAGCAATGGGCCGGGATGGAGCGCGTCACCTATGTGATCTTCTTTCCGGCGCTCGTCATCGACACCCTGTCGCGGGCAGACCTCTCGTCCGTGCCGGTGCTGGGCGTCGGCGGGGCGCTGGTCGGCGCGATCCTGGCCATGGCGGTGCTCGTGCTGGCGCTGCGCCCTATCCTGGAGCGCCATTTCGCCATCGACGGCCCCAGCTTCACCTCGATCTTCCAGGGCGCGACGCGCTGGAACACGTTCGTGGGCCTCGCGGTCGCCGGCAGCCTGTTCGGGCAGCGCGGCATCGCGCTGATCGCGGTTGCCATCGCCGCCATGGTGCCGCTCCTCAACCTGCTCGCCTTCTATGTCTTCATCCGTTTTGCCGGCCAGCCCCGGCGCAGTCCTTTCGACATCCTGCGCTCCTTCGTGACCAATCCGTTCATCTGGTCCTGCGCGGTGGGGCTTGCCCTCAACCTGCTCGCGCCGCCGCTGCCGAAGCCGCTCGCCGTCTACATCGAGGTCATCGGCCGGGCGGCGCTGGCCGCAGGCCTCCTGATCGTCGGCGCTGGCCTCGACATCCGCCGCCTCGCCCGCCCTGGCCTGCCGCACGCCCTATCGGCGGCACTGAAGCTGGTTCTTCTGCCGATCATGGCCGGAATCCTGGCAGGTTTCGCAGGCGTTCATGGTGACGACATGACGGTGACCATCATCGCGGCTTCCGTCCCGTCTGCCAGCGCCGCCTATGTGCTCGCACGCCAGATGGGGGGCAATGCGGGGCTTATGGCGGAGATCCTGACACTGCAGACCCTGCTGGCCCTGCTCTCCATGCCGGTGCTCATCTCGCTGCTCGGTTGATCCTCGATAGCAATTTTACAATTGTAAGTATAATTCACTGGCTTGTCTTATTGGCGGTTGTGCTGCTAACTAGGAGAATTGCAACACTGAGACAGCTTCATTCCTCATGACCAAAGCCCTGCGCCCATCCGGAAAAGGCCTGTCCGCGAAAGACGTTTCGGGCGCTGAGGGCAGCGTTCGCGCCGGCAGCGGGATGAGCCCGGCGGAGACCGCCCAATACGTGGCCGAGTTCTCCGCGGAGTTGGCCTATCTGGCCCGCAAGGCCAATCTCGACCTTCTGGCCTATCTGCTCGACATGGCCCGGCTGGAGGCCATCCGGACGGTGCAGGCCGGCGACAAGGAGGGCTAGCGGGTTGAGCATTGGATGAATCCCAAAAGTGCATATCCGCTTTTGGGTCCGATGCTCTAGGGTCCGAGCAGCGACACCGCATTGCCGCCATGGCGCTCAAGCCGCCCGGCGATTTCGAGCTCCAGCAACACCGTCTGGACCAAGCGGATCGACAGGCCGGATTGCCGGACGAGATCGTCGATGGCGACCGGAGACGGGCCGAGGAACGTGATCAGATCCGCCTGCCCCTCCTCTGCCTCGTTCTCGATTCCCGCATCAGGCACGACGGGCCGCACCGGCGCGCGGGCGATGTCGGGCAGGTCGAGTTCGTCCCAGAGCTCTTCCGACCCCAGGGTGTAATGCGGCTCCTCGGCACTTCGGTCGAGACTCGGACCCGAGGCGACCAGCGGCTCCAGCACGCTCGTGACATGTTCGATTCCGGCGCAGAGGGTGGCGCCGTCGCGGATGAGGTCGTTGGTGCCCTCGGCGCGCGGGTCGAGGGGCGAGCCCGGCACAGCGAAGACCTCGCGGCCCTGCTCCAGGGCAAAGCGCGCGGTGATGAGCGAGCCGGAGCGTCGCGCCGCCTCCACGACGACGACGCCGTAGGAGAGCCCTGAGACGATGCGGTTGCGGCGCGGGAAGTCGCGTCCGCGCGGCTCCCAGCCCATGGGCATCTCGGAGATCACCGCCCCGCCCTGCTCCAGGATGGCTTGCAGCAGCGGCTCGTTCTGGGCCGGATAGATCCGGTCCTGACCGCCGGCGAGCACGGCGACCGTGCCCGTCTCGAGGGTCGCTTTGTGAGCCTTCGTATCGATGCCCCGCGCCAGCCCGGACACGACGACGTAGCCCGCCTCACCGAGCTGCCGCGCGAGGCGCTCGGTAAAGGTCAGGCCGGACGCGGAGGCGTTGCGCGAGCCGACGATGGCAACCGATGGCTTGGCCAGCACCGCAGCATCGCCGCGCAGCCCAATCAGGGGCGGCGCGGTGTCGACGGCCTGCAGGGTCTTCGGGTAATCCGGCTCGCCCATGGCGATGAAGCGCACGCCGAGGCGCGCAGCGGCAGTGAATTCCTTCTCGGCCTCGGCCCGGCTGCACACCTTGAGGAGCAGGCGCCCGCCCCGGCGGGCAAGGTCCGGCAGGGCGTCCAGCGCGGCCGCTGCTCCGCCATACTGATTGACTAGGGCGCGGAAGGTGCGCGGGCCGACGTTTTCCGAACGGATGAGGCGAAGCCAGTCGAGACGCTGCTCATCCGTCAGAATCATGCGCTTATCCTTTCTGGCCGATCTTGCCTTCGGTACCGGCAAGGAGGCGGCTGATGTTCTGCCCGTGCTTCCACCACAGAAGCGCCACGAGCACCACGGCGATTCCGGCCATGCCGGGCTCACCCAGCAGCCAAAGGATGATCGGCGTGGCCGCACTGGCAACCAGGGCCGAAAGCGAGGAATACTTGGACGCGAAGGCGACCCCGAGCCAGATCAGAACGAAGATGAGCGCAGCCAAGGGCTTGAGGCCGATCAGGACGCCGATGAAGGTGGCAACGCCCTTGCCGCCCTTGAACCCGAGCCAGACCGGAAAGAGGTGTCCCAGGAAGGCCCCGAGGGCAGCCAGCATCGCGAACTGAGGGCCCCATTGCGCCGCGATGAGAACCGCCGCCGTGCCCTTCAGGGCATCGCCGAGCAGGGTCGCGGCCGCGAGGCCCTTGTGGCCCGTACGCAGGACATTGGTGGCGCCGATATTGCCGGACCCGATCTTCCGCACGTCGCCCAAGCCCGCCATGCGGGTGAAGATCAGGCCGAACGGAATCGAGCCCAGGAGATAGCCGAAAAGCAGAGCCGCCAGCAGGTACAGGAGATTGGCCTCGTCAGACATGAACTTCTCGTTACATCGTTTCGCGTTGAAAAACCACCCGGCCCGCCACCATCGTGACGGTCACCTGGCCTTCGAGGCGTGCTTCGTCGAAGGGTGTGTTCTTGGACAGGGACTTGAGCTGGCGCTTGTCGAGCACATAGGGCGCATCCGGATCGAACACGATCAGGTCGGCCGGGGCGCCTAGGGTGAGCCGTCCGCCTGGAAGGCCGAGGATTTCGGCGGGTTTCGTCGATAGCGCCCGCAGGAGCCTTGGCAGGGAAATGCGGTCCGAATGGACGAGGCGCAGGGCCGCCGACAGCAGGGTCTCGAGCCCCACGGCCCCGTCGGCCGCCTCCGCGAAGGGCAGGCGCTTGTTCTCAACATCCTGTGGATTGTGGTCCGACACGATCACGTCGATGGTGCCGTCAGCCAACGCCTCGATCATCGCCTGCCGGTCGTCCTCGTGGCGCAGGGGCGGCGAGAGCTTCAGGAAGGTGCGGTAATCGCCGATGTCGTTCTCGTTGAGCGCGAGGTGATTGATGGAAACCCCGCAGGTGACGGGCAGTCCCCGGGCCTTCGCGGCCCGCACGATCTCGGCGGAATCGGCGCAGGAGATCATGGCCGCGTGGTAGCGCCCGCCGGTGAGGCGCACGAGGCGGATATCGCGCTCCAGCATCACCGTCTCGGCCTCGCGCGGAATACCCGGCAGGCCGAGACGAGAGGCGAACTCGCCCTCGTTCATCACGCCCTGCCCGACGAGGTCGGGATCCTCCACGTGGTGGATGATCAGCGCGTCGAAGTCGCGGGCATAGGTGAGCGCCCGGCGCATGACCTGGGCGTTCGTGACCGGACGCGCCCCGTCCGTGAAGGCGATGGCGCCGGCTTCCTTCAGGCGGCCGATCTCCGCCATCTCGGCACCCTGCAATCCCTTGGTGAGAGCCGCAGCCGGGCGAATGTTGACCATGGAGGTGTCTCGGGCGCGGCGCACGATGAAGTCGATCACCGCCGGATCGTCGAGGGCCGGGCTCGTGTCGGGCATCGACACCACAGTGGTGACGCCGCCCGCCGCCGCCGCCTCGCCGGCGCTCTTCAGGGTTTCGCGGTAGGGACCGCCCGGCTCGCCGATGAAGGCGCGCATGTCGATCAGGCCGGGCGCCAGCACCTGGCCGGCGCAATCGATCGCCTGCGCGTCGGTGGCTTCAGTCACCTGCGGGCCCACAGCCGCGATCACGCCGTCGCGCACCAGCACACCGCCGCGCTCCTCGCGGTCATTGGCGGGATCGATGAGGCGGGCGTTCTTGAAAAGAATGGGTTGGTTGCTCATGACGCCCCTCACCTGTTCGGCAGATGGCTCGCCAGAGCCTCCAGCACCGCCATGCGCACGGCGACGCCCATTTCGACCTGTTCCCGGATGAGCGACTGCGCACCATCCGCCACGTCGGACGAAATCTCCACGCCCCGGTTCATGGGGCCGGGATGCATCACGAGCGCGTCGGGCTTGGCAAAGCTGAGTTTTTCCTGGTCGAGCCCGTAGAAGCGGAAATACTCCTTCACGGAGGGCACGAAGGAGCCGTTCATGCGCTCGCGCTGCAGGCGCAGCATCATGACGATGTCGGCGTCCTTCAGGCCCTGCTCCATGCTGGTGAAGGTCTCGAAGCCGAGCCGCGCAATGCCCGGCGGGATCAGGGTCGAGGGCGCTACGAGGCGCACCCGCGCGCCCATGGCGGCGAGCAGGATCATGTTGGAGCGCGCCACCCGGGAATGCAGGATGTCCCCGCAGATCGCCACGGTGAGGCCTTCGATGCGCCCCTTGTTGCGCCGGATGGTGAGCGCGTCGAGGAGCGCCTGGGTCGGGTGCTCGTGCGCGCCGTCACCGGCATTGACAACCGAGCAGTCGACCTTCTGCGCCAGGAGATGCACCGCGCCCGCCGCGTGGTGGCGCACCACGATGATGTCGGGCCGCATGGCGTTCAGCGTCACGGCGGTATCGATAAGCGTCTCGCCCTTCTTCACCGAGGAGGAGCCGACCTGCATGTTCATCACGTCGGCGCCCAGCCGCTTGCCGGCGATCTCGAAGGAGGATTGCGTGCGGGTCGAGGCCTCGAAGAAGAGGTTGATCTGGGTCCGGCCCCGGAGGGTCGTCTTCCGCTTCTCGACCTGGCGGCTCACCTCGACCTGTTCGTCGGCAAGGTCGAGCAGCGCCCGAATGTCCAAGGGAGACAGCCCCTCGATGCCGAGGAGATGCCGGTGGGGAAAAACGGATCGGGGGGCGTCTGTCATCTTAAAGCGATGGCTATAGGCGCTCCGGGAAACGGCGGCAAGCAAGGGATTTGGCTGGGGCCATCTTATGCCCAGCCGCCGCGCCGGCAACCTTGACCATGGACTTAATCCCTTGCTGGAGCGAACCGTCGTGGCCATATAAAGGAGCATGCCGACCGGCTCGATTTGACTTGTCGGCCATCATCACCCACTTATCGCGCCCTGCGGCGGTCAGCCTCTGGCCGCCGTCTGTCGTCTGGGCAGAGGGCACCGGTCCGCTGCCGCTTTTAGGAAGTCGTTCATGAAAGTCCTCGTCGTCGAGTCGCCTGCCAAGGCCAAGACGATCAACAAGTATCTCGGCAAGGATTACGAGGTTCTGGCCTCCTTCGGGCACATCCGCGATCTGCCCGCCAAGGACGGTTCGGTCGACCCGGATGCCGATTTCCGCATGATCTGGACGCTCGAGGACAGGGGCTCGAAGCGGGTTTCCGACATCGCCAAGGCGATCAAGGGCGCCGAGAAGCTCATCCTGGCCAC